>Ga0208414_1000086_pt1 | contig 101502 bp, 98 predicted proteins | sample AntAceMetag02UKE_FD_184770 | JGI IMG/M metagenome (GOLD analysis project Ga0208414, IMG submission 184770) | Saline lake microbial communities from Ace Lake, Antarctica - Antarctic Ace Lake Metagenome 02UKE (SPAdes) (version 2) | ecosystem: Environmental > Aquatic > Non-marine Saline and... | reverse complement strand
TTAACCTAACGGTAACCTCAGATAGAGGATGTGTGGATACTGTATCTCAGCGAGTGTACATCGGTCCAGATATTATAATCTTTATCCCGGATGCATTTAGTCCAAATGGATTTGGTCCAAATGCGAATAATGTATTTATACCAGTGGCCTCTAACTTTAAGGACTTTAGTATGATAATCTTTAACCGATGGGGAGAGAAAATGTACGAGACCAATACTATAGATAAACCGTGGGATGGGGAATACAATAAAGAACCAGCAGACCAAGGAGTATATGCCTACTACATAGAGCTGAGCTCATTGGATGGTAAACTATATAAATTTGAAGGAACCATTCACCTAATTAGGTAAACTACAATTTTCGTCGCTTTCGAGATTTGTAATTGTGTCGTTCTACAGCCAAATCACACAATTTTTCAATTAGTTGCGTGTAGGAATAACCTACTGTTTCCATAAGTTTAGGATACATAGAAATATCTGTAAATCCAGGTAAAGTATTAATTTCATTTAAGTAATATTCGTCTGGTCCTAAATAAAAGAAATCTACCCTACTCATTCCTTCTAATTGCATTATTTCATAAGCCCTTAATGCCATTGCACTCAAAGTCTTTGCTGCTGTTTCATCAAAATCTTTTGCAGGAACATTTACAATGGTTTGAGGATTGCTGTATTTATTTTCGTAAGTATAAAACTCGCTATCCACAATTATTTCTCCAACTGTACTTACTTCCAAAACTCTATTTCCCAAAACAGCCGCTTCTACCTCTCTACCTACCATTTCTTTCTCAATTAAAACCTTGTCATCAAAGGCAAAAGCTTCTTTAACCTTTTGCTTTAACTCATCCAATGATTTTGCTTTACCTACTCCTACAGCACTTCCAGCATTTGCTGGTTTCACAAACAATGGCAATCCAAACGATGTAATAAAGCTTTGGTAATCATACTCTTTCCAGGAATAAACACAAGTACCTGGTGTTACTGGAATTCCATTATGCTTTAATAATTGCTTAGTTACTTCCTTGTCCATGCACATGGCACTTCCCAATACACCAGGTCCTACAAAAGGGATTTTTATACTTTCTAATAAACCTTGCAATAAACCATCCTCCCCATTGTTACCGTGAACTATTGGAAACACTGCATCAATATTTAATGGCTCATTTATCCTATTTGCTAAACAAATTGGACGATTTACTCCGGGCATGAGAATTAAAGGAAGATGGGTTTCTACTTCGCCAATTTCATCATTCCCATGAATGAAAGATTCTGGAAGTGCAAACCAAGCACCCGACCTAGAAATCCCCAATAATTGGAAGGAATGCTTATCACTCTTATTCCCCGCTAAGTAAATATTCTTAGCAGACTTAATAGATATTTCGTGTTCTGGTGAAACACCGCCGAGAATTATTCCAACATTCATAGGACGAAAGTATTACCAAATTCAATCTGTAAATAGTACGTATTATTAACAGCTGTGAATTAAACCATAAATCCACACTTTACAATAAAATTTAAAATAAAAAAAAGGAGCATTAGCTCCTTTTTCATACTAACATCGAAGTTAATTATTCTTAAATCTATCCTTTGCATTCCAACCCATTGAGATTCCAAATCGTTGAGATTTTAAACCTGGTGAATAGAAAACATTAATGGGTAGGTTCATTTTTCCACTTTTAAATGTCTTCCCCACTGCAATAATTAGCGCAGTATTGAGTTCAATTTCACCTCTGCTATCCATTCGCTTTTCTAAATTACTTAAAGAAGCATTTTGAGGAAGATCTTCTTTTAATATCCAATTTCCATTGGCATCGTAGACTCCCTCAGCCACCTTTGTGAAGGTAAAACTTGGGCCTATGGCAAACTCAAGACCATTTCTGTTGTTTCTTATTCCATTTAAAATTCCAATACTCGGAATAAATCTACCTTGATCCAAACCTGAAACCATTGGAATAAATTCAAATAGAGCTTGGAAGTTTCCCTCGTTCAAATATTGCTTCTCAAACTGATAGCCAAATTGAAACGAATAATTAGTAGATGCAAAGCCACCTTCATAAGTGGGTGCTTGAAGAATATCGGCTGCTTGGCCCATCACAAAAACACCACCCATTCTTGGACCATTTGCACTAAGAGACAATTGGTAAGGATTGTTAATTTCATTATCGAATTGCTCCGACTGAGTCAGCTTTTCAACAATAAGTGGTTCATTGGGAATGCCATACATATCATTCAAGGCAATTCTGAACATTAATAATTCCTGTCCCGCAATTTTTAAGAATTCCTTGGTATACGTTCTTTCAAACTGTTTGGTACTGGTATTAAATAATCTAAAATTGATTAAAATTCTATCCCCAATTGTAGAAATTGAACCTGTCATATAGTAATCTGTTTTAATTTTAGAAGCCAATGAAGCTAAGCAATGGGTACTAAAGCAATTGCCAATGTTTAAAGTGTCTCTCTTTACATAAAAATCTAAATCATATTTGTCGGTAACTACATACTTATCTAAGCGCTGTAGTTCATTATATAGATATGGAATAGCATCGGGTACATTCTTTACATAATCTAAGAAGTCAAATGCTATAAGACAGATAGATGGCTTCGCATTGGTTCCAGTCTTTGTTTGTGCTAAAGCATAATTAGATATACTTGAAATGGTAAAGGCTGTGATAATTAATACTAACTTTTTCATAATTTACTTTTTCTCTTTGTTTGTGATACAAAGTTGGCCCAATACACAATCTCACAAATTGCATATATCACAATCATAGTTACCATTTAAGCATTAAAGATAAAAAACATAAATTATACAGCCCACAAATAGACAGGATTATTGAAAAACACATACTAAACACCTAAATTTGCATTATTCAATTATAATTAACTTAACAAAACGCATATAACGCAATAAATAAATGAGCAAAACACAAGAAAACTTTATTGAACTGCTTAAAAGAAATACACCAAGTCAAACTCACCTAGCTGCTGAGATAGCAGATCTTTTGGGCGTCAGTGTTGATAGTGTCTACAGAAGAATGCGAGGCGAAACTGCAATCACTTTGTCTGAATCCATATTAATCTGCAACCATTTTGGAATTTCATTGGAATCTTTAGCAGGAGATTCGAGTTCTACTGTTAACTTTCAAATAAACAAACTGAGCAATGACCCCTCCACATTTAAAGATTATTTACTAGGTTTATTAGAGGGCATACAGAAAGCCAATCGCTTTGATCAACGAAAAATGATATATGCAGCAGAGGACCTTCCTGTGTTCTATCATTTTTTTCTACCTAATTTAGCTCGTTTCAAATCCGTTTATTGGACAAAGTCTATCATGAATTTACCTGAAGTCCAATTACAAAAGGTTGAGGATATTCAGTCTCCCAAGGAATGGAAAGAGATAGTAGGCGAAATTGGAAAAGAATTCCTTAATCTGCCTTCAATAGAAATTTGGAATGAAGACACTCTTAAAAGCACTTTACAACAAATAAAATTTTATTGGGAAGCTGGATTCTTTAGTGAAAAACCAACCGCCTTAGATGTTATAGAAGATGTAAATCAACTTATTCTATGTGTGCAGCGTCAGGCAGAAATAGGCAAAAAGCTACATCCCGCAAAAATGCAAGCTACCTCTACAGATTATCAACTATATATTAGTGATTTAATGATTGGTAATAATACGGTTTCACTTCAATCCAATGAAACTAAATCAACCTACATTGGATATAACACTTTCAATTACATGATTACTAAGAACCAGCAGTTTAATAAGAATGTTGAGCTATGGCTAAATAATTTTATTAGCAAGAGCACTTTGGTGTCATTGGTTGCCGAGAAGCAGCGGAATCAATTTTTCAAGAAACAAAGACAAACTATTGAAGAGTTACACCAATTCATTCTGAACGATGATTAATCTTTCTTCTTCTTAAATTTCAGCTTTATTCTAAATTTTAAAATTTCAAATGCTAAATAAAACATTTCTAGAATAGCCTGACGTAAAACCAAAAATGAAGAACCTTTACTTACGCCTCCTACTCTATCAAGATATTCGGATTCTATTTGTTTGAATTCATTTCCCAAACAATAAAGCTTAGAACAAATTTCAGATTCAACTAGGGAACTTTTCATTTTAGTTGTAATTAAATCCAATTCTTCTCTTTTGTAAACCTTAGCCCAGTTTACATCATATAAATCAAAACCAAGGAAATACTTATTGAACAGCTTATTAAAAGCCGATAAGATATTCCTTTGAATACTATATATTCTATTATCCTTCCGATAAAATGCCAGTACAGTTTTAGATGGAAAGCTTTTAAATGGTATTAACTCATTTACATCAAACTGTCCATCTCCACAAGTAATCAAAACATTATCTTTCGTGACAATATCATAGGCTGAATGTAAGGCCGCGCCTATTCCTTTGTTTTTACTATGATCAATAATGATAAGGTTATTATTCTTCTCTTTGTACCTTTTTAATATGGCCAAGGAATTGTCTGTACTTCCATCATTCACAACAATCAATTCAAAATCATCGGTCATTTGAGGTAAAACCTCATAGCACTTATCAAGAACCAACTCAATGGATTCCTCCTCGTTAAAACATAACAAACCTAATGACCAAGACTGCATATAAAACTCTTAAGTTAAAGCGATGCCACTACGTAAATTTCTGCAGCTATATCTGGATAGAATTCCCCTAAACGCATGAATGCATCCAATAAATCATGATCTGCAACCTTCTCAATTTGGCTATCAGATAATGGTTTTAACCAGTATCCACCTTTCTTAATTATAGTATAATCCGTTTTCATAAAGTCTTCTACCAATGAATCAATAGAATAAACCCTCATGTGACCATGATGTTTATCTTTTTCACTCTTGCTATGTACTGAAGGAATCATTTTAAGAGAAACACCAATTTGCCTATGGATTGACCTTGCATTTGGGACAGCACAAAGAACTAATCCTCCAGGTTTCAGCCATTTTTTAATATGATTAAGAATCAACACTGGATCTTCTACATGCTCCAAAACATGTCCAAGAATAATATTATCAAACGTATCATCTAGTTCAGCTACTTCAAATAAAGAATGTATCACATTCAAACTTGGATGCTTAACCTTCAAAGCCTCACAAAACTCTTCAGAACCGTCAACTGCATACATATTTGGATCTAATTTCATAAGATGTTCTGTCATCAATCCTTCTGCAGGACCTAATTCCAAAATGTTCCCAGGTTTAATATGTCTTTTGAATATTTCAAAAGAATATTCTATGGTCATTGAATTTGTGAAAGTTGTATAAAGGCTGTTTTTAGCCACTTCCTCCAACTTATCTTTAAACTTCATAATTTTTTTAAAACGTTATTTATACTAGTGCTTTGCTTATCCGATAGATTAAACTCCCTGTCCACATGAAAGTACTTAACACCTGTACTCTCAGCAGCTTTTCTATCACTTTCTGAATCTCCTACAAAAGCAAAGATAATTTCCCTCGATTTCAATTCCGATATTTTTTTAATTTTAGGATTATCATTTTTTTCATGAGGAAGAAAATAAAATGTATCGATCAGTTTTGTAAAACCCATTATCTCCATTTGACGCATGGCATTATTACTTTGCTTTCTTAGTGAAAGAATATTTAGGGTGTATTTTAGATTTAAGGATTTGAAGATATTCATATCGACTAACAAAGAGTCTTTTGACAAATACTTCTCCTTTTCAATGTTTTCTTGAAAATAATCTTGGTATAACAATTCATTCTTCGCATGATCTAGGTCATATCTCTTATAGATATTTAAATTACTTAGATTATCACTTTTATGTTTTTTATAAACTTCAAAGCTGCAAAAAGGCTTTTTCAGTATCTGTTCAAAAAAGTCATTCAAAACACTAAATTGTCTATTCAAGGTACTTATTAACGTATCATCTAAATCGAGGAGAAGAACCTTTTTCAATGCCATTTTAACCAGTCACGAAGTTATCATATTGGCGGCAAACGAATTGTTCTTTTTCTAATTTCATCACATAAGGCCGTTCATCCTCACCAATAAGAATTGCAATCATAGCTGAAAAGAAATCAAGCCCTACAGCAGAACCCATTTCAGTACCAGCCCCTAATCTTGGATTAACATCTGTAACTACCCATTCTCCATTCAATTTCATCACTTGGTAACAATAGAAATCTAAATTCAATAAATCAGATAGTTTTAGTGATAATTGTTCTAATTCCTCATCATTAAAGAAACGTGCTTTTGTACATACTCCAGATTTGGTTTCTAGTCTTTCTCTGCAAGCGTAATAATGCTTACCAGTTTTTGGGTTTTTAACAAAATCAATGGTTATTTCTGGAGATTCACATTTCTCTTGGATTACATAATCCTTAGAACCTTTCACATTTGCCATTTCATATGGATTAAAATCTCTAATTACACTGGCCGATCCACTGATAGGCTTAAGAATCAAATCTAAGTTTTTATAATCATCAGGATTACAATCTAGATCAAATGTTCTTGGAGTTCTAAACCCATTCTCTTTTAAAAACGAATAGGATTTAAGCTTATCAAAACAAATAGAAGCTGTCTCTACATTTTCAACAGGTGTAGAGAAATAATCAGGAAAATCTTTTGCGGTAATCCATTCTGCTAATCGCACAAGTTCTAAGTCAAAAAAAGCTATGTAATGTTCAATACGATGTTTTTTTATGATTGCATTTATTGATTCAAAAAAGGCTTCCTCCTTAACAAGAGGTACAGAATAAAAAAAATCGCTAAAAAGTGCAGCCGGAATAAACTTACTTTCTTTGTTGTCGATAGCAACGACTTTTACACTTTCTCGGAAGTTTCTTTGAATTGCCCTTACCGTTGCAAAACCATTACCTGTGCCCGCACTTGAAACCAATAAAACTTTTGAACTCATTACCTATTACTATTTTTCAATCATTCTTACTGACAAATGATTTTCAAAGATAATTCAACCAAGTGGTACAATGCCATAATTTAATCATACAAGAGTAAGTTTAACAAGAGTGCCTGGTTCTTGGTCCAACTCCCCATTCTCGTAAATCAAGACTATTTTAGTTGGGTTCATTTTATTAAAATGTTTAATTATTTGATCAATGATTGATAGACCACGTCCCTCTTTCTTAAAATCATCTACATTTTCTATACCACCTCCATTATCAAGTATGCAGATCTGAACTCCAGACTCTATTGACCTAACAGAAATCAATACTTTAATATTCATTCCTGTCTTATGGTGAACAATACAATTTTCAACAATAGGTTGAAGTAACATAGAAGGGATCAAATTCCTATCGGTAAGCTCGGAGTTATTATATTCAAACTGATATTCTAAATTATCCAATCTTCGAGCCTTCTCCAATTCCAAGTAATTTCCTAAGTAATTCAATTCACTCTTCACAGGCACAAGTGTAAGAGAATAATTATTAAGGTTATACCTAAGGAATTTAGTAAAATGTCCGATCTGTTCAGCAGCTTGCTTTTCACGCCCACCAAGAAATAAACTTTGCAGCGTACTGAGGCTATTGAAAATCATATGAGGATTTAAAGCACTCTTAAGAAGGGAAATCTTTGTTTTAGAAAGTTCCATGCTAGTTTTATTCATTTTAATACGAATAATAACAAAATAAAGCACGAATAAAAAGAGGACACTAAATATAACCCATGGAAACATTTCTCTTCTATAAAAAGGGCTCTTTACTTGAAATGAAATAGAAAGTGCTCTTTGGGAAGTCTTTAAGCCCATAATTAGAGGTTTAACTTCCAAAATGTACTTTCCATGTTTCAAGTTTGCAGCAATCACCTCAGGATTATCAGTTTCAATCCATAGCTGATCATCAGAATAGCCTCTCCTAAATATCCTATACTCAAAATGGATACCATCGTTAAGCCCTTCTAAATCAGACATATTATAAACAAATCTTAAATATTCACTATCCATTATGCTAAGCTCATCTAAAGAAATTAACTGCTTCTTTGCTTTGAATACTTTTTCCAATATAAAATCTGCATAGAATTCTGGAAGAAGGTCAAATTCTGATTCTGATAAACAAATAAGCCCTTTGCTTGTGCCAATGTAAAAATGCTTATCCAAGTAAGCCATTCTGTTGATATACTTAGAAGGAAATATAGGCACTGATACCAACCTTTTGAATTTCCATTTATTTGTTGATGCATTATATTGGTAAATTAGTACTCCATTTGTAGTGCCAAGTAAAATCTTTTCACCAACCGACAAAACACAAGTAATATTATGTTCTTTCTTTTGACTTAATTTTATAAGATTTCTTATTTTTCCTCCATCAACTAACGAAACACTTTTTTTAGTACAAACTAAAGTGCCTCCCATATCATTTGGACCCAAGCAGTTAATGAAAGAGCTATCTATCATTGTACCAAAAATTAATTTAGAGTACTTCCTTTCTTTAAGATTAAGGATACCTATACCTTTTGTCGTGCCTATATAGTACAACTTGGAATTATCTATTCTAACAGCACAATTAACATTTGAAGTTAAGTTCTTTTGTCTAATTTCTATTTTAGTGGTAACTGAATCAATCTCTGATAATGAAGAACTTATAAAAGTTGACCAACCTGAAATCGTTAAAACATCCTGATCTGAGAGCAAAATTTTGGAGTTAGAATAAGGATTAAACCTAGATAATGATTTTTGTTGGGTATTATAAATATAACCATTTGAAAGTGCAATTCCATTTGGGCAATAAGCAAGATCATTGATTCTTTTATCACTTTGGTTAATCTTCCGTAAAACACTTCTCTTTGTTATATATCCAAATGTTCCATCAGTTGTACCCACCAGTAAATTTCCACTTTCCACTTTTAATACAGAAACATTTTTTTTTGTCACTAGTTTAAATGTATGTTTAAACCGCAGTTTAAAAACTCCAGCATTTCCAGCACTTATCCAATACGAACCATTCCTATCTTGGCTAATTCCATTTACATTATTTTTTATTCCATAAACCGGTTTAAACTCAAGTTTGGATGAATCCAAAAAAGCTAGAGACTCCCCTTTCATACCAATAAATTTTACCCCTCCTACAATATCCGCAAAAGTTATTGGCATTCTAATAATGCTTTCGACTCCTCCCAATTTATCAATCGTTCTTTTACCAAAGTTTTGGATAATATTTAGGTCATGTAGGTAAACAAAATTGTTATTCGAGTATTTACAGGTGTATTTCAGGAATGAATTAAATTCTCTAAATGGTTTTGGAGTTATATTTTCAGAATGAACAAGATAAAACATCTTAGTCCTGTATTTAAAGATAGTAAACTTTTGCTTACCAGTATTCGGGTAATTAGGTGTTTCTACGTAGAACTTTTTACAGTAACTAATATTCTCCAAATCATCTGATAATTGCAATACTTTGTCATGATAGTTAAGAAAGATAGAATCCTCAATGATGATTGGTACAGGTGAAACTTTCTCATTGGACAGTTCGGGTATTATATTGTTAATTTTATACCTAAATACATTGCCATTGCTGTATCTATATAATCCGTATCCATGGACATAAAGTAGAACACCTTTTTTAAGCTTTTCGACTCTAAACACCATATTTCCAGGGAGTAAATTATTGCTATTATACACCATGGCTTCTTCCCCATCCCATCTCACCAAACCAATATCAGTGGCAAAAAGCATATACCCATATTCATCCTGGACTGAGTTATAATATTCAGCTTCGGGCAATCCATTTATCTTGAGGCTTCCAAATTCCTGGGCTGCTACAGGAAAATAAGACACTAGAAACACTAATGTTAATAATACTAATCTAATTCTAAAATGACTAAATATGAATTTCAACGTATTTCTAAATAAATAAGCATATCGATTAGTAGTTCCAACTCACATTGACAAAATGTTTTGATAATTTCTATATTATGTTCATTTAAAGGTAAAGTTCTGTTTATCATAATCTTATAACTAAAAAAAATCATTAACGAAACAAACTGAAGGTTCCTTTTTCTATATGGAGTTCCCCTTTACAGTCTATCCAGCTTGCAATAAAAGAATAAACCCCTTCTGTAGCCTGCAAACCTCCATAATAGCCTTGCCAATTGCTCGAAGTTGATCCTGATTGCCATACTTTATTGCCCCATCTATTATAAATAATAATCTTAAAATCAAGATTGTTACTTTGGTTAATATGTTGACCCAATAAAAAAGGAAATGTCTCGTTTTTACCATCACCGTTTGGACTAAAAGCGTTTGGGAAATAAAAAAAATCATTTGAAGCTTGCGAATTTATGTAGGCAACAAAAGTATCAACCCCTTGACATCCATTAATATCTATTATAAGTACAGAATACTCTCCAGCAAATTCCACTTTGATATGGCGTTCATCACTTCCTGTATTCCATAGATATTTATATCCTATTCCCGCATCAAGATAAGTATTCCTTACTTCGCAAAATGACTTATCCATTCCAAGATTTACTAGAGGCGAAATTGACTTTGTTATGTGAATAGAATCTCGTAAATAACAACCATAATTATTAAAAACTTCTACCCACTTAATTCCAGACGTTCTGATTTTTACTTTATGGCTATTTGAATCATTAAACCAATGATAACTCTTAAATGTATCACTAATCTCTAAAGTGAAATTTACCTCATCACAGAAATTAATAAGGGAGTCTAAACTGGTGTTAATTTTAGACAGCTTCAAGTTAAATGTATCACTATAAGGGCATTCAGAAGCAGTTTGGTAAAAATAAGTTCCTTCCTTATTAAAACACCTTGTTTTGGAAGTATCACCATCATTCCATATAAGACTTGCATCTGATTTTGTTTCTACAAAAAAAGGATCCCCAAAACACATTATGGTATCGGACAATGGTACAATTTTATTCAATTCATACAAGAAAACTTGAATAGTATCTCGAAATATACATCCCAAATCATTTTCAACTTCTACCCACTTTAAACCAGGAGTATTAACTTCTAAAAATGAATTAGCGGAGCCATCATGCCAAAGATATGAATGAAACGTATTCTTTAGAACAATCTTAAAATCTACGGAATCACAAAAAACAGAATCATCTCTTAAATTAAGATCAATTTCAGAAAACCTAATTGTAAAAGTATCTCGAATTGGACATTCGTTGTTCTCCTTAGCCTCAAACCAAAACACACCCGTATCAATAAATTGTCTTGATGAATTAGTACTGCCATCATTCCACAAAATTGGTAAATTCAATCCCAAAGAAACCAATAATGAATCATTCCTACAGATAAACGTATCACTAAGGGATTTAAAGTTTTTAACTGTATTAACCGTAACAAAAAAAGTATCTGTTAATTGACAACTGCCAGTGCTATAACTAACCCAATACTTGCCAGATTTTGTAACTGTGATACTCTCATTTGTTGAACCATTATTCCAAATATGAGATTTACCAGCCAGGGTCTTTAAAGTTACATCTTCACTTGCACATTTTATTACTTCAACATTTCTAGAATTACTTAATGAATAATTAGAAAAATATCCATATCTAGCACCGCCGCCACTCGAGCTGCCATTTATTAACCCTGCATGAAAAAGATGAGAACTATTCTCTATTATGGTGGCTGTCTCTACGGGTACTTGAGTAGTGGACATCTTAATTCTTCCAGCATACCATCTATCATTAGTTCCTTGAACAACATTAAAATCTGTACTCTGAATTATATTTGGATCATTATTAACTTTAAAATTTGAGATTCCTGCTTTGTCAACAATAACTATAACCCCCATTTCTTGTGGAGATGACCTAATAAAAGACGTTCTATTTGATCCTGTACATTCTATTGGTGGTAATATTGCTCCACCAAGTTCACAGCCAAAACCTGAAGTATGCCAAACGTAGATAGGTTTAGTTCCTCTAATATATAGGGCATCGGTCACTATTTCTTTGTCATAAACCTCGCCTTTATTGAGCACTTTCTCTACTGTTCCAATACTTCCAGTATAGATATCTGTCCCATCTTGTGTGGCCACTATCGAAACTCGATTCCTTTTACCAGTTAAAAATCCTTTTACAGCAATATATTCTAATCCAATAATAGTTGAAGGAACTATTTGATCTCCAGCTAAATCTTCGCAATCCCCAACTCCCTCTAATAAGTCGTCTTTTACGGTTATTGCTATTGGCTTGTTCGATATTACTTGGGAACCTGCCAAATGATTACTTGCTAACTGAGACTTTGCCTCTGCAGAATATGTTTGCCCTTTATTCAGTGAAACATTAAATAAAACACCTTTGGCATGGCCAATTATATCTTGTTTGGGTACGATTTTGACCAGTGTGTTATCTTCGGTTGCCACAATATCAAATGAATTCTTTGCCTTTGGTGAGTAATAACTTGAATTATCAAAATAAACCTGGGTTGGTATGGTAAAGTCCACCCCCAAAGCATTTTGACCCTTTAACGTAAAAATCTCTGGATTACAGTTACAGTAACTGCTCACCACCTCGTAGTAAATAGTTACATTGGCAGAGCTCTCAATAAGAAGCCCAGAACTAATCACTTGGTTCGCAGGTCTAGTCTCCAACTCATTAAGAAAACTAGAAAGGTCAACCGTGGTAGTTGTACTAGATGGTATAGTTTTTAAAATTGGTACAAATGATAAATTTGCCGGTTGATATATCTTTATATCCGCAGCTTTTTGAGTTGTAGTAATTCTTAGTGTAATTGGCAAATCAAAAATCCGAGTATGACTTGAAATCTCAGGAGGAGCAAACCAAAAAACTGTATCTACCTGGCAATCAATACGAATAAAGTGTATAAAAAGAAGCATGGCAACAACAAATTGTCTCTTAATAACTCCTTTAATAAATCTAAAATGGGAAAGCATAAATCTTCCTTAGTTTAAAAAACAAATTTTAATAACATTCATAGACTAGTAAAATTATTTCTAAACAAAAATAGTTCAATTAGTTATATAAAAAAAAGAATTAGACCAACCCATATTTCAATGGCAATGAATATACTATATCATTTAACTTCGCATCATGCTCCTGCAAGAGATAGAACAATATGGCAATTTAGAATTATTAGCACGACAAGTTGTTGAGGGTTTTATTACTGGCTTGCATAGTAGCCCAAATCATGGGTTTAGTGTTGAGTTTGCTGAGCATAAACCTTATTCGAAAGGAATGAACCTTAAGAATATTGATTGGAAGTTATTTGCTAGACAGGAAAAACTATTTGTCAAACAGTTTGAGGAAGAAACCAATCTAAGGTGTCGTGTTCTGCTAGATGTTTCGAATTCAATGCATTACCCGGAAGAGACTAATGCAAAACTCCGTTTCTCTGTTTTAGCAGCTGCGGCTATTTGCCAAATGCTAAAAAAACAAAGGGATGCTTATGGGCTAAGCACATTTGACAATGCCTTAATCAATCACAGCGTACTTAAGAGTAATGATCGTCATTTTATAAATATTCTTGGCCTCTTGGATAAATACTGGAATAGTAAAAGCCAGAACACTGAAGCCGAAAAAAAAGACAGCCTTGTTGATACCTTAAACTTCATCGCAGGAAATGCACATAAACGCAGTTTAATCGTTATTTTTTCAGATATGATGGACGACAGAAGTGATGACCAAGAACTATGGCAGGCATTACAGTATCTTAAGCATGGGAAAAATGAACTCATCCTTTTTCATGTTAGGGATGGAAAAACAGAACTTGATTTTGATTTTGACTCTAGAGAATACCGGTTTGAACATTTGGAATCACAAGAAAAACTAGTGCTAAATCCAAGAGATATCAAAAGACAGTATAATGAGGAAGCTAAAGCCTTTGATAAGTCAATAAAAGATAAGTGCTTATCCTATAAAATAGATTACTACCCTATTGATACTGGGCAAGACTTTAATGAGCTCCTTTTAACTTTTTACCAAAAAAGGCGTAGGATGCAATCTTAACGGTTAAATTTTAGGCGCATTGGGTTAAGCTCTTTTAATTCATGGTTGGCGTATCCAAGCGTTCCATTCACCCATACCTTATCTATACTATGGTTAAAAGTAAACCCTTCTAATGGGCTCCAAGCGCACTTATATCGCAGATTATTTTTAGTGATCGTGTATGGATTATTATTTAGTAGCACTAAATCTGCATAGTACCCCTCTTTAATGTATCCTCGTCTATCAACTCGATACAAATCTGCTGGAGCATGACACATCTTTTCAACCATCCTTTCTATGCTAAACCTACCTTTATCTACCGCATCAAGCATCAATTGAATACTATGTTGAACTAATGGCAAACCACTAGGTGCCGAGGTATAAAGGTTTTGTTTTTCCTCCCAGGTATGTGGTGCATGATCAGTTGCAATCACATCAATTCTATTATCCAATAAAGCGGCCCAAACAGCTTCTCTATCTGCAACTGTTTTTATAGCTGGGTTGCATTTTATAAGATTTCCCTTTTCTGCATAATCTTCATCCGAGAAATGAAGGTGATGAACACAAGCCTCAGCAGTAATTTTCTTATCAATTAAAGGAATATCGTTTCTAAATAAATCCAATTCTTTTGCAGTCGTTAAGTGAAGGATATGCAATCGTGTATTATATTTTTTAGCTAAGTCAACGGCCATAGAAGAAGAAAGGTAGCATGCTTCTGCATCTCGAATGATTGGATGCATTTTTGAAGGAATATCATCTCCATACTTAGCAACAGCCTCTGCTGTTTGTTTGCGAATTCGTGCTTCGTCCTCACAGTGGGTGGCTAATAGAATGGGGCAATGTTTAAACAATTCTTCCAAGGCTTGTGGTTGATCTACAAGCATATCGCCCGTAGATGATCCTAAAAATGCTTTCACGCCACAAACCGTTTTCGGATTTACTTTTTTAACCTCTTCAATATTGTGGTTTGTAACTCCTAAATAAAATGAATAGTTAACTGCACTTTTGGCTTTCCCTATGGCCATCTTATCTTCTAAAATGTCGTTCGTCACTGTTTGTGGATTAACATTTGGCATTTCCATAAAAGAAGTCACACCTCCCGCTAAAGCAGCCCTGCTTTCAGTGCCTATATCAGCTTTATGCGTTAAGCCAGGCTCTCTAAAATGTACTTGGTCATCAATAGCCCCAGGCATTAAAAACTGTCCTTTAGCATCGTATTCACTAACATTCCCATTTACAGAAATTGAGGAATCAATTCTTACGATAAACTCATTTTCTAGGAGTATATCCGATTCTATAATTCTTCCTTCATTAATTATTTTGGCGTTGCGAATAATGCTTTTCATTATGGCAAAAGTACAACAGAACTCAATCTATTCTTAAATCAGTCAATCTAAAATACCTAAATTTGAAAAGTGAAGAGGCCACAATTTAATGTTCGTGTTTATGGAATAATAAGAAAAGAGAATAAGGTCCTTCTTTCACATGAATGGAATGATGAGTTAAATTTTTGGAAGTTCCCAGGTGGTGGTGTCGAGCATAAAGAAGGAACACTAGATGGCTTAAAAAGAGAGTTAATAGAGGAGTTAGAAACTGAAACCTTTGATGAGAAACTATTCTATGTAAACGAACATTTCCAACAAAGTGCATTTAGCAAGGAATCCTTATTAGCCTTTTACTATTTGGTAGAAACTGGAGACTTAAATCTCAATGAAAAGCAAGAGATTAAATGGGAGAAGGAATATTACTTAACTTTTGAATGGGTGGGTATTTCAGATTTAAAAGAATTCTTATCTTTCCCAATAGACTTAATTGTGGCTGAAAAACTATCTCATCAAATGAAAACTCCCTGATTTCCTATACAGTTTATTATTGCACCCAATGTAAGTTATCCGGTAGGCATAAACGCCATCAGCTGCAGGTTCACCATTAATATTTCCATCCCAATTGGCCTCAGTGGTTGTATAATCTGCCAATTTCTCTCCCCACCTATTGTAAAGCTTAACACTATAAGACACGCCTACATCATGGAACTTATTATCTGGGAAAACATCATTTAAGCCATTATTATTTGGACTAAATACATTTGGCATATAGGCAATGTTTGGATATAAATCCGGGTCCTTAGTAATGTAAACGCTATCTTGAGAAAAACATCCATTTTTACTTAGTATTCTAACCCAATACAAGCCCTCATTCATTGCCAAAATTGTTTGACTCATTTCTCCAGTATTCCAATTATAACGTTCCATATCATCCCCGCCATCAAGCACAGGGTTTATAGCCACACAAACAGTAGTATCCGAACGCATATTTAAAGCAGGATTGTAAAATAGATTTACATTTAAACTATCCGACTCTAGGCAATTGTACTGATTGGTTAAATTAACAATAACTTTACCGGGTTGCAATAGCCTATAAGTTCTACCATTTACTTCACCATTCCAATTTATGTTCGTAAATCTGGGATCATTTAGTTTTAACAAGGTATCAATGGATTCACAAAAGCGTAAATCTTCACCCAATTCAAATTCAAATGGATAATTTTTTAAAGTGTAATCTTTTTCTTTGGAACAGAGACCTCGAACAATTTTTAAATTTATGATCTGTGGATTTGAAGTGGTAAAGGTTCTACCACCAATTGCCTTATTCCAATATACATCCCCATTAGTGATTTCAGAATCAAAAACAACTGAAGTATGAGGGCAAACAAGGGTATCCAATTGAGGTAGAATAATATCTGGATATGGAACAATTGAAGCCGTGTCTTTACTTGGACATTGCAATTTACTAAAAGCAGATGCTATATAGTCTCCGGTAGAATTTACTTTTATCTTGTATCCTGTATCACCAGTGGACCATTTTATTGAACTATAAGTTACACTTGAGTCTGGAACATACAATTCGCGTGTAAAGGCATCATAAGAGCAGTAGAATGTATCACCTATAATTTTCAATCTTGGTTTGTCTTCAATTATATCAATAGTATCGTACCAAATGCAAGACTTGTATTTAATAGCCGCAGTATATTGTCCAGGTTCACTAAAAACAGTAGTCTGTGATTTTGAACCATTACTCCATAAGTATTCCTGATTGTTCTGAGGTATAGTAAGAAACACATTCTGACCTTCGCAAAAGAACGTATCTTCAGGAATAGTTGGTTTAATGGGTTCTACTACGCGAATAGATTCCAAGGTAGTATCAGTACAATCATCATTAATAGCAATTAATTTTATTTGATAGGTTCCTGTATCCGTATACTTAAACTTTGGAAATGAAGAACGGGAAGTATCGCCGGTCTGATCCAACACTCCAAAATCCCAAAAATATTGCGTGGCTCCAACAGATCTATTTTGGAATTGATATTCATAATCACAAATCTCAGATGGATTAAAATAACTGGCTACCAAATTGAATTCACAATCTTGAATATTAAATTGATAATCTCTTCGTGTGATTCCTATCACTATATTATTCCTGATTTCTTTAACCAAAATCCCTACAACAAATTGACCAGTAACACTAGGGTTTACAGTTAGTCTACCTGTTTTATAATTTATAGAAATATTTGGAGTTCCCAAAATTGGGACTTTAGCCGTATAAGGACTTTTAAAGGTTACTTCAGTGAAATTTGGCTTTTCGAATTGGACACTTATTGACGGTCTTGTGTTATTCCTATTATCACCTCCTAAGAATGGGTTAAACAGCTCATAGACCAGGCTATCTCCATCAGCATCTGTTGCACTATGATCAAAATCTAAGTATGTATTGGTACAAATGAAATTGGGTGGCAATTCTTTAAACACGGCACTTGTATTGTGTTTCTTTGCTCCCAGAATAGCTAGTTCCGGAATTTGGGTCCAGTAATTAGCACCAGTTGCTCCTGGATTCAATAAGTTAGTAATGGTCCTATTTCTGCAACATCTTTGAAATGAAACGTAATAGCCTCCTTTCCTATCTGGCAAGGTCACATCAATTTCATAGTAATAAGCATCTGCACAAGCATTGGGTGCCCTTTTAAGACAATTATAAAAAACTTTCTCTAACCTTTTAGGACCTTTTCTCTGTACCACATGGTTTTCAATATAATTTCTCGTATTTCCATCAAATATTGCAAAGTATGCAAAAGCATCTTGACTAATTGCTCCAGAGCTTCCATTTAAGCAATCAATAAAAAGGTCTAAGCGAAGTCTATATTTATTGTTCCCAAGGTATTTATAGGTCATTTCACCACCAACTATATGAGTGGCCGTTAAATTTCCTGAAAAAATAAATAGTGCTATGAAAACTAATTTCCGCAAGGTATTTAACAAATATAGCGCATATACCTGCTAAATAGTAGAGGGAATTAGTGGAATTGATTAATTATGTTAATGGTTTGACTCACTTCTGCATCTGTCATTTCTGGGAACATGGGCAGACTCACACAGTTATTAGCTAAAAATTCACTATTAGGCATATCCCCTTCTTTATAATTTAAGAATTGATATGCTTTTTGCAAATGACAGGGAATAGGATAATGAAAAGCATAACCTATTTCATTTGCATCTAAATGCTTTAAGAACGCTTCTTTTCTTTCTGTTGTAACCACAAATAAATGATAAACTGAATCGGAATGTTCTTCTGCTTTTTGCCATTTGAGATCTGTACATTTAATTTCAGATTTATACCGAGCAGCAATTTCTTGTCTTCTGGCAATCCAGGTATCTAATTGATCCAATTTAATTGACAGAGTGGCTCCTTGAAATCCAGACATTCTCATATTGAACCCAATCATCTCATGATGATACCTCTGTTCACATCCGTGGTTCCTTAATATTTGCATCTTCTTTGCCAATTCAGAATCATTCGTAAAAACAGCTCCGGCTTCTCCCCAAGCCCCTAAGTTTTTACCTGGATAAAAAGAGGTACAACTTATAATTCCATAAGTACCGGCTTTTTTGTCTTTATAACCAGCTCCCAGAGCCTGTGCATTGTCTTCTAATACAGGAACACCATGTCTAGAAGCAACTTTCATTATAGCATCTAAATTAGCTATTTGCCCATATAAGTGCACCACCATTATTAATTTAGTTTTTGGTGTAATAGCCTTTTCCAGTTCTTTTGGACATAGGTTCCAAGTGTCAGCATCACAATCTACAAAAACAGGTTTAGCACCCAAATAACTTGGTGCCCAGGCCGTTGCAATAAAAGTATTTGCTGGAACTATTACTTCGTCACCCAGCTTTATTCCAAGTGCTGTTAAAGCTAAATACAAGGCATTCGTTCCATTGTTTACTGCTACAGCATGTTTTACATCCATATAGGATTGAAGCTTATTTTCGAGCTCTTCAACAAACGGACCTCCTGTAAAAGCCGTATTATCAATAACCTCACTAAACTTAGCAAGGACCTCTTCTTTAAGGCCGCTGGCCTGTCTTTTTAAATCAAAAAATGGAACCTTCATTCTGTACTTCAAAATTACTATTTATACCTTACAAAAGTGCTCTTTATTTGGCTTTTTGGGTGGAGAATATTCATTAAGTAAAATCTAAAATGCATAAAAAAAGGAGCCCATAAGACTCCTTTCCTTTTATAGCTTAGAATAAATTACATTCCTTTAGCTTGTTCAATCCACTCAGCCCAACCTTCAGGACTAGTCATTGAATCTTTTTCTTCGTACTCAGCTATTTTCTCCTCGGTAAGACCTGCCAAATCAGCATAAGTAAATACACCAAGTGCATTCAAACGTTCTGCGAATTTTGGACCTACTCCGTTAATTTTAGTAAGGTCATCACCTTCAACTTTTGCTTTTGGTGCTTTTTCCTCTTTAGCTGGTTCTTCTTTTGCAGCCACTTCAACTACCTCTTCAACAACTGGAGCTTCAACAGCAGCCTCAACCAGCGCTTCTGCTTCAACGGTTTCAACAACAGCTTCTACTTCTTCAACTTCAGCAACTGGTGCCTTAAGAACTTCCGTTTTAGCATCAGTACTCTTAGAACGACCACGACGTGTTTTCTTTGCCTTACCTTTAGCAGAGTCACCTCCACCAAAACCATCGAAGAACTCGTTAAAGTCAACTAATTCGATTAATGCCATTTCAGCATTATCACCTGCTCTGTTACCAGTTTTAAGAATTCTAGTATATCCACCATTTCTGTTGGCTACTTTACCACCTACAACTTTAAACAATTCGTTTACAGCCACTTTATCCTTAAGATAAGAGAATGCTATTCTAAAATTGTGTTGCGTAGGCTCTTTTCCACGGGTAATAATTGGCTCAACAAAAACTCTTAATGCCTTTGCTTTTGCAACCGTGGTTGCAATTTTCTTATGTTTAATTAAAGAAGAAGCCATATTACTCAACATCGCAGCTCTGTGCGACTTGGTTCGGCTTAATTTATTAAACTTCTTTCCGTGTCTCATTTGTTAGTCGTCGTTTAAATTGTATTTTGAGATATCCATTCCAAATGTCAAGCCTTTCTCCAATACAAACTCTTCTAATTCAGATAGAGACTTCTTACCGAAGTTTCTAAATTTAAGAAGATCATCTATGTGGTAGCTTACCAATTCACCTAGTGCTCTAATTTCAGCTGCTTTCAAACAGTTGTATGCACGTACTGAAAGATCTAAATCAGCCAATGGAGTTTTTAAAATCTTACGCATTTGCAAGTAAGTTTCGTCAACCTCTTGAACTTGTTTAGCTGCTTTAGACTCAGGCATAATGTTCTCGTCGCTAAACAATACAAAATGTTGAATCAAAATCTTAGCAGCTTCTTTCAATGCTTCTTCGGGATGAATACTACCATCAGTAGTAACTTCCATTATTAAGTTTTCAAAATCCGTCTTTTGTTCAACACGAAAATCTTCAACTGAATATTTAACATTTTTAATAGGCGTAAAAATACTATCAATTGATACAAGACCAATTGGAGCATCTTTCAACTTATTTTCTTCTGCAGGACGGTATCCTCTTCCTTTTCCTACGGTTAGCTCAATGTCAAATTGGATATTTTTATCCAAATTACAAATCACCATCTCTGGATTAAGGATTACAAAAGAATTTGTGAATTTACCTATTTCACCTGCTTGAAATTGTTCTTTGTTCTTAATAGAAATAAAGATTTTCTCATTCTCTTCAACACCAGCATTTGCTTTAAAGCGAACTTGCTTAAGGTTAAGGATTATTTCTACAACATCTTCAACCACACCTTTGATAGTGCTAAATTCATGGTCTACACCTTGAATTTTGATGTTTGTAATAGCATATCCTTCTAATGAAGACAACAATATGCGTCGCATTGCATTTCCGATAGTAACTCCGTATCCTTTCTCTAATGGACTGAATTCGAAGATTCCATGAAAATCAGTGGCTTTTTGCATCACCACTCTATTTGGTTTCTGAAATGGTATAACACCCATAATAATTTCCTCTTATTTACTGTAAAGTTCTACAATTAATTGTTCTTTGATATTCTCTGGAATATCGGATCTCTCTGGCATAGTAACGAACGTACCTTCTAAGGCAGTTGGATTCCACTCTAACCATGGAAAACGACTTGTTCCGTTACCTACTGAATCGGCAATTACTTCTAAAGATTTAGATTTCTCTCTCACTTCTACTTTATCACCTGGTTTTAATTGACAACTTGGAATGTTTACAACTCTACCATTAACTATGATGTGTTTGTGAGAAACTAATTGACGTGCAGCTCTACGCGTAGGAGCAATTCCTAAGCGATAAACAGTGTTGTCTAATCGAGATTCTAAAAACTTTAATAAATTTTCACCTGTAATACCTTTTTTATTAGCGGCTTTTTTGAACGTATTTCTAAACTGACGTTCTAATACACCATAGGTAAATTTAGCTTTTTGCTTTTCGGATAACTGAATAGCATATTCGCTTTGCTTTGGTCTTCTTCGAGAGGGTCCATGTATTCCTGGACCGTAATTTTTTCTCTCTAACGCTTTGTCTTTTCCAAAAATTGCGTCTTTAAAGCGCCTCGCAACCTTTGATTTTGGACCTGTATATCTAGCCATTTCTTTACTATCTAATTAAACTCGTCTTATTTTTGGAGGACGACATCCATTATGTGGTAATGGAGTAACGTCTGTGATTGATTGTACTTCCATACCTACAGTTTGTAAGTTACGAATAGCACTTTCTCTACCACTACCTGGACCTTTAACAAAAACATCAACCTTTCTTAGACCTGCATCGTGAGCTACTTTGCCACAATCGATCACTGCTTGTTGAGCAGCATATGGAGTGTTTTTCTTTGATCCTCTAAAACCCATTTTACCAGCAGAAGACCAAGAAATAACTTGACCCTCCATATTGGTTATAGAAATAATCACATTGTTAAAAGATGCCTTAATATGCACCTGACCATGTGAATCTACTTTTACTTTTCTTTTTTGAACTTTCTTAGCCATTCCGAAATCAATTATTTAGTTGCCTTCTTTTTACCAGCAACAGTTTTACGTTTACCTTTTCTAGTTCTTGCGTTAGTACCAGTTTTCTGACCTCTAACAGGAAGCCCTTTACGATGACGTTGTCCTCTATAGCAACCCACATCCATTAATCGCTTAATGTTTAACTGTACTTCACTTCTTAATTCACCCTCGGTTTTAAGGTTGTCTCCAATGAAAGAACGAATTTTGAGTAATTCGTCATCATTCCATTCTTCAACTTTCTTATTCTCATCAATCCCAGCTGCACCAAGTATAACTTGTGCTTTATTTGGTCCAATTCCGAAAATATAGGTTAAACCTATAACACCTCTTTTATTCTTAGGTAAATCTATTCCTGCTATCCTAGCCATTTTTTATCCTTGTCTTTGTTTAAATCTAGGGTTTTTCTTGTTAATAACGTAAATCTTACCGTTACGTCTAACAATTTTACAGTCCTCACTGCGTTTTTTTATAGAAGTTCTAACTTTCATTTTTCTATTTATATCTATATGTAATCCTACCTCTTGTTAAATCATAAGGGCTCATCTCAACAGCAACCTTATCGCCAGGTAAAATACGTATGTAGAATTTACGCATCTTTCCACTAATTGTAGCGATTATTTGATGACCGTTCTCCAATTCCACACGAAACATCGCGTTGGATAAGGCTTCTACGATTTTGCCATCTTGTTTTATTGCTTCTTGTTTAGCCATTTTTTAAAAGGGTTGCAAAATTACCATTTAATTCACTAAAATCCAACCTGATTTGTAGCATTCCCTGTAAACCTACCTTTCATCCTTCCACCATCACTCATTAAACCGTCGTACTTTCTCATTAATAGGTAACTATCAACTTGTTGCAAAGTATCTAAAACTACTCCAACTAAAATTAATAAACTTGTTCCGCCATAAAATTGACTAAACTCTGAGTCTTTAGTTAAGAACGTATATACAATTGCGGGCAATACAGCTATAATTGAAATAAAAATAGCTCCAGGGAAAGTGACCTTACTTATAATATCATCAATAAAGTTTGCTGTTTGCTTACCTGGTTTAATTCCGGGAATAAATCCATTATTACGTTTCATCTCGTCAGCCATCTGTACAGGGTTGAAAATAATCGCTGTATAGAAGTATGTAAACAAAATGATCATAACCATTAGTACAATATTATGAACTAAACTATATGGGTTATTCATGGCATTTAACCATGCGGGTGCTGTTTCATAAAAAGAATTTAATGTTGCTGGTAAGAACAATAATGCTTGAGCAAAGATGATTGGCATTACTCCAGCCGCCATAATCTTAATTGGCAAATACTGTCTTACACCACCATACTGTCTATTCCCTACAACTCTCTTAGCATAATTGACCGATATTTTTCGAGTTCCTTGTGTGAGCATTATTACAATGAGCACGATAAAGAACCAAATAACCATTTCAATTAAGAACATAATCAAACCACCGTCTTTTGCACGGAAAGCAAATTCACTAACCAATGAAGATGGTAGACGGGCAATAATACCCACCATAATTAACAATGAGATCCCATTACCTAATCCTTTGTCGGTGATTTTTTCTCCTAACCACATTGCAAACATAGTTCCAGCAACTAAAAGCATTACGTTAATCACCATAAACTGTCCTTCCGACATAATATCCGGACGGGTAAAGAATAACAACGCCTCATTATTACCAGCGGTTGAAGTAATATTCTTAAGATACCCAATCGCTTGTACGCCTGTAAAAGCAATAGTAAGTAAACGGGTGTATTGATTAATCTTTCGTCTTCCTTCTTCGCCTTCTTTCTGTAGTCTTTGAAAACTAGGTATTGCAATAGAGAACAACTGCATAAAAATTGATGCAGATATATATGGCATAATACCTAATGCAAGAATGGATCCACGTGCAAATGCACCCCCTGCAAACGTATTAATAAGACTTAATACATTTCCAGAAGTTTGACTGGCCAAACCTGACAACTTACTACTATCAATACCTGGTAAAGAAATAAAACTACCAATACGGTAGACCACCAACATAATCATTGTAAAAATGATTTTGTTGCGCAATTCCTCAATTGCCCAGATATTCTTCAGCTTCTGAATTATAGACTTCATTATTTGGTTATTAAGTTAGCTGATCCTCCAGCTTTTTCGATTGCGTTTTTTGCCGTTTCACTAAACTTATGAGCATGTACTTCTAAAGAAGCCGAAACTTCTCCTCTACCTAATACCTTAACTAAATCACGTTTTCCAACCAAATTCTTATCAATTAAGGTTTGCTTGTCAATCTTAGTTACTTTTAAGTCATCAGCAATTTGCTGAAGTACATCAAGGTTTATAGCTGAATAATCAACACGATTGATGTTTCTAAATCCGAATTTAGGAATTCTTCTTTGAAGTGGCATCTGCCCGCCTTCAAATCCAACTTTCTTACTATATCCAGCTCTAGATTGAGCTCCATTATGCCCTTTTGTCGATGTTCCTCCTCTTCCTGAACCTTGACCTCTACCTATTCTTTTGCCTTTTTTAACCGAACCAGCGGCAGGCTTTAAATTACTTAAATCCATTTTAGTCTGCTTTTTCTACTTTCAATAAATGACTAACAGTTCTGATCATACCATCTATTTGAGGGTTTGATTCCATCTCTCTAGTCGCATTCATTTTTCTCAATCCTAAAGCTACTAATGTAGCCTTTTGATTTTTAGGGTATCCAATACCACTTTTAACCAATGTTATTTTTACTTTAGCCATAACTCTATCCGTTAAAAACTGTACTTAAACTTACTTTTCTCTGTTTTGCAACAGCAATTGGGTCTCGCATTTTAAGCAATGCATCAAAAGTTGCTTTTACCACATTGTGTGGGTTAGAGCTACCTTTAGATTTTGCTAATACATCATGAACACCTGCGCTTTCAAAAACTGCACGCATAGCACCACCAGCAATAACACCGGTACCACTAGATGCAGGCTTCATGAAAACTCGTCCACCACCAAACTTACCTAACTGCTCGTGAGGTACTGTACCATTAATAATTGGAACTTTTACTAAATTTTTCTTAGCATCTTCTATTCCTTTATTAATAGAGTCAATAACTTCATTTGATTTTCCTAGTCCATGACCAACAACACCTTTACCATCTCCTACTACAATAATTGCAGTAAAACTAAAGGTACGTCCACCTTTTGTTACTTTAGCCACACGGTTAATTGCAACAACTTTCTCGGTAAGAGTAGTATCTGCTGGTCTGATTCTTGTATTCTTATTATTCACTATGGATTATCTTTAAAAGTTTAAACCTCCTTCTCTAGCACCTTCTGCTAAAGCCTTAATTCTTCCGTGGTATAAAAAACCACCTCTATCAAAAACTACTGTTTCAACACCTAAAGATTTTGCTTTCTCGGCAATTGCCACTCCAACAACTTTAGCTGCTTCTACTTTTGATAATTTATCTGTTTTAACACTAGCTGCAATACTTGAAACACTACCTAACGTTTTTCCATCGGCATCGTTTACAAGCTGAGCATAAATTTGGGCATTACTTCTATAAACAGAAAGACGAGGTCTTTCAGCTGTTCCAGAAATTTTTCCTCTAATTCTGCGTTTAATTCTTTGTCTTCTTAATATACTATTTGACATTTTAACCTCCTACTATGCTGTTGATGCAGTTTTACCTGCTTTTTTACGTAAAACTTCACCCGCAAATCGAATACCTTTTCCTTTGTATGGTTCTGGTTTTCTAAATCCACGAATCTTAGCTGCACACTGTCCAAGCAGTTGCTTATCGGCACATTCCATGATAATTGTTGGCGGTTTACCTTTAACCATTTCGGTAACTACAGTAATTTCTTCTGGAAGCTTCAACATAATTTTATGTGAATACCCCAAAGTGAAATCAACTATGTTTCCTTGATTGGTAACTTTGTAACCCACACCTACAAGCTCTTGTACTGACTTATGACCTTGCGCAACACCAATAACCATGTTATTAATGATTGAACGATAAAGACCATGTAAAGCTTTACTTTGCTTTGAGTCATTTGGGCGATTTACTGTAACAACTTCTCCTTCTAGAGATATCGTAATACCTCCGGTGAGTTCTTGAGACACTTCTCCTTTTGGACCTTTCGCAACACAAACATTTCCATCCATGGTTAGGTTGGCTCCTGCTGGCATTGTGATTGGTAGTTTTCCTATTCTTGACATTTATTTATTTTCTATGATATGTAACATAATACTTCGCCACCGATGTTCTTAACACGAGCTTCTTTGTCCGTCATAACACCTTGTGAAGTGGAAATAATAGCAACACCTAAACCATTTAATACACGTGGTAAAGAATCAGCTTGGGTATACTTTCTTAAACCGGGTGTACTGACTCTTTTTAATTCAGTGATTGCACTTTTCTTTGTTGAAGAATCATACTTTAAAGCAATTCTAATTTTTCCTTGCTTATCATCAGTTTCTTCAAACTTATACTTAAGGATATATCCTTTTTCATATAATACTCGAGTAATTTCTTTTTTCACATAACTTGAAGGAATATCAACCACTCTGTGCATTGATTTCGAAGCATTGCGAATTCTCGTTAATAAATCTGCTATTGGATCAGTCATTTCTTTTTCTCAATTATTACCAGCTTGCTTTTGTTACTCCAGGAATTTTACCTTCATTCGCTAATTTGCGAAATTGGTTTCTAGAAATTCCAAATGTTCTCATGTAACCACGAGGACGCCCTGTTAGTTTACATCTATTTCTCAATCTTACTGGAGAAGCATTACGAGGAAGTTTTTGTAATTCATCATAATTGCCTTCAGCTAGTAATCTAGCTCTCTTCTCAGCATATTTGGCTACCATTTTCTCGCGCTTCTTTTGGCGAGCTTTCATTGATTCTTTTGCCATCTTATTTTTCTCTAAAAGGAAATCCTATTTGCTTTAACAACTCTAAACACTCTTCATCTGTTTTAGCAGATGTAACAACAGTAATATCCATTCCAGATATTTTGTTCAATTTATCGATATCAATCTCTGGGAAAATAATTTGTTCAGTTATACCCATGTTGAAATTACCTCTACCGTCAAATCCTTTTACGTTTAGGCCTTGAAAATCACGAATTCTAGGAATAGCTACAGTAATTAATCTATCAATAAACTCATACATTCTATCACTTCTCATCGTAACCTTAGCGCCAATAGGCATTTTTTCTCTTAACTTAAAGTTAGAGATTGATTTCTTAGAGAATGTAGCTTGAGCTTTTTGACCACTAATGATCGTCATCTCATCAACTGCATGATCTACTAATTTCTTATCATTTACTGCTTCACCAACTCCTTGGTTCAAACAAACTTTTTCAAAACGAGGAACTTGCATTGCATTTTTGTATCCAAACTTCTCTTTTAGAGCTGGAATACAAACGTCCTGATATCTCTTCTGTAATCTTGGTGTATAACTCATGATATAACCTCCCCTGTTGATTTAGCATATCTAACTACTTTTCCTTCTTCCACTCTTCTACCCACTTTGGTAGATTTGCCACCAATGGACAAAGCGATATTCGAAATATGAATTGTAGATTCAATTTTATCTATTCTACCTTCAGTCTCTTGTGCAGATGGTTTAACGTGTTTGGTTACGATATTAACACCTTCAACAAGAACTCTTTTGGTTTCTCTATTAATTCTCAATACTTTACCTGATTTACCTTTATCGTTTCCGGTAATAACAGTTACTGTATCTCCTTTTTTAATTTTTACTTTAGCTTTAGTCATTTTATAATACCTCCGGAGCTAGTGAAACAATTTTCATAAACTGCTTGTCGCGTAATTCTCTAGCAACAGGCCCAAAAATACGAGTACCTCTTGGCTCATCAGTTGCAGTTAACAATACACAACTGTTTTCATCAAAACGGATGTATGATCCATCAGGTCTTCTTATTTCTTTTTTAACTCTTACAACAACTGCCTTTGAAACGGTACCTTTTTTCATGGCGCCACCTGGCAATGCTGCTTTAACACTCACAACAATTTTGTCTCCTACAGAAGCGTATCTTCTACCACTTCCACCAAGAACACGGATACACAAAACTTCTTTTGCTCCGCTATTGTCTGCAACTAATAATCTTGACTCTTGTTGTACCATTATTTAGCTTTTTCTATGATGTTAATTAACCTCCATCGCTTGTTCTTGCTTAAAGGTCGAGTTTCCATTATTCTAACAATATCATTTGCGCCACACTCGTTTTGTTCGTCATGTGCCGTAAATTTCTTTGTTTTCTTTAAATACTTTCCGTATTTCGGGTGTTTAACACGGCGTTCAACAGATACAACAATTGTCTTATCCATTTTAGCGCTTGTAACTACACCAGATACTTCTTTTCGGAAATTTCTACTATCTGTCATTATCCTTCTATCTTGCTTTTACGTTCGAAAGCCGCCATTTCTGACTCAATTCGTCTCTTATTAATTTCACCTAACATGCGAGCAATGGTCTTCTTAGTAACACTGATCGTGTGAGGTTGCTCTATTTGAGAAATCACATTTTGAAATCTCATTTTTGTAAGTGTCAATCGTGTCTCTTTGTAAGTATCAACTAATTCCTTAGTTGTTAACTCTCTGATATCTTGAATTTTCATCTTACTACTCTTCTGAATAATCTGGTCTAACAATGAATTTACAAACTACAGGCATTTTTTGTGCCGCAAGTCTCATTCCTTCTTTAGCTACTTCTAATGGCACACCTGCTACCTCAAACATAATCGTTCCTGGTTTAATACAAGCAACCCAATATTCTGGAGAACCCTTACCTTTTCCCATACGAACCTCTGCAGGTTTCTTGGTTACAGGTTTATCAGGAAAGATTCTTATCCAAACTTGACCTTCACGTTTCAAATATCTAGTTAAAGCAACCCTTGCTGCTTCAATTTGTCGTGAAGTAATCCAATGCGTCTCCATTGATTTTAATCCAAAGGCTCCAAAGGATATTCTATGTCCTCTAGTTGCCAGGCCCTTAACACGGCCTTTTTGCATTTTTCTATATCTTGTTCTTTTTGGACTTAACATGTCAGTTCCTCCTTATTAATTTCTTCTTCTTCTATCTCCACCACGGTTTCCACCTCGTCCTCTATCTCTAGATTTTGATTCTGACGTTGGCGTTAAATCTACCTTACCAAATATTTCTCCTCTACAGATCCATACTTTGATACCGATTTTACCATAAACGGTTTGAGCTTCACAAATTGCATAATCAATATCTGAACGCAAGGTATGTAAAGGTGTCTTTCCATCTTTATAGATTTCAGAACGTGCCATTTCAGATCCGTTCAAACGACCACTCAATTTAACTTTGATACCATCCGCGCCCATTTTCATGGTATTTTGAATAGCACCTTTTGTTGCTCTTTTATACGAAAATCTATTTTGAATTTGCTGAGCAATATTGTCTCCAACTAGCTTAGCATCTAATTCTGGACGTTTGATTTCACTAATGTTAATCTGAACGTCTTTCTTAGTGATTTTCTTAATTTCTTCTCTAATTGCATCTACTTCAGATCCACCTTTACCAATAATAATTCCTGGTCTAGCTGTGTGAACTGTAATAGTGATTCTCCTAGCAGCTCTTTCGATTACTACTCTTGAGATTCCTCCTTTTGGGATACGTGCAGTCAGGTAATTTCTAATGGTTTGATCTTCTAAGATTTTATCTCCGAAATCATTACCACCATACCAGCTACTATCCCAACCTTTGGAAATACCTAATCTAAATCCTCTTGGATGTACTTTTTGTCCCATTACTTATCGCCCTCCTTAGTTTCTAAAGTATCAATGATTAAAGTAACATGATTTGATCTTTTTCTCATTCTATATCCTCTTCCTTGAGGGGCTGTTCTTAATCTTTTCATTGCAAGACCACTATCTACCATAATGGTTTTAACATATAAATCACTATCTTCTAATCTAGCGTCTTCATTCTTCTGACTCCAGTTAGAAACACCACTTTTAATTAACTTAGTTAAATAAGTTGCATAATATGGTCGCTGATTCCATTGAAGAATGTTCAAAGCTTTTTCTACTCTTTGACCTCTTACTTGGTCTGCCAAAAGTCTCATCTTACGAGGAGATAGTGGGCAATTTCTTAATATCGCTTTAGCTTCCATCTTATTTACCGTGTCCTTTAAATGTTCTAGTTGGTGCAAATTCACCTAACTTATGTCCTACCATATTCTCAGTTATATAAACTGGAATAAATTTATTTCCGTTGTGAACTGCAAAAGTGTGGCCAACAAAATCAGGAATAATCATACTCCTTCTGCTCCATGTTTTTACAACCGACTTTTTACTCGTCTCATTTAATACTTCTACTTTCCGCATTAATTTGAGATCTACGAATGGTCCTTTTTTAATCGATCTAGCCATTATTTATTTCTTATGCTTTTTCTTTTTTCAATTATCAACTTGCTACTAGCTTTCTTAGTATCACGTGTTTTTTGACCTTGAGAATAAATCAAGTTCTTAGATCTTGGCTGACCACCTTTATTACGGCCTTCACCACCACCCATTGGATGATCCACAGGATTCATCGCACTTGGACGTGTTTTAGGTCTTCTACCCAACCATCTGTTTCTACCAGCTTTACCTTTATTCTCTAGGAAGTGATCACTGTTTGATACAATCCCCATAGTTGCAGTACCAGAAATCAATATAAATCGACTCTCACCACTAGGCAACTTAATAGCTACATATTTTCCTTCACGAGCCATTAACTGAGCATAAGAACCTGCACTTCTGCAAATCTTAGCGCCCTGACCTGGCTGCATTTCTATATTGTGAATAATAGATCCTAATGGAATTTCGCCTAAAGGCAAAGTGTTACCTACTTCTGGAGCAGATCCCGGTCCTTGAGTAATCTTTTGTCCAACTTTTAAACCTTTTGGTGCAACAATGTATCGTTTCTCACCATCAAATTCTACCAATGCAATAAATGCAGTACGGTTTGGATCATATTCTATCGTCTTAACTTCTCCTACAACACCATGATTAGCGCGTTTGAAGTCAATAATTCGATAACGTCTTTTGTGTCCACCACCAATATACTTCATGGTAGTTTTACCTGTGTTATTACGTCCACCAGATTTCTTGATTGGTCTTAACAAACTCTTTTCAGGTTTGCTAGCTGTAATCTCTTCAAAAGTATTCGCTATGCGAAATCTTTGTCCTGGGGTAATCGGTTTTAATCTTCTTACTGCCATATCTAGATGTTTTCGAAAAAGTCTATTTTACTTCCTTCTTTTAACTTAACGATGGCCTTTTTATACGCGTTGGTATAACCGGAGATCTGGCCAGTCTTTCTATTACGTCGAGACTTCCCCCTCTGAATCATTGTGTTTACTGAAGCAACTTCTACAGAATAAAACTCTTCAACAGCTTTTTTGATTTCAGGTTTTGTAGCTTTTTTATCTACAACGAAACCGTACTGCTCTTGAGAGTCCATTAATGCAGTCATTTTCTCAGTAACTAATGGCTTTTTCAGTATCATATCTTATGCTAAATTCTTAATTGCGCTTTCAGTAAATACTAAGTTTCCGGCTAGCATGATTTCATAAGTATTCATATCTGAAACTCTCATCACTCTATTGCCCTTAATATTTCTTCCGGCTAATAATACATTTCTATTTGCTTCTGGAATAAGAATCAATGTTCTTGTTGAGTTAACCTTAAGGTTAGCTAATATTCCTGCAAATTCTTTTGTTTTTGGTGTTTCCAAATCAAAATCTTCGACAATAGCAATATTTTTACCTGTTGCCTTATATGACAATGCAGATAATCTAGCTACTCTTTTCAATTTCTTATTCAATTTAAAAGAATAATCTCTTGGACGAGGACCGTGTGCACGACCACCACCAACAAAAATATTCGCTTTCAAACTACCATGACGCGCATTGCCTGTACCTTTTTGACGGTAAATCTTACGCGTACTCTTATTTATTTCAGACTTATCCTTAGTCTTATGCGTTCCCTGGCGTTTGTTTGCCATGAACTGTTTTGCATCTAAGTAAATGGCATGATCGTTTGGCTCAACTCCAAAAATTTCTTTTGGAAGAGTTACTGAACGACCTGTGTCTTTACCGTTAATGTCTAATACACTTACTTTCATCTCTTACGCTTCAATTATAACTGTTGCACCATTATGTCCTGGAACCGCACCTTTTACAAGAATTAAATTCTTTTCTGGTATGATTTGAACAATTTGTGAGTTTATCATTTTAACTCTTTCTCCACCTGTTCTTCCAGCCATTTTCATCCCTTTAAATACTCTTGCAGGAAATGAAGCAGCACCAATAGAACCTGGAGCTCTTAATCGATTATGTTGTCCATGAGTTGCTTGTCCAACTCCGGCAAAACCGTGTCTTTTAACAACCCCTTGAAAACCTTTACCTTTAGAAGTACCAATAACATCAACATATTGACCTTCTGCCAAAATGCTAACATCATAAGAATCACCTAATGAAGAAGTAACTTCTTCTCCAGCCTCTTTTCTAAACTCATGAAAAATAGCTTTTGTACTGGTATTTGCTTTTTTACAATGACCTACAACTGCTGCAGAAACATTTTTATCTTTTTTGTTTCCAAATCCAACTTGCACTGCATTATACCCATCAATATCATTTGATTTGATTTGAGTAACAGTACATGGACCAGCTTCAATTACTGTACATGCAACATTCTTACCTTCCTCGGTAAAAACACTTGTCATTCCTAGTTTTTTTCCAATTAAACCTTCCATTGTAATTACAATTTAATTTCTACGTCTACGCCACTTGGCAATTCAATCTTCATTAATGCATCAACAGTTTTTGTTGAACCATTATAAATATCTATCAATCTTTGATAAGTACAATATTGAAATTGTTCTCTCGCCGTTTTATTCACGTGCGGTGAACGCAATACTGTAAAAATCTTTTTACGAGTTGGCAAAGGAACTGGTCCACTAACAACTACTCCAGTAGTTCTAACAGCCTTAACAATTTTCTCTGCTGACTTGTCTATCAAGTTATGATCAAATGATTTTAACTTTATTCTAATTTTTTGACTGATCATTTTAATTTTTATTTTAATTAAGCGCTTGCTCCTTTTACTTGTTTCAATACTTCCTCTGTTACTCCTTTAGGAGCCTCAGCGAAGTGACTAAATTCCATGGTAGAAGTTGCTCTACCACTTGATATTGTTCTTAATGTAGTTACATATCCAAACATTTCAGATAATGGAACTTTTGCTTTTATTATTTGCGCACCTGCTCTTTCGTCGATACCTTCTAACTGACCTCTTCTTCTGTTCAAGTCACCCATAATATCTCCAGTATTTGCTTCAGGGGTTACTACTTCCAATTTCATGATTGGCTCCAATAAGATTGGACCACATAATTTGGCACTTGATTTAAACCCTTGTTTTGCAGCAACCTCAAATGACAATGAATCAGAATCCACAGCGTGGAAAGAACCGTCAAATAAACGAACTTTCATTGAATCAATAGTAAAACCAGCAAGGATACCATTTTCCATGGACATCTTAAATCCTTTTTCAACAGAAGGGATATATTCCTTAGGGATATTACCACCAACTACTTGATTTACAAACTGAAGACCTGTACCTTCAAAATCATCATCGGCAGGGCCAATTTCAAACTGAATATCTGCGAATTTACCACGTCCACCTGTTTGCTTCTTATATGTTTCTCTGTGCGTTGTAGTATTAGTAATAGCCTCTTTATAAGTTACCTGAGGAGCACCTTGATTACACTCAACACCAAATTCTCTTCTTAAACGATCCACAATAATATCTAAGTGAAGTTCACCCATTCCAGATATAATTGTTTGACCTGTATCTTCATCAGACTGAACCTTAAATGTTGGATCTTCTTCTGCCAATTTAGCTAAAGCGTTACCCAATTTATCAGCATCTGCCTGAGTTTTAGGCTCAATTGCTAAACCAATAACTGGATCTGGAAAGTCCATTGATTCGAGAATAACTGGATGTTTAGTATCACATAATGTATCTCCAGTTTTAATATCTTTAAATCCAACAGCTGCTCCAATATCACCAGCACCTAATGAATCAATAGCGTTTTGCTTATTTGCATGCATTTGGAACAAACGAGAAATTCTCTCCTTATTTCCACTTCTTACATTCAATACATAAGAACCTGCATCTAGAACACCAGAATAAACTCTCATAAATGCCAAACGACCTACAAAAGGATCAGTAGCAATTTTAAAAGCAAGAGCAGCAAATGGCTCATCGTAAGATGGTAAAATTTTAACTTCTTCTTCCGTATCTGGTTTAGTTGCTATAATACCAGCTCTATCCATTGGGCTAGGCATTAACTCCATAGCCAAATTCAACATGGTTTGTACTCCTTTATTTTTAAAAGAAGAACCACATACCATAGGAACAATAGACATATCTAATGTAGCTGCTCTAAGAGCCGCCAATATTTCAGCTTCAGTAATAGAGGTTGGGTCTTCGAAAAACTTCTCCATTATAGCATCGTCATACTCTGACACTGCTTCAAGTAATTTTTCTCTCCATTCAGTAGCCTCTTCAACCAAATCAGCTGGAATTTCAATTTCTTCATAGGTCATTCCGAAATCATCTTCATTCCAGATCATACCTTTAAAATTAATCAAATCAACTACGCCCTTAAAATTATCTTCAGCACCAATTGGCAATTGCAACGGAACTGCCTTACTTCCAAGCATTTCTTTTACTTGCTTGCAAACATTTAGATAATCAGCACCTGCTCTATCCATTTTGTTTACAAAACCAATGCGAGGTACTTTATAGTTATCGGCAAGCCTCCAGTTCGTTTCAGATTGCGGTTCAACACCATCAACTGCACTAAATAAGAAAACTAAACCATCAAGAACACGTAATGATCTATTTACCTCAACGGTAAAATCAACGTGCCCTGGAGTATCAATAATATTAATGTGATATTCATTATCACGGTAATTCCACTTTACAGTGGTAGCCGCAGAAGTAATTGTAATACCTCTTTCTGCTTCCTGAGCCATCCAATCCATTGTTGCAGCACCATCATGTACTTCACCAATCTTGTGGTTCACTCCTGCATAAAACAAGATACGTTCAGTAGTAGTGGTTTTTCCAGCGTCAATATGCGCTGCAATACCAATATTTCTAGTGAATTTTAAATCTCTCATGATATCAATTAAGCCCTAAAGTGTGCGAAAGCCTTATTTGCTTCAGCCATTTTGTGCGTGTCTTCTTTTTTCTTAACAGAAGAACCTTCACTTTTAAATGCCTGTAAAATTTCACCGGCTAATTTCTCAGCCATGCTTTTTTCATTTCTTTTTCGAGCATAAGAAATCATCCATCTCATACCAACAGTAGTTCTCTTGTGTTGTGGAACCTCAGTTGGAATTTGGAATGTTGCTCCACCAACTCTTCTTGCCTTAACCTCAACTGAAGGCATAACATTTTCCAATGCTTTTCTCCAAATATCAATTGCTGGCTCTTCTTCATTCTTTTTACCAACGATATCTAATGCATCATAAAAAATCTTATATGCCACAGATTTTTTACCATCATACATCAAACCGTTAACAAAACGGGATACAACTTTATCTCCAAATTTAGGATCTGGAAGAATGGGACGTTTTTTTGCGCGACCTTTTCTCATCTATCTTTTATTTTTAAGCCTTTTTAGGTTTTTTAGTACCATACTTTGATCGTCTTTGGTTACGACCTTCCACACCAGCAGTATCTAAAGCACCACGAACTATATGATACCTTACCCCCGGTAAATCTTTTACTCTACCACCACGTACTAATACAATACTATGTTCTTGCAAGTTGTGACCTTCTCCTGGAATGTAAGCATTCACTTCTTTTCCGTTTGATAGTCTAACACGTGCAACTTTACGCAAAGCAGAGTTAGGCTTCTTCGGTGTAGTAGTATAAACACGCGTACAAACACCTCGTCGCTGTGGACATGAGTCCAAAGCTGGCGCCTTACTTTTAGAAAGGATTTCTTTTCGTCCTTTACGTATTAGTTGTTGTATGGTTGGCATAATATTTCCAAAAAGGATTGCAAAATTACATGGTTTTATGTTAATTACAAAGTGTCTTTTCAAAAAAAAATAGAATTTATTTATAATCAGATTTTAAGGGCATATTTGCAGCGTAAAACCCCATGCAATATGAATTACAAGAAGGTCATAAAAAGCATTTTTAAATCACAGTGGTTTTTACATTTCCTTTTGGCTCAGTTTTTTCTTAAAATATTACGCCTTCCTCATGGCGTGTTTCATGAAAAATCGAATTTATTATCCCATCCACTCGAATGGCTTCATTCAATCCTGTTTTCTTTCTATTTAGACCTTCCAGTTATTGCTTATTATTTTGCTCCAATTTGGATACTCCATTTAATAGGAAGTAAACGTTATAAAACAAACCATTTAATATTTTCCCTTCTTTGCCTATTGCTGTTAGTGGTAACCGCAATTGATTTTAGCTATTATCCCTTTACTGGAACACATATTAATGCTGGCATCTTTAAATTACTAGCAGACCCAGGCAATCATATATTGCCTTATATCCTTAGCTATTGGTATCTTATTCCGTTAATCTTACTCATCACTTATGGCATTTATATATTTAAAAACAAATCAAATCAATCTTTATATACGGGTTTAAAACACAAACCTCTTAAGATTGCAATTGGCATACTATATATGGGTGTATTTATCATTTTTGCCCGAGGGGGATTTTATTTAAAACCATTGAGAAGTATCAATATTGGTAAATTTGTGCACCCCAAATTAATCAGTTACACTAATAATGGACCATTTGAGATCTACTCAACCATAGAAGGGAACCAAGAAGTAGAACCTACTTTTGGAGTATCTGATGCATTTGATTGGAAAAAGGAATATTCTGGCAATTCAGAATTAAAAAATGTATGTATTCTTATAGTAGAAAGTTTAAGCCAGGAGTATTTAAACCTTGACGAAGGCAGCGTAACACCTTTTATTAATACGTTAAGAACTAAATCTACAGAATTTAAATATTGCTTTGCCAGTGGAAGGCGTAGCAAAGAAATGCCTCCAAGCTTATTCTTGGGTATGCCTAAAATACTAAAAGACGATTATATCAGTTCCATTTACAGTCGCAACTCCGTTAAGAACGCTTTTGCACTATACCAAGAAAACGGATACGATTGTTCTTTCTATCACGGAGGAGCTAATGGCACCTTAGAATTTGAAAGTTTTTTAAAATTCACAGGCTTAGAAAACTATTTTGGAATGGATCAATACCCCAACCCAAAAGATTATGATGGTGCATGGGGAATCAGAGACAGGCAATACCTTTCTTATTATGCTGATGAACTAGGTAAAAAAAAGAAACCCTTTTTTAGCAGCATCTTCACCTTAAGCTCACATCACCCCTATAAATTAGAAAAGCCTTTTAATAAAAGTCTTAAGAAAGGTCCTTATGAGAACTCACAAAGTATTAGATACATAGATTCTAGCCTTTCCCTCTTCTTTAAGAAGATTGAAAATGCACCCTGGTTTAAAAATACCCTATTTGTCATAACCGCCGATCATACAAGCACTAGTAAAAATTGGTTCTACCAATATAATATTGGGAAACATTGGGTACCTTTTATTGTGTACAATCCAGCAAATGAAAGCAAACAAATTATAACTAAGACTACTGCCCAATCCGACATTGTTCCAACTATTAATAAGTTAAGTGGAATAAAAGGGAAATGGTTTGCCGCAGGCAATAATGCTTTAGACAGTACCAACGATTTTACTGTTATGAGAAGCGATGCTGAATACATTTGCATTCAGTACCCTTATGTTCTTTATATGGGATTTGATGGGAAAGCACACGAATACTTTAGAATAAAGCCCAACAAAAAAAGAGTTAAATTAAAACTTAAAGGTGATCGTTTTACTAAAATGATGCTAAACACTCAAAACTATGTGCGCCAATATTACAGCAGCATTTTAAATAATAACTGGAATACCAATAAATAGAACCAGGATTGAAGTGGTATCCCGAAAAATTTATATAGCTATAGCTGTGAGTTTAAGGAGGCGCACAACGAAAGCCCCCGCAAAACCATACAGATATGTTATATAAATTGCGGAATACAAACGGAAAGCCTGAAAAGTTCCAAAAAAATGATTGTTAAATGTTGATTCAACAGAAGATGACCCAATAAAATCCATTTACTTTGCAATGGTGAAGAATTTATTCATTGCTTTGAGCAGCTTAATTGTAGCACAAACCTATGCGCAGGGTGGCGGAAGTGGAGTTTTCACACTTCCAAAACAGGCCAATAATGCTAGGCAATTAGCTTGGTCGGGAAGCAATGTTTCATTTGCAAACAGAGATATTACCAGTGCGTTCAACAATCCTGCATTAATGAACAAGACGGCTTTAATGAGGCCAACAATGAATATTAATAGCCAGGTACCCGGAGTATGGAGTGGAAATGCTGCCATGGGCTTTAAATATAAAGATTGGATGCTTAGTAGTCAGTTTATGTATATAGACTTTGGCACATTTGATAGCTACGATGCTGGGGGAAATCCCTTAGGACAAACAAATGCCAATGAAACCTTATTTGGAGTTAGCGCTGCAAAAGACATTAACGAAAGATTAACCCTAGGCGCAAGTGCTAAAATGAGTTACCAAGTATTGGGGCCTTACATTGGTAATGGCGTCATGCTTGATATAGGTGGCTTATACAAAAGCAAAGACAGTACTTGGACCATTGGGGGAAGCCTTAGGAATATGGGCTTTATGCTTAGCACCTTTAATGAAAGAGAAAAAATGCCTTTTGATATTCAAGTGGGTATGACCATAAAACCTAAACATATGCCTTTTAGATTCAATCTTACTTTTCATGATTTACAGCAAAGAGATTTAACCTATTCTCAATACTTGAAATCCAATAATTTATTTGATGTGAATGGTGGAGGTTTTGAAGAAGAAGCTGGTTTCGGGGAAAAAGTAATGCGTCATTTTACTTTTGGTGGTGAATTGGTTTTAGGTAAAAATTTTAGTTTCTTAATGGGGTACAATCATCAAAGAAGAATGGAGTTAGCTCCTGAACAACGCAAAGGTGTAACTGGAATGGGATGGGGACTTGAATTTAAAATGAGCAAATTCAATATCACTTATGGGAGTGCAGCCTTGTTTCCAGGGTTTAACATGAATATGTTTACCATAAGTGCAGCAATAGACGAATTTAAAAGCAAAGATGAAAAAAATTAATATTGCAATTGATGGATACAGCAGCTGTGGAAAAGGAACCCTAGCTAAATATTTAGCTCAACAATTGGATTATGTTTTTATTGACAGCGGAGCTATGTACCGTGGGGTAACCTTAAGGGTATTAGATGCTAAAGTTGATATTTCAGATTTAAAAAAGGTAGCAGAAATTTGTGAAGACTTATTTTTTGAATTCAGGTTGAATCACGCTAATGGCAGGTTTGAATTGCATTTAAATGAAGAGAATGTAGAAGGACAGATTAGAAACCTAAGAGTTTCTAATTTTGTTAGTGAAGTTGCCGAAATCTCCTTAGTTCGCAAGCAATTAGTGAAAGTGCAAAAAGCCATAGGGCGCCACAAAGGTGTTGTTATGGATGGAAGAGATATTGGCACGGTGGTTTTCCCAGATGCAGAATTAAAGATATTTATGACAGCAAAGCCCATCGTTCGTGCAAAACGTAGGTTTGGCGAGTTAAGTGATATTGGACAAGAAGTAACTTATGAGGAGGTTTTAGCTAATTTAAAGAAGCGAGATTATATTGATACCCATAGGGAAGATTCACCGCTTCATTTAGCTAAAGATTATAAAGTCCTAGATAACAGTGACCTTACTAGAGAAGAACAAAACTCAATTGCCATGCGTTGGGTACGCGAAGCAATGCGAAAAGCTTAACGTCTTGGCTTATATCCAGATTGTTTAAGAGCCAAAGATCCTGATTCCATCTTCCACAGTTGTTCAACGGAATATTTCTTTTTTTCCATTAATGCTTTCACCATTCTATACCCGGAATAGTAACCTATTCTAGGCGGACAGTTCTCATGGATTCCCGAACCAAACGTTTTATTACCATAATTAAAGTAACGGACATAATCATTAAAATTGCTAGAGAATAGCACCTTAGAAACAATATAATGGTGCCAAATCTGACCTTCGTTATTTCTTAAGAAAGTCCAATCAGCCTTGGAATAACCAAAATGCTTATAGATTTCGTCATCCCCCATCACTTGCTCTAAGGTATACCACAATTTACCCGATAAGAATATTTCATCTATCATTAAGGCATTGGTAGCGGAACTATCAAAAGCGCTTTTTATATAATTCAAGACCAAGGTTGAGGGAATCATACTCGTTTTATTAAATCGGCTCATAAAACTAGGATAATCATTAAGTACCTTGTACAAAGAAAAAGTATCGTTAAGGAAACATTCAGGACTATAAGCCACTACGGTTTCTCCATTACTGCTATCTACAAAAGTGCTCGTATTGCTAAACTCAGAGATATATGTAATGACTTTTGGTTTTTTAAGAACGGGTAAAAGTGTGTTTAATTTGGCAAAAGCATTTGAAATATCTTGTTGCAAATTTGGGTATGAAGCGTAATGCTTTTCTAAGGTGGGGTATAACATCTTATTCTTTCTATAATGCATGGTTAGCACTTCAGCCTTAGCACTGTCAGTGGGTAATGCAATTACCGGAAAACGCATAACCTCTTGAAACCAAATATTAAAAAAGCGTGGATACAATATCCTTAAAGAATCCAACTCGTTAATGGAGACCACATTGTCATTATCACCGAATCGTTTTATATCTTTATAGAGGCTTTCTTCGGATAACAATTCTGCATCAGGCTCCTGTTTACAGGAATTAAAAAGAAAAACTATTGGAAGCAAAATTAAAATTGCACTATTAATTATGCCTTTTTTACCTTTGCTTTGTATCATCATAAACATGAGAACGCAAAATAACATCAGAAAGTGCTTTTTAGTGAGCTTTTTTTTTATAGCTTTTACTTTTAGCAAGGCACAAACCAATGCAATAGAAGTACCTCAAAAAGTTAGACTCGGAATGAAATTCAGTCCAACATTTGGATGGGCTAAAGTATTGGAAGGTTCTTTATCTTCAAATGGTCTGGGACTAAACATTGGCTATGGTGTTATGGCAGATTTCAATATTTCTAAAAATCCTAACTATTGGTTGAGTACTGAATTTAATATTACCACCATTCAAACTCAACTTGAATCACCTGACCCATTATACATTACAGATGGAACTGGGTTAGAAAGACAGTTTACCAATGCTACTTTATAAGTATAAGAGTCAAACAATTCAAATACCCATTAGTCTTAAACTAAGAAGTAATGAAATAGGCAATATGCATTATTATGGTTCTTTCGGTTTTGTTCCAGGTGTTTCTTATTCAACTAGTTTGTCTACTTCAACTACCGAACAATATTATAAAAACGGCAGCAAACACACACCTAACTCAGATAACAACGACGATTTAGACTTCAATGGAGATTCTAATAAAGACGGCGTATTTGAGGATAATTATTTACCTGTTCGTATGGGTTTGATGGTTGCCGCCGGAGTAGAAGCAAAAATCAGTGGGAAAACGATGTTGAATATTGGTTTGCAGTTTAACAATGGATTAGTTGATCAATTCTTGGACAAAAAAGTTAGTGCTAGAACCAACTATTTGGCACTAAACTTAGGCGTATTCTTTTAAAAGAACCTATCTTAGCACCCTAATGAAAATTTGTATTGCTCAGCTCAATTATAAAATTGGCGATATAGAGAACAATACCCAAAAAATTGCAGATACCATTCACGAGGCCAAGCAGGCCGGTGCTGATTTGGTAGTATTCTCTGAATTAGCAGTTTGCGGTTATCCACCTGACGATTTATTGGACTATCCATGGTTTATTGAGAAATGTGAACAGGGATTAGAAATGGTGGCTCAAGCCTGCCAAGGCATTGCTGCTATTGTTGGCGGAATTGGCACAAGCACCTACACCACAGGCAGACAATTGCATAACGTTGCATGCTTTATGCGTGACGGAAGAATTGAAGATACGGTTAAAAAAACGCTGTTACCTGCTTATGATGTATTTAACGAACGTAGATACTTTGAGCCAAGTAAGGAACATCGAATAATAGATTATAAAGGTGTAAAAATTGGAATTACCATTTGTGAAGACATGTGGGACAAGTATAACACCTTTGAATATAAAACTAGTCCGGCAAGTCACTTAAGCGTGAATGGAGCTCAATTAATCATTAATCCTTCTGCCTCTCCATTTAATATAGGTAAGCACAAGATTAGGGATAAGGTAATTGAAGGGAACACCAAACGATTTAAAACACCAATTGTATATGTGAACCAAGTAGGTGCTCATAACGATTTAATTTTTGATGGAAATAGTTGTGCTGTAGATGCTACCGGTAAAAAAGTAAGCGATTTGGTTTCCTTTAAGGAAGAAGTTCGTTATGTAAATTACAAAAATGGAAACATCTCAGATGAATCTGAAAATGTTTCTGGAGTTGAAGCCGATGATATTAAATTAATCCATGATGCACTAGTTTTTGGAATAAAAGATTATTTCAAAAAAATGAATTTTAAAACGGCAACTCTAGGAAGTAGCGGTGGAATTGATAGTGCTGTAGTTCAAGCTTTGGCTACTGAAGCATTAGGCGCAGATAAAGTTCATCCCGTATTAATGCCTTCTAAATTTAGCAGTAAAGGCAGTGTAACTGATGCAGAACAATTATCTAAGAATTTAGGAAATCCATACATCCAAATTCCAATTAAGGATGTGTATGATAGTTATCTTGGAACCCTGGCTCCTCATTTTGAAGGAACAGAATTTGGAACAACCGAAGAAAATCTTCAAGCAAGAGCTCGTGGAGTTATTCTAATGGCTTTGAGCAATAAGCATGGACATATTCTACTAAATACGAGTAATAAGAGTGAAATAGCAGTTGGATATAGCACCTTGTATGGTGATATGTGTGGAAGCCTCTCTCCTATTGGTGACGTTTATAAAACCAAGGTTTATGCTTTGGCGCAATACATTAATAGAGATAAAGAAATCATTCCAAACGAAATCATCAATAAACCTCCAAGCGCTGAGTTAAGACCAGATCAAAAAGATTCTGATTCTTTGCCTGAATATTCTGTTTTAGATGAAATCTTAAGTCTGTACATAGAAGAAAAGAAAGGTCCTCTGGAGATTATATCTCTGGGCTATGACTCTAAGACAGTTGACAAAACCATTAAATTGGTCAATGGTAGCGAGTTTAAACGCTTTCAGTCTCCACCAATTTTACGCATTACCTCAAAAGCATTCGGACGTGGAAGGATTATTCCATTAGTGGCTAATTATTGCTAGACTGAATTGGCAATTTAGAATTAAGGGATTGGTATAAAACTCATTACTCGAAATATTTCAACTCTCCTTCAACAAGAATCGCATTTTTAGGCAAATTAAATGCAGCAGTATCTGTGTTTTGTTTAAACACATGCAATTTCATTCCCGCAGCTTTCACCTTTGCCAAATCTAATTTACTTGGCATAAACGGATAGGCTATGGCATCGGTGTAAAACATTAATTCCACATAGGTCCTTCGTGGCATGTTGAAGATAACATCATTATCCGTAAACCCCTGCTTCTGAAACCAGTTCTTGTTGTGTACTAATCCATTCCTATAATGCGAATTAGGTCCTTTTCTATCGAAGTGTTTATACAAATCTGAAGTATGGGAATTCTCAAAAGCTACATAAGAAAAGCCTATTGCTATTAATCCCAAAACCCATTTTCTATTCTTTGCCACATCAAATAGAGCTTGCAATCCAAACATGCACAAGAGCATTACTCCACACATGGCTATATAGGTAAAGCTAGGCATGCGTGTTTGCGCAGCGGTATAAAAGGCAAACACAAAAACAACCAGTATTGAAGTTGCTCTTCCTACTTTATTCTTTTTAATAAAGGAATAAACGATTCCTATTATAGCAAGAACTAAAATTCCATAACCGTAATGATTGGGAAATTGCAAGAAATGAAAGTCCCAGTCCCTAACTTGTCCTTCAACAGCTTTGGTAAAATGCGCTGAGTTTAACTTTAACTCGAACATATAATGTTCTGGATATTTAAACCAAGCAAATATTTGCCATGGTAGAACCAGCGTTAGAACGATTGCTATATACTGTACTAAATCCTTAAATCTAAATTGCCCAATCCCCTGAACCCACACAAGTGCAAGAAAGCCAAAAGCATATAAACCTGGAAGCCACTTAGTAAGGATAGCACAGGCCGTAAAAAAAGCCGACAAAAGCAATTTCTTCCTGCTTCCTAACTGTACAAAATCAATAGCTAGAAAAAAGGCTAAGGCCACAAAGCCAATAAACATGGCGTCATTTTGATCAATAAATTGCCGACCAGAAACAAGGCTTAAGCTATAGTAACTGTAGAGCATTAGGACCATACCTATCAAAGCTGTTCTTCCATTTAGCAAACGAGAAACAACCGAATATCCATAAGAGCAAACAAAACTCATGAGTACTACCGAAGGGATTCTACCCGCCCAATAATTAACACCGAATATCTTATAGGACAAGGCCATAAGCCATGTGAATAGCGGTTGCTTATGTAACCAAACAGCCGTCAAATCCCATGCAACTGTAAAATCACCTAAAACGGGAATTGAATATAGCCCTGGTCTCAAAGGGTTATTCATGCTGTTTTTAGCAACTAAAGCATGAAAGCGTTCGTCCCAAATATTTACAAAATCATCGAGTAAAGCTGCGGCTAAATAAAAGAAGAAGGCGGCAAACCAAATACTAAACATAACCAAGCTATTGCGTTTTGTAAGAGAGAGATATATTCCTGTTCCGAAAGAACAAAGGCTTAGTGCAAATAATATGTAGATATAATCTGGCAGGCGCTGCAAATATAGAAGTATTGATTGATGATGCATTTTAGATTTAAGGATTCCAATGGTCCAAGAATTAATTAAGTTAGAATCCTTATTTTTGTTGCTCATGAAATTACTTGCCTTTCTTGGAGCTCTAAGTTTAACCTTCTTAACTCAAGCCCAAGACACCATTCCTAACACTGTTCTTAATTCATTAAAATTTAGAAATATTGGCCCTGCACTTACCAGTGGCAGAATAGTAGATTTAGCTACAGACCCAACTGACTTTAATACCTATTATGTAGCTGCAGCTTACAGCGGTGTTTGGAAAACGGATAATGCCGGAACGACATTCAATCCAATATTCGACAATTATGGAACCCAAAGCATAGGATGCATTACTATTGACCCAAAAGACCATTTAAAGGTCTGGGTAGGTACCGGCGAGAATAACAACCAACGTAGTGTTGGATATGGAAATGGAATTTACTTGAGCCAAAATGGAGGCAAGTCTTTCACAAATATGGGACTTAAAGGAAGTCAGCATATTGGAATGATTAAAGTACATCCTAATAATTCAGATATTGTATATGTAGCAGCTTACGGACCTGTTTGGAACAAAGGAGGTGAACGTGGTTTATACAAAACGGAAGACGCAGGCAAGACTTGGCAACGCATTAAGCATGTGAGTGAATATACTGGTTGCAATGAGGTTCATTTAGACCCTGATAATCCAAACATCATGTATGCAGCATTTCACCAAAGAGAACGAAGGCAATGGACTTACATGGGCGGTGGACCAGAGAGCAGCTTATTTAAAAGCTCCGATGCCGGTAAAACATGGAAAAGCATTACTTCTGGATTCCCAGGTGGAGATAAAGGAAGAATTAGCATGTGTATAGCTGCTGGCAATAGCGAAAAATTGTATGCCATGGTAGAGACTGATGGTAAAACTGGAGGGATGTACATAAGTTTAGATAGGGGTGAATCTTGGGCTAAAACCAATGGCACTTATACTTCTGGCAATTATTACACAGAAATAATGGCTGATCCAAAAGATGAGGATAGAATCTTTATTATGGATACGCATTTGCAATGGAGTAAAGATGGAGGAAAAACCGTAAGTCAAGTTGGGGAGAAAGATAAACACGTAGATAATCATGCCATTTGGATTAATCCTACCAATACCAAACACTGGCGTGTAGGATGCGATGGTGGTTTATATGAAACCTTTGATAATGGCAAGACCTTCGATTTTAAATCGAATTTACCATTAACTCAGTTCTATAGAGTAGCCATAGATAATGATTATCCTTTTTATAATATCTACGGTGGAACTCAAGACAATAACACATTAGGAGGGCCAAGTGCAAATACCTCAGCCAATGGAATTCCAAACTCAGATTGGTTCATTACCGTTGGAGGTGATGGTTTTAAGAGTCAGATTGACCCAACTAACCCAGATATCGTGTACAGCCAATGGCAATATGGTGGTTTGGTTAGGTTTGACAAGAAGACAGGTAATATTACCCAAGTAAAGCCAACGGATACTGAAGCCATGCGTTGGAACTGGGATGCTCCACTATTAATAAGCAATCACAATCATAAGGTGCTTTATTATTGTTCAAACAAGGTATTTAAAAGTGAAGATCAAGGAAATAGTTGGAAGCTCATTAGTGGAGATTTAAGTCAGAATATCGATCGAAATAAATTGAAAGTGATGGATAGGCTTTGGGGACCAGATGCCGTAGCTAAAGACCAAAGTGTAAGTATGTATGGAACCATAATCTATTTTGACGAGAGCAGATTGGATGCCAATTACTTAGCAGCTGGAACCGATGATGGATTGATTCAGTTAAGTAAAGATGGTGGTGAATCTTGGAATAAAACAAGTCGCCCGAGTAGCTTACCAACTTACGCGGCAATAAGTGCAGTGCACTATTCCAAATTTGATAAAGAAACCATTTATGCTACTTGGGATAATCATAAAGATGGAGACTTTAGGCCGTATGCTTATGTTTCTAAGAATTTAGGAAAAAGCTGGCAATCCATAAGCACAAACCTACCAAAAGATGGAAGTATTAAATGCTTGGCACAAGATCATATTAAATCAGACTTACTGTTTTGCGGAACTGAATTCGGTGTTTTTGTAAGTCCAAACAATGGAAAATGGTGGGGTCAATTAAAAGCTGGCTTAGCTCCTATTTCTATTATGGATATGGAAATTCAAGAAAGAGAAAGCGACTTGGTTCTGGCCACTTTCGGAAGAGGCTTTTCTGTTTTAGATAATTATGCTTCATTGCGAGATCTAAATTCAGAAATATATAATTCCAATCTCACCATACTTCCTATTAAAACGGCTAAACTATTTAATCAAAAAAATCCGATAGGTGGAAGTGGAAATGGAAATCAGGGTGCGAATCACTACCAAGAGCCAAACCCTCAATATGGTGCAAGCATCAATTTTTGGGTGAAAGATGTGGCAGAAAGTCCTAAATCCATTCGAGAGAAGGTCGAGGCTGAGGCCATTAAAGCGAAGAAGGATTTTGCAATTGCTTCCATTGAAACAATGCGAGAAGAAAAAAAGCATAAGGGCTCGTATGCTATGCTTGTGATTAAAGATGAATCTGGAGTAGAAATTAGACGCATGAGAACTATTGCCGCCAAAGGAATGAACAAAGTGGTTTGGGATATGCGCCATACTGATTTAAGAATATTGTCTAAAGTTAAAAACAACATGCCAGGTTTTATGGTAAGACCAGGAAAGTATACTGCGCAAATCACCCTGGTTGAAAATGGAATAGTTAAAGAAACCTCCAATGAACAAAATTTTGAACTCAAAGAAATTATTCCGAATACGATCCAAACTTTGAGCAATGCAGAAGCAGCGAAAGCTACTATAGACATTAGAATGGCAAGTTTAAACTTAAGTGCTTTGAGCATGAAGTTTAATAGTTTCGACAAACGCATTGCGGCATTGTCTAAGGCAGCCTATTCTGTTAATATTCCAATGGATGCTACTGCTGTGGCAAAAGAGCTAAGAGAGTCCTATGAGTCCATAAGTATTGATTTATATGGCGATAAGCTAAAGGATAAGTACGAAAAAGAGAGAAGTCAAGGCTTAATGGAGTTACTTGGTGGTGCAAATTGGGCAATGTCGGGGACAACCAGTGGTGCTACAGGTACCCATTTAACTTTACTTAAACAAGCGCAAGACTTGCTGCCTCAAATGAAAATTAAAGTGAATAATTTAGAAACTAGTATTAAAGCCCAAGAAGATTCATTAAGAGCTCTTGGCGTAATTATTCTAGAATAAGAATTATTTAAATATCTCCCAATATTGGTCGAATTACGATTTCCTCCACATCAGAGAATTCATTAATTTCATAGGCATTCCAAATACTTTTGGCAATATCAGAAGCTTGGATAAAACGACTTTCTGGAAGGTCAGAAGCCGCCCAGCTATCTGTATAGGTTGCACCAGGGTAAACATTACTTACTCGGATTCCCTTATCCATTAATTCTAAACGCATGCTTTTACCCAAACCATCCATAGCAAATTTAGAAATGCTGTAGCTGCATCCATTCGGATAAGCATCTTTTCCAGCAATGCTACAAATATTAAAGATGTGAGACCTTTTAGTTTTTAACATACTTGGCAATAAGGCTTGACTAACATTGTATGTTCCAAATAAATTTATTTCCATTAACTCACGAAGTACTTCCTCTTTTCCATCAGCAAAAGTATCTGGTGTGAAAACACCCGCATTGTTTACTAATACATCCAATTGACCTTGGGCTTCTACTTGCTTTTTTAAATTGGCAATTTCAGTAGTTGAAGTCACATTGCAAACCACAGGAATTGCTTTGTCACCATAAGCTGAAAAATCAGCAGATCCTTTCTCAATAGAATTTGAAGAGGTGCCTGTATAGATAACCTTAAAATCCTTGCTTAATAAATAAAGTGCAATTGCTTTTCCTATTCCACGAGTACCACCTGTAATCAGCGCTACTTTCTTCTGTTGAGCCATGCTGCGAAATAAACCTAAAGAATTGGGATTAGTTTAAAATCCACCGATTTTCTAATTTGAATCGGGGAATATCCACTTTAAATTTCTCTTGGGATTCTCTATTCTTGAAAATATAATGACCTTGCATGCTGCCAAAATTGCATTCTAAAACACAAAAACTAGAGTAAACATAGGTTTCTCCGGGTTGAATTATTGGTTTCTCCCCCACTACTCCCTCTCCTTCTACAATTTTAACCGAGCCGTACTGATTATTTATTATCCATTTGCGGCTAAGAAGCTGAACAGTATCTAAACCAATATTTTCTAAGTGAACCGTGTATGAATGCACATAGAGGCCTTCTTCCACATTGCTTTGCTCTATATCTACTTCAGAACAGATGGTTACTTTAATATTTTTACTCACGTGTTGCTTCAATTAATATTACTAACAAACAAAAACGAAAAGCGTTTTAAGCACTTTCTAATTCGTCATCAGATGACCCATGTGCGTGATCTTCTAATGGGTCTGCACTGGTATCCCCTTTGCCATAATTATCAATGAAATCGTCAATCGCATCGGTATTAAAGGTTTCTTTTGGTTGAGCATTAATCTTAACCAAGTAAATTCTGTCTTCTGTTTCAATTCTTGCAGCAGTTACAATTTCATTTTTAGCATTAGGAAAGCGAATGATATTACCTAATAAGCCATTCGGATAGGTTTCCTCAAATAAATTACTAAGTTCTGGGCTTAGTTTATCGTAATCAATTACTGCACGTACTTTATCCATCGTTACAACCATAATTATTTCTGCAATTAAGGAAATCCCAATTCTATCGCAAAACAGAAATTATTCACATTGTTAAAAAACTTAATTCTAAAATGCCCTAATGCATTACATCTATAATAGCATCCCAGACTTTATTCTTCACCAAACGTTGATTCGCACTAGTATTTACATGCAAACTGTATTGAAGGGTGTATGTAATACTTGACTCATTGCCAGAATGGACCAATAAGTGATACTCATTTGGTCTTAATAGTTCTTTACCGTCGTTTATTCTACGAATTAAAAAGTCTTCTAATTCGCCAATCATTTTTGCTTTTTCAGAAGGCAAGGTGAAATCTAAGCTAAAGTTGTGATGTGGGTTCTTTGTATAATTGACAATTTCACTTGCCATAACTTCATTATTTGGAAGCATTACTAAATCGGCCTCATCATTCATTAAATGAACAGCAACCAAGGTGATATTCTTTACCATTCCCCTTTGCTTATTAATCTTAACATAGTCTCCAACACTAATATTGTCGCCCAAAATAAAGACCATACCGTTCAAACCATTTAGAATATAATCCCTAAATACAATAGCTAATGCTGCTGCAACAATGGCAATACTTGTAAAAAACTCATGAATAGTAATCCCGAAGAAACGCAATACTAAAAAGAATATAACGAAGATTACAATGATAAAATACAAATTATTAACCCCAAGGTTAAAATTAGCCATAACTAAAGATTTACGCTTTCGACCATAAAACTTAATCAGTATTTTTTTTGCTACATAAAGTGTTAATAGCAAAATAATGTACCCTTTATAAATAGGCCAGATTTCAGGTAATGTTACATTCCAAAAATTATCCATTTCTTCCGAATTAAATCGGTCACAAAAATACAACAATTTTAATTTTAGGAGTAACTTGTATTTTAACTTTGCCCCTTTGGAGGAAAGAGAAGTAGAAATAAGATTTGGTAATTTAGATTGGGTTCTTAGCTCCGACAAATACATGTGGAACAAGAACAATGGAGATGTTTTTATATCCGATTGTCATTTTGGCAAAGTCACCCATTTTAGGAAAAATGCTATACCTGTTCCTCAAGCCTCTGCAATGGATGATTTAGTAAGGTTAAAAAGCATCCTTGAAAGGCATAAACCAAAACGACTATTCTTCATGGGTGATTTATTTCACAGCCATATCAATTCAGAATGGGAGTTTATGTTGCAAGTGCTCGCGAACTTTGACACTGAGTATATTCTGATACAAGGGAATCATGACATTTTAGATTCCAATGCTTATGAAGGAGTTTTCAATTTAAAGAAGGAATACATATATAATGGAGAAGTGTGTTTAAGCCATGAACCAATAAAACACGAAAAACCTATAATATGCGGACATATACATCCAGGTGTTAGGGTAAAAGTGAGTTTGTCCTCCAAAGCTAAATTGCCCTGCTTTTGGATGAATGACTCACAACTTATTATGCCAGCTTTTGGTAGTTTTACTGGTTGTGTGGAACCTGAACAAAGTAAAACTGCCCATAAATGGGCAGTTTTAAATGATCTTATTTTTAAGGTTTGATTATCCGTTCATGCTCACCAAGAATTCATTATTGTCTTGGGTGTTCTTCATGTATTTTAAGAATGTATTCATAGCCTCATCTGGGTTCATATCTGCTAAGTGATTTCTTAACACATACAAACGCTGTGATGTAAGCTTATCTACTAATAGATCTTCTCTACGTGTACTACTTCCTAGAATATCTATTGCAGGGAAAATACGTTTATTCGATAGTTTTCTATCCAATTGTAATTCCATGTTACCGGTTCCTTTAAACTCTTCAAAGATTACTTCATCCATTTTACTTCCAGTCTCAGTAAGAGCTGTAGCAATAATGGTTAAAGAACCTCCATTTTCAATATTTCTGGCAGCACCAAAGAAACGTTTTGGTTTGTGCAACGCATTAGCATCCACACCTCCACTTAATATTTTACCAGATGCAGGTTGAACCGTGTTAAATGCTCTTGCCAAACGTGTAATGGAATCTAAAAGAATCACAACATCGTGACCACATTCTACTAAACGTTTTGCTTTTTCAAGAACAATATTGGTCAGTTTTACGTGCTTATCTGCTGGCTCATCAAATGTACTGGCAACTACTTCACCACGTACACTTCTGGCCATATCTGTTACTTCTTCCGGACGTTCATCAATTAGAAGAACAATCATATAAACCTCTGGGTGGTTTTTAGCAATTGCATTGGCAATACCTTTAAGCAACCAGGTTTTACCCGTTTTAGGCTGAGCAACAATAAGTCCTCTTTGCCCTTTTCCAATTGGTGAAACTAAATCAATAATTCTATTGCTATAATGAGATGCTCCATCGCAAAGATCTAATTTCTCATCTGGGAATAATGGCGTTAAATGTTGAAAGCTTACTCTGTCCTTAACTTCTTCAATAGTCTTTCCATTAGCACCAAGTATTTTTACTATACAGAAGTATTTTTCATTGTCCTTTGGTGGACGAATGGTTCCTCTAACCGTATCTCCTGTTTTTAATCCATTCTGACGGATTTGGTGATGTGGTACATAAACATCATCCGGTGATGGTTGATAATTGTAATCGGAAGAACGTAAAAAACCGAATCCATCAGGAACAATCTCCAATACACCTTGTGTACTTACCACACCTTCCAGTTCGGTAAGTGTAGCCATAATCTCCTTGCTTTTCTTTTGCTCTGGAGTAAGTTCTACAGGTTTTTGAGGCTCTTTGTTATCCTTATCCTTATCGTTCTTGTTGTGATTATGTTTAGGCTTAGGGTGATTATGCTTAGGTTTATTATGATGATCGCTGTTTCTAGGCTTATCATTATTCTCTCTTTTAAAATCTGGCTTATCAGAAGATTCTTTCTTTTCCGAATAATTCTTCTTTTCAAAAGACTCTTTCCTTTCAGTAGGCTCCTCCTTTTCAGAAGACTCCTTCTTTTCTGAAGAATGATTAGACTCTTTGGCATCTTCATTAGTATTAGCCTTTGGTTTTCTACTTCTTTTTGATCTTTCTTTCTGCCCGTCTTCAGCAGGAGCAGTGTTCTCAACTGGTGCAGAGTCTGCAGCCGTTGTTATAGCATCAATTAATTCTTGTTTCTTTAGTTTAGATGCGTTGGGAATTTCCATAGCACCAGCAATTTGCTTAAGATTAGCTACACTCTGGGTAGCCAGTTTCGTTAAATCAGTCATTAAATTTTGTGTGATACAACAAATTGGCCGAGTGGCTAATTCATTATGGGACAAATTTATAGTAAAAGTTCAGTTTTTACAATTCTTGGTAATTTTTTTTATTCTACCGCTTTCCACTTCCAGTTAAACCATAAAGAATATTATCCTAATTTATGCGTTTTCTTTGCAGTAGAACCAGATGAAAAATCTAAAATACCTTATTACTATTCTTAATTTTATTCTCCTAAGCAGTCTGGGAGCTCAGTTAAACCTAAGTGATAAATTGATTCCCAATGTGAAACCTATAAAAGGCGATTACCTTTATATGGCTCAAACAGAGGTAACTAATATTCAGTACCGAGAGTTTTTGTATTGGCTTAATCACAATGGAAAAGAAAATGTTGCTCGTATAAATCACCCAGATACTTCAGTTTGGCAAAGCCGTTTGGGCTATACTCAACCTTTTGTACATTACTATTTTCCTCACCCCGCTTATCAAGATTATCCGGTGGTTGGAGTAACTCAAACCCAAGCAGACGTTTTTTGCTTATGGATGCGGGATAGACTATTAGAAAATTTTAAGAAAGATAAGAACAACCCCATTACTGATATTTTAGTGAGACTTCCCACTACTGAAGAATGGCGGCATGCAGCCAGAGGGGGTTTGGATAAGAATGCCGTTTATCCTTGGCCTGGAGAAACGATAAGAGTGACGGAAGGAAAAAAATGGGCAATCGGAAAAATCAGGCTTAACACAATGGTTGGTAAAGGTGATTTAGGTGGAATCGCTGGTGATGGGCTAAACGATGCTGGTTTTATAACAACTCCTGTATTTGCCTATTGGCCAAATGGGTATGAATTATACAATATAGCGGGAAATGTTGCTGAATGGACATCAAAACCAGGCGAAGCCTTGGGTGGAGCTTGGAGTCAAAGTCCTTATTTTGCTAAAATTAACGTCAATGGATTTAATGGTAATAGTCCAGAGCCAAGATCGGATATCGGATTTAGGTATATAGTAGAAATCGTAAAAATAAATTCTGAATTACCAGTAATTAAAAAACTAACAAGCAAGAGGATTTTAAAGGAATTTGCCAAGGTAGATTCAACTTTATTTGCTGGAAAATATGAAATAAGTAATGAGTGGTTTAATACCTTCATTAAGAATAGCGGGCAAACAGGATATACCGCATCAGATGATTTATGGGAGATTTATTCACCCTACCAATACCGTGGAATGTACAGTTCCTTTGAAGGGACTCGTGAATTTCCCGTGGTAAATATTTCATATGAAGCAGCAGAAGCTTACTGCGCTTGGCTAACTAAAGTTTATCATTCACAAGACAAACGAAAGTTTAAAAAAGTCAAATTTAGATTACCGAGCATAGAGGAATGGCATAACGCAGCAAGAGGAGGTCTACAAAACCAAGCTTACCCATGGGGCGGACCTTATATGCGAAATTCTAAAGGAGCTTTTTTAGCGAATTTCTTACCAATCCCAGAATCCAGTTTTTACCAAGACAGAGAAACAAAAAGAGAAGTATTCCTCCCATTTGATACAACACTAGCCAGAATGGAAGATGGTTTAGAATTTACAGGACCTATTGATTCTTATTTTCCGAACAATTTTGGACTGTACAATTGCTCAGGTAATGCGGCAGAAATGGTAAGTACAAAAGGGAAAAGCTTTGGTGGCTCTTGGAACTCCCATTATGAAAAGCTTATGCTTTTTAACAGTGTACTTTTAGAAGGAGATGGCCAAAATATATTAAGCAGCACCTATGAAGAATATTCAGGACCAGCGCCGACTTTGGGGTTTAGGATTTTTATGGAGGTTTTAGAGGAGTAGATTTAATTGAAAATTGAAAGTGGAGAATTGAGAATGACTCTCAGTTCATTCTTTTAAATAAATACATTCAACTAATTTTTTAGAAGTTTAAGTCAAAAGCTATTAAAGCTTCGGCCTAAAGTCTGTAGACTTTTGGCTATACGTGGGGAGAGTTTAGGCTATAAGTTTTAGAAACACCCTTAACGCCCAAATACCAACAGATTAGGCTTGTACTAAATAAGTGAACATTTTAACCTTGTTGAGGTCTAAAACCTCGACAAGGTTAAAGACTAAAAAGCATGTTTTAAGACTGCAAAGCAGTCCATCCTTCAATAGCTTGACGAAGGAAAGGTATTGTCAACTGCAACGTAGTTGAACTTCAGAACAACAATCAATTTCTAGTTGAGTATTCTTTTTCTGAAACAGTATTACTAAACAAACGAAAAACTTCTTGGAAAAAGCCACCAACCAGTCCAAGAAAAAAAGGGATTACTGGCGTGATCCCGTTTTGGGGTGGCCGTCAAGCAAATGATAAGAAACCAAACCTGCGGTATTCTTCTGGTTGTGTGTTCTTTTTCTGGAACATGCTTGCTGGAGAAACAAAAATCACATTAGAAAAAGCCACCAACCAGTCAAGAAGAATAAAGGGATTACTGGCGTGATCCCGTTTTGGGGTGGCCGTCAAGCAAATGATAAGAAACCAAACCGCCTAAAATCTTCTGGTTGTGTGTTCTTTTTCTGAAGCAAGACATCAAACTTTAAAGAAACCATTCTAGAAAAAGCCACCAACCAGTCCAAGAAAAAAAGGGATTACTGGCGTGATCCCGTTTTGGGGTGGCCGTCAAGCAAATGATAAGAAATCAAACCTACGGTATTCTTCTGGTTGTGTTTTCTTTTTCTGGAACATGCTTGCTGGAGAAACAAAAATCACATTAGAAAAAGCCACCAACCAGTCCAAGAAAAAAATGGGATTACTGGCGTGATCCCGTTTTGGGGAGGCCGTCAAGCAAATGATAAGAAACCAAACCTGCGGTTTGTGTTTTTTTATGCGCGCTTACATCTTCAAGCGGAGCTTGGATGTGCGCGCATAAAAAAACCCGCTAAAGCGGGTTTCTTATCATTTGCTTGCGGAGAGGGAGGGAATGAACAATGTTGTTGAATATCAATGATTTAGATATTATAAATAATATCAGGGGGCAACATAGGAGAATTAAAAAATACCTAATTTTAGGTATTTTTTGCATTTGGTTAAGCTATAAATTTGAATTTTGCACATTTAATGTGAATTGTAATTGTCGGTATACCTGATTTTTAGACTATCTAATTATTTGATGCATTGTTTGTTTCATCATGATGTTATTGACGGATTTTAATAGGTCAATAATTTCATTTATAAATTTAAAAGTTATGAAAAAAGTTACAATTAATGGTATCCGTTTAGTTTTGGTTGTTTGTTTATCTTTTGTGATAAGCAGTTTGAAAGCTCAAGAAAAAGAGGGCGTTATTTGGGTTAAATTTAAAAGTTCATCTTCCATTGTTTGGTCAGACTATGATGGAGAGCTATCAGGGCCACATTCTCATATTCAATCTCTTATAGATGATTTTGAGGTGAGCAAAATTTATAGACCTTTTCTACCTGCTGGCACCAACTATTTTGACAGGGTGTATCAGTTGGAATTTTCTTTGGATACATTAAAAGATGATTTCATGGATTCCTTGGATAACCTTTCATATGTAGACTTTACTGAAACCCCAACCTTTCATAATCCTACCGCTATAAATTTGGATACATCAGATAGGGTTCTTGGACACTTGAAAAACGTAAGGGCTTATACTGCCTGGAATAAAACTAAAGGTGATACCAATGTGGTAATTGCCATACTCGACTATCCGATAATGAAAACCCACGAGGACTTGGATAATGTTCACTACTGGAGAAATTGGGGTGAAATACCCGGAGATGGTATTGACAATGATGGAAATGGATATATCGATGATTTTGATGGTTATAATACGCGGAATGACTCAAGTGTACAGTTTTTCGAATACTTTAATGCCTCTAAACTTATTAAAGGAGTATTAAATCATGGGACTCAAGTAGCTTCTGTTGTATTTGCGGAACATGGCATTAATGGTTCAACACAGGGGATAAGTCCAGAATGCTCATTGATGCCTATAAATATTACAACCTACGGTATGTACAAAGACACCCAAAACGCAGGTAGTAGGATTGAGATAAGAAATGAATATGAAGGAGTTATTTATGCTGCGAAAAATGGTGCGGATATTATAAACCTAAGTTTTGGTGGAATCAACATTCCGCGAAAAATAGAACAAAAGATTTTTGATTTTGCTGATTCTATGGGTTCTATTGTCATTGCTGGAGCTGGAAATGATAATAATCTAAGAATCAATACAGGAGACAGGGATAATTTCCATTATTTCCTTCCTGCTGCTTATAATCATGTTATAAGTGTTGCTTCTGTGGCGAATAATAATCGAAGATCGTGGTTTAGTAACTATGACACCTTTGCCAAAGTCAATATTTATGCCCCAGGTGAAGGGGTATATGTTTGTGACAATTACAGTAATTCAGCCTATGTTATATCTTCAGGTACTTCTCTTTCATCTCCTCTAGTTGCTGGAGCTATAGGACTAATGAAGTCTGAGAACCAAAGCATGAGTAATGATTCATTGGTTCATTATTTATATGCTTCCTGCGATTCTATCAATTATCCAAACTTTGATCTAATTAATAAACTGGGTAATGGAAAGCTCAATGCAAATGGTTATCTAGAAAAGAAACCACAGTACTTATTGGACTTTTACAAAAACGATTACGGTCAAATTAGCTACCCTGGTGATAGTGTAACTTTAATAGCGACAGATAGACCAAATTCCACCTATAAATGGTTCTGGGGTGATGGAACAGTTACTCAAACAACAAGTAACCAAAATACACATTTATACACCAGCATAGATTTATTGGATATTAAGGTTGTGGTATACGACCAGATGTCAAGTCTCCCTATTGATTCATTAACTAAGAATAAGTTCCTCTCAATTATACCAGTTGTTCCAACAAAAAGGGACCCACATAGGAAGTGGATATTTGGAATGGGTTTAGATTTAGATTTCACAAGTGGGAAGCCTACAGAAAATCGAAAAAACAATAAATATGTATTAGCACAATCTGCCAATTTTACAGCTCCTGACAGTAATGAACTAGAGATTGTTGCAATGGATAGTTTATTAAAGTTTGTACAACCCGATAATGAGAGGCGAATTTATCATAATCCTCAATCCTATCCGATTATTTATAATGATACTGACGGGCTATGGGACCTTCCATTAGAATTTACTGGAAATGAAGCGTACAGTCATCATTCCTATCAATCGGCTTATCAAATGGTGCCTGGTTGGTTGAGTGAAGGCTACATTGTTTTTAATGTAAATATGGACCACATAGATCAACATAGTAGGTTGGTGGGTCCAATTTATTCATTTACTGAAACAGATAATTTTGGTGAACCCATTTCAGATAAAAGAGGTATTGTGCATGCAAATGATGCAGAAATATTTGATACTGATTTCATGGGGGTAGAGTCTGAGGTATGCGTTATTCCCAATCCTGAAAAACAGGAATACTGGCTGTTGCTCATGCCAAAGATGAATGGTGGTTACAATGCTGGAGTTGTATTTAAATACAGATTTTTCGATACCTTAGGTGAGTATCAAACAGAATTTGTAGATACAACAATTATTAAGGGTGCTTTGCAATCCAATGTTAATAATATTTATCTCAGCGGTAATAACAAGAAATTAGCCATATACAATAGTGGAGCTGGGAGTATAGAATTACTGAATTTTAATGATATAACAGGAGAACTTTTGACCATTGAACTTCTAGAGGGTCCTTTTAAACAAGGAGTTAAATTTAGCCCAAACAACCAACGGTTATATGCCACTGAAATATTTGGTGGAACCTATAGGTTAAACCAATACGATCTGACTCAAACAAATATTGCATCATCTCGCCGAACAATTACAGTCGCAAACTCCTTTAATTATACAGATATGAAATCGTCTCCAAATGGTGTTATATATTTGAATAATACTCTTTCAAAAAGTATTTCTGCCATTTCTAAACCAGATGAACTACTTTTATCCGATACAACAAACGAATGCGGATATGTAGAATTCGGATATACATTTAATCAACCCTCAGACATAATGGTAAAGAATGATACCCTTTTAACCACTTCATGTTTCCCAGTATCAAATGCTATTACATATCCAGATTCTGTAACATTTATTGCTAAACGTTTAAACTGTGATAGCTTCGAGATAAGCTCTAATGTACCTTCTTATTACTATAAAGAATGGGACTATGGAATAAATACAAATTTTATTTCAGACCGCGTGATATTAACTCTCGCGAATTATAAGGAAGGTGTGGATTTAATATTAACAAGCTATGGTATTAAAGATACCATCAAAACAGAAAATCTCCTCCTTCGTTTTGCGGATTTTGATTATGAATATTATAGTTGTGACTCGATAAAAATATGGCTTACAAGTAAGGACAGCTGCAATGCGACTAATTCGTTCTACAAAAATGGAATTCTCATTGCCAATGATATTGATACCATTTATACTACGATAAATTTAGCAGGTGATACATTTATGTTAGAGTCAGCTATGATTAAAAATAAGAAATTCTTAATTCCACACCCTCAGGCCCCTAACATCAACAATGGAATAACAAAAATCTCCTTAACCAACGGCGTCGCTAAACTTTACAATACGAATACACGATTTAGTTCCTATGTTTCGTTTGTGTGGTATTACAATAATCAACCAGTGACTTCACTTCCGATAACTGATACATTTTATGCCAGAAAGCCGGGAAAATATATGATTTATACAACTACTGCCTGTGGAGACGTTGTTAGTCAAACAGTAGAAGTCTGTTATGATTGTGGAGATAATACCCATGACACTACATATAGTGCATTGGATTACACCTTTGTTACTGGTACAAACACCAACTTAAGTTCAGGTACTACTTGGCGCTTATCTGGTGAAGTGACAGTTGATAGTGCAGCAACGTTGAACATTTATGGTGATGTAGTTTTTGAGCCATGTAGTAAGTTGAGAATAAAGCGAGGCGGACATTTAAATATCGATGGTTCATTCCTAGGCTCTTGTGGAATTTGGAAAGGAATTCTTGTAGAGGGAAACCCTAATGTGAATGGTCCACGTCACTTTTTTCAGAACACTCATGGCACCTCATTGATAAAAAATAGCACCATTAGCAATGCTATTGTAGCTTTGCGTACAGAGGATGGAGGTTTTGCATTAATGGATAACGACACATTTATTAATAATTACTCCAACGTATGGTTCAGGAACTATGATTACACAGATAATAGCGGAGTTTCGAACTCTTTCTTTGGCAACAATAAAGGAATAAATGATGCGGTAATGGATACCTCTGGTTGCTTAGATTCAACTGTACAATATAATTGGTATTACCATTCAGCACCAAATATTCTTACAGAAAACGTGCATGTTAATATGTTCACAGACAATCGAATGGAAGATGATAAATTTTTAATGCCTGGGCCACCAAAAGACCATATTTCTTATATAATAGGAGAGTCTTGCAGGGGACAACAATATAGTGGCAACACTTTTGTTTCCACGCATAATGATTGGGTTTTTCATTTAAATTATGCAGATAGTATAAGTATTACAGGCAACGAAATGAGCTTTAGTAGCAACTATTATAGTGGGGCACCGGCATTACATGCAATATATATGACACAATCTACAGGAGGAAATATTGAAGATAATACAATAAGCAATGCTTACACAGGTGTAGAGTATTACTACGATAGTACCGCCTATACAGACAGCTTAAAGATATACGGAAATGAATTTACCGATGTGAACATAGGCATTTTTGCTGCCACTACAGAGTTTGCGGTAAATAATGACATTAGCACCAATACCTACACTAATATAATTCCTATAAAAACAGAATGTAATGAGTTTGATGGAAGTGAAATAGGAATTGCAGGTTGCGGAAATTGGTTGCCACAAGGTGGGCGAGTGATTAGCACCTCTCCAACTAGTGCTGGGAATAGGTTTATTTCAACCATGGATGCGAGTGCGGTGTTGTATCATACTTCAAATATTCCTTACAGGTGGTCTCATCGAGAGAATGTAGATGGAGAAAAAGATCCTAAGCCTAGCGATAAAACAGGAAGTGTAACAATAAATGGCAATCTAATATCAGATGTATCTTTGACTGTAAATGCATTTGAAGAAGATAGACCGCAAAATCCTTTTCCGAAATACTATTTTAATCCCAATTGCGCATCAGAACGACCTAGCCTGAGCCAAGAAAATACTATTAGGGAAAATCGTTTTATAGTTTATCCGAACCCTTCTCAACATGGGTTTAACGTCGAAGCTAGCAATGGATTAAATTTTTCAATTAAATTATTCACTCTAGAAGGCAAATTAATTCTTATGGAAAGAAGCAGGTCAGGTCACGCATCATTTGATTTAGAAGCCTCACAAGGTTTGTATATCCTTAGGATTGAGGGAGATAATCAGGTTACTGTTAAAAAAATCATGAAAGAGTAGATAAATTGAAGAAACAAACATTTACTATATTGTTATTTATCCTTTCATTTAATTTTGTCTTTGGGCAATACACTAATTTGCGGTGGGTGAACCGATATGCTGAAATTGACTTCAGCCAATATCCAGTGAAATATACTGAACGCAGAGATGATAGATTTGGGAACCAACTGAACTATACATTAACAGATTGTAAAGGTGATATTGTTTTTAGTGTTGGTATTACTGGGTATTTTTTAAATAGAAATTTAGATACCATTCCAGGCGGTGGACTTTTATATGGTAATAGCCGCAGCTCTGTATTAAATGGTGTTCAATTCCCTAATTCAAAGGATTCGATATTTGTGGTTCACACCAATTACCTTGACAAGAAACATAGCACGTATTGGAGTCTGGTCAATTTGTCGGCAAACTCAGGTAATGGTAAGGTAGTAAAAGTGAACCAATTACTGGAATCGTTTAATAATGATAACCTGGCCATTGTACCTCATAGCAATAAAAGAGATTTCTGGATTCTGACTACCCCAGATAGTTTTACCTTAAATGCTCACTTATTATCCGATACGGGCATTTCGGCTCACCCCATCCAAAGTTCAGGGTATTTCAATATCAATGATGATAAGTATGATTGGTTGTCCAAAACCATTTCTGTAAGTCGGGATGGGAAATCCTTGTTTTCAACCTTTCTTAGACCCTCTATACATACTCAAGCAGCCGTGTTAATGTTCGAATTTGATAATAGTACTGGTAAACTAAGCAATCCGAAAAAAGTGGTGGGACATTCCGAGTTGGCTTCAATGAACAATGTGGCCACTAAAGTGAGTTTATCTCCTAACGATACCTTTGCCTACTTTGGTTCTGGAGAACAATTAAGATTATACCCATTTAAATCTGGGACCTGGGATTTCTTCCAGTATAATAGGTTTACGGGAGAACTGATTAGGTTAACAAGAGGTACTTCGTATGATAGGGAAGTCGCCTACAAGGGTGTTGTATCAACAGCACTTGCTCCAAATGGCAGAGTGTATTGTTCGGTTTATGAACAAGTTGGTGGAAAGGGTTGGGTTGTAAATCACCCAAATTTCAAAGGCATGGCATGTAAATTTCGAAAAGATTATACTCTTCCGGGAGCCTTTAGGACGACAGACGCTTATTCCCCAATCACTTGGCCTTATTATACAGCCACCAGTCAAATTGACGAATGCACAGATACCACCACTTTTTATATGGGTGGAGATACAGGAGTATATAAAATGGTACTTCGTTTTGGGGACGGAGATACGCTGCTATACACTGGCAAATGGTATGAGAACTTAACATTCAAACATTACTATAGGCAAAACGGAAAATATCCTGTAACTATGATAACGTGGAGTAACTATTGCAATGTCTCTAGAACCATTATAGATACATTGGAAGTCTACAAACCACCAGTATATGTGAAACGTGGTTTTATGCAAAAAGCTTTTTGCAATGGGGATAGCCTTAAAGTTGTACTTAAAGGGGAAAACCAAAATAGATACAGTGTTAATTGGGGCGTACCTAAGCCAGGAGGTGGAGAATATGATAGCATATCTTATGGCTCTAAAGACTCCATAGTCTTATCCTTCTTTTATCATAAGGATAGCGGATCAAAGCAAGTATTAACAACAACTATTGCCAATGACAATTGCCCTAACACACAAATTGATACAGTTTATGTAAAAGGGCTACCAGTGCCAAAACCCAAATTGTCGCTATCTAAAAGTATATTTTGTGCTGGAGACATACTTTCTATTTCCGACAGCACATTTGATCGGACTACCACATATATTGATTGGATAAGCACAAAAGACACTTTCACAGGCTTAGGAATAAAAGTCACGAGTAGAGAAACGTTACCGGCTAAGAAGGATTCAATGTATTCTGTTTTTGCTCATATTATAAATAGCTATGGTTGCGAAACAAGAGATACCCTTCACTTTCTTAGCAAAGCAGCTCCTTTAGCAAGCTTAAGCATTTTAGATTCAGTTATTTGTGCCAAACAACAAAAATTGAGAGTCGCTATAAGAACTAAACAAAACCCTACAGGAACGGTCTGGACAATAAATGATGGAAGTTTTACCCATTACGACACCAATTTTACACAAGGTTATGTAAGCTCAACTAGTAGTAGAATTCTTGCGGCAGGCTCTTACAATGGCTGTGAATGGATAGACAGCTTGCCCTTTAGAGTTGCAGGATTGCCTGCGGCGGGTTTTATCATTAACAATGATACTCAGTGCTTTGCTGGACATAAATTAAATATTGTAAATAACACTAATAGTCCTAATGAAAGCATAGATAGTTTTTGGTATGATATGGATAATGGAACAAAATACAGAACTGCTGATGTAAGTAATCATTTGTATTCGGTTTTTGGAAACTACATTATAAAGCAAAAAGTACAAACCAGCGAAGGTTGTTTGGATAGTATAAGTAAACCAGTTCTTATAAAAGAATCCCCAAGGCCAAACTGGCAAACAAACACTTTACGCCAATGCTCTAAAGGCAATGAAATACAAGTGGATGAATTTACTAAGGGCACAAGTTCCATTGCTTGGGGTGATGGTTTGTTTGATGGGAACATCCACCACTATGCACAAAGTGGGAACTATACCATTAGACTTATTAAAGACCTTGGGAACCAATGTGCAGATACTCAGTATCGCGCAGTAAACCTCTTAGCACATCCCAAAGCTTCGTTTACCAGAGATACGGCTTGCACCAACAATCCTTTTACGCTTACAGAAACATCAAGATTTGGAAGTTCCAGGGAACTAAACCCTGCCTATTGGACAATAACTGGCGCAAGAAGTAAAACGGGAACTTCCGTAAGTTATACCTTACCCGATTCTGGGTGGTACACACTCACCTTGATCAGCAGTGATACCTCAAATTGTTCTGATACCGTTAAAAGAGTATTTAAAGTTCATCCCTCTCCAATTCCTCAATTGAGCTTTGAACCCTTTGGTGTAAGTACGTCATCTCTGGTGTATCAATTCACTGCACTGCCGCTAAACATGAAAAACTATGTTTGGGATTTTGGAGTAGGTGGCACAGGACAAGCCAGAATATCAGAAGGAAGGTTCTTACAAGACAAGAAGTACCCTATAAAACTAAGCATTGAAGATTATATGGGGTGTAAGGCAAATATTGATAGTCAGGTTCATATATTAGGATTAAGTGGTTTTCATTTACCATCAGCCTTTAGTCCAAATGGAGATGGACTAAATGAGACTTGGGGTATTGAAGAAGCTAACTACATTAGAGACGTTCATATTCGCATTTTTAATCAAAGAGGTAAAGTTATGTTTAAAATCCTCAACCCTAATGATAGGTGGGATGCATCCAATGCTGCAATGGATACCTATGGTTACAAAGGGTATATAAGGGATATTTATAATAGATTCCAGGAGGTGGAAGGAGTGATTCAAATTGTGCGTTAACTTGATGAACTACAGAACTCAAACTAGTCACTTTGCAAAAAATACCTAATTTTAGGTATGTTTGGTACTACGTTCTGATTTATTTTTGGAAAATACTCCTAAACAACAAGTGAAACTTTCGCATATCCAAATTATAGTTTAGCCCTATTATGCCATTAATTGCTTACCACTGCTGAATTATGGTACACTAAAATGAAATTGGAAATACGATATCCCTTATATGTTGGATATACGCAATACGTACTATTCGGGAGTTGGGCACAATTAGAATAGATAACCTAAGAATGAAAATTGACATTCATACACATACAAAAAAGTGCAAACAAGGTGATGCTGAAAGTAGAAACATCAGTACTGAAAAGTTTGACGAAATAATTAGGTTAACAGATGTCAAAATTCTAGCTATAACAAATCATAATCACTTTGACCTTCAACAATACCAAGAGATCAAAACTAAAGTTCATGATACCTGTCAAATTTGGCCTGGTATTGAATTAGATATTATGGAGAATGGTCTCAAAGCCCATCTAATTGTTATTCCGAATCCAAAAAACGTAAACGAATTTAACGATAAAGTAGCTGAATTACTCATAGATAAAACACCTGACAACTTTATTATTTCAATTGACGAAACGGTAAGTTCATTTGATGATTTTGACCCTATATATATTGCGCATTATTTTGGTAAAACACCAAATTTACTTGATGAGGGAGTAGCAAGGTTAATTGATTTGGTGAAAAATGAAACCAGAGTTCTGAAAGAAGCATCAAATGCTATTTCAGCTGGGATTTTTATTAGTCACGGTCATAATTCTATATATGGTTCTGATGTTCAAAATTGGGACGAATATCAAGAAATTTCAAAATATTTACCAGACCTTCGGCTACCTGTTGAATCTTTCGAACAATTCTGTTTACTACTCGAAAAAGATAATGCTACAATCAATACCATTCTAGACAAGAAAACACCAGAACCACTCCATTTGAATGTGTTTGGAGTTGCAGAGCTAATAGACTTGGACATCTACAATGATATTAATGTGCTTTTTGGTTCTAAAGGCACAGGTAAGACTGAAATTCTTCGTTCAATTTCGAAATACTATAATGACATTGGTTTTGAAAATAAAGTTTATGAATCCAACGCATTGAAGCTTGAAGTAGTTTACGATTTAAAAGGGAGGAATTATGACGCAGAGTCATCTACTTTCGAAATTGATAATTGCTATGCTGAACTCAGTAGGTTAAGAAGCGTGACTGAAAAAAACGTAACTAGTTTAAGTGCGTATCTTAGATACTTCTCTGTAGATGAAACAAATCGTATTTCCAGAGATTTAAAGATTAAGAACTATACAAAAGAGGACTCCACTTCTCCTGAAAGAGATTTTGATGAAATAAGAGGTCTTTACGACCGATTTGAGCAGTTTATTGACTTTATCGGATCAGATCAAATTTTAACCGATGTAGTTGGTGAAGAATTAATTACAGAACTAAATGGTGTTCTCAAGAAAATCAGTTTGAAGTTAAAATCTGTCTCAAAAGAAAAATTCAGGGATTTAAAAAGCATTTCTCTGTTTAACCAAATAATTACGGTTTTTGTAGAAGAAATTGCTAGAAAAACAGGGCAACCACAAAAACCTATATCAACTGGTTTTAAAGAATATGCAAGTAATAGAATTAAAATTGAACGAGACTTAAATAAAATTAATGAATCCATTTCACAGCGAATTGAACCTAGTATTGATTATGTAGGTGACCTTGGAGATAAAGGTCATTTAGACTGTCAAACTAATGTGAAAATTCAAAACGGGTTTATTGGAGATACTAATTATCAACCTGTTAAAAAAAACGTAACCAAAACTCCTCAAAAAAGTGTAGCATCTGCTTTAAGAACTCTTCCTAATCATATATATGCAAATTCACTTTTTGAGAAAATTAATGAGTTAAAACAGATAGATAATTCAGATACAATAACGAGCATAAGTGATTTACTCTTGTTTTATAGACACTTTACTATAGATAATGAACAGTATACTCCTTCTACTGGCGAATCATCGATGGTTTTACTTCATAACGAACTAATGGAAGATAAAGAGATTTACTTAATCGATGAACCTGAAAAAAGTTTGGGTAATGATTATATAAGTAATGTCATTGTTCCTATTCTTAAGCGGCACGCGTTAAGTGGGAAGAAAATCATTATCGTTACACATGATGCAAACATAGCTGTAAGAACACTTCCATATAATTCTATATACAGAGAACATGACGCTAACGGATATTACACATTTTTAGGTAATCCGTTTACAAATAGTTTAAAATGTAAAATAGAAGGAAAAGAAGACTTAGACTGGAAAGAAATAAGTATGAAAACACTTGAAGGCGGTAGAGATGCCTTCGGAGAAAGAGGAAAAATATATGGAAACACATAAAGCGACGATTAACAGACTTGAAGATAAAACTTCCCTTATCCTTAATATTGGAGAAGGAGAAGTATTGGAGATTGAATTAACTGAGGACAAACCAAATGAAGTAAAACGTGTTTTTAACAAACTAATTTCATTTTTGAAAAAGGGTTCTTTTGAATTTGAATTAGAAGATGAAGATGAAAAGGAAGACCTCTATTTTCATATTTGCACAGATTACGTAGGTCAATTAAATGCTGAATTGTTAAGTATTTATCAAGAACTTGAAGATTACCAATTACTTGAAAAAAACGAATAAAACTATGCCAAACAATGGCTAAAGAATAATATCTACCTTGCGAGATAGCAACGCTTTTTAGCCGGAACGTTTTGGGCAATACTAAATAAAATATGGCGGTAAAATTTGGATTTAGTGATGAATGTGGCAATTATATGCCAATTAGAACTGACAAACAGAATCAGATACATCCATTTTATGTGCGTTCGCTATTCCTTATGAATGGTAATGATTATAAGTTATTATCAAATAGATTCAAATCATTGAAAACTGAATTTGGACTTCCTCAAAATGAAATAAAATGGGCACATATTTGGTCGTTGAGAAGTTGTCAGAGATATGGGAACTCGCCAAAGGAACATAAAGACTTCTATTTTCTAAAAGATTTCGATTATCACAAGATTATTGATTTTGCAGAAAAGTCACTTCTTCTCTTAAAAGAATTGGATAGTTGCAAAACAATTTACACGATTACGAATAATAAAACTGACGCTAAATTCTCTGAAAAGGATTTATTCAAAATGCATATCACTTCTCTTTTGCAAAGAGTTCAATATGAAACTCAAATTGAATCTGACGACTTAACTGTTTTGTTTTTTGACCCAATTGGTGATAAGAAAAGTAAGTTGTTAAGAGAAACCTATTTTGATATACAAACCAATGGGGATTTTGTCAAAAACTACACACATATAAAAGATAGTCTGAATTTAGAATATTCGCATCATAGTGCAGGAATTCAACTAGCGGATTTTTTAGCTGGAGTCATAACTGGAGTGTTAAAAGGGTATGAAAGAAGTATAGATATATTCAACAAAGCTGTTTATCCGACCTTGAGGCATTACAATAGGAAAATTTTAGGAGCAGGAATTTGTGAGGTTCCATCAAATAAAAACCAAAGAGATGAATTAAGAGAGTATCTTAAAAAGTTCAGCCCATAACAACGTGTATAATTATTTGCTTGGTTATCGGCTACTTGCGAAAATCCTCACGGATTTTCTATTCGGGTTTTATTTGCTAAATTAGGTGTTTAAACCATGCAACGAAATCATACACGAAAACGTTAGAAGCAACCTTCGATACCTTCACAAATAATAGGGAAACATGAATAATCTGGATGTATATTAAAGATAAAGAGACATTAAAAGGACAGATAGTTCTAATCGATCCATATGTTAATAAAAAGGCTAAACTTTCAAAAGATAAATTTCTTGAAAGAGTAGAAAATGTTAAATATTTAAGGACCACAGTTAACTCGAATTATATATCTTTTTATATAACTTCAATTGAGGAAAATAATAATCTGATAAAATTTCATGATTTAGTAAATAATGGCAGCTTTGATTTTAATAGTTATTATGTATTTGCTGTTGCAGTTCAACCAAAGCTATATAATTGGTTTAAAACAACAGATATAATAACTATCCAAAAACAGATTGTGTGTTGGATGGCTGGATTCTACTATTTCAATGTTGATAAACGAGAAACACTAGAACGTCAAGTTTATAAGCCGTTATTTGAGGAGATATTAGACATGGTTGAAAACTATTACAATGAGTATTCAATTCCAGACTTTGGTTTATTATCAGAAAAGCATTATAAAGAAAACGATGAAACAATATTCACAAAAGAAAAAGATTGCTGTAACAAATATTTAGATGTATGCGAAGATCATTATAAATCTAAACCCCCTGATTTTTTGAGTTCCCCATTTGATTATAAAAGCATTGATGGATGGGGAACAAACGAGCATTATAATTTTGAGTTTATAGAGGCTTATCTAAGTGATAATGATTGGAAACGGATTGTTGAAGTAGGAAATAGCATGGACAATATGCACCGAGTGGAAAGTATGGAGGGTTTATTCATTAAATGGAAGCATGTTTTTACGACATTTGACCGTAGCAAAAATTTCGTTTATAGCTTTTACTTTCAATTTGATACTAAAAAGAGAAATTCAGCCAAGTATAAAAGGGAAACTACTCCACAGCATGTTAAGGATAAAGTTTGGCGGCGTGATAATGGTGAATGTAACCTCTGTGGCAGTAATGAGAAGTTGGAATTTGACCATATAATACCAGTTTCAAAAGGAGGTGCTTCAACTTATAGAAACATTCAATTGCTTTGTGAATCTTGTAATCGAAAAAAGAGTGATAACATATAATTAGTACCGGTAGTAGCTAACAAAGAATATAGGTCATTTAACGGAAAGTACTAATACTTACCATGTGCACGTGGAAAATGGAATTCTAAAGTGGGGGCAATTACTATAAAACCTAAGATTTAGGTGTAAAATGCAGTCAAATAGTAATTTAATTGCTTTGAAAACGTTTAGGTATACGTTTCCCTTACTTTTGGATATACGATTAATACGTTTGATGTTTTGTGTATAAACGTTTATAGAATGACAAACTGGTAGGACTTATTAGTTCCTTTGTCATTTAAGGCCCTTTAATTCTATCCTCATCCTGGATACTCATAAAGTTAATATCATTTAACAGTTGTCCTAAATCTTGTCTCCAATGGTAAAGAATAGGACCATCTTTAATGCTACTGTCATATACTCTTATTTCCATGCAATTCATTCTAATCAAAGAAAATTGCCATTGAATTGCTTGATAGCCCGAGAACCTTTGGTTATGACTTTTTTTGAAGCTATTTTGAAGCCAATTGGAAGTCCAAGTCCATGTTTTTCTTATCTCACCCGTTTTTTTGTCTACAGCTCTTCGGTGTTCAGGCTTGAATTTAACCCAAAGCCTTAGACTATCAGGAATTATTGTGCTTTGCTTTTTGTTCATAATTTTATTACTTTTCGATTATTGTTTTTTTGCAGATTTAGTTTATTCTGAATATTAATAACAGAATAATAGAATAACAGATAAACCAAATAACAGAATACTTCTTTTAGAAGTATTCTATTTGCCATACTGGTATAGTCTAAAATTAAAAATGGGGGATTTAGACATAAACTCATAGCGTCCCAACTCCTTCCTTTTCAGATAACAATCCATCTATTTTCAATTGTATGTCATTGGGTTTGTTCCAATAAGCAACCTTATCGTCTTTTGCGTAAACTCTTACGCAATGCACCGCTTTACCCTTAACTAAGTTCTTGTCCTTTTGCATATTATAAGCACATATAGCAGGTGCTCTTCGTGTTGATACGATTAGGTTTAGCTTATTAAGAACCTTCTGTTCATATATTGCAGTTGTATGCGATTTCATATTCTTTTGGCCTTGTATGGTTTTTGCGCAACGGTTAAAATCAGGGTTAGCTCTAAATAGGATTTCATACTCTGCTTCTGAACCACCTTCTGAGAATAGATACTCTCTCGCAGCCTTATGTAATTCTATGTCACAGTTAAATGCATAATCATTTCGTTCAGCTACTTTTTGCGCAGCACGATTAATTACTGGATACTTTTGAATTTTAGTTTGATAGGCTAAGATTTGCTTTAATCTGTTTTCATGGTATTCTAATGCCTGTAAAATTCTATGAATACCAACTTGTTCAATTTGATTAGATTGGATAAAGTAAAATTCTTTGATTAAAGAGTGTATTTCTAGTATTGCATTCCATGATTTAAGTTTAACGATAGAGAATGGCTGAGGAGTTTTTCTATTAGGTAAATGTTGCCCTCGTTCTATGGCTATTAAGTCTTCTTTTTGAGCTTTATTCAAATAAGCATACATTGTTGAAGAGCTGCAACAAAGTAATTTAGATAATGAAACTCTTATTTCAGGACTAAGGACAAGGTTGTCTGTCGTTGTTAGCGATTTACAAGCTATCCATGTGGCGTAAATCTTATAAGTGTGATTAGTATGGTATTTGTTCACCAATACTCTTTTAGAAGAGATTAAACTGGCTAGGCCAATTGGTATTCTCACAATCATGCCGTTCTGATTTTGGTAAGTGCGAGTTTAACTTCATCGGATCTGTATCGTACAAAACGAGAAACACGATATCCCTTAATTATTCCTTCATTTGTCCATTTAGACAAAGTGACTAAACTGATTTGTAAACGTTTTGCAGTCTGTTTTCGAGTTAAGTACTTATACTCTTCATTTTTTTCGATTGGCTCTTTCGTTACTTTAGCCAACTCTTCTCTTAATGCATCTGAAAGAAGTGCTTTTAACTCATTTTCGGGTACAACTACAAATTTTATGTTGTTCATACCCGCAAAATGCGGGCATTAGGCAGCAGGGGAGTTTGGGGAGTCCCCTTTTTGTTTCAAAATCAAATTAGTAGAAGATTTTTTTTATGGGTAATGGGTTGGGTGGCTGGTAATCAATCAAATCATAAATCTTATTTAGGGCTTTTCTATTTCTTTGATTCATCGGATAGCTTTTACCAGCAACTTTTGAATCAGCGGTCTTGATGACTTCTTCAAGGTTCTTTCTATATGTATCAGCATCTCCTCCGAATAAGGATACCAACAATACAGTTAATTGATCTCGTGCTGGTCTATTTTCTTTTGTCTGCAAGAATTTAGTAACACCTAGTTCACAGAGAAGGGATATTTTTTGCGTAGCATTTTTCAGCTCAGTAACTTCATCAATCTTTGTCCCATTCAATTGCTTTGCGCCGTCATTTAACAAAAATTCTAAAAGTTCTTCGGCTTCTTCAATATAGATTTGACTTTCGTAACCTTTTATAAACTGCCTTAACCTTTGCTCATGGCCTGTTGCCCAATAGGCATAATACTTTATGCTACCTGGATCAAGAAATGGAACATTTATATCGCTTGGGTCATTGCTTATTCTATAATTAGATCCAGTATAACAAGCCGTATAAAAATCCCCTATCCCTGTGTACTTTACTCGTTCTTTGCTTGATTCAATGGTATTATTCAAATGGTCAACTTTGTACTTAAACCTTTTCATGCCTTCCAATTTGTTTTCCAGAACAGTTCTTGCATTTTCAGAACTAACTCCATAGATTTCAATTAACCACAAGTGAAACTGTTCTATTTGTTTGATGTCGTTCGGGTTTGGTAGAATATGAATAAAGTCTTTGCCTTCGTGCTTCTGCATTGTTCCATCATACCAAAGTGCTTCCTCAACTTCTTCGGCAAAAGGGTATTCGTATTTTAACGGGTAAATTAGATAATCGCTGGCATCCTTAAGCTGTTTAATATTCTTTCTCCATAATACTAGCTTTTGCTCATAGGATACGCTTCTAAACGTTTGTACCTTCTTGTGCCATTCTAGTTTTTCCTTTAATTCATCTGGGTTGAGTTTGGTATCTTTATTCATAGTTTATTTTGATTTATGTGAACGCAAACTTGTAAAACACTTTACTTATTGGATTGGTTAAAGTGCTCTACAAACTTAACGGCATGTTCCATTGGACTCATTTGGATATACGTATAAAACGATTTTTCCGTTTTGTGACCTGTTATGGCCATAATCATAGGAACAGGAATGTTGCGTAAATACATATTAGTTGCGAAACTTCTTCTAGCCGTATGGGTTGTTAAAAGTTCCCACTTTAGTTTTTTCGTTGTTTGCGTTTCTCCTCCAATCGTGCGTACAAGGCTAAATGGCGAATGAAGCTCCTTTACTTGCTTTCCAATGTCTTTTAAATATTCGTTAAACTTCTGATTTGATATAGGCTTAGGCAATAGCAATAAGCCATCGTCCGTATATTTATCAATGATTTTCCTAGCTTCTGGTAGGATAGGAATAACAACCGTTTTCTGTGTTTTTTGCGTAAGTAGAGAGTAATATTCAGTTTCGCCCACTTTTTTTCGTTCTGCATTCTGTATGCTGCGATAATCGGAGAACCGTAATCCAGTGTAACAACCCAATAAGAATACATCCCTTGTTCTTTCTAAATAGAGTTTTTTCGAAAAGTCCACCTTGGCCAAGGCTATAAGTTCGGTTTCGCTTAAAAAGATATTGTTTGCAGTCTCCTTTTGTGCAGTAAAGTATTTGCCCTTATACTTTGTGTTTTGATTGTATCCTAGCTCCGTCGCTTCATTAAGAAACGTTTTTAAACGGGTAACATGTTTCGCAACAGTATTCGTTCTAAATTGCTTTATATCTTCTAAGTACTTAATAAATGCAGTGTAAAATTCAAGATCAACGTTTTCAAACGTTAAACTTATACCTGTGAATTGATGAAAATCCTTGAATAAGTTAAACGTTTGTTTATACGTATCAATCGTTCCTTTCGTGATTTTTTTCTTGGTGGTTTTGTTCGTTCTTCCCTTTAAAATTGGCAAATAGACTTTTTCAAATGCTACTAGGTCATTCACAATGTTCTTTTCCACCTTTCTCACAGGAAAGAAATGCTGTTTTAGTGCTGCTTTAATTTCATTAGGCAATGGCTCAAGCTCATTTTCTGCTGATAATCGATTAGCAATAATTTGTGCTTGGGTTTTATACTTGTCTAGTAAAGCGTTTAATTCAGGCGCAATTGGTACGCTTTTAACTCTTTGCTTTCTCTTATCCCAATATTTGGGTTCTATGCTTTGTTTAAAATACCACTTTGACTTTATATAATTTGAACTAATTTGCAAATACAGCGGGGTAGCGGCCAAGCTGTTTGATTCCTTTAGGTAATAATTGAAAGTTGCCATAGATGATTTGCTTCTTTCAAAGATAATAAAAAACATATAGGGGGCTAACTAGGGGGCTAAAAATATTTGTTTTACTTGGCTTCCCTTTATCTCTTTTAGCTCTTAAACAACTAAACCCCTAACTTAATTAGGGGTTTAGAGATTATTTGAATAAAACAATATTCAAAAGGTTGCGGAGAGGGAGGGATTCGAACCCCCGGACCTGTTACAGACGCTAGTTTTCAAGACTAGTGCATTAAACCACTCTGCCACCTCTCCGGTAATGAGGGGCAAAAATAAGAGTATTCCTTATACTTTACCACCTTATTCTAAAATTCTTTAAAAAAATCTACAATGCCAACTCCTTCTCAATCTGATCCATTAATCCAGATATGTATGCACCACTAAAGTTGAACTCGGCACCCGCAGTTTTATAAATCTCAGGAATAGAACGCGTATACCCAAGTTTTAAGGCCTCTTTATATTGCTCAATGGCTTTTGCACCGTTTTTCAAGTAATTATTCCAAACGCCTAATGAACCCAATTGTGCAAATCCGTACTCGATGTAATAAAATGGAACTTCAAAAATATGCAATTGCTTATGCCAGCTGTAGGTTAATGCTTCCATGTAATCGGAATAGTCAACCATTCCGGTTCCATAATCTTTGTTTAGACTCAACCATTGAGCCTGACGTTCTTCTCTAGTATGTTCTGGATTGGTGTACATCCAATGCTGAAATGAATCTACCTGCGCTATCCAAGAAAGTGTTCCTGGAATACCTTGCAATTGTTCTTCTCTTGCTCTTTGTAAATCTTCAGCTTCAGAAAAGAAATATTTCCAACCGTCCATAGATAATAATTCCATGCTCATGCTAGCCAATTCGGCAACCTCACTTGGAGTATCTTTATAAGCGTTTAAATGCAATGGAGCCATTAAGAAACTATGAATAGCATGGCCACCTTCGTGAACCATGGTTTCCAAATCACGCATATTTCCCGTAGCATTCATAAAGATGAAAGGCATATTGGTTTTTGCCAATGGATAATTGTATCCACCTGGTGCTTTTCCCATGCGACTTTCTAAATCCAAGAAATCTTTGCTACGCATAGTAGCAATACAATTCCCAAAGTATTCATCTAAATCATTGAAACACTTTATGGTATTCTCAATTAAATCTTCAGATTTTTCGAAAGGTTTTAATGGATCTAAGCCTTTTGGGTGCACAGCAGTGTCCCAAGGCATTAGTTTATCCAATCCCATTTCAGCTTTTCGTTTCTGAACTAGTTTCTTAACTACAGGAGTTACATTGTTTTTTACCGACTCATGAAAGTCATAACAATCCTGCACCGTGTAATCGAAACGGCACATGGCTTGAAACATATAATCTCTATAGTTTTCGAACCCTGCATTTAATGCCACTTGATGACGAAGCTTAATCATCTCGTCCATGATCATTTCCAAATTCTCTTTAGCTTCCAGTCGTTCCTCCGACATTGCTTTAAAAGCTTCTTCGCGTTTAGATCTATCGGTTTTTAACAAGTAATTGCCTGCTTGTTGCATGGTTTGTTCTTTACCATCCAATACAACAGACATTCCTCCCATTACCGAACCGTATTCCTGTGCTAGTGTAGCAAGCTTTGCATTAAGCTCAATGTTTTCTTCTCTAAATAAGTCAACCGCACTCTTTAAGGACCTTAAGTAAATGGCATCTTCTGGAGATGTCATTACTTTTTGAGCTACTGAGCTCTCAACAATCTTCTTATTAATCTGGTTATCGAAAGGCGCAATCTTTGGCTGTATTTCAGTTACAAATTCTTCGTATGCCTTATTATAGGATTCATTTGCCGTATCACAAGTCATATGAATATAGCGCCAAGCCATATCTTCACTTATAGCAGATTCTAGATCACTGACATTCTTAAGGAATGTTCTGAACTCCGTTTCTGTTGAGATTGGAGAGGCAATAAGTTCCTCATACAGTTTAATCAACTGTTCTGCATCCTTCACTTTAAAGTCGGATGATAAATTAAAACTCATAAATGTATTTATTTTCCTCTATTGGAATTTTTAGGAACCTTTGATGCTACAGATCCTTTGCTTGCTCTTGGAGCTGCAATTTTTTTCTTTTTAGGAGCTGCTTTCTTGGTTTCTTTCTTTTCTCCACTTACTGCAGACTTATCCTCAGCATCTTCTTTACCCAAAGAATCAAAATCTAATTCAGCTTTAACCACATGATACCACTGAAACAGTTTTTTCATATCCCCGGTATAAACTCGTTCTCTATCAAAAGTAGGAGCAACCATAGCCAGGCCAGCTTCTAATTCCGCCTTTGAACCCTTATGTGTAGGAATCGTTTCCTTTGCATCTTCTTTTGCCTTTAAACCTTTAAAAACTTCCCATAAAGGCAAATCGCCTTCTTCCGTATAAATACTTATATCATTGAGGTTAGAAGCTCTATGGCGCAAGCCAGTTGAGGTTCTTTTCTTTGTTTCAACATTTTCTAAAACCAGTCCTGTCTTATGACGGCTGATTACTTTATGAACCCCAGGCATTCCTGAAACGGCTACTATATCTGTTAATTTCATTTACTTTTCTTTAAATTGTCCTGCTTCCCATTCTTGGAAAGCCTTAATTTCTGCATTGGGCATTTTTGATCCACCTTTCGGCATATTGCTTGCTCCTGCATCATGATTTATGCTCGCTTTCACCTTCGTAAAACTAGTCTTTACAGCTGCATAACTAGTGAGTACTGGGATTTGGCCTGAATGACATCCTTCACATCCTCTGGTATTTAAAATACCTTTAATTGTATTCTCATAAGTTACTTCTTTAGCAATTGGAGTTGAAGCTTCCTTCTCTTTTAAGCAAGAGCTTAAGGTTAAAATTATTCCAGCCGAAAGCAGAATAGATGCCTTTGCTGATTTTTTTACTGTAACACGCATAAACTTTAGCAAAATTAAACCAAATTTGCATCATGTCAAAAAACAAAATCTTAGCTGTTAGTTTAGTGTTAAGCTTACTACTAATTAAGATAGAAGTTAAAGCCAATGATATGTTAAAATATAAAATTTCAATAACAGATCCTCAAACTCACTATGCAAAAATTAGCATCGAAGCCTATGCTACCACTAATAATTTGCATTTCAGCATGCCTTCTTGGACACCAGGCAGTTACCTGATAAGGGAGTTTGCTAAAAGTGTCGATAGGGTTAAGGCAAGTATAAATGGTATTGAAATTCCGACTATAAAAACAGACAAAGGAACATGGAAAGTTGAAGACATAAAATCAAAAACAGTTGTTTTTGAGTATGATTTGTATGCATTTGAGCTTAGTGTACGAACTTCTTTCATAGATGAAGATCAAGCATTTTTGCATAATACCAGCATTTTTATGTTGGTTGAAGAACAAATGAGTGCATCGGGAACTTTGCAATTGGACTACCCTTCTCGTTGGCAAAAGGTTTCTACCTCACTCGAAAAGGAGAATGATGTTTTTGCATTTCAGAATTATGATGATTTAGCCGATTCCCCAATTCAGATTGGGAACCAAGAAATATTCAACTTCGAAGTAGCTGGAGTTCCACATGAAGTGGCCATGGTGGGAATAAATAACGCTGACTTAGAAAAGCTAAGCGCTGATATGCAACGTATGTGTAAAATAATGACAAACATTATCGGCGAACATCCTTGTAAGCGCTATGTATTCATCGTTCACAACATAGAAGCAGGTGGAGGTGGATTGGAGCATAAAAACTCATGTACTGTAATGATGCCTCGCTGGAACTATACCAATACCGTTAAGTATCATTCATTCTTAGGTTTAGTAGCCCACGAATATTTTCACTTATGGAATGTAAAACGCATTCGCCCTAAAGCATTGGGACCATTCGATTATAAGAATGAGAACTATACCAACTTACTTTGGGTAGCAGAGGGTATTACTAGCTATTATGATGAAATGTCGCTTTACTCTTTTGGGTATTATGACAAGAAAACTTATTTAGGCAAATTAACAGATTACATTAATAGAGTTGAGAGCCAGCCAGGTAGCAGTATTCAAAGTTTAAGTGAAAGTTCTTGGGATGCTTGGATTAAAGCATACCGTAGCAATGAAAACAGCGCCAACACAGGGATATCCTATTATTCAAAAGGGCTATTAGTAGCTATGCTATTGGATGCCGAAATCATAAAAGCCACAAAAGGAAAAAAGAATCTGGATGATTTAATGCAACACCTTTATAAGGAGTTTGCAATGAAAGATATTGGTTTTGCAGATGATGAATTTGAAAAAGCAGTGAATAAAATAGCTGGAAAGGATTTATCTAAATTCATAGCCAATTATGTTTTTGGATTAAAGACACCTGCATATAAAGAAATACTAGAAGCAATAGATATTAAAGTTTCAAGCCAAAACAAAAAGAAAGCAAGCTTGGGGCTAATAACTTCATCATTGGATGGGAAAACCATTGTGAAAGCGATAAACGCTAGATCTTGTTCTTACCTTGGTGGAATTAATGTGAATGATGAAATAATATCCATAAATGGAATACGTGTAAATAATGATGTGGATGAAGTACTAAATGCGCTATCTAATAAGGATGAATTATTTATTATGGTTAGTCGCGATGGACTAATTAAGCTAATTAAAATGAGTTTCAAACCCATTCCAACTACGTTATGGAAACTTGGTACAGCAGAAAACACTAAATTAAACAAATCATTTTTTAGAGAGTAATGTTCACACAGTATAGATTTGCATTCGAAAGATGAGTTTACCGAAAGCTACTGCCAACTGGCCTAAATGGTTAATAACCATGAGAATGCCTGAGTTTTGGCATTTCAGATTAATTTATCTCTTTATACTACCGTGGGTACTATTCATGGCGTTATTTAAAACAAGAGGCAAATTCTATCCTTTCGCTTTGAATCAAATTATAGATGAATCTGGTGGATTCTCTGGTGCAAGCAAAGGTCATATTAAGAATCAATTTGATGCTTCCTTATTTCCTAAAACCGTTTATCTGAAAAAATCAGAATTGAATTCAGGAAAAGATAAAATTTGCAGAGAGCTAAGCTTTCCGTTTATTATTAAACCTACTAATTTAAATAGTGGAGTTGCGGTTAATAAAATTGACAATAAATCAGAGCTACAGAACTACCTTAGGAAGGTTCAATTTGACTTTCAAGCAGAAGAATACTTAACGCAAAAGATGGAAGTAGCTGTTTTTATTGCCAACCCTCCTGATGCACCACTAAAAATACTTAGTCTTACAGGAAAAGAGTTTTTAACTGTTACAGGAGATGGAGTTAAAACAGTTAAAAAACTTCTTAAAGAAAATTTACGCTATAAAATGTGTTCTGATCAAATTGATCCTTTTTGGGAGAACAAATGGACCAAAATACCAAAACTGGGAGAACTTATTCTAATTCAGCCGATAGGCAATCACAATAAGGGCACTAAATTTACGGATGAAAGTCATAGAATCACTTCAGCCATGGAACATTTTTTGGATTCTATAGTTCCTGATAGCATTCAATATGGGCGTTTTGATATTAAACTTGATTCTTGGAGTGATTTAGAAACGGGTAAAAATCTAAAAATTATTGAATTTAATGGGAACATAGCTGAACCAGTGAGTTACTTAGATCCAAAATTTGGTTATATTGGAATTCAGAGAGTATTATTTAAACATTACTATTGGCAGTATAAACTTGGCAAAAAAATGGTAGAACTTGGCACACCCACACCTGACTATATTACTGGATGCAAACGCTTGTTGCAAGGCAAGAAATTTAAAAAGTCATTAAAAAATATAAGGATTGATTAAAAATTGCGACTAATACCATTTACAAGATAAAAAATATGAAATTAAAAACACTAATATTTTCACTTTTACTGTCATCAGGCTTTATGGCTTATGGACAGAACAACATCAATCTGGATGCCAGTCTTGGTATAGGTTCAAAATCGCAGACCATTGCATTAGGTGCTTATCGGTTGCACGGATTTGGTGATAAGAAAAAATTCAGCCTTGGTTATGGTTTGCGTTTTACTGGATTTATGGGCAAGGACAATGAATTCTTAACTGCACCAGCAGATGTGAGTGAAGGAAACTTCTTTAAGCCACAAAATGTAGATAAGATGGATACCTTAACCATGAGTGGTTCTGTAGGTTCTATAAACGCAGCAATTTACATTGATTATAAGTTTAATGAGAAATGGGCTATTCAGTTTAGTATAGACGCCATTGGATTTTCGTTTGGTGGAGAACAAACGGGTTCATTTGTTTCGCAAACTCAAGGATTTCAAAAGCAAGATGTCAAAGCAAAACCAACAGGAACTAATGTCCTTTTAACCGGTGATTACGATATTGGTAGCTTAAACTCTGAATTGAGTGCTCGATACAACTTCAAAGAAAAACATGCCATTAAATTTGGGTTTAGTTTTGTATTCACTGAGTATACAACAGAAAAGAAATTAGCATTTAATAACGATAGGTTTAGAGCTAAAAACTTGATGCCAATGATTGGGTATAGTTATAGTTTATAGCATTATTAGTCATTTTAGATTTTAAGATTAAAGGACAAGCTTTGCTTTTCATTTTTGAGTATTTTCGCAATTCAATATTAAATGGACAAAGAAGACTTCTACCTAAACAAAACAGAACCAAATAAAAGTTGCTTACTCGCCATGCGAGACATTCTGCTTGCCTTTGATGAAGACATATCTGAAACTTTTAAATATGGAATGCCTTGCTTTAAGTTTAAGAAAAAGATGTTTTGCTATTTGTGGCAAGACAAGAAGACAAAAAATCCATATTTTCTTATCGTGGATGGAAACCTAATTGAACATCCCGCTTTAGAAGCTGGCAAAAGAGCTCGAATGAAAACATTATCCGTTAATCCAAATGAAGATTTACCCATTGAAATAATTCAAGAAGTGCTCACTTTGGCTATTAAAACTATTCAAAAAGTATAAATTTGCATTCGTGAAAAAATTGAGGCTCATTCTCCTATTCTTACCAAACTTACTAGTTGCCCAGGCCTTTATTGAAATACCTATTGAAGGTACGCATGGAAAGGATTATAGCATTGTAAACTATGTAGATTGGAAAGGCACAGGCTTTATGGATGCACACTGCGGCACAAAATCCTATGATGGCCATCAAGGAACTGACTTTGTTATAGAAAGCTTTAAGAGCATGGATAGTGGCTTTGCAATTAAAGCAGCAGCCGCTGGGATTGTCACTTCCATTAAGGATGGAGAATTTGATAGAGAAACAAGCGGAACAGTTAGCAAAAATCTAGGGAACTATATTGCAATCAAACATTACAATACGTATTACACTTATTATGCTCACCTTAAGAAAAACAGTTTATTGGTAAAGCCTGGAGATTCTGTAAAAACAGGGCAAACCATAGCACAGGTTGGAAGCAGCGGAAATAGCACAGACCCCCACCTACATTTTGAACTTTGGTATGATAGCACCACTTTGGTTGACCCTTTTTCTGGATCATGTGGAAATGCTCAAAGCCTTTGGATAAATGAACCAAAGTATGACACTACTTTCTGGATTTGGGATTCTGGAATATCAGATGACTCTTTAAGTATTAACAAGCTTAGAGAACGCCAAATAGATTCGGCTCCTTTTACTTACAATGATTCAGGTAAGGCTTTTCTGAACCTATGGGCACATCTTTCTGGAGTCAGGAAGAATGATGAATTAAGAATAAATTGGATTGCACCTAATGGGAATACATGGTTCTCTGATAGTTTTATAGTGGCCTCTGACTTCTGGTACTATTACTATTGGTCAAATATCAATCATAAGAATTTGGCTCCAGGAAACTGGAATGTTCATTTGTCAAGAAATGATACAAGAATTATTAGTCAAGCATTTACTATTGATAATAATTTAAATGATCACTCACTTCTTAAAACCGGTATTGCAAAACGACTATATCGATTGAATAGCGATGACATCCTATGGCTTAAAAGCCAGGGTGAATTATTTTATTACGCCTTAGATGGAAGACTGATGGATTCTCCAAACCACATTGCATCCGGTAATTTATGGATAGTTTCCTTTACCCATAGAAATGGAGAGAGGATTTCAATCCTTAAATCTAAAATGCCAAATTAATTTACTCTTTTAGGTATTTCAAATACTGAACCGCTGAACCATTTCTAACCTTTAAAAGATAAATTCCAGGTGGCTGAAGGCTTAAGTCTATCTCATTAGACTTTGTACTAAGTATTTCTTTACCTGCTGAGTTATAAATCTTCATAATAAAATTAGAGTAGGCTGTATTCGCCATTTCTACTTTGAATTTCCCAATACCTGGATTGGGATAGATGGATGCAATATTGGCTTTAATGTACTGATTGCTTGCCACTACACCATCACAGTTATTATAATGTGTGGTATGTGTATCAGAATCAATAATTATATTTTCATCACCTGCTTTATATCCTGTGAAATTGAAGTAAACCAAGAACATTTCATCGTCAGTTCCCTCCCCTAAGGATACATTCTTAGGTGGTTTATTGGGATTGTAAAAGTTATTTGATGTGTTATCGTAAGTGGCTTCTCCTATTAATGTACTTCCTTTTGGAATTTTAATGGGTTGCTTAAAATTATAATACCCTTGCCAGCTAAAATCCCACTTAGGCACATCAACCAAATTAAGGGTATCGCCAGCAGGTAAGATTACAGATGCCTTTATAGATTTACCTAAAAGGTGCATATGCGGGGATATTCCAAATAGGGTAACATCACCTCCAACACTAAACTTATTGTAGAAAGTTTTAACCGTATTTGCCGGAATATACAAAGGTCCATTGACTAAGGTATTATTATGCTCTAATGCTGGCAGCGTAGTTATGTTCCTGGGAATTCCCTTGCTCCATTGTAAACGTATAGCAGTGCTATCTACTTTGTTACTTATTCCACCTGGGTAATGAACTTGTATAGCAATGTATGATTTTGCTGGTAAGTAATTTCCAAAACCGTTCGGAAATTTAAATTCTCTTTGTCCGGGAACATAACCTGTTATCATGCCTGCATTTGAGATATTCACCGTAGAATCTGAAGATTGATACACCAATGCATGGTGGGTAATTCCATAATCACTAGGAATTACTTCTATGCTTTGAATATACTTAGAAGTTTTTAATCCAGTTGGGATAACAAACCACTTGTATAAATCATTGGAGGTATTCACAACATAGTTTGGAATCTTTAAAATTAAATCTGGATTTGCAATTTGTCCTTTTCCAGAATAAGTAGGAACAGGTGGTGTTTTCGAAATATCTCCAAATGGCGCAAGGTTAATTACCCATTCTTCTAAATCCTCTATTTCGTGATTTGTTAATGTATTAGAGTGAGCATATTTATCTGCATTAGTTGGTGTAAAGGGAGGCATGCGTTTAAGTTTTACACTGTTCACCATACTCATTCGGTTTGCATAAACTTCCTCGTAAGTAGTTAAACTAAATGGGGCAATTCCGTTTGGATTATGACATCCACTGCAATGCGAAATAATGATGCATGCTATATCGTCTACCCAAGTTGGGCTATGCGCCTGAGATTTGCCAATAAAGCCAAATAGTATAAGCGCTGAAAGAATTCCCTTTTTCATATTACAAATGTAGCTATTAGACTGTTGAGGTTATGTAAAGTTGCATGGGATGTACAATTATTTAGAAGTTGATTAATTGATTTGATGATTAAATGATGTGTTGATTTGCAGATGAAAGAGATTGAACATTTAGATTGGTTTAGGTTTTTTGGCAGAACCTATAATTTTATTAAGCAACTTTTTAATAGAAAGAAGTAACGGCTTGAGGTTATCTGGATTAGGGTAATTCTCAGAATATTCACATAACAGCATCCAGTATCCTGTTTCCTCAGCTTCTTTGGCCGATATTTTTAGTTTATGAATAAAGTCAGCTTTGCTTTCTGCATTTTGAGCTTCATTTATATTAGCACCAATGGATGTTCCAGATCGTAACAATTGCTTGGCAACAATCCATTTTCTCTGCTGGTCTAACTCTTCACAGAATTTTATCACCTCAAGAGCAAATTTTAAACTAACATTAACAATTTCATTTTTTGAATTATATATCATAGATTCTTAAGTTTTAGGTTGCTCAAAAATACTACTTAAATCAAAACTATTCCTATGAAGGAAGTAATCAAACAATCAGCTAATCAATGAATCTGCTAATCAATTCTAATTCCTAAAGCCCTATCCTATCCGTTAATTGTTTTAAGGCTTTACTAAACTCAAATTCGGTGTCTCGTGGCGTTTTTTGTTGATAAACGACAGTTCCAGTAGAATCTTTGTAGATATTACTATAAAACATAAATGCTTTTTCGGCTACATCTTCATCAAAATTCATGCGGCCAAATTTGGTCATATACAAGCGAACCGAATCGCCTCTTGGCTCAAAGAAATATTGACGATCACTAAACCAAAGTGCAACATCCATTGACTCGCTTGGAAACTTTTTCGCCAACTCTTTGTGACGCTTATATCGCGCCCATTTAATCGGCACATCTCTATTAAGCCAGCTGTATTCAGCAACTGATAATGAATCTTCATCATACGCAATTCCAGCCCACAGCATGGCATTAAGAATGGTAGGAGTAGTATTTAGATTATCGTATGAAATATTATCTTTCTTTAATGTCTTTTCAAATTTAGAATGGACACCCCACTTTAAACCGAAAGTAAGTATCATGTATGCCGAACTTAAAATCCATCCTGCATTAGTCAGTCTTTTTCGTTTTGCAGTATTCCGCTTAAAGAAAAGTGCTACTATAAGCAACAATAGCCATGGAATAGTATAGATAGGATCTATAACACTGATGTTATTAAAAGCTACTTGATAATCGCTAAAAGGGAGAAACAATCGAGTTCCATAAGTAGTGCAGCAATCTAGCATTGCATGCGTAAACAATCCCAAAAACCAGAACCAATACCAGTGTGTCTTAGTTGCATCAGACTTGCTCCATCGTACACTTAACCAAGCTAATGGAAAAGATAATAGCACATGGGTAAAAACCGAATGTGAATAAGCTCTATGTGTTTTCAATTCAAAAATAGGATCAGTACTAATGAGTTTTGCAAGTACATCTAAATCTGGAATAGTACCAGCTAAAGCTCCTAAAAGCATAGCCTTGTTGCCAATTTTATTTCCTAAAACTGCCTCGCCAACGGCCGCACCAAGTACAATTTGGGTTAATGAATCCACGGTGCAATTCTACGAACAAGAATTGTACTTCGCTAAATCAAACGGCAAAGACTTTGAAATTACGGATGAAAAGATTTTAGGAAGTGAATTATATATTTTAGATTTATCGAACAATTTTACACAATTGTTAAATTTAATTTAATAAAAGTTTAACTTTATTAATTTTTATATTATGTTTGCACACTAATAATCAATAAAAATGAACAAACTACCAATTAATTGTCCGAGTTGCGAAAAACCATTAGTGGTTAGTCAGCTTACATGCTCTGGTTGTGAAACCCAAATATCTGGCAGCTACTTGCTACCCATTCTTTTGCAATTACCTGCTGATGATCAAGACTTTGTATTTGAATTTGTGGTAAGTAGTGGCAGTTTAAAGAAAATGGCTACAAGCATGGGCAAGAGCTATCCTACCGTGAGAAACCGTTTGGATGATGTTATAGATCGTATTAACCAATTAGTAAAAAGTCAATCATGAGAAAGCTTCTTATTAACCCTTTTGAGAACTATTCGGAGAAAGCACTTCTTTTAATAGGACTATTAGCAACTGGATTGGGTGCAGCTAGTTCCTACTTTTCTTCCATCCGTTTTGATGGTGCAATTGATATGCATTTAGCTAATTCACTATCGTTTCAGCAAGCATTTATTGATGTATTAATCAATATTCTGGTGATTTTCGCGATGGTATTTATCGCAGCTAAAATCATTAATCCAAAAACTCGAGCAATTGATATTTTATCCGCAAGTGCCGTATCAAGAATACCCCTCTACCTTGTTCCATTGTTAAACCTTAATGGAATGCTAAGCAATGCAGCTAATCAGTTACTGCCGGTAATGACAGATCCAACAGCTATTGAAAATATAGAAACTTCAAGCTTTATTTTGATAGGAGTTTTCGCAATATTGGGCATCGCGGCAACCATTTGGAGTATTGCCTTGCTATACAATGGCTATAAAGTAGCCTCGAATGCAAAAGGACAAAAAGCCATTTGGTATTTTGTTGGGGCTCTTGTTGTAGCCGAAATCATTACCAAAATAATATTTTATCAAATTAAATAGAACATGAAAAAAATTACACTAATAACGTTTATTATTCTTTCCATGAGCTTTGCTAAGGCTCAAGAAATTACAGGAAAATGGTCAGGGAAGCTCAACATTCAAGGAACAGAATTACGGATTGTATTTAATATAGAGAAATCGGATTCAGGGTATACAACCACCATGGATAGTCCAGATCAAGGCGTGAATGGAATACCAACCAATTCAACTGAGTTTACCACACCAAAACTTAAAATTGAGGCTAAGGCCATGCGAATGATTTTTGAAGGAACTCAGATTTCTGAAAATGAATTAAAGGGAACATTAACACAAGGGGGAAGTGGAAAAGCCATTAGCCTTACTAGATCAACTGGTGAAGTAGAAAACATAAGACCTCAAGAGCCCGTTGCTCCATTTCCTTATAGCAGTGAGAATGTAAAGTTTACCAACACCGTGGAAAATGTAACCCTTGCTGGAACCATCACTTACCCATTGGGAGCAGGACCATTTCCTGCAGTTGTCCTAGTAAGTGGTAGCGGCCCTCAAAATAGAAACGAAGAACTCTTGGGTCACAAACCTTTTCTAGTTCTTGCCGATTACCTTACCAAAAAAGGAATTGCAGTTCTCCGTTACGATGATAGAGGCACAGCTGAATCCAAGGGAAATTTTGCCACAGGCACCAGCGAAAATTTTGCGAATGATGCGGAAGCTGCTTTTGAGTACTTAAGAATCCAATCTAATATACAAAAAGACAAAACCGGAATTCTAGGCCATAGCGAAGGAGGCCTAATTGCTGCAATTATTGCAGCTAGAAATAAAGATGTTGCTTTTATTGGATTGTTAGCTGGAACTGGAGTTGCGGGTAGCCCATTAATTTTAGAACAAACCCGGTTAATCCAAAAAGCAGATGGTTTTACTGATGAACAAAATGAAGCTGCATATGCGATTGGCAAAGGAGCTCATGATATTATTTACAAAGAAAAAGATGGAGACAGTTTAAAAATCAAATTACGTGAATATTATTCTAATTTATGGGCAGCTGCTACAGATGCAGACTTCCCACAAGGCATGACGAAAGAGCAAATACTTCAAGTGCAAATTGGACAATTGAGTAATCCATGGTTTGTGAATTTCTTAACCTATGATCCAGCAACTGCCTTAAAAAAGGTTACTTGTCCTGTGCTTGCTATTAATGGGGAGAAAGACTTGCAGGTAGATGCCAATCAAAATTTACCAGCCATTGAAGCCGCCTTAAAATATGCTGGCAATAAAGATGTAACCTTCAAACGAATTCCAGGTCTGAATCATTTATTTCAGGAAGCAGAAACAGGTCTTCCAAAAGAATACGGAACAATTAAGCAAACCTACTCTCCCCTTGCATTGGATATCATAGGAAATTGGGTGATAATGCAAACGAAATAAGTGATTAAAAAAATCGAAGGCTTAAACATTCAAAAGGCTTAAATTTGAACTCGAATTTCACACATGAAAAAGCAAGAAATAACGGATCGATTTATAAGTTACATAATCATAGATACCGAGAGTGATGCCAGCTCTCCAACTACTCCAAGTACTGAAAAACAATGGAACTTGGCCAACAAATTGGTTGAAGAGTTAAAAAGCATGGGCATGTCGGATGTGAGTATTGATGAAAATGCATACATCATGGCAACCTTGCCCAGCAATGTGGATCATGAAGTTCCGGCTATTGGTTTTGTATCTCACTTTGATACCACTCCAGATTTTACAGGTGCTAATGTGAAACCCCAAATTATTGAAAATTACGATGGGGGTGATATTGTTTTAAATAAGGAACAAAATATCATTCTATCTCCAGATTACTTTGAAGACTTATTGATGTATAAGGGTCAAACCATTATCACTACAGACGGTACTACTCTATTAGGTGCAGATGACAAAGCCGGAATTACAGAAATCATGACTGCCATGAAACATATGCTTGACAACCCAGAGATAAAGCATGGTCCAATTAAAGTTGGATTTACTCCAGATGAAGAGATTGGCCGAGGAGCTCATAAATTTGATGTAGAAAAATTTGGTGCCGAATGGGCCTATACCATGGACGGAAGTCAGGTTGGTGAGTTAGAATATGAAAACTTTAATGCAGCCGGAGCCACTTTGGTTTTTAAAGGGAAAAGCGTGCATCCTGGCTATGCGAAAGGCAAAATGATTAACTCCATGCTTTTAGCAAGTGATTTCTTAGCTAAATTACCACATAGTGAAGTTCCTGAAAGAACAGAAGGATATGAAGGGTTCTATCATGTGCATGATTTAAAAGGCGCAATTGAAGAAAGCAGTTTAGAATTAATCATTAGAGACCACGACCGTGTTAAATTTGAAGCAAGAAAAGCATTTATAGCACAACTAGCTGTAGAATTAAACGCCCAATATGCAGAGCAATTTGGTGGTGATATCGTTAGCTGTGAGATTAAAGATCAATACTTCAACATGCGTGAGAAAGTAGAACCTGTAAAGCATATTGTAGATGTTGCTGAACAAGCCATGAAAGACTTAGGGATTGTTCCATTAATTAAACCTATTCGTGGAGGAACGGATGGTTCACAATTAAGTTATATGGGATTGCCTTGTCCGAACATTTTTGCAGGAGGCCATAATTTCCATGGAAAATACGAGTACGTGCCAGTAGAAAGCATCATTAAAGCGACTAAGGTGATTGTTAAAATTGCTGAGTTAGTAGCACAGAAATAAGTATTTGCCTCAAAGTGCGAAATTTTGTACCTTTGGTAAGCATGATGCATAGTCATTTACGAATTCTATTTTTAGGAGTAGTAGGATTTATTCTATCTTCGGCAAAGTCACAAACCATAAGTATGCATGAGTTCTTAGGAACCCCCAGCCGTGTGATTTTTGAAGATAAGAAACCCCTACTTTCAGATCACCTTATAGTCTTAAATAAAGTCTATATGCTTTCTCCATCAAGTTCATGGGAAGTAATTAGAAACTTTGATGATCAAATTGGTCAATCGCATTTGCGATTGCAACAAGTCTATAATGGCAGAAAAGTCATATCAGGAGTTTGTATTATACATTCTAAAAATGGCGAGATACTTAGCCTTAATGGACATATAATTCCTGAATCCAATATTAAAGGAATTCAAAAAATAGAAAAAAAACAGGCCATTGATAAGGGCATAGCACTTTTTCCATCTGAAGAGTATTACTGGGAAGATGATGGAATGAATGGTTTTCTTCAGGATTTACATAAGAACCCAGACACCACTTACTACCCCACGCCAATATTAGCTTATGCCTCAAAAGATTTTGATTTAAATCAAGATCAAAGGCTTTGTTATGTATTAAACTTATTCTCGCATGAACCATTGTTTGGAGAGAAGGTTTTTATTGATGCAGAAACAGGCGAATTGGTAGCTAATGAAAGTCAGATTTTAGATGCCGATGTTAAAGGTAAAGCCGTAACAAAATATAGCGATACGCAAACCATGGATACCGATAGCACTGGACCAGGCAATTATCGTTTAAGAGAAACGATTCACGGCAAAGGAATAGAAACATATAACATGAGAAAAGGCCGGTCCTATGGAGCTGCTGTTGATTTTACAGATATAGATAACTTTTGGAACAATGCCAATGCCAACCAAGATGAAGTTGCAGGCGATGCTCATTGGGGAGCAGCAGTTACATATGATTATTTCTACAATAATTTTAATAGAAATAGTTTTGATGACAATGGCACTAAAATAAGAAGTTACGTGCATTACAGTAGTAATTATTATAATGCCTTTTGGAGTACAGCCTGCAATTGCATGACTTATGGTGATGGAAATAGTGGAAACCCTTTTCCCTTAACCTGTTTAGATGTTATTGCACATGAAATTGCACATGCCGTTACCACAAATACTGCGGGACTAATTTACAGAAATGAAAGTGGCCAATTGAATGAAAGTTTTTCTGATATATTTGGAAATACCGTTGAGTCTATAGGTAAGCCAAATGGCTGGAGTTGGGCAATTGGAGAAGAGATAAGCACTTCGGGAACAGGTTTTAGAAACATGGCTAACCCAAATCTAAAAAACCACCCTAAATATTATAAAGGGAATCGCTGGTACTTTGGAGCTGGGGATAATGGTGGAGTGCATCTAAATAGTGGAGTACAAAATTATTGGTACTATCTATTGGCCCAAGGAAGCTCTGGTACCAATGAAAAAGGAGATGCTTTTACCATTGATAGTTTGGGTTTTGAATCAGCTGGTAAAATTGCCTACCGAAACTTGAGTGTTTATTTAACAAATAGTTCTAATTATTCCGAAGCAAGAACATACAGTATAGCCTCAGCAGTTGATTTATTTGGACCATGTAGCAAAGAAGTTATAATGGTTACCAATGCCTGGTGGGTTTGTGGAGTTGGCGACAAATATGATTCTGCGCAAGTAGTTGCAAATTTTGTAACAGATACAACAGCTTGCAGTCCTAGTCATGCCTTTGAATTTAGAAATACCAGCACCAATAGTTCTAAAGACGAATGGTACTTTGGGGATGGAGATACGAGTAATGCACGAAACCCAACACATACTTATGCTGGCTATGGAACCTATACGGTTAAACTTAGAACTACTTCTTGTTTTTTAAATAATCAAGACAGTTTAACCCGAACGAATTATATAAAAATTGACTCCACTTCTGATATTTGCAATGCTGTCTTAATGCCTAGAAATGGGACCGATTCTGTAGAAAAATGCTTCGGTTTTGTTTATGACAATGGAGGAGAATCTAATTATATAGCACTAGTCAAATCCAATCTTAAAGTTACAGCACCCAATGCTGATTCAATTCGACTAAAGTTCCATTATTTAGATTACGAAAACAATTTCGATTCAGTGGTATTGTTTGGGAAAAACACTAGTCAAGCAGAAAAAATTGGGCAATACACAGGTACAGCCACACCGAATTCCGGGAATTGGATGACCATAGTAGGAAATACTTTTTGGCTTAAGCATTACAGTGACCCATTTGTAGAAGGAGCTGGATTTAAAATAGAATTTGAATCTTTTCATCCAACAGGTAAAACAAATCTTGGCAAAGACAGTACCCTTTGTTCTGGGGATAGTATTATTCTACGACCTAATCATTCAGGTGGAAGTGAAATCAGTTACTATTATACGTGGAGTAATGGTTCTCATCAGGACAGCCTAACTATTAAATCTATTAAGGATACAATTATTTGGGTAGAAGCCTTGGATCTTTGTACAAGAGAAATAAGTAAGGATACAATTAACATTACCCTGCGCGAACCTCTTAACGTAGACCTAGGAAACGATACTACCATATGTGTTGGCAATCCAGTACAATTAAATGCCATTAGCTCAGGAGGATTATCTTCTGCCTATTCTTATGATTGGAATCAGGGATTAAGTAATGTGCAAAGCCATACCATTAGTCCAATTATTACTACTCAATATCAAGTCATTCTTTCGGATGGCTGCTCCTATGAGAATGACACAGCTAGCAAAATGGTTTATGTAAAAGCTCCATTAACTATTACAATGGATAAAGACAGCACCTTGTTTTGTATTGGTAAAACGACTTTGCTAAATACTGAAGTTTCTGGAGGTGATTCCTTAAACTATTCGTATTCATGGACAAGTTCTAGTAATACAGATTCTTTTGAATTCTTAAATCTGACAGATACCATATTAGTAAAAGTTTCCTTAAATGATGGCTGCACCTTGCAAGCCGCAGAGGATTCAGTCTTAATTCTGACTTATCCAAATCTAAACTACCAAAAATCCGCTGATACCCTATTATGTAGAGGAACTTCTGTCAATCTAGATATTTCACCTTCCGGTGGTCAAGGTTCAAATTACTCGGTTAATTGGGCACATGGCAAATCTGGAAATATTGTAGAAACCCCAACAAATAAGGAAACGTATTATTTCACTGTAAGTGACGGATGCTCTCCTGATGTAAGCGATAGTATTGCAATTGATTTGATGGATGTACTTAGTATTTCACCATTAAGAGATACTACTCTTTGCGATGGACAAACCTTAACTATTTCAGCCACTAGTTTAGGTGGTAGAAACAGTTCGCGCCGTATTACGTGGATGCCTGGAAACTTAAATGGAAATAGTCAATCTTTTAATTTACCAAATGGCTCAATCATTACAGCCATTGCCAATGATGGATGTACCATTAAAAATGACACTAGTAATTTAACATTGAGCAGATTGCCTGCTTTGCAAGCCAGCATAACGGTAAGTCCTGGAACCATTTGTTTAAATGAATCAACTGAGCTTAGCTTGAGCCAAGCTGGTGGTAAAATTGCCAACCGACAACAATACCTAAATGGCACCTTAAATGCTAATACCAAGGTCACTGTAAAGCCTAGTACAGCAGGAACAAGTAAATATGTAATTCTAGTGGATGATGGTTGTTCTACACCCGCAAGAGATAGTGTAAGTGTAACTATTAATCCTTTGCCTACAGCTACCCTTTCTCAATCACTTAGGGATATTTGTGAGAACGGGCAAGTTAGTTTGAATTATACATCCCCTTCAGCAATAAGTAGTTTATGGTGGAGACTGAGTAGAACTGATAGTTTTAGATCATCATCGGCTCCGGAAACAATAAATGCACCAAAGACAGGAAGCTATTTGCTAAGTGCAAGCTTTACCGATCCAAATGGCTGTAAAAACACATCAACGATGCCTGATTCACTTATTGTACATGCCAAACCAATAGCTAGTTTTATTGCAGATCCCAATCAAACCAATATTTTAGAAAACAACATCAACTTTACGAATACATCCATTGGTGCAATTAATTGGGTGCTTCTATTTGGTGATGGACAATCGGAGCTAAATACAAATAACAGTCAACATGCTTATTTAGATACAGGTTCGTATACGGCTACTTTAATCACCAGTTCATTGCCCGGTTGTAACGATACCGCTAGAATGGCAATTCGCATTGATGATGTTTATCGATTATTTTTTCCTACTGGATTCACACCGAATGATGATGGCTTAAATGATGTTTTCAAATTAGAAGGTAGAGGGATACAAAGTGTAGATTTAAAAATTTACGATCGCTGGGGCTCCATACTATTCAAAACCTCGGATGCCAATGCAAGTTGGGATGGGCGAGATAAAAATGGAAAATTAGTTCCCAATGGAAGTTATATAGTTATTATCACGGTTTTGGATGTTTTAGGCGACTCTCATTTCGAAAAAGGTGTATTACAAGTAATGAGATAAGAATGACTATACATTTTAGAGTTGGCTTCGCAAGCATCAAAAATTAATGGATTATTATACCTATTGGAACATTACAACTGCAGCATCAGCGCCACTAAGTGATGAAGGGGTAATTCAATTAGCAGGAATTGTTATGCTCGCTATTGGCCTGATTTTAATTTTATTTAGAAATAGGCTGCCTATGCATTTACGAAATGCACTCCCTTATGGTGTAGCAGCACTTGGGGCTTTATTAATGGTCTCTTATTTTTACATTGATTTTGCTAAAAAGAAACTACCTGAACTTAATCCAAGAAACCAAGTAGCACCGCAAAAGGTGATTGAAGGTAAAATCAAAAACTACAAGGAAAAAATATTAAATGCACCTCGCGGGGGTACACAAACTGTAGCTAGTTTTGAAGTAGAAGATGTTGCTTTTCACTTCTCTGGAGTCAATCTCAGTAAGGAAGCTCGATTTAATAAGACCCATAGCAAAGGCGGTATTTTAAATAATGGAATGCAAACGCGAATCACTTATGAATCCGGGCAAAATATCATTTTAAAAATAGAACTAATTAAAGAATGACTTTTCAATCAAATGACCCTTTACACGGTGTAAAACTTAAGGATATTGTAGAATACCTTGAGAAAGAATACGGCTGGGAGGAACTAGGCGAACAAATCAATATTCGCTGCTTTACGCATAACCCAACATTAAAATCCAGCCTTACCTTTTTACGCCGAACCCCATGGGCTAGAGCTAAAGTAGAACAATTGTATTTAAGGAGTATTGACTGATGAGAGTAATCATTGCTATAGCATTTTTCATATTTGGGCATTCCTTACATGCACAACGAGACATCGACACTATTCGAATAGACTCTGCTTGTTTCATTTTAGATCAAACTACTGTAAATACAGATACCATTCCACTCGGTCCAACTCATGAGTTTAGCTATACGCTATTCAACTGTGGTTTAGTTCCTATACGTTTTGTATCGGTTAAATCAAGTTGTGGCTGCATTGCCATTAGATGGAGCAATGCACGCATTCAAGCTGGAGATAGCGCCAAAATAGATGGATATTTTCTCACCCGAGACCGGCCAGGTAGATTTAACAAATCTATTTCTGTGCAATTGAGTACAGGTCATCGCATGGTGTTATTTGTCAAAGGTTTTGTAAGAGAAGAATTAAAATCTGAAAATTATTAAAGCACTTATAGCTAACAATAAAAAAAGCCTTTCGAAATCGAAAGGCTTTTGATGTGGGAACTACTGGATTCGAACCAGTGACCCTCTGCTTGTAAGGCAGGGAGTGATAGTTTTACTCCATTTTACTTTCTTATACTAAATGCTGGGTACACTTGCAATTATAGACATATTTGGTTTCACTTTATGAAATACTTTTACTATATTTGACCTTTAACCTTGACCCAAACCTTGACCCAATAGCAAATGGCCTCTTATAAATTACTATTAAGAACAAATAAGACATATTCAGATGGTAAGCATCCCATAATATTCAAACTCTATTTAGGAAATGAATCCAAAATGATAACTTTACCTTTCAAGTGTCTGGCAAATGAATGGGACAGTGCTAAATGCAAACTAAAAAAGAACTATCCCGAATACAGGAATATAAATGAAGCTTTGAGAATATCAGAGCTAAAAATGCAAAGCGTCTTTGATGACCTTGAGGCTCAAGAAATAAACTTCAATCTTAATGATATAGATAGAGAATTTAGAAAAGTAAAAGAAAAAAACAAAACCAAAACAACCACTGTTAAGAAATACATTGAAAACAGGATAGATGCTCTGAATGTTGCAAAAAAGTATAGTACTGCTCGATCAAATAAAGACACATTAAACTCCCTTATTAGATACTTGAAACGTAAAGAAACAAGTGAGAATATAGGGTTTAGAGATATTACAGTGGAATTTCTTAAACAGTATGAACTTTTTTTACTTGAAACTTCTACTGGTGGAGGGATTTCATTTAAAATGAGAAACTTAAGAGCCATTTTTAATAGTGCAATAAACGAGGGCTTTGCAAGAATAGAGGACTACCCTTTCAAAGCCTATAAAATATCCCAACTAAAAAAGGGAAATAATAAAATTGCCATTTCAATAAATGACATTGTGAAATTCAAATCTTTTGATTTAATTGAAAATCCAGAATTTACTGATACATTCAATATATTTCTCTTCAGTTACTACACAGGAGGTACAAACTTTAAAGATGTAACTGCTCTGAAATGGTCAAACGTTTTGGACAATAGGCTAGTTTATATAAGATCTAAAACTAAGACACGCATTAATCTCAAACTAGTTAACCAGACACTTGATATTCTTAAATACTACAAGGGAATTGTAAAGCTGGCAGCCAAAGAACATATATTCCCTATTGTAAATAGAGACAATCTTTCAGAAAAACAGGTATACTATAGATACCAGAAATGCATTAGAAAGTACAACAAAGAGCTAAAACTAATTGCAGAGGCTGTAGGTATAGAAAAGAATCTCACTAGCTATGTTTCCAGACATAGTTTTGCCACACACCTCAAATTCGAAGGGGTTCCAACAGACAAGATAAGTCAGGCTTTAGGACATAACAATATTGCTGTAACCCAAGCTTATTTAGAAGATTTTGGAAATGATGTGATTGATGATGCCCTGGACAAGTTAAATTAGCGTATGTTTTTCACTTTACGAAAATTCTTAAAAGAGTCTTGTCCGCTATTATACAAGGGAATTGGCTTTAAAAAGATTAACCATGCTGTAATTACTTCTGAATTAGGAGCTAGAGAACTAATTATTGGAACTAAGACTATCAATATGTCCATAATCTACGAAGAGGATTTCATAATAGAATGGGACAACACTTCTAATGCAAAGTATGAGACAACCCTACCCGATTCACTTGAAAATATAATAGACACTTCAAACATCATCTCAAACTACCAAACCAAGTTCAATACGTTTTGTGCTGATATCAGAACATTTGCCAATTCCTCCAGCGACAACAAAGTTTTAATCCAAGAGGAATCTAATAAGTTATTCGATTTTATTTATAAAGGAGTTATGGGGATTCATAAAGTTGATCCCTATCATTATATTTCATTATCAGGGGATGAACTAAAAATTAAACATTCGATTACAGAACTTTATAAAAGGGAATACCAAAACTCATTAAATTACATTATCCCAAAACTGTTTGGTAAAAAAAAGGAAAGCGATTTTAATAGTGGCGCAAAACGTAAAAAGAAGAAAAAACCAGAGGAAGCTTTAGTTAAGATGTCATTCAAGTCTGTTATAATGGGCTATATCAAGACTTCAGAAGAATACAAATGGGTGGAAGAAGTCTTTGATAATCATAATAAAGAGCTTAAAGATCTTAAACTTATTGATAGACATACCAGAAAGGACAGTCTAATCAATGCATTTCGTAATGTGGAAGTGAGTACGCAAATCGAATGGACTGGAAGCGAAAATCAGTGCAAACTATTATTCAAGGAACTGAAAACGAAAAATTTTATACCTCAAGATTCCAAGCAAAAAGAGATTTATAATGTATTCAGTTTTGAGAATGCAAATGAACACTCTCCTTATAAAACAAGCCATATCAATGATAGCTTGAAATCATTAATTAAAACACAATTTCCAGTTACATCTACAGACCTCGAAGAGTTAGCCAAATTTAACTCTGAATAATCTTCAGACTATATATTTGCCTATAAATCAATCAATTAGAACCAGTAGCTGATTCTAAAAATGTCATGTCGCTTGTTCACTTTAAAATGAAAATTTCATTTTAGCCCTAAATTTGTAAGATGATTCAAAAACAAAATCAAGACAACCTTAATGGAATGATTCAAAGCATTCAAGAAGGTATGAAAAACATTGAAAGAATGGCGACTTTAAGTTGCATTCTACAGAAGGAAGTGCTCACATTGAAAGAAGCTTCTTTATTCACAGGGTACACAGAAAGTTACCTCTACAAGCTAAATAGTACAAGCAATGAACTGCCAGTTTATTCTTCCTGTGCTAATGGTAAGCTATTCTTTAAAAGAGAAGAATTACAACAGTGGATGACAGGTGTAAAGAAGAATGGATATAATATAACTGAATTACAGACAGGAGTGGACAAATATCTAAATAGAAAAACGGCTTAATAATTAAACATAACTCTATTCAAACCTAATCCTACACTAATCAGAAAACCAAGTTTGTTAAGCCCACAGGAAGCTTCCTAGAGGACTAAAACAACTTCAACGACACTTATGATTAAAAAACATTCTACTTCACGTAGCAGGGATTTTTATGTCTTAAAAATAGAGCCAAATAAAAGAGAAGAAAAGTAATATGATAAATAAAATTAAAAACGTAAAAGATAGAACTATCAGAGATAGTTTTCCAGACTTAGAAGCTGCAGTGAACCACATTAAGGATTCTAAAAGAGAAGATTTAGAGACAATCCGTCAAGCACGAGAAGCTGGTAAAGAATCAGATGAATACAACCGCATTAAAAAGGGCCTAATGCCCTGCTGTGCCATTAATTTCACTTATCAAGACCTGATTAGGGGAGACACTATTATAAAGCCCACAGGATATTTGTATATGGATGTAGATGATGCTTGTGAAATGGATATTGATTACAAACATGTAAGTGCATATTGGAAGAGTCTTTCAGCAACAGGATATACTCTAGTAATTAAAGTTTATGGATTAGATAAAGACTATCTCAAAGAAGCTTATTCATATGTAGGAAAGTTATTAGGTGTTAAATATGATAAAGGAGCAATATCTAGAGATAGACTTACAATTATATCATATGACCCTGATGCTTATTATAACCATTCAGCAGAAGAACTTGTCATACCTAATTTTAAGGATACTAAAGAAGAAAAGAACAGTACCCTAAACAATAGTAAGGGACTTGAGCTAGAGAATAATAAATGTACCCATTACTCTAGTATTAAAGATTACTCTTCTACTGGTTTACCAAGTAATGGGTACAAAAATGAAAAGTATACATCAATAATAAAGTATAACAATCTAGATACGTGTATTAGAGGCTTGAATATTGATTATGATGAAAATGGTTGCTATGATTTCGGAACAAACAATAAGCTACCCTTTGCAAAAGCATATATTCAGAAACGGGGAATGCTTAAGGGAAGAAGAAATACTGATTTTAGCATTTTCCTTAATCAAATTATCTCAATTAATCCCATTGTAACTGAGGAAGAGTTTTTAAAATACGCACATTCAATAAACAAAACACATGTAAAGCCACCACTTTCAAATTCAGAAGTAATTGCAATAGTGAATGCGAAGCTTAAGGATAGAACTAAACTAAAACCATTTGATAATGATGATAGGCGATTTATATATTCTCCAGATTGCCCACTTTCCAAAATTGAACAGCATAGCCTCAGAATGAAAAAAATCAATCATGAACGATGCGAAAAAAGCAGGTTAAAAATTAGGTTGTCTATGCTCAGTTGGGACTATCAACAATTAGGGAAAATTACTATAAAGAAACTTGTCGGTGTAACAGAAATGGATAAAAAGACAATTCAGAAGTATTATACGCCTATCAAAACAGACCTTGGGTTACTTTAATCTCGGAATTTCTGGATTAACATCCACAACATGCCAGTGCTTAAACCACTACAAAAGCACCATTCTAATACCTCCAACCAGCAGATTTAGAAAGACAACATACCTTATAAAGTATCTCTATAAGTAGTATATACTAATTGTAGTGTGATGCAAGCTCGTTTCTAGTGTTGATAGGACTTCATGCAGCTATGAATTCTAGAAATGGATTTATGGGGGAGGGAGATTAACAATTCTCCTCATTATATATGAATTAGCAGCATATAAGCTCCTGGAAGATGTGCTACATCAATACTGTTAGTCTCATTTTCAATAAAGGAATTTAGCATTTTTTTGAATACATTTGGATTTTTTAGATTCCAAATTTTCCACTTTCAAATAGGCATCAATCATGTTTTTTACGTTTGTTTTTACATTTTTGCGGACATCGTATTGTTGATTTTTATCCCACTTGCTTGTCCATTCCCGAACTAAATCTTTATTGCAAGTTATAATACTATTGAATAAATTAATTGACAAAATATTTTCATCTAGAACATCTATAATTGGGTTTATTATCCCCAAAAAATTCCTAATACTATCATTACCAAAATGACTTCTAATTAAATATAAACTATCCACAATTTGTTGTTTCCGACCATTTACAACCTCAGAATATGAATATTTTTTGGAGCGAGCATTCTTTATATCTTTATAAATTTGTAGATCTCTTTTTTTATAAGTACTTGCGACATGATTAGATGCTTTTCTTAATTCAATTATCGCATTCTCACTGTATAGTGAATAGGTGGAAAGCTTGTCATACTGCCCTAATTTATAATGGCTTCTCCAAATTCTACTCATAAAATCAGTATTGGGAATACAAATTCTCTCCAAATCGTAATATGGATATTTCATTGAGTTGAAACTATAAAACTTGTTAAAATCCTTTAAAATGAATGTGCTTTTACCATCCCTGTTTTTCAAATTGACCATTAAGTTGAGTATTAGTTTATTTGATTTAATTGCAGATAAATAATCTTCCGTTATAAAATCAACCTTTGCACCTAAGTAAGCCTCAGCGCATGTCCAATAAACAGAGTCCATATAATCCTTATTTAAATATTGTGTGCTTCTTCTTTTTTCTAACTCTTCTATCTCCTTTTGGTTTTCTTCTGTTATCTTTCTTTTGTATTCCAAGCAAGTTGTTGAATTGACAAAACTGTAAATTTTCTCATCCATCTCTTTTCGACTAAAAGGAAAAGCTCTTGATTCAGAATTAATCAACTTGATTCTAATATCATGTTTATCCGATTCATTATCTCTGTGTGTGCATTCATCAGTATCTTCCCATAATATTCTGAGTAGCTTGCTAGAAAAACTAGAAGTATTGACAAAATCATTCCCTTTTATTACATCTTGAATGGGGTTAAAAGTTTCACCTGCACATACATATGTTTTATTTGCTGGCTTATAAGAACATTGAGAAGTAGTCTCTTTACTAGTATTATATTTTTCACAGTAAAAACACTCATGTTTATATTCATTATTGGTAAGTGTAATGGTTTCTTCTTGAGCAAAAACACTACAAGAAAATGATATGCTGAATAGGGCTAGGAATAATATTTTGCAATGCATATTTCAAATGTAACGATAAATTTTGTTGTAAGCTCCCCCAAAACTAGTACTGTTTAAAAGTAGAAAAAAGCATTAACTTTAAACAGTAAAATTATGAGAAAGAGTAAATTTAGTCCAACCCAAATCGCAAAGATTTTAAAAGAATTTGAAAA
>Ga0208414_1000084_pt1 | contig 102569 bp, 83 predicted proteins | sample AntAceMetag02UKE_FD_184770 | JGI IMG/M metagenome (GOLD analysis project Ga0208414, IMG submission 184770) | Saline lake microbial communities from Ace Lake, Antarctica - Antarctic Ace Lake Metagenome 02UKE (SPAdes) (version 2) | ecosystem: Environmental > Aquatic > Non-marine Saline and... | reverse complement strand
GACCTGACCCCTGGGGGCGGTTGGTGGGTTGGGGGCGGAGGGGATGTCGGGCGTAAAGCCCGACCCACATGGGAGCGTTTATGATTTGGTGGGTCGGGCTTTATGCCCGACGGTTTGGGGCGGTGGGCAGGTCGGGCATGGAGGCTAGAAAGCGTTCATATTCCGCGTGGAGACGGGCGACGATTTCGGGGTGAGTCGTAGCGAGGTCGGTGGATTCGGCGAGCGATCTGACCGAGGCGGGGTGTCTGCATGGTGAACGGGGCGGGGTATTTCGAGGTTCAGGGCATTACACCGCGACGGGGTGGTTCTTAACGATTGAATTCAGGAGCTAAACGCCGGTGGGGACGTCCCATGGATTTTTGTTAGGCACTTTTCGTGGGGGCGAATTCATGGCCCGAAAAACTTTTTCGTTACTTTTTGGAATTTCTCGGCGTAACCCTTTAGCACCCTCAATTGAAGCAGTTGGTTGCCTGATTATTTGGTCTCATTTTCTTACCTCGTTGAATTCCTCACTCCATCCTACCCTTCGGCGCCTGTCCCTTGTTTCCCTCTGTCTGGGAATTCTCATCCTGAGCGTATCGTGTGTTCAGAGTCCGAAGACGCGTTCCGACCAGTCGGTTCTCGTTGGGTATTCCGGTCCGTCGGTTACTGGGGTGGATACCAGCACGCTCGATGGCAAGGTGATGACCGGCTATCAGGGGTGGTTTAATGCGAAAGGGGATGGTGCCGATCTGGGGTGGACCCATTGGGCTCGGAGCAAAGACGATACTTTTGGCCCCAAAAGCATCACGGTCGATTACTGGCCGGATATGTCAGAATACGGCCGGCACGAGCGTTTCGAAACAGGGTTTCGGCGTCTCGATGGGAGTCAGGCGGAAGTCTTCAGCTCCTACACGCGGGACACGGTGGTGCGCCATTTTGAATGGATGCGTGACTACGGGATCGATGGGGCGTTTGTGCAGCGTTTCGCGCGCGGCGCGATGCGGGCGGATCAGCGGCATCACAAAAACGTCGTGCTCTCCAATGCCCGGGAAGGGGCCAACTTGGCCGGACGCTCCTATGCGGTGATGTATGATCTGAGCGGCTTGCCCAAAGGTGGCACGGCTTACGTGAAGACGGACTGGGCGATGTTGCGCGACCGGATGAAAATCACCGAGGACTCCGCTTATCAGCGTCACAACGGTAAGCCGCTCGTCGCGGTGTGGGGGATTGGTTTTAACGACAAAAACAAACCACGCGCTTACACGGTCGCGGAATGTCGTAGTCTGATCGAGTTTCTGAAGGCGGACGGCTGCGCGATAATGATCGGGGCGCCGACCGGGTGGCGTGAGCTTACCCGCGAGTCGGTGCCGGACCCGGAACTCCATGAGATTTTCAAGATGGCCGATGTAATCAGCCCGTGGACAGTGGGCCGCTACAAGTCACCCGAAACGGTGACGAGGCACGCGAATCTCTACTGGAAGCCGGACATCGCATGGTGCGACGAGGAAGATCTTGATTACCTGCCAGTTATCTTTCCGGGTTTCAGCTGGCACCATCTCAAGGGAGCGGAGTTGGGCGCTATTCCGCGGCTCAAGGGTAAATTTTTCTGGAGTCAGGTGGTCGCGGCGAAAGCGGCCGGAGCCAACATGTTGTATGTGGCGATGTTTGATGAGGTGGACGAGGGGACTGCGATATTCAAAGTCACGGATGATTACCCCAAAGGGGATGGCGTGCCGTTCCTCACCTACGAGGGGCTGCCCAGCGATTACTATTTGTATTTAACCGGTCAGGCGGCCCGGGCTTTGCGCGGAGAGATTCCGCTGAGCGCGACGCCACCGGTTCGGATCGGTCACGACATTGAACCACTCCACCCGGAGACAAACTGATGAAACTACCCCCACTATCACGCCGCGCCGCCTTAGGCCGAATGTCATTAATCGCCGGCGCCGTTTCGACGGGCGCATTGAGCCGGGCGGCGACCCCGAGTAAATCTAAGACCCTATTGGGTTTGGACGGCCACTCCCTGCGCGGCATGAAGTGGAAGTCCGAGCCATTGATCGAATACGCCGCCGAGCAAAAACTCGATGCGGTGTTGTTCAATGGACTTCATTATTTTGAAAGCCTAGAGCCAGCCCATTTGCGCCAGGTGCGGGCATTGGCGGACCGCAAAGGCCTCCTGATTCGACTGGGGGCGGGAGGGGTAAGTATCGGCGCTGAAAAATATCGGGCGGACTATGGCAACCCAGTTGAGACCCTGGTTAAGGGTATCGAAGTCGCGACCATCCTAGGATCCCCCACGGTGAATTGTCGCATTGGCTCGATCGTTGATCGTTACGGCAAAGGCGGTATCGAAGCGCGATTGGAAGAAGTGGCTAAGACGATGAAGGCCGCGCGCAGTCGGGCTGAGGATGCCGGCGTGACCTTTGCCTTTGAGAATCACGCAGCGGACACCCGCTCGGATGAAGTGCTCGGTCTGATCCACGAGGTGGGGCGCGACCTGTGTGGGGTGATGCTTGATCCGGGAAATGCCCTTTGGTCGATGGAAGATCCCCTGGAGCATCTTAAGGTGCTCGGTCCGCATGTGAAGTGCATGAGCATTCGCGACTACATGGTGTGGGCGAGTCCGGATGGGGCTCTGTTCCAATGGACCGCGATCGGAGACGGCATGATGGATGTGCCCGCCTTCACTGGATTACTGAAGAAGCACTGCCCGACGGTCCCTCTTTTCGTGGAGAGTATTTCGAATTCTCAACGGCCTATCCCGTATTTCACCGATAAGTTCTGGGCAGGATTTCCGAATGTTCGGGCAGAAGGAATCGTCGATTTTCTGAAGTTGGTTCGCCAAGGACGGCCTTTGCCGGTGGACGAGCCGGGGGCGGGGGAAAATCAACGCGAGTTCGACCAGCAGCATCAGCGCCGTGAATTTGAGAAAAGTATTCGCACGTTGCGGGCGCACGTTACCTAGAAGACCGGTTAACGAAGTTTCGCCGTAAACACGCCATCCCTTAGGATTTACGTCTTATACCAATGTCCCAAAACTTTAACCACGAAGAACCCAAAGCCTTCAGCCTCGTTTGGTTGACCACAGGTTACACGGATCCGATCCGGATAAAAGGCAGTGGAGTTGGATTGGTATCCGGTATTTATCTGTGCGATTTGTTTTTCAATCGCCCATTCTGGGCACCCATTTCACCACCCCTTCGGGGCGCACCGTTCCGTTGCACCTTCTACGCGCTCCCGCGCTTCGTGTGGCTTAAAATTATGCGGCCGATAGGACCCTAAAGTATAAATCCTAGTGGCTATTGGTATTAATGCTCTTTGGTCCCTCCACCAATCACCCCGTAGCCCCCTTTTGTTATGCCCACTATTTCTATCGATCAGGCTAAAGCCGAATACGATGTCATCATCGTTGGTTCTGGAGCCGGCGGCGGCCAGATGGCCTATACCCTCACCCTAGCGGGACTCAAATGCTGCATGCTCGAGGCCGGTCGTTCTTACGATCCTGGGTCAGAGACGCCCATGTTTAACCGGCCAGATCAAGCGCCGTTGGGGGGGGGCTCCACGCCGGACAAGGATATGGGATTCTGGGACGCGACCGTCGACGGGGGCTGGGAGGTGCCGGACGAACCTTACACGCAAGGGAGCACCGACAAAAACGAACAATTCACATGGTGGCGGGCGCGCATGATGGGAGGACGCACCAACCATTGGGGGCGGATTTCTCTGCGCAACGGACCTTACGATTTTAAACCCTACAGCTACGACGGGTTGGGCTTTGATTGGCCGATCTCCTACGACGATGTCGCACCCTACTACGACAAGGTGGAGATGTTGATTGGCGTGCATGGCACCAACGAAGGCATGGAAAATACCCCGGACTCGCCCCCGGGCGTGCTACTGCCGCCACCCAAAGCGAGAATCGGTGATCTTCTTACGCAGAAGGCGGGCAAAAAAGTGGGCGTGCCGGTCGTTTCGATTCACCGTGCCGTTTTAACCAAACGACTCGATGCGGATACCATTCCAGCTAAGTTACATCCAGGCAACAAATGGGCGCAGGATATCGTGGCCAAGTCGATGCGGGCCCGCGCGGCCTGCTTCTGGGCAACGCCTTGCGGTCGCGGCTGCAGTATTAAGGCAACTTACCAAAGCACGACGGTGCACCTTCCGCCGGCGCTTGAAACCGGCAACCTCGACATCATTGCCGATGCCCATGTCCGTGAGGTGATGATCGGAGCAAACGGCAAAGCCACGGGCGTGCTGTTCATCGATAAGACCACCGGTCGAGAAGAACGCGTCAAAGGCAAGGCCGTGGTGTTGGCTGCCAGTAGCGGTGAGACCGTGCGCATTCTCCTCAATTCCAAAAGCAACCAATTCCCCGATGGCATTGCCAATGGCAGTGGCAAGGTTGGTAAGTATATAATGGATACGGTAGCGATGGGTCTGAAGGGCCAGATTCCAGCCCTAGAAAATCTGCCGGCCCATAACGAAGATGGCACCGGCGGCGCTCACGTTTACAGTCCGTGGTGGGCCTATGAAGCTCAACGGAAGGGCAAACTCAACTTCGCCCGCGGTTACCATATCGAAGTCCCTAACACGCGTCGCATGCCCGGTGGAAACAGCCCGGTTCCGATGAACTATCTCCGCGGTCTCCACGGCACCAAGCTCAAGGAAGAAGCGCGTCGCTATTATGGCTCGTTTGTGAGTTTGGCGAGTCGCGGAGAAATGATTCCCAACGAGCATTGTTACGCTGAAATTGATCCGGTCGTGAAAGACAAGTGGGGCGTGCCGGTGGTGCGTTGGCATTGGAAGTGGACGGACAACGAATTGAACATGGTGATGCATGCTCAAAAGACATTTGCCGAAATGATTGAGGCGATGGGCGGCACGGTGACGAGTAAGTTGGCGACTTCCGGTTACGACCTGATTCGCCCGGGCGGGAACGTGAAGCACGAAGTCGGGGGCGCGCGCATGGGCGACAACCCGGCGGACTCCGTTTGCAACCATCGGAGTCAGACTTGGGATGTGAAGAATCTCTTCCTTTGCGATGCGTCCTCGTTCACTTCGAACCCGGACAAGAATCCCACCCTCACGATCATGGCGTTGTCCTGGCGATGTGCCGACTACATCATCGAGGAGTCGGCCAAAGGAAATATTTAAGTGGAAGACGCCCCTATGACTATCGATAATCGACCCAACCGGATTTCTCGTCGCGAAGTCTTAAAATGGTTCGCCACTGCGGCGGCCGCCTCCCAACTCGGTTCGACTGGGCTCTTGGGCCAAGAATCCGGGGCATTGCCCCAAGGCTATGGCTCCGATCCGAAAGTCGCCGGCATCTACAAACCGGGTGATTTTTGGCCGCTGACATTGGACCGCGGGCAGCATCGGTTGGTGACGTTTTTGGCCGACCTGATATTGCCCGAAGATGAGTATGGGCCGGCGGCCAGTGCGTTGCGGGTGCCTGACTTTATTGATGAATGGGTCAGTGCCCCGTATCCGCGGCAGCAGTCTGATCGGAAGAAAGTTCTCCCCGGTTTGGCTCTGATGAATGAGCTCAGTCAAAAGCAGCATGGCAAAGATTTCGCCGAACTTTCGGCCCGGCAGGGGACCACCCTGTTCGACGATATCGTAGGCAAGGGGAGTAGCAGTCCGAAACTCAAGAAGGCTAATGATTTTCTCGGAGATTTCACCTCACTTTGCATGGGGGCCTACTACGGAACTCCGGCGGGGTGGAAAGCGATCGGGTATGTGGGCAACACTCCGATGGCGTCTTTCGATGGACCACCCCAAGCGGTCTTGGATCTGGTGGGAGTCGTGCAGACGGTGAAGTAATTTCTCCGAGGCGGAGTTTCCCGCCGAACAGATCCATGGGGTCAAACATTGCACAGAGATGACCCTCTGTGAAGATAGGAGACATGGCTCGTAAACTACGTTTGGAATACGAAGGTGCCCGTTACGATGTGATAAATCGGGGCAACGACCGAACGGCAATATTCGCTCAACAAGGCGCGAGGGATTCGTTCATGGATTGCCTGGACAAAGCGGCGACAAAATCAGGTTGGGTGGTGTCTGCGTGCTGCCTGATGTCGAATCACTATCACTTGGCGATTGAACCCCGCAGGTAAACTTGGTCGAAAGCATGACGTGGCTGCGGGCGACTTTTGTCCTGCGGTTTAATCGCTTCCGAAAAGAAACCGGCGATCTCGCAACGCGAGGTGCTCGATAAGCTTGTTCATCATCTCGGAAAAACGACCGAGAACATCGAAAACGATCCCAAGGGAACACGTTGGAACGTCGCCATCGCGGTCGAAATGAAACGTTGGACTAACGCATCAAATCCACGGCTAGCTCAACACCTCAACCTAGGCAGTCCATTTCGCCTGAGTCGATTGGTCGCAAGCTTTGAGTCGTCGGATGGGTGTGATGGCGAAGTGATCAAACTGAAGCGAAGTTGTGCAATGTGCAAAGTCTGACCCCCTTGGATTGTGTGGACCCGCGGCACTGGACTGGGGGGATTTAGAGTTGGATCGGGAAGCTGGATTATTCTGCCACCGGAAGGTAGACGGAAAAACAAGTGCCCTCACCAAGTTGGGTATTCAGGCGGACGAAGCCATGGTGAGTCTCGATGATCCCGTGAACTGTCGACAGGCCTAGACCGGTGCCTTTCCCCTCGCCCTTGGTGGTGAAGAAGGGTTGCCAAATTTTTCCTAGAATCTCGGCCGGAATGCCAGTTCCGGTATCGCTGACATCCGTCCTCACGTAGCGACCGGGATTGGTCTCGGGCTGATCCGTCAATTCGTCTTCCTTCAGGACACAGTTGGTCGCTTCGACCCGCAGCAGACCTCCGCTGGGCATCGCGTCACGGGCGTTGACAAACAGGTTGAGAAAAATCTGGTGGATTTGGGTCGGGATACCTGCGACCAGCGCCAAATCGACGGGGACGTGCATCCTTACGCGGATGTCTTTAGGGAAGATTGATTCCGCTTGGTCGCCGAGTTCCTGGAGAATATGACGCAGTTGCAGGGGCACTTTATCGCCGCCAGATCCGCGGGTGAATGCGAGAAGCTGCTTAACCAAGCCCGCTCCTCGCTTGGCGCCGTTATTCATGTTGTTCAGCATCTTTTGACCCTTGGGGTCACTGACATATTGCCCCAACATTTCGCCGCTCATGAGGACGGGGGCGAGGGCGTTGTTAAAGTCATGGGCAATGCCAGCGGCCAGCATCCCCAAACTTTCAATGCGTTGGGCCCGCAGCAGTTTCTCCTCGGCTTCCTTTCTCGCGGTGATGTCCCGGGCCACACTGCCGAAACCGATCAGAACTCGGTTCTCGTCGTGAATGGCGGTGCCATGATCGGATATCCACCGAACGGAACGGTCTGGATGAACGATGCGGTATTCTTCGGCAAAATGGGACGTCTGATTTGAAACGATTGCCGCGAACGCGGAATCCACTCGTGGATGATCATCGGGGTGAATTTGCTGCAACCAGATATCGGGATTCTCGCAATAGCGGTCGGGGTGATATCCCCAGACTGATTCCGAGGAGGGGCTGAGGTAATCGACCTTCAGCGGATTCAGGGTGTAGAGACGAAACACGTCTTCGCTATTTTCGGCCATGGCGCGAAGACGTAATTTACTCTTCAGCAGGTCCGCATCTGCATTCATCAGTCTCCGATAGCGATTAAGTCGGGTGATCGTGCGAACCCGGGCCCGCAATTCGGTCCCGTTGAGGGGCTTCGACACAAAATCATCCGCGCCCGCTTTAATGCCGCGCAGGCGGGACGCCATGTCGTCGAGGGCGGTGACGAGGACGATGGGAACCTCGGCCAGTTGGTCATCAGCTCGCAGACGCCGGCAAACCTCGTAGCCATCCATGCCGGGCATCATGACATCAAGGAGCACCAGGTCAGGCGGAGTTTCCTGGGCGATCTGCAAGGCGGAAGGACCATCGACGGCTTCGCAGAAGTGGTATTTCTGATTTGCCAGAATCTCGCGCAGGCTCTCTCGGTTGGGTTCGTGATCATCGACGATCAGGATCAGTGGATTCATGGGGAATTCGTTTTTCTGACCGGGTGACGCTCAAGGGGTGGTCGAATGCGGCCAGAGCAATTGCGCGCAGATACCGGGTCCATCGGAGCGGTTGATCAGCCGAAAGGAAGCGCCGTTGCGCCACAGGGCGGCGGCCACGGAAGCCAGCCCGAGTCCCGAGCCCGGCACCTCGCCAGTGAAATTTTTTTCCGACTGGAAAAATGGCTGTCCCGCGAGGTTCAATTGATCTGAAGCTAGGGTCATCCCGTCGTCGCAGACCCGCAGGATCACCCCGTCCACGCCGGAACGTCCCACTGTCACGTGCACGGTCGGCGTGGCGCGAGGGTGAAATTTTTGAGCGTTCTCCAGCAGTTCCAGCAGTATCCATTCTAAGGCTTCGGCGCCGCAGGGGATACCGGGGGAGGGAATGTCTGGCGCGACTTCCACGGTGACGGCGGGCAGGTGGAGCGCGGTGGCCACACTTTGAACCAAAGCATTCAGTCGGATGGGGTCGAAGCTGGTGCCGGGCGATAGGCTCCGGGAGAGATCCGCAAACCGCAGCACATCGTCAACAGTGTTCACCAACCGAGCAGCGCCTTCTCGGGCCATGGTGACAAATTCGGTCATCTCCTCCGGGCTCAGTCCGTCGGGGTCGGACAGTAGTTCGAGTCCGCCTTCAATGGCGTTGAGTGGGGTGCGCAGTTTATGCGACATCATGGTTTGAAACGAACGCTGATTGAGCCGGGCGGCGAGGCGTTCGGTGACGTCGCGCAATAGGAGCAGCCGTCCCTCCGAGTTCTCCAACACCCGGACCTCGAGGAAAAAGGAGCGGGTCTGCGCGGTTTCGGCGCGGACGAGCAGTCTGAAGCGGTCCAGGCTGCCGGAGGCAATCTTTGGCCAGTCTTGCCACAGCTCGGGTGGCTGGCCGGTGAAATGGCGATTGGCCGTGGCGAGGAACCGGTCCGCGGGGCCTTCGGTTTTGGGATCTTCCGGCAGGCCGAGCCAGAGCCGGGCCCGGGCGTTGGCAAAGACGATCTCGTCCGCTGCGTTGGTGTGCAAATAGCCGTCTTCCGCTTGCTCGACAATCCACTGGAATTGGGCGCGCTGTTCGTGTAGCCGCCGGTAGCGATTGAGCTGGGTAATCGTCTTCACGCGGGCGCGCAGTTCGGCGCTGTTGAAGGGTTTTGAGATAAAATCATCCGCCCCCGCCTCGAGGCCGGTGAGCCGGGAGGTCTGGTCATCTAGGGCAGTGATCAGAATAACCGGTACCTCCGCCGTTTGCGGGTCGGCGCGCAAGCGGCGGCAGACCTCGAAGCCGTCCATACCGGGCATCATCACATCGAGCAGGATAAGGTCGGGCGGAGCCGCGGCGGCCAGGCGCAGTGCCTCAGGACCGCTGGCGGCCTCGAACAGTTGGCAGTCGGGAGACTCCAATAGCATCACGAGCAACTCACGGTTGGTGGTAATGTCATCGACGACGAGAAGGGTGATGGGGTAGCTCATGAGGTGAGTGATCTTTCCACTAGTGCAGCCAACATCCTGAGACTGACAGGCTTACTTAAATACTCTGTCGCCCCAGCAGCAAGACAGCGTTCGCGGTCGCCCGGCATGGCCAGCGCGGTGAGCGCCACGATGGGGATGTCCCGGAGGGCCGGTTCGGCTCGGATCTCAAGCATCGCCCCAATGCCATCCAGAACCGGCATCTGGATATCCATGAGGATGAGGGCGGGTTTGAGTTCTTGGGCGGATTGCACGGCTTCGCGCCCGTTCTGGGCATAGTGCACGGTATAACCCCGATCCTGAAGGTAGCCGCCGATGGTTTCACGATTAGCGGCGTTATCCTCGGCAAGTAAGATGAGGGGGCCATCCGTGGCCGTGGGCGGGGATTGGAACAGTGGCTTGGAACCGGCCAGAGGCACGGTTTCGCGCTGGAGAAAATGGGCGAGCTGTTGGCGCGTGACCGGCTTGGTGAAATGAGCTGCCGCCCCGAAGGCTTTGGCTTTCCCCGCCTCGTCGGCGAAGGAAATCACCACGACAGGAACGGGACGAGTGATAGGATTGGCCTTGAGTTTGGCGAGCACATCCCAGCCGGCTTTGTTGGGCAGCAGGATATCTAGAAAGATGACATCGGGCTGCTCGCGCAGGACCGCCTCTACTGCCTTGTCCCGGTGCCGGTGCACGGCATTTTCGAGATTCAGTTCAGTCAGGTAGTGTTGGAGTTGCTCGCCGGCGCGAGCGTCTTCCCCGATGAGCAGGGCGCGGCGATAGTCCCGCCGGTCCCGCTTGGAATGAAGCGCTGGCCCCGGTGCGCCTCCGGCGGTCAGCGGTAGCACCACGCTGAACTGACTACCCTGTCCCGGTTCACTTTCGAGGCTTAGGCTGCCGCCAAGCAGTTCCACCAACCGGGCAACTAAGGCGAGTCCGAGGCCCGTGCCCTCCTGCGAGCGGGCCAAGCCTGAGTCGATCTGGCTGAATGGCCGGAATAATTTGAATTGATCTTCGACGGAGATGCCGATGCCCGTGTCCCAGACGGTGAACTGCACGCCAGTCGCATCCGGTAGCACGGCTACTCGTAGGCCGATGCCCCCGCCAGCGGGAGTAAATTTCACGGCGTTGTTCAGCAGGTTCACTAGGATCTGCTTGCAGCGTTTCAGATCGGCGTGGATCTGGAGGGTGGGGTCGACGACCCCAGGGTCGATTTGGAGGTTCTTTTTCATCGCCTGCGTGCGCACAAATAGCAGACAGCTTTCGCACAGTTCCCCGACGTTCAGCGGTTCGGCGTGCATTTCGAGGGCACCGGCCTCGACCTTGGACAAGTCGAGGATGTCGTTGATGAGACTGAGCAGGTGTTGGCCGCTGGTATGGATGGTGGTGAGGGATTTGGCCTGGCGCGGCGTGGAGGGGGCGCTGGTCTGGTCGAGCATGGCTTCGCTCAGACCAAGGATGGCGTTGAGCGGAGTCCGCAGCTCGTGGCTCATATTCGCGAGGAATTCGCTCTTGAACAGGCTGATGCGGGTGAGTTCCCGGTTGGCTGCTCTCAGCTCTTCCGTGCGCTCGCGTTCGCCAATGTCGCAGGCGATGTTGATGAAGCAGGGTGGGCCTACTTCCGGGGTGATGTATTGGAGATAGTTTTCCACCGAAATGTCATGTCCATCCTTGTGCCGATGGTGGGCCTTGAACCGTCTGGTGCCCTCTTCGCCCCGCTGCATCGGGGCGAGGAAATCTCGGAAGCTCGCGGCGTCGAATTCCGGGCTGAAATCCAGGGGGGTCATGTCATGAAGCTCAGCTTCAGTGTAACCCAACTGCCGAACGGCGCCCTGGTTCACGTAACTCAGCCGCAGCGTATCGGGATCGAAAATAAACGCGCAATCGTCCGTGGCATCGAGCATGGCCAAGGCCTGTTGGGCACGGAGCTGGGCCAGTTTGACGGGGGTGATGTCCTCGTAGGCCAAAGCCACGCGCACCGGTCCGTCGCCGTGGAAGCGAGTGACGCTGCAGAGGAACCACCGTTGCTCGGTGGGGGAGTGACAGGGTTGTTCGATCACAAATTCATCCTGCTCTCCGCGGATGACCGCGCGGACGCCAGCAACCACACCCTCGTCTTCCCCGCACAAGTGACCGCAGGCATTGTCGCAGATTTCGAGATAGTTTGTGCCTTCCCACACCCAGTCGGGGGTGAGCCCGTTTTCCAGGGCAAATACCCGCCAAGTCCGGTTGACGGTGATGATGATGCCCGCCTCGTCCAGGATGGCGATGTGCGCACTGAGGGCATCAAGTGAGGCGCGGTTAAAACGCTCACCCGCAATGACCGCTTGGGTTTGCTCCGCCACGCGGCTCTCGAGCTGGGTGTTGAGGAGGTGCAACTGCGCCTCATCTTGCCGGCGTTCGGTGATGTCCTGATGCAAGCCCGAGACGTGGATGGGGGTGTCCTTGTCGTATTCGACTTTGTAGTGCACTAGATTGACGCGCGTTTTGCCCGTGCTCGGCTGCCGAGACTGAAATTCCAAGGACAGGACCTGACCGGGTTGAGGCACGGCGACGGCCTGGGCAATGGCGCCTTCGACAATATGGGCGTCCTCGGGGAGACAGAATTTGCGGATGAAGTATTCGGACCTCATCCGGTAGCCGTCTTCGATTTCAACGGTCGTGCCGAGGATCGCGTAAAGCCGGTCATTGAGTGTGAACGTGTCGTTGGAGAAATTATATTCCCATTCAGCCATGTTGGTGGCCTCCATGGTTTGTTCGATCTGTTCCCGGGTGCGCTGGAGCTTCTGAGCCGTGTGTTTCTTCGCACTGATATCGGTGCCAATAGCCACGTATTGGTAGGGTTTGCCCTCGTGATTAATGAAGGGCACGATCGTGGTGGCCACCCAGTATAACGAGCGGCCCTTGGCCCGATTGCAGATCTCGCCTTGCCACATCTTACCCTGCGCGATGGTCGTCCACAAATCGCGGATGAATTCCTTGGAGTGGTGGCCAGAGTTGATGATCCGGTGGTCTTGCCCGATCAATTCCGCCCGGGAATACTCGGAAAACGCGCAGAGCTTGTCATTGACGGAGATGATCCGTCCGGCGGCGTCGGTGACGGCGACAATGGAGTGCTCGTCAAGCGCCACCCGCACGTTGGCCAGTTCCCGGAGTGCCGCCGTCGGGCGTTTATCAGACTCTTCACTTAGGTTCAGCTGGGACTGTAGCTTTGCCGTGGAAAGGCGGAATTCTATCTGTTGCACGACCAGGCGCCCCAGTCGCGCCATGGCATTGCGTTGCAGCGGCGTGAGCTGGCGGGGCCTGCGGTCGATGACGCAGAGAGTCCCAAGATTATGCCCCTCCGCGGTTGACAAGGGGATCCCCGCATAGAAATTGATCTTCGGCTCTCCGGTGACGAACGGGTTGTCATGGAAACGTTCGTCTACGGCCGCATTGGGCACCTCGAAAATATCAGTGCCGCGAATAGCATGCGCGCAGAAAGAAATATCGCGCGGCGTCTCGCAGACGCTCAACCCAACCTTGCTCTTGAACCACTGCCGGTGCTCGTCCACCAGCGTGATGAGCGCGATGGGGGTGTCGCAAATCAACGAAGCTAGATGGGTGATGTCGTCGAACTCCGCTTCGTCAGGGGTGTCGAGGATCAAGTGGCTCTTTAGCGCAGAGAGGCGGGCGAATTCGTCGGCCGCAGGGAGGGGAGAGATCATGGGTGAACAAGTAGGGAGTGAGTGCCGGATTACGGTGAGACTGGGCCGACTTCATGCACCACGGGCAGGCGGGGTCTAGCTGAGTCGCGGGTGCGAACTCGATTGACGCCAGAAAGTAACCCTGCGGATCCGGTGGGGCAAAAATACGCTAGCCCGTTCCGACGTCTAAACCGCTCAATCTGGGATCACTCAGGCTAAATTATTTCGAAACTTTAGCTTATTGGCATCAGATTGATTTCTGGAACCGATCGGGTTCAGAATCTGCGCAATAGGAAAAGTTGATAGTGACGATGAGGATGAAGAGTTCTCTAAGTGAAATCCTGGATTTAGCAAGGAGTCGCCGAGATTTTTATGCGCATGGGTATTACTCCCTATGCTGTTGTGGTCGGGGTGACAATACGGCGGAACGGATCACCTAATCGGCCGCGCTCCCGCAATCTCACGTCGCCCTAAAGAGGAGTTCCGACCCTAGTCGGAGATGGTCTGGCACCCACCGCAATTCTGGGGGAAGCAGAAAACGAGTCAGGCTTTGTAGTTTGTGGTTTATTCCCCGGGGTTTAATACCCGGAATCTTGCTTCGGTTCGGATTGCGGTAGGCCCGTGCTGGGTGCGGTGGTAGGGGCTCTGTTTGCCGTCCGTTTGCTTAGGTGGAAATGGCAGGCTGACGGGGCGGTCTTATACGTTGCCGCTAGGATGGGGCTGAGGGGGACCTCGGCGTGCCCAGGTCGGAGAGGGGAGGGGCAACGAATCCATAGGAAGGGGGTAGGGGCGGTGGAGGGACGTCGCCGCGTTTGAGCAAAGCGAAAACGTGGAGGCTGATGGGAAGTGGAGGGGCAACGCGTCCACCCTTTCGGCGTCCACCCTTTCGGCGTTCGCCTCAAGCGCGGCTACGAGGCAGGGGCAAGGTCGGTGGAGTGACGTCGCCGCGTTTGAGCAAAGCGAAAACGTGGGGCGGTAGACGGCGATCGGAGGAGTCGCTTTGTTCTCTGCGGTGCCTTCGGTTAAATTGGTGGGCTGATGGGAAGCGGAGGGGCAACGCGTCCACCCTTTCGGCGTTCGCCTCAAGCGCGGCTACAAGGCGGGGGCAAGGTCGGTGGAGTGGCGTAACCGCGTTTGAGCAAAGCGAAAACGTGGGGCGGTGGGGGCATGGAGGTGATACCGAGGTCGGGGGGGGAGGAATTGTGCGCGTGGGCTTCCGCCGGCTACTGGACGTGTTTGAGGAATGGATACAGCAGAGCGATCTGAAGGGATCAATCCTTACTGTTTGATATAAACCCCTTCCATCTCCTTCAGCCCGCACGATCGCAACGCTCAATAAATGTCAAACAGTAAGGATTGACCCTCTTTCTCTTCCTACGAGAAAGTCGCGATGCCAGTTCGGTTCGGTGCCTGACTCCCCAGGCTTATGACGAGAAACCTTTCGGTCGTGAATAGGACGATTTCAGATTGAGAGCCTAAGTTTTGGAGCGGGTGGAGCCTACACCAAAAGTTTGAAAGGGGCTCTCTGGAATGAAGGAAGGGGAGTTGAGCGTTGTGGTCGAAGGAACGAAGTTGAAAGTTTCGTCGAGACCCACTCCCAAACTTTTCCGACCCATAAATCATGAGATTAGACCATATTGCTTACCGCGTTGCCGATAGAGACAAAACCGCGTCATTTCTTATCCAGTGCTTCGGCTATCGGATTGCGGAAGATTTGCCCGACGGCTTTGAAATTGAATTTGAAGACGATACCAAGGCGCAGTGTTTAGTGCTACTGCCGCCGGAGAAACTGGGGGAGTCGAATCCCTGGTCTCATCTGCAACCGACGGGTGCAGGAATGATCAATTACCACCTGGCGCCCGAGATTTTTGTTTCGCAGGGCACTGCTGGTTCCATCGTGGAGAAGTGGGTGAATGATCGGGGGGGAGTCGGAGGCATTCACCACTTGGCCTACCAGGTTGAATCTGTGGCCGATAAAATGAAGGAGTGGCAGGAAAAGGGGTTTGCCGAATTCACGACCCTGAAGCCATTGACGTGCCCGGGGTTAGTGCAGGTCTTTTCCAAGCCCTCTCAACTCACGGGGGTGATTTATGAATTCATTGAGCGCGAGAAACACGGCTTTTGCCAAGAGAACGTGAAGGACCTAATGAACAGCACCAAAGACATCTAGTGCTGCGGTGCCCCGACTCAGCGGTGAGAATGGGTTGAACTAACCTCGGCTCAGATCGGCGGCTCGCAGACGTGATTCGAGTCGCTTTCTTTGCTCGACCAGAACGTCGGCGTAGCTTGGATCTGCCGCCAAGTTGGTGAACTGCTTGGGGTCGTCCTGCATGTTGTAGAGTTCCTCGGCGCCGTTTTTGTAAAGCATGTAGGCCCACTGGTCCCCTCGAATGGCGAAGTCCTTGTTGTTACCAACGGTCAGTGCTTCGGTGCGAATGGAGGCCGCGGGATTCCGCATTACCGGCACGAGACTCTGACCCTGCACGGTATCGGGGACGGTGATTCCTACTAGTTCGGCGACCGTGGGATAAATGTCGGCGAGTTCGGCGAATGCGACCGATTGACCGGGCGAGAAACCAGGGGCTGAGATTATGAAGGGGACGCGCGTCACGTCTTCATGAAGGTTACTTTTCTGCCAGAAGAAATGCTCCCCCAAATGGTAGCCGTGATCGCCGATGAATACCACGGCAGTGGATTCCCGAAGGCCTTGGCGATCGAGTTCGGCCATGACGCGACCGACTTGATCGTCCATGTAGGTGATGGTGGCGTAGTAGGAGCCCCAGAACTTCTTTTGGTTTTCGGGGTATTTGCCAATCGGGTCGTTGAGGCTGGTGACTTTCGTGTAACCAAGCTCCGGCATATCATCGAGGTCGCCCGGGCGGGTTTCGGGGAGAGAGATGTTCTCAGGAGGATAGAGGTCGAAGTATTGGCTGGGCGCGACGTTGGGGTAGTGCGGGCGCACAAAGCCGGCGGCGATGAAGAAAGGTTTCTCACTCTTGCCGTGCTCGCGGATGAGCTCGATGGCTTTAGTGGCGGTTTTGTAGTCGGGCTGATCCGAGCCGTCGCCCTCATACTCAACGGAGACAAACCAACGGTCGTGCTCGGCGGTGCTGGCGCGATCTTTCAGACTGGTGGTTTGGATGTCGTGATTGTAAAGTGAATACAGGCCTGCCGTGTGCGCCTCGAGACCGGGAGAATTAAAACTTTCAGTCCAGCACTCCGGCACGTCGAGACCATCGGTTCCGGCAATGATATCGCCGGGAACTTTCATGTGAAAGATTTTGCCCACGCGGGCGCTGTAGAAGCCGTGGTCGATGAAGTTCTCACCCATGGTAATGCCGTCTTCGCCCCAGTAGCGACTGCGCATGAAGGAGCGTCGGGACGGGCCGCAAGTCGTGCCTTGGCAGTAGGCTCTTTGGAAGACCATGCCCTGTTGCGCGAGGGCGTCGATGTGGGGCGTTTGCACGATCTTGTCACCGTAGACGCCGAGGGTAGAGGCCTTCAAATCGTCGGAGATGAGAAAGAGCACATTCTTGATTTTAGAAGCTCCGGCCACCGAGGTGAGCGTGAGACTCGCGAGGAGAGCGAAGAGGGATAGAATTCGGAATGAGGACATGGGCGTGGCGTTGAGCGAAGAGGAAGAGGTTGGGCAGTTAAGTTGCAGAGGCGAGCTCGAGTCCGGTCATCGTGCCGGTCGAGGAGGCGAAACGATCGGATTCGATGCCCATGCTTTGCAGCATGCTCACAAAGAGGTTGGGGAGGGGGTAATTTTGTTTGTGATCAAACGCGAGGTGTTGGCCGTGTTTGAACCGTCCCCCAGCCAGCACGATGGGCAGGTTGGTGGTGGTGTGTTTGTTGGCGTCGCCGAAGTTACTCCCAAACATGACGAGCGTATTGTCGATGAGGTTGGCCCCGGTTTCCTTAGATGCGCTGAGGAGGTCGAGGAACTCGTTGAGCAGGACCATGTGCGATTGATCAATGGTTTCGAGTTGAGCGAGTTTGTCGGGGTTTTTGCCGTGGTGGGAAAGGTTGTGATAGCCGTCGGAAATAGTCTGCCCGGGAACCGTGATGGTGGGGGAGTTGTTGCTATCGAGGAGCAGCGTGACGCAGCGGGTGGAGTCGGTCTCGAAGGCGAGGTGAGCCATCTGATACATGAGTCTGGTCTTTTCCATGTAGGCCGTTGGAGAAGGCGGATCAACGGGCAGAGGGACTTGAGTGGTGGGTTTGGGCGTGCGGGCCCATTCGCGTGACTTGGCCATGCGGTTTTCGAGGTCGCGCACGGCGGTTTGGTATTGATCCATGCGCTCGCGATCTTCGCGGCCGAGTCGATGGCGGAGGGCGACGGACTGATCGGAGACGGTATCCATGATACTTTGTCCCAGCTCCAGTTTGCGCATCTGGCGGGTGACTTCGTCGGAGGTGCCCTGCAGGAAAAGTTGTCGATACACCGCAGAGGCTTCGCCCTCACAAGGGATCAGCACACCCGAGCGGGTCCACGAAAGACTGCGGCGACCCTGCTTGGGGTTGACGCCCAGAGTGAGCGAAGGGAAACGAGTTTGGTCGCCGATCTTTTCGGCGATGTATTGATCGAGGGAAATGGAGTTGCGGAAGCCGCCGCTGGCGGGATGCGGCGCGGCGGTGAGGAAGGACACATCGGAGGAATGGGAACCGTCCACGCCGGGGTGCGAGACGCCGCTGAAGACCGAAAATCGATCACGATGCGCCGCGAGGTTTTGGAGGTAGGGGGAAAGTTCATACGAGGAGCCAGTGCCCGAGGGAAAGAACCGATCGGAAAGCAGGCCCAAGTTGTTGCAGATGCCGATCATGCGTTGGGGGCGGAGCGGATCGGCCGGAAGGCGCGTCGCGGCACGACCAAACACCGGGATCATGGCGTTGAGCAGGGGCAGCGCCATGGCCACGCCCGCACCGCGGAGCATCTGGCGGCGGCTTAATTTGTGGGAGGGGGTGGAAATATACATGCGTGGGGGAGGGGAATGACTATTTGATCTGAAAGAGCTCACTTAACACAATACCATGGATCAGGGAGCGCACGCCGTAGGCGGTGGGAGCGGCGCCATCGAGGATTTCTTCCACGGCAGCGCGATCGCCAAAACTGACCGGGGCACCGGTGGCGTAAACCACGAGTTGGTTGACTAAGTTGCGGGCGACGGCGCGTTCGTCTTCGAGCAGGAGTTTCTTGAATTCCCGGACGTCGGCGAAAGCCCGGCCGCCGCGGAGCATTCCCGTGCTGTCGACCGGTTTGGCGCGGTGGAATTGAAACGCGTGGCCGTTGGTGCCATAGCCGGGGACGGGATCGACCGACTCATTCACGGCCCGATAGTGATCTTGCCAGCCCCCCATCACGTCGAAGCTCTCCAAAGCGAAGCCGGCGGGATCGAATTTTTCATGACAGGCATGGCAAGACTCGGACTGGGTATGTAAATTAAGTTGTTCACGAATGGTCGTGGCGCCGCGGGTGTCGGGCTCAACGGCTTCGATGCCGGAGGGGGGCGGTGGAATCTCAACGCCAAGGATACGTTCCATTACCCAGGAACCGCGCAGCACGGGCGAGGTGGTGGTGCCGTTGGCGGTGACGGTTAAAACGCTCGCTTGGGTGATCAATCCGCCTCGAGGCGAATCGGAGGGAATCGGCACCCGACGAGGAGCCACGCCTGCGACCGGATCAAGGCCGTAGTGTCGCGCCAACCGCTCGTTGACGAAGGCGAAATCGGAATCGATGAGGTTTCGCACGGGCAGATCTTGGGCGATCAGTTCGTGGAAAAAGAAACGGGTCTCCCGCAGGGCGGATTCGGTCAGGAGTTCGTCGAGGTAGTAGTCGGCGTAGAGGGAGGCGTCGGGGGCGTTGAGTTTGATATCACGCAGGTCGAGCCAGTAGTCTAAGAATGCGTTGATGAAATTGTGGGAGCGGGGGTCGCGGAGGAGGCGGTCAACCTCGGCGGTCAGAGTGGGGGCATCCTGGCGGAGGGAGGCCGTCTGCAGTCGGGTATCGGGTGGGCCATTCCAGAGAAAATAGGCGAGCCGTTGGGCGAGTTGGTGGTCGGAAAGCGGACCAGTTTTGGCCTCGAGATAGAGAAAATCTGGGGAGCAAAGAATGGCGGAGAATGCCGTGATCATGGCGTCGGTGAACGATTCACCGAGTTGGCGCGCTTGGTGATAGATACCCAAATACGGGGCGAGGTTTTGGGCGTCGGCAAGGGGGTGATTGGATGCTCGCGGGAGGAACGCTGCGAGCAGTTGCTGGGCATCCTGGGTCGGGTTGGTGGAGATCACTTCGACGCGAGAATCTTCGAGAACGCGGAAGGGGAGATCGCCGAATAGGGCGCGGTAGCTGGGGGGCGGCCAAGAGTCATGGAGCGGGCCTTCAACCTCGAGCCAGTTGAAAGCAACCCCCGGAACGCCGGCGGAAGTGGCGTTGGGATTTCCGCTATGGCCGGGACGGGTGCGGACGAGACGGGCGGCATCGGGACGAATGCCCTCGCCGGCTTTGAGATCGACGATGCGTTCGACGATCGCGGGGTCGGGGTGAGCATCGTAGGTCGTGAGCCATCGACTGTCGCCGCTGGGGGCGAGCGCGTAGAGCGTGATGGGTTCGGATCGGTTCGCCCGGTAGGCGTAGTTGCGGTTGGGGTGCCACCACTTGACTTCCCCGCCGGTGAGTCCGTTGTCGGGCCCACCGTTGGCACCATTGAGTCCACCGAGAAACGAATACGATTTCATGCTGATGCGGTAGCGGCCATCGGTCGGGCGAGTTTCGCGCATGTAGTCGTATTTAGTGGTGGCGGAGTAGGTGCCGGAGAAGGTGCCGATCGCTTCTTGGTCACGAATCTCGGGATCGCTCTCGCCGACCGAGAGGGGCTGCGTTTTGCGAATTATTTCTAGCTGCGGAACGAGGCCGAGCAGGGGGACGACGGCGCGGGTGGAGGCGGTTTGCAGGTTGGGGCGATACCAGAGATAATTCTGCACCACCGGTTCGTCGCGCAGATGGTAGCGATTGGTGGTGGTGGGGAAGGCGGCCAGGTTGGTGGCGATGCGGAGGGCGTGATCGGCGGTCTCGAGGTATTTGCCCATTTGCACGTGGGAGACGTCGAGTCGGTATCCGGTCTTGTTGAAGAGGTGGGCGGTGCCGTCTTCGGGAAGTTGATCCGCGACTTGGAGCCAAGGAGCGTCGAGGAGGGCGCGAAGTTTGTTTTCGTATTCGAAGCGATTAAGACGGCGAACGGAAGCGCGGCCGTGCTGGTCGCGGCGTTGGTGATCAGCCGCGACCAAAGAACCACCGATGGACTGCAAGAACTGGCTCAGCGCGGTGGGATCGGGCCGAGCTTTGGCTCGGGGCGGCATCTCGCCGTGATCAGCGCGGTCGTGGATTTTGACCCAGGTCTCGAACGTGGCTGGATTTGCGAGTTCAAAACTGAGGTTCTCCATATCAAGATCGCCCTTGGCCTCGATAGAGTCATGACAGTTCAAGCAATGGTTGTCTAAGAACCCGTAGGATTCGGCGTCGATCTCGGACGCGGCGACGCCCACGGTAGGGGCGAGAATCGCAATGTGAGCGAGGGCGAGGGAAATCCGCGGCCCGATTGAAATGGAGGGAAAGTCGAACATTGGTCGAGAAACTCGAAAGACGGCGAAAGTAGATACGGCGAGGCGGGGTTGGCAACTATCCTCCGGGAAGATCTGAAGGGTGGACGCTTCAGAAAGACAACCGGCAAAGAGGGAGGAGTCGGTGAGGTTAGGGCTGGAAATTGGCGAAGAATCGATGAGTCTAGGCAGACTTCCTATGAAATCCCCCATTCGTATCTTCGCCTTCGTCTTTTCGTTTTTCCTGATCGCTTCGGCTCAGGCCCACCCTCAGTTGGGTTTACAGACTTGGACCTGTCGTCACATGTCGTTTGAGGAGGTGGTGCAGTTTGCCGCAAAGCAGGGAATTACTCAGCTAGAGCTATTCAAGGGGCACATCGATCCCTCGGCGCCTCGAGCAGAAAATCTGCGGAAGAAGGCGTATCTCGAGGAGCATGGGGTGACGGCTTATTCGATCGGGGTCAGCGGCACTTCGATGGATAAGGAGAAGAATCGGGAGTTGTTCGAAGTGGCGAAGCTCTTCGGAATGAAGGTTATTGTGATCGAGCCTAAGGATCAGGCGCAGTGGGATATGCTCGAAGAGCTCGTGCAGGAATACGACATCAAGCTCGCGGTGCATAACCACGGCACCGGCACGGTTTACGGTAACCCGGCCACGGTGAAGCAGGTCTTGGCCGAGCGCGACGAGCGCATTGGCGTTTGTATGGACATCGGTTGGGTGACCGCGGCGGGATTTGACGCTGATGTGATTTTCAAAAACTACGGTGATCGCGTGTTCGACATGCACATGAAGGACAAGCGCCTCGACGGCGAAGATGCCAGAGGGCGTCCGCTGGATACGATGATTGGATTGGGTAATGGCAACTACCTCGGACTGTTTGAAAGCATCCGCGAATCGGGCTGGTCCGGCGTGATGGCGATTGAGACCGATAGTCCTGATTTCCAGAATGACCCGACCGAATTTGTATCGCGGGCCAAGGTGTTTTTCGAAACCCATTTTCCTCAGGGTCACTAATTCCTTGGCAAATCCGTGGAATCGCGGAGGAGCAGAAAGCAAGAGCCCACAACGCTCGGTCGATGTCTCGTATTCGGGTAGTTACCTTCAATATCGCTCATGGTCGCGGACTTAACCCGATCCAAGGCACCTCTTCGGCCGAGCGATTGAAGCGGAATCTTCGCCGCATTGGCGACTTACTCGTTGAGCTCGATCCCGACGTGGTCGCGCTGCAGGAGATCGATCAGCGGTCGCGATGGGCGGGGAATTTTGACCAGCTTGATTACCTCAGCCGACACACGGGCATGCCGTATTCGGTTTTTGGCATCCACAACCGAAGGGAGGGGTTGCTGAACCTAGCGTATGGCAATGGGATTTTGTCGAAGCATCCGATTTTGGTGTCTGAGACAGTGAGCTTTGGGCAGAGCCAGATCGGTGAAAAGGGATTTATCTTTGCGGAGTTGGACCTGAGGGGGCAGCGAGTTCCGATCGTGAACTTGCATTTGCACTACCGGTCACGGTCGAGGCGTTTCAAACAATTGGATGTATTGCTGGAGTTTCTACGCGAAAAGCGCCGCGCGCATGGCGGTGAGTGGCCGGTCCTACCGATCGTCTGTGGCGACTTTAATACCCCGGAATCTTCCGGTGACGTGACGGCGGCACTGCACCGGCATTTGAATGATTTAGGTGATTACACGATGCATCCGCGCAAGGGCCGCTCGTTTCCTTCCCCGTTACCGGCGAGGTTGCTGGATTTTGTCTTCATGCCTCCGCAGGTGAAGGCTCCAACCTGCCTGGTCGTGCGGTCGATGCTTTCGGACCATCGTCCCGTGATGGTCGAGTTTGACCTGAATTGATATCATTTGGGTGAAGATTGGTTTTGCCCCGATGCGTGGAATTTGACGCGATGAGGGTCCCATGGATCGAATCGCCACCGTTTTCAGTCTCGCTCAACAAGAGAATCGTGCTGCGTTTGTGGCGTATCTTTGTGCCGGAGATCCGGATTTCGACCACTCGCTGGAGGCCTGCCGGGCTCTACTCCGCAATGGGGTGGATGTGCTCGAACTGGGGGTGCCGTTTTCAGATCCTCTGGCGGATGGATTGACCAACCAATTGGCGGCGCAACGGGCCCTGGAGAGTGGAATGACTGCCACTAAGGTGTTTGAGCTGGTGGCTGTGCTGAGGGGCGAATTCCCCGCCACACCGATTGTTTTTTACACCTACTACAATCTTGTTTTCTCCAACGGGGTGGACGCCTACGTGAGGCAGGCGAAAGCGGCGGGTTTAGACGGATTACTGACCTTGGATTTGCCGCCGGAGGAGGCGGGAGAGCTGGCCGAAGCGTGTGCGAAGCATGATCTTAAAACGGTCTTTATCGTCGCGCCGACCACGCCGGAAAGTCGTTTACCGAAAATTGCAAAGGCGACGACCGGGTTTGTGTATTATGTTTCACGCGAGGGGGTTACGGGGGAGCGGGAATCACTGGCAGTCAATATACCTGCGGCGGTAAAAGCGATCAAAGCACACACTGATTTGCCCGTAGTCGTCGGCTTCGGGATCTCCAACCGCAGCCATGTGCATGAGGTGGCGCAGCATGCCGATGGCGTGGTGGTGGGGAGTGCGTTGGTGAATGTGATTCGGGATGGATTGGCGGATAAGAGCCGGATCGGACCCGCCATGGAGGTGAAAATTAAGGACCTAGTGGCGGGGCTAGGACGGTGAAATTGAGGCTGAATTGTAATAAATTTGCAAATGCCTGGTTAAATCGCTGGACTGATCGAGTCCGGTAATCCCATTTGAGTGACGACTGATGAGTCTTCGAAAGCTACTCCTTATTGATGATGAACGCCTGCAGGCTCGAGTTGTTGAACAACAACTTAAGGCCTTTCACGGAGAGCGTTTTGAATTCGAGTGGGCATCTACTTACGAAGCGGGATTGGAGCGACTGATGTCGGGGGAGCACGTGGTTTGCCTTTTGGATTTCCAGTTGGGCCCGAAGGACGGCTTGGAATTGATTCGGGAGGCAAAGGAAGATCGCTGCCACGTGCCGATTATTTTCCTCACGGCGGAATCCTCTTCAGACATCGACATCGAAGCGATAAATGCAGGCGCCCTCGATTATTTGGTGAAGGGGGAGATTTCACCAGCGATTTTGGAGCGGTCGATTCGTTACGCGCTGAAATTGAGCGACACGCTCGCGGAGTTACGTCGATTGGCCACTCACGACGCGCTGACCGGGATGCTGAATCGGCGAGAGTTTAATCGAATTCTGGCGGAAGAAACAGAGCGGGCGAGTCGATTTGGCCGAAATTTTTCCTTAGTGATGCTGGATTTGGATCACTTTAAGTCGGTCAATGATCACTATGGCCACCCGGCGGGCGATGCCGTGCTGGTAGAGATCGCCGCCCGGATACTGGGTGGATTACGCCAAGTGGATCGAGCCGCGCGGGTCGGGGGGGAAGAGATGGCAATTTTGTTGGTGGAGCTCGAACATGACGAAGCCTTGGAAGTGGCTGGACGGCATATGGACAAGATTAGAGGAACCCCAGTCAGGGTGGGAGATGGTCAGGCGCTCGATATTACCACGAGCGTGGGGGTAGCGACATTACCCAAACACGGGACAACGCCAGCGGAGCTGATCGCGGCGGCGGACAAGGCACTTTATGCGGCCAAGCATGGTGGCAGAAATCGCGTCGAGTCGGCCTAGTTAGATTAGACCGGACGCGAGTTGAGCGCTTAGGGCCCACGCGGGGTGATGACTTTTAGTGCGTGAGGGTGAACCGCGATTTCGATCGTTTTAGTCGCGGCATGAACTTCGCCGTCGGTGTGGAAGGGGAGGGCCGATTCACGTTCAATGCGGAAGTTTTTTCCGGCGAGGCGGTGGACGACGGTGCTTTTGCCAATCGAACCTCGGAACAGGCGATAAGTGAGCGGGAGGGCGTTGAGCCAATTCACGCGTTCGAGCACGGTGAGATTGAGTTGACCGTCATCGACGCGAGCTCCCGGGGCAATGTAGCAGTTGTTGCCATATTGGTCCGAATTGGCGATCGCGATAATGAAGGCGGTGGAGGCGAGACAGCCATCGGCATGATGGATCAAAGAACGAGAGGGCTGGTAATTTCGCCACATTCGCATGGTCGTCTGCAAATAGGCCACGAGTCCACGACGGGTCAGTTGGTTGAACCGGGCACTGATCTCGGCGTCGAATCCGAGTCCGGCGACGTTGAAGAAGGGATGACCATTAACCGTGCCGCAATCGATTGAGCGCATCTTCCCTTGGAGTAAGGCGTCGTAGGCAAAAGGTTCGGGCTTAGGGATGCCGAGATGGCGTCCCAGACCGTTACCTGACCCGCAGGGGATTAAACCTAGCGGACACGGGGAGTCGAGTAGCCCGCGGGCGACCTCGTTGAGGGTGCCGTCACCACCGATCGAAATCACGGCTTCGGCTCCGGCGGTCACCGCGGCGCGGGCCAGTTGAGTGGCGTGCTGAGGGTGGCTGGTTGGTTGCAGCTCGGCGTTGAGTCGGTGCCGGGAGATAAAGGCGCGAGTGCGCTCGAGCAGGTAGGGATTACGCGCGTTGTGCCCGGATTTCGGGTTGAAGATAAACGTCGATTTGACGTTTCGAATATCGAATGGGGCACTCATGAATCAGGCTGACGCGATGGGTTTCGGTCGTGGCCTAGGAACCGGATGTAAGTGGGGTGGGGGGGCAAGTCAAAGCGAGGCCTTGCGGAACGGCCCATTATGACGTTTTTGTAATCCGATGGTATCATCCTTTTGCCGATCCGATGTCTGAGCCGGCTTCTATTTATATCCTCACCGGTCCTACGGCGGTGGGTAAAACTGAGTTGGCGTTGCAATGGGCAGAGAAATTCGACGCTGAAATCGTGTCGTGCGACTCGCTGCTTTTTTACCGAGGCATGAATATTGGGACAGCGAAGCCCAATCGAGATGAGTTGGCGCGAGTGCCGCATCATTTGGTGGATATTTGCGAAGTGGATACGGCAATGAATATCGCGACTTACGTGGAGCGGGCGCGGGCGGCGGTTGACGAAATAGGGAGGAGGGGACGACGCGTTTTGGTGACAGGGGGGAGTGGGTTTTATCTCAAGGCGTTTTTGGGCCCCGTCGCGGATGGGGTTGAAGTGCCGGTTGTCTTACGAGAGGAATTGGAATTGTTACTGGAAGAGGGAGGCCTCGACCCGTTGCTGGACCAGTTGGAGGAGTTAAATCCCACTGGGCTGGGTGAGCTTGATCAGGCTAACCCACGGCGCGTGATTCGAGCGCTGGAACGATGCCGTGCGAGTGGTAAAACGCTCGCGGTGTTGCGGGCGGAGTTTGATGCCCTGCCGGGGCCCTTCGCTGATTTCAACGCGCAGGTGGTGCGTTTGGGCCGATCAACCGAAGAGTTGCATGAGCGCATCGGGCGCCGAATCGAGATTATGTTGAGGGACGGATTGGTGGCCGAAGTTCGTCGTCTTGATGGCGACGGATTGAGGCTTAATCCGAGCGCGGCTCGCTCCATCGGCTACCGAGAGACGCTGGAAATGATCGACGGGGAATTGTCCGAGACGGAACTGGCCGAGGAAATTGCTAAGAATACCCGGGGCCTCGTGCGCAAGCAGCGGACCTGGTTTCGCACGCAATTGCCGGAACACCGGGTGTTACCGGCGGGGAATGCGCGGGTGGATACTCTGTTCGAGCTCTAGAGGTTAAAGCCGGAACGGCACGGATGCGCCGGTTGGTACAGCTACTCCAATTCGATGTCGTAGCGGCCGAGTGAACTGCCCTCGAGGCGAGCTAGTTCGGATTGAGCGATGCGCAGATTCACGGCGGCTTGGATCTCATTCACGCGCGCGATATCCAGGTCCTCTTGGGCCTCTTGCACGCGACGGAAGGTGGAGAGGCCCGCATCAAAGCGGGCTTTTTCCAGATCGAATTGTTGTTCACTCAAATTGGTGGCGAGCTGGCTGATGCGGAGGCTTTCCCCGTTCGTCTCAACCGCCCGAATTGCGGACCGGACGTCGACCAAGATACTCTGTCCGAGTTGTTGGAGGCGGGTCTCCTCACGGGCCAGCGAAGCCATGGCCTGGGCGAGCCGGGCTTTTTCTTCGCGGAATCCCCAAGGCACGTTGAGTGAGAGGTCGACCTGCCAAGAGTAACCCTCGCCGTTCCAAACATTGCTGGTGGAGGTGCCGAGGTCGGCTTCCTTACTGTTGAGGCCGACGGCGGCGCCCAGATCGAGTTGAGCTTTGCGGTTATTTTTGGCCGTTTGAGCATCGAGGCGGAGTTGCTCGATGGTGAGGAGCGACTCCGCAAAATCGGGGCGATTATCACGAGCGAGTTTGTAGGAATGAGCGAAAGAAACTTCGGGCACGATGTGTTCACCGAGGTCGATCGTGCCGAGGGCTTCGTCGAAACCACCGCGGCCAATGAGATTATGGAGGGCGTCCTCGCGATCGCTGACGCGTTGTTCCGCCAGCAGCACACTACGATCGGCGTTAGCGACACCGACTTGAGCTTGAAGCACATCGAGGTCGGTAGCGACGCCGGTGTCTCGCTTGGCTTGGTTTTCGTCGAGAAGCTTTTGCGCCACCGCGCGACTGAAGAGTCGGACGGCGAGTTGCTCGCGGGCGAACGCTAGGTTGTAATAGGCCGTTTCGACATTGCGGATGAGATTAAGCACGGCGGATTCGAAATCGAGGCCGGCGCGTTCGAGTCCCAGTCTGGCCCGGAGAATGGCAGCTTTGTTCACGTCGGAACCGAATCCTTGGAGGAGCGGTTGGCTGATGCTGACGGATACATCACTGTCGTAGGCGGGATTGAGGAGGGAATTCCGGGAATTGGTCTTGGCGCGGAGCAGGTTGGTGTTGAGCCGGATGGTGGCTCCGCTGGTGATTTTTTGCGTGGCGCCGGCGCGGAGGGAGCCGGTTTCACTACGAGGTCCAACCGCCGTCACGCCATCGAGGGTGCTGCCGGGTTGAGCTTGTTGATTCACGCTGGTGCGGGCATTCACGTTGAAGTTCGGATCGAAATTGGAATCGGCCACATCAACGGCCGCCGCGGCGGTTGTCGTGGAGTAGCGCTGGATCTCGAGGGAGAAGTTTTGTTCGAGGGCGCGGTCGATACACTCTTCCAGAGTTAGTTTGGACGCGACTTCGGCGGATTGGCCGAAGCAGAGGGTGGCGATTAAAGCAGAAAGGGCTGTGGTGCGAAACAAGCGGGACATGGCAAATGGGTAGAATCTATAAGGCAATACACACGACGGCGAAAAAAGTCGCGGGTTTCATCGAAAGGAAAAAACTGCGGTGAAAAGTCGAATTAGCACTGGAGCAGCACTCCATCCGCAAGAAATGGGTGTGGCGATGCCGTTGCGGATGGGCGGTTCGTTGGCCGGATGGGTGGACCAAAAATAACGGCGCGATCCGGTGAGGGAATCGCGCCGCAGGAATTTATACCGAGATTGAAGTCTTCTTACTCGGTCGAATCGATACCGAGTTCAGCTTCAATGAGGGATTGGAGGGTCGCGGAAGCGGTCGAGGCCGAGTTGTAGCCGGCGATCTGTTCCTTGAGTTCGGCGAACCGTGGATTCGTGGAGTCGACGACCGGAGCCACCTTAGCGGAGGCGTGGGTGATGAAACCTTCGTTACCAGAGATCACCATCTCGGATATTTCGCCGGCTTGAAGCTGCTCTAGACTGTTCGCGGCAGCGCCGGGGAAATCTTGAGGAGGCTCGCGGCGAGTGAATTCAGCGAAAGTCACGGTTTCGATGGTGGCACCGCTGCTTTCGGAGACGGCGGTCGTGGCTTCAACGAACGACGATCCGATCGAAACTTTAGCCGTAATTTCCGAGCGCAGCTTGCGACCGAGTTCGACGAATTGCTTACGCTTTTCGTTGTCGACGAAGTCGGCGCTCACCCGGGCGGCGACATCGGCATACAGCGATGGACCGGAGGGAATTGATTCACGGTAGATCATGATGACCGCGCCAGTGGCAGTGGGAAAAGCGTCGGAGAGTGGCTTCTGGGCCGAAAGGGTAAACGCTTGGCGGGCCAACTGAGGATTACCACCGAGGAAACCGGGGGCGGCTTGAGCGGAGAAAGGGGGAGCGGAGCGGAGGGTGAGTCCCTTGCCGGCGATGAACGGACCAAAGGCGTCGCCGGAGAGTTTCGCATCGAACAAAGCGACGGTGAAGTCCGAAGCTTCTTCAGCCGAAAACCGCCGAGCGAGATCGAGACGCATGGTGGCAGATACTTGATCCTTCACTGCCAAGAATTCGGCATTGAGTGGGTCGACGTCACCAACGACGGGGGCTTCATCGCCCTCTGGCTTGGCGGGGGCCGGGAAGCGGGCGGGATTCGCATCGTAGAAGGAGCGAATTTGATCATCTGTCAGGGTGACTTGCGCCAAGTAGCGAGACGCCGGGAATTCGACGTAGTCCACGCGAACTTGAGGAGGTGTTTCATAGCGGAAGGTGTTGGACTCGAAATAGGACTGAAGTTGGTCGACGGAAGGCTCGATGACGGGCGCGAATGCGTTGTAATCGACTTTAGCAATATCGGCAGACCACAAGGTTTCGGTGCGCCCGAGTTGGAAGGCGATGTCGCTGTCCTCCACGTAGCCGGGGCCACCAAGAAGATCGCGGACGGTTTGAGCGCGGAAGTCTTGAATGATGACGCGGTTCACGTCGGCTTCGGTGAATTGGCCACCGAGCTTGAGGTTATCGCGGAAAGTGGCGTAGGCGGAGGCGTCAAATTCTCCATCGGCGCCAGCGAAGCCCGGCAGCTTCTTGATGAATTCCATCTTCTCCGCGTCGCCCGGGCCCGGGAGATTCAGCTGATTGGCGAGGAAAATAGAGGCGTAACGCTGGAGGGCGTAGTCTTGGATTTGGGCCTGACTGATGTTTTGTTGGCCAACTTGGAGGAAGACGCTGAGGTTGGCGTCGCCGTAGAGTTTGGCCTGATCGTCGGGAGAATTGAGATTGAGGTCAAAGAAGGTGCGAGCCTGCACTTGACGGTCGGCTCCACCGATACCCGGTGCTCCAATCGTGAAGACGAAAGAAATGATGAGAACGATCAACAGTCCGAAAAACAAGAATCGGAAGTGGCGTTGGAAGGTGGTCTGAATCCAAGAAATCATGGGATAAAACGGGCGACGCTAGGTCGCAGACAGGGGGAGTCAACCGGCGATTGAGCCCCAAAGTGGGTTAGGGGGGGGCGCTTAAGATCAGGGTTTTGGGTCTGAAGCAGGATCCGATGATGGATCTGGGGCGATAGCGGACGGGTGGAGATCAAACAGGCGGTCGAGGGGGGTGTTGAATACCTCGGTGCCAGTTAAATCGAGCACCGCTTGGTTGTAAGCCGTGATGATGGGCTCACTTTCATTGAGTTGCGGTCCGGTGGGATCAGAGCCGAGATTATCATCTAGGTTCTTGAATTCGGAAAGCGTGGTGCGTCCCAGGGGGCGGGCGGGCTGGTAGCGCGTATCGGTCATGGGCTTGTCTCTTAAGGCCGGAAGCGGGGTTAACAGGTTCATCAAAACCAACCGATTGAGACATTCGTTTAGCAGCTGATCGGGAACACCGAGCTCATCGCCAATCCGAGAGGTGGTGGGAGGCGGTTGGCAAGCGTGGAAATGGCGACAAACCTTGATGAGAACGGCGAGGGACAGACGTTCTTTGGTGGATTCAGCCAAGTCGTTCCACAGGGCTTGGGAGTTGCGGACTCGAACGTTTTGCACGGCGTAGCTGACTTGGCCGCCCAGCAAGACAAAGAACCAGAAAATATAGAGCCCAAACATCAACACGATGGGAATCGCGAGTGAACCGTAGAGCTGTTTTGAGATGAGCACCCGGCTGATGTAAAGAAAGGCGAGATAGTTGTTGGCCAGCAGCAGTAGGCCGACGCTCACGGCGCCGGCGATGGCGGGAATCCACAACACATGGGTATTGGGTATTGCGCGGTAGAAGAGCGTCAGCACAAACACGAGTAAGGCAAAAGAGCCGAGCGGGAGAAGATACTGGAGTAAATGGGCGAGCTGGTCGCCGAAGGGCATAGATTCCCTAAACGCAGACATGAAGGCGCCGGCGGACAGCCCGGTGAGGGCGGCAAAGAATAGCACTGCACCGAGGGAGAGCACGGTCCAGTAGAAGACGATACGCATGAGCCACGAGCGGCCCTGGCGCACGCCCCAGATCTCGTTAAACGCTGTTTCGATCGTCGTAAAAAGTTGAAGGACGATAAGGATTAAAGTGAGCGCGCCAACTGCGCCGACCGCGCCGTTGCGCGAACTGGATACGAAACCGTCGATGAAACTGATGAGACCGGGATCGACCTCCATCGTGGTCGACGCGACGGAAGATGAGACGGCCGTTTCTGGCTGGATTTCTGGGGACTCGGCATTGACTTGCTCGAGTTGACCCATCTGGGGGACGGCAAATTGGATGACTCGGTTGACGGTTTGGACGGCGAGGTCGGGATTGCTGTCATCAAGCATGAACCCAGCGACCATGGTGGTCAGAGCGATGACGGGACCAAGTCCAAGCAAGGAACTGAAGCTCAGGGCGGCAGAGCGGGTGGCGGCTCGATTTTCTTCCAAACCTCGAACGGTGATGGAGATAATTCTCAGCAACGCGTGAAAGCGTCCGCGGGCACTCTTATCTTTGACTGATTCGGCAGTCCAAATCTGGGTGCGGAATAGCTGAATCCAATTTGCCAGCTGGCGTTTGAACCATGCCATATGCCGAGTGAGGAAACGGGGGGCAGCCCGCTTAAGAATTTAGCACGGCGAAGGCAAAATAGCCCATGCCTCCGATGCCGACCAAGGCAGCTAGAGCCACGCCGAAAAGATTGGTGAAGACGGTGGAGAAGTAAATTCCAACGGAACCTGCCACCGCGGCGAGCGCCGTGATGCTTTCGCCCTGAGCGTAAAACAAGAGTCCAAGAAACCCAGCGCCCAAAGCAGCGCGGAAACGAACAAAGGGATAGATGGCGACCGCCTGCAGCAGGAGCATGAGGAACAGCAGCAGATCAATTGCCCCCAGAATGGCGAACGGTTGACTCAAAAGTCCGACGTAGTCGCCACCCACGATGAGATCAATCGATGGGGCGAGCAGGGCGGCTCCGCTGATGAAAAGGATGACGGTGGCACAGTGCATGCCGATGTTGGCAGCGCGAGCGAGTGCTTCGGCAGGGTCCGCTTTGTCTTTGGTATCAGCTGAACGTCCTTCCGCCGCGGCCAGCATGTCGGTGACGTCGATGGGGGGGGCGCTTTCATCGCCCAGATTGAGTGATTTAATCTCACGTTCGGCCCCGAGCTTGAGTTTTTTCTTCTCGGGATAGACCGCGGCAAGCATCTCGGGGTCGTCGCCAAAGGCGACCCATTCTTCCTTTTCGTTATTGTAAAATACGGTCTCGCGAGTGACTTGCTCATTCTCGGCCAGTGACGTGAGCTGCTCGAGGTTGAAGGGGCCTCGGGCCTCAGTATCGGAAGCGTTGCGGATATAGATTTCCTGCGGAACCATCGCGGCGAAGTTGGTCGAGCTAATTTAGAGTCGCAAGGTTGTATTTCAACCCTGCGGTGAGGAAGATTACATGCGTTTAAGCGTGCGCAAGGAGAGAAGATTGAGGCCGGTCTCCAACATGAGGAGCGTGCGGGCACAGATGCGCAACCGACGGGCGCGGGTAGCGGGATCTGCTACGGCCACTTTATCGGCACTGTAAAACGCGCTAAATTCGCCCGCTAGTTCGAAGAGGAACTGGGACAAGAGATGAGGTCGGAGTTGAGAGACCGCACTATTGAGCGCCTCGGGGAATTTCGTGAGTTTGCGAGCGAGGGCGATTTCTTGGGGTGTCTCTAACGCACTGCCGCCAGCGAATGCCGGTTCGTCGTTCGGATCGGCCTCCAATTTTCGGAAGATAGAGTGGATCCGAGCCACGGCGTAGAGGAGGTAAGCGGCGGTGTTTCCTTCGAGAGAGATCATCTTGTCCCAAGCGAACACGTAGTCGCTGGAGCGGTTTTGGGAGAGGTCCGCGTATTGAACAGAACCGATGCCGACGATTTCAGAAATCTTGGCTTGTTCGGCGGCGGGGAGGTCACCGCTTTTCGATGCCACAAGGGCCGCGGCTCGGTCGGTCGCTTCCTGGAGGAGGTCGCGCAGGCGGATGTTTTCGCCGGAGCGAGTTTTGAGAGGCTTGTTGTTGTCGCCCAATACGGTGCCAAACGAGGTGTGTTCGAGCCGGGGGAGCGGGCGGTTGGTTTTCTCAAACCATTTAGCCGCCGTGAGAAACAGTTGCTGGCAGTGATCGCCCTGGCGGGAGTCGATCACGTAGATGTTAGCGTCGGCTTTGAAGTGCTCCTGACGGTAGAGAATGGTAGCGAGATCGGTTGAGGCGTAGTTCGCCGCGCCATCCGCTTTGCGGACGATGAACGGGTTGGGCCGGTCGGCGTCGCGCGAAAAGCGGGGATTTTCGTCGTGGAAGACGACGAGCGCGCCGTTGCTCTCCTCCGCGAGGCCGAGATCGGTGAGTTCCTGGTAGATTTGCGGGACCTTGTCGTTGTAGAAACTCTCGCCGAGGGTGTGATCAAACTTGATGCCGAATTGATCGTAGATTTTTTGGAAGGCGACGAGTGACACCTCGTTAATGCGTCGCCAAATACGGAGATTTTCATCGTCGCCGGACTGCAATTTGACGAGTTCCGAGCGGGCTTGATCGAGCACGTCGGGGTCCTCTTCTGCCGTTCGGTTGCCGAGCTTGTAGAGGCGCTCGAACTCCTCAAGCGGATCGGATTCCAAAGCGGAGGAATCAAGGTGCTTTTTGTAGGCCCAGATCAATTTTCCGAATCCCGTGCCCCAGTCGCCGATGTGGTTATCGCGGATGACCTTGGCCCCACAGAAATTGAGTAAGCGGCAGATCGCTTCACCAATCACGGCGGAGCGTAAGTGGCCGACATGCATTTGTTTAGCAGTGTTAGGCGAGCTGTAATCCACGACGAATACTTGGCCAGCCTCCGGTTGGGCTGAGGTCGCACCCGCGCGAAGCGAGGCTTCGTCTGAATAGGCGGTGAGCCAACGATCCAGCGTCGTGGCACGAGCGGTAAAATTGAGGAATCCGGGCCCCGCGATTGTGACATCGAACTCTGCGCTGATTTCTGCCGACAGGGCCTCAACCAGCTTTTGGGCGAACGCCCGAGGGTTTTGTTGGGTCCGTTTTGCGTAGGGCAACGCGCCGTTGGCCTGAAAATCACCGTGCCGGGGATCGGCGGTGCGCACGTCGGCGGTGAAGACCGAGAGATCGGCTCCGGCTTTTTCAGCGGCGTTGAGGACCGCGGACTCAATTGAGGTCGCGAGATTGAAAGAAACGGACATTATTTCACTCAACGGACCGCATAGTGCAGCTCGCAAGCGCAGATTTAGGAGCGCTGAATTTCAGGGTTAAACGTTCAAAGAGCGTCAAACAGATACTCTAACCTACTAAAGATAAGTAGGATAAGGTATTTTAAAGCTATTAGGAATCGTTATTTTGGCTCGACAAACAAGGTTTTAATTGCGTAGGCTCGGCGGTTTACGGCCAGAACAGACTCGTATTTAGAGACTTCAACACATGACGAAACGCACCTTAGCTCCTCGGAGGTTCATTAAACCCACCTTCGAATTTTTGATCGAAAAGAAGCGCGATGGGGGAGAGTTTTCCCAAGAAGAAATCCGCTACATTATTGATAGCACCTTAGATAATGATCTCCCTGATCACCAGTTATCTGCGTTGTTGATGGCGATCTATTTTCAACAGATGTCGGCTCAGGAAACAGCTGAGTTGACCGAAGAGATGATGCTCTCTGGCGAGGTCATTGATCTTTCCCACATTGCGAAGCCAAAAATCGACAAATACTCGACTGGGGGCGTGGGCGATAAAACATCCCTCGTTTTGGTGCCGTTGGCGATGGCCAGTGGTGTCGTGGTGCCGATGATGTGCGGCAACGAGCACGATTACATCATCAACACGATGACCAAGCTGGGTTCGGTTCCGGGCTTCAAGGACAAGATGTCCATCGAGGATTTCGTGAAGCAGCTCGAAAAAATTGGCGGAGCAGTTGCGCAACAAGACCCTAAGTTGGCTCCGGCTGACGCGATTTTCTACAAGATGCGGAAAGCGACCGGAACGATTCCGTCGCTGCCACTCATCACCGGTTCGGTTCTTTCGAAGAAGCTAGCCGAGGGCTCGGAAGGGCTCGTGATCGACGTGAAGTGGGGTAATGGTTCGTTCATTAAGGACTTGGAGCAAGCCAAGCAGTTGGCTCGTTCGATGACCCGAGTGGGACGTTCAATGAAGCGCCGCTGCGTGGCCCTCGTGACTGACATGAATCAGCCCCTGGGTGATTCGGTCGGAACGAGTCTCGAACTCAAAGAAGCGATCAAACTGCTTAAGGGTGAGGGCACCGAAGACATGCAGGAACTCGTGCTTAAATTAGGCATGGAAATCGTGCGTCTCGCTGGAGTCGCCGGATCAACACTCTCCGCGAAGCAAACCGTTCAACGCCATCTCACGGATGGCACTGCACTGCAAAAACTCAAAGATTTGGTCGGCGCCCAAGGTGGCGATACGTCCTACATCGATGATCCGGACAAATTCCCGGTGGCGAAGCACATCCGTAAACTGCCCGCGCCAAAGCGTGGTTATGTGCACACCATCAATGCGGCGATGATCGCCCGGGGCGTGCATATTCTGGGTGCCGGTCCATCTGGCCCTCGCAAGAAAATCGATTACGCGGTCGGTGTTTCCGAGATCCGTAAGGTGGGCACGCAGGTCAAGCAAGGTGAGCCGTTGATGATGATTCACTACAACGACGAGGCGAACCTCGAGCAGGCCCTCGAATACTTCAAGAGTGCCTACCGCCTCGCGCCGAAGCGTCCGACGCCACCGCCATTGGTGGTCGAGCGCGTCGCCTAGACGACGACAATAGTTTTAAAAACACCAAGGCCGGCGATTCACATCGCCGGCCTTTTGTTAGAGAGGAACTGAAGGGCGTTTACTCCTTGGAGCGGCCCATGTACGACCCGTCGGTGGTGCTGATCTTGAGGTCTTCACCTTCTTTGATGAAAAGGGGGACCTGCACGACAAGTCCGGTTTCCATGGTGGCGGGTTTTTGCACGTTGCTGGCCGTGTCGCCTTTGATGCCCTCGGCGCTCTCGACGACCTTCAGGGTCACGGAAGGGGGCAGCTCGATCGTGATCGGCTTTTCGTCGACGTAGAGAACTTCGATCGGACCGTTGGGCACGAGGTAGTTTTTCGCGTCGCCGACGAGTTCGGCGCTGAGCTCGATGGTTTCGTAAGTATTCGGATCCATGAATGCGTAAACATCGCGATCGAGATAACTGAATTCGAGGGTTTTACGCTCGGTTTGAAGCACCTCCATGCTCTCCGAGGAGGAGAAACGTTGATCCAGAGACTTACCGTAAATGAGATTACGCATCTTTATTTGGACAAAAGCACGCAAGTTGCCCGGAGTGCGGTGAGTCGTTTCCAGGATCAAGTGGGGGGCGCTGTTGTATTTCACAACTTGGCCGCGGCGGATATCATTGGCGGAAGGCATAAAGAGAAAAAAGTCGGTTGTTAGCAGGCGAGGAAAAGATCCTGCGTAACGAACGGTGGGTTAGGGTGTCAAGGTTGACGCCTTAAATGCATCTAGGACTTGCCCTCTGCTCCGCCTTAGTTGGAGATTAGTTTCAAACTCCATGAAGCAACGAACGCTATCGCGTGAGGTCTCGGTGGTCGGAACAGGTCTGCATACGGGTGAGCCCGTTAAGCTGACTTTGAAACCCGCACCCGCCGGCTCCGGCCTCGTCTTTAAACGCACCGACCTCACTGGCCAACCTGAGATTAAACCTCGGGTGGCTCAAGTCACTGATTTGGTTCGCAACACGACGATCCAAGAAGGCCACACCAAGATAAACTTGGTGGAGCACGTCCTGAGTGCCCTGACCGGGTGTGGCATCGACAATGTGGTGATCGAAATGAATTCCAGCGAACCGCCGATCATGGATGGCTCGGCCAAGCCCTTTGTGGACATGATCCTGGAAGGGGAGCCGATCGAGCAAGACTCCGATCGCGAGTACTACGTGCTCCAGGAACCGGTCTCGATCTCCCGGGGAGAATCTTCGGTGATCGCATTACCGCATGATGGATTCAAAATCACCTGCACTTCAGCCGATGACCGGGGAATCCACACGCAGCATCTGACTTTGGATATCGATCCAGACGTTTACATCACGCAAATCGCGGCATCCCGCACGTTCACGATTTTTGAGGACATCGAGGAGCTGTTGAAGCTGGGTAAGATCAAGGGAGGGTCGCTCGATTGCGCGATTGTGATCAAAGGCGATAAGATCATTTCCAAGGATCCGCTTCGATTTAAGGACGAGTTTGTTCGGCACAAGATACTCGATATTATCGGTGATTTGACGCTGCTGGGGATGCCGTTGAAGGCGCATATCATCGCCACGCGCCCCGGCCATGCGATCAACGCGGGGTTCACTCAATTGGTCGCGGATCAACAGGCCGATTCAGCTAAGAAGCGAAAAAAGAAGCGGGCGAAGTCCCTCGCTCCGACGGAAACCTCGCTGGATATCCGCCGAATCCTCGACACGATTCCTCACCGTTATCCGTTCGTGATGGTGGATCGGATCGTAGAATTCATCGGGGATGATGCCCTGGTTGCGATTAAGAATGTGACAATTAATGAGCCGTATTTTGCGGGCCATTTCCCGGAAAATCCGGTAATGCCGGGGGTGCTGCAATTGGAAGCCATGGCTCAAGCGGCGGGTATCATCATGTTGCGCAAGGGGGGGGAAGGCGGGAAATCAGCCTTCTTCATGAGCGCCGATAAAGTGAAATTCCGACGTCCGGTGCGTCCGGGCGATCAACTGATCATTAACGCGAAGATTCTTAGAGTGCGGGGCGGCAAAATGGCCCAAGCCGAGTGCACCTGTTCGGTTGATGGTCGCGTGGTTTCAGGCGCCGAGTTGATGTTCGCCCTCGTGGCCGACGAATAACGTCCAAATGGCCACCCAGATTCATTCGACTGCCGTGGTCGACTCGAGCGCCCAGCTTGGAGTCGACGTTGATATCGGACCTTTGTCCTACGTGGGTCCGGGCGTGCAGCTGGGAGATGGGACGCGGTTGCATCATCACGCGGGGGTGGAGGGCAATACGTATCTTGGTGCCAATTGTGAGATCTTTCCTTTCGCCAATATCGGGGCGAAAACGCAGGACCTAAAGTTTGCGGGAGGAAATCCGGGAGTGCGGATCGGGGCGCGAAATGTGTTTCGAGAATACGTGACCGTCCACGCCGCAACCGCCCCGGATGGGTTTACCGTGATGGGCGATGACAACCTGCTGCTGGCACACGGGCACGTGGCTCACGATTGCGTGCTGGGAAACCACATCGTCGCGAGTAACAACACCGGGATTGCCGGACACTGTGAAGTCGAAGACTACGTGGTCTTTGGCGCGGTTTCGGGAATCCACCAGTTTTGCCGAATTGGGGCTCACGCCATGGTAAGTGCTTACGCGAAGATAGTGCAGGACGTGGCCCCGTTTGTGATCGCGGATGGACACCCGGCGGTGGTGCGTGCGATCAATCGCGTGGGGCTGGAGCGTCGGGGCTATTCCAAGGAGCAGCTCGATCGAATTAAGCAGGTCTTCCGGATTCTTTTCCGCGATGGACTGAATCGCTCTCAAGCCATCGAGAAGCTTAAGGCCCATGCGGATGCTGAATCGGCGGAATTCATCGCGATGCTCGACTTCTCGGCGAAGAGCCAGCGAGGACTGACGTCGGGGGCTTAGTGATCCCGCCCGCTGCCTTGGGGCTGCGCTATTTCCGGTAGACCTCTTTGGGGTCAAAAAGTGGTTTAGCCGTCGTTTCGAGAGCAAAGTCGTTGGCTGCTCGATCAATCAAACGGCGATAAAAGCAGCTCTTGTAGCCATTGTGACACGATGCGTTGGCGGAGCCGGTTTGGTCGACTTTGATCAGCAAGACGTCTTGGTCGCAATCGGTGCGGACCTCGCGCACGTATTGCACGTTGCCCGACTCTTCTCCCTTCATCCAAAGTTTCTGGCGAGATCGACTCCAGTAGGTGGCTTTACCTGATTGGAGGGTCATGCTGAGTGATTCCGCATTCATGAAAGCGAACATCAGCACCTCGTCGGTCGCATGATCTTGGGCGATGCAAGGGATCAGCCCATCGGGGCCGAATTTAGGCTGTAGCGTTGCGCCAAGTTCGATCTCGGCACGGGTCGTTCGTTCAGGGAATGCGGACATAGCGCCATCACCCATGCACGAGGAACGGCGAGTCGTCCAGTGTGTGATTCGTCTGGAGGGAGGAATCTTATTGGAGCCTAGGATTGCGCCTGCTCTTGGTCTCGATTGACTAGTGGTTTTCATGTCCGAAACTAGCTCGCCAGCCCAATCTATCGACTTCGCCGGATCGACCCACGTGGGGATGACTCGAACCAACAATGAGGATGCGTGGTGGGCGGGATCGTTAGCCGGTGAAACCGAGGAGCCCTTACAAACGGCGGCCGGTCGCATTGTCGTGGGCGAAGGGGCCTGGTTGGCGGTGAGTGATGGGCTCGGTGGGGCCAATGCTGGTGAGGTGGCGAGCCGAATCACGATTTTGGAGACCTACGCGGCATTGCGGTCGGTCGAACGCGGGCAGGCCACGACGGGCGTCGCTTGGGACGCGGTGCATCAAGCGAACTTTGCGGTGATTAAGGCTTCGCGGAGTAAAACGAAGTGGCAGGGGATGGGGGCGACCTTATCGTTTTTGTGGATAGAGGATAGTAGCGCTTTAATCGGGCAGGTGGGAGACAGCCGGATCTATCGGATGCGGAAGGGGCAGTTGGAGGAATTGAGCCCCGATCATTCCCCGGTGGGACGGTTGCGGCAAAGCGGCCAGTTATCAGAGCGAGAAGCCCGGATTCACCCGGGGCGACACGTGATTGATCAGTGTCTTGGGGGGGGCGATCCCACGGTGGTGCCCGATTGCCTGCAAGTGCTCTTGGAGGATGGTGATGTGGTTTTGCTCGCGACCGATGGACTCACGGATGGAGTGAGTGATAGCGTGCTCACCGAGGAACTCAGCGCGGTGGAACGAGGTGAAATCACCCTCGATGATTCGGCGAAACGACTGATTGATCTCGGTAACGAAATGTCGGGTCGAGATAACGTGACCGTCATTGTCGCGCGGTATCACTCCGGCGAATCTGCCGCAGAGTAGTTTGATTATTCGCCTTTGCGAGCGAGGTCCTGCAGGTAGGCGTAGCTGTATAAGCCGGTGCGATGGCCGTCGCTGAAATCAAATCGAACGGCGTAGTTACCGACAATTTCCCATCCTTCGACGGTGACGCCGGGGAACTCGCTAGGACCGTCCCCGCCGTATTGGTTGCCCATCACGTCTCGCTCTCCGACATTTTCGGCGCTGGGGGACGCGGCGCGTAACATCTCGCCGACAAAATAAGTTTCGGAGCCGTCACTCCACATGATGGCGACTTCGTGACCGATGAGTTGGATGTTGGTGGGCGAGTTCATGGCTTGGAGGAAAACGTGGCTGGTCCGGGGAAAAGCTCCAGTGCGAATGTAGGTTTATTCCGTGGGGTCAAATCCCCGTAAGCTTGCTTCGGCTGGGATCACGGGCCCGTGCTGGAGGCGGTGGATGGGGCGGGGGAGCGGGGCTCGGCGTTCCCAGGGCTGGAGAGGCAGGAGCGGTGGGGTCACAGAGGACACGGAGGTGATACTGAGGTTGGGGAGGGAGAAATTTTGCCCGTGGGCTTTCGATGGCTACGGGACGTGTTTGGGGAATGGATACTGAGGGGCAGGTGATTTTGACAGGAGGAAACAGAGAGAACAGAGGATGAGACGGGACGGTAATCGCAGTCTCAGACAGAAGGTCAGGAAGGGCAACGAAGATGGGGGGGGAGGTGAGGCAACGGGACCGTGACGACGTCGTTTTACACGAAGGAAACGAAGGCCGGAACGAAGGAAACCGAGTCAATCAGGGGGGGGAATTAGGCCTTTTGGGGGCTCTTACCGATCGCCACGAGGATTTATATTTTTGAAACCTACCGGCAGAATACTTTTTAACCACAGATTTCACAGATAAATACCGGATACCAATCCCCATGCCACTGCCATTTATCCGGATCGAATCCGTGAAATCGGTGGACAACAAAACTAGGCTGAAGGCTCTGTTTTCTTTGTTCCCTGCGGTGGAACCTGGTGGGCTGATGGGGTGGGTGCCGGTAGGATGGGGCCGAACAGGGGCACAGCGTTCCTAGGTCGGAGAGGCAAGGGGATCGCCTGCACGGTTGCTTCGAGGATTCTTACTTGCTGACGAAATAGGGGCGGATTTCCGGCAGTGTTTCCTGCAGGATGTTGCGAATGTCAGCGCGTTCTTTTTCTGGAAGATAGTCGTAGCGGTTTTCAGCGGGTTGGGCGCTCAGGCCCTCGGCAAGGGCCGTGTAAACCTGATCTTTCAGCGCGCGAGGCATCGACTGAAACATCGGAGAATAGATCAGAGGACTGCAGCGAAATTTATAGAGTCTTCGACGGATGGATAGATCGCGAAGTGAGTTTCCGTTACGCGAGGTGAGGGCGCCTTCGACGTAGGCAGTGGTGAAGGCGGGTTTTCCTTTGATACCGTGAGGCAGCGGCGCTTCGTCTTTGGAGAGCAGCACATCAACGAGGTTTTGAGTCACGCTCGCAAAGACTGACTTCACGCTGTCGTAGGATGGTTCCGCGGTGGTGGGTTCGCCGAAGGCTTCTTGGAGGCCGGCTTGATAATGCAGCATGCGTCGCGCCTCCATCGAGGCTTTGGTGATGGCATTCTGGACAGCGATCTGGTGTTCGAAAACGAGGAACGAAACAATATCGCTGGTGGGCGCGAGATATCGGTTTACGTCAAAGTAGGGCGAAAGGTCGGTCACGTTTGCACCGTTGGCATTGGGGAAGTGAAGCGTGTTGTCAGATTCGGTGGCAATGGTGTTGCCGCGATGGAGGGTGCGGCCGTGTTGCCCGGTCACATACCAACCGCCCCAGCGCTCCTCAAACGGCGTGCGGTAGTCGACCAAAGTGGAACCCTGCCGGAAAAGGGGCTCACCATTGGAATCTGGAAAAACGGAGCGGGCGAACACGCCGGGAATCGCTCGAACGAAATGTCCGCCATGACAGCGCAGACAGTCGGGGTCGCGTTCAAAGGTGGGGCCGGGACTTCGGTTGGGGTGACGTGGATCGATGGCGTAAAATGTGGGCCCAAGTTGAGGATCGATCACGGTGACTTCGATGAGGCCACCCGGCACCCAACCCACGTAACAGGTGTCCGAGTAGTAGAGGGCTCGAGGGTTTTCGGGGCTGATCCGGTGGCGTTGGAGGCTCGTGCGAGAGAACACCAGCAGTTGACTGGCGACGGGCACGTTGAGCTCCGCGAGCAGGGTGTGCACGATCTCTCGTTCGCTGCCGGTGAGTTCTAGTTCTCGGTTGGCGAGGCGGATCTGCAATCGCGATACGGCGTCGGCCGGGGCCGTTTTGGAATACGCGATAGGAGGGTTTTCATAGTTCTCCACCGCCGCCGGCAGCAAGCCGGCGAGAGGCACTATTATACCCCAGCAGATTAGCCACAAACGAGGGTTTCGGCGTCGCATGATTTTCGATGAGATGAACTCCGGGCGTGGAAGCTTACTCGGTGACCAAATCAACCAATTTCCAGGGGAAGTTGTCCAACGGCGTGATCTTGTAGTGCAGCACCTTGGGGCTGATTAACTTGCTGTTAGTGTAATGGAAAATGGGCAGAATCGGTAGTTCTTCGACGAGGATTTTCTCCATTTCGTTGTAGATCTTAAACCGGATCTCGTTGTTCGGAGCGTCGAGCACTCCGGCCAGGAGGGTATCATAACGCTCACTGCTCCAGCCGGTGTCGTTGTTGCCGCCGCCGGTTTTCCATTGATCAAGAAAGACATGAGGGTCGACGTAGTCCGCAATCCAGCCAGCGCGGATGATTTGGAAATCAAGGTTGTCTTGGGAATCCAGATACACCTTCCACTCTTGGTTGTAGAGGCCCATGTTGATGCCGAGATTGCTCCGCCACATCTGCTGAACGGCTTCCGCAATGGTGCGGTGTTTTTCCGAGGTGTTGTAGGTGAGGTCGGTTTCCGGGAATCCTTTGCCTTCGGGGTAGCCGGCTGCCGCGAGGAGGCGTTTGGCTTCGGCTAGGTTGGCCTCAAATTTGTGGTCACTTTTGTAATCAAGTATATGGGGAGGGACGATGTTGTAGGCCGGGGATTCGTTGGCGAGGGTGACGTTTTTGATGAGGGATTCTCGGTCGATTGCGTAGGTGAGTGCTTGGCGAACGCGAACATCGTCAAACGGGGGTTTGGTGACGTTGAACCGGTAGAAGTAGATGCCGTGGTAGGGGGCGATGCTAATGCTATCGGGATTGTCTCGCTGGTAGACGGGAATCTTGGAGAGCGGCACCTCGGCGGTGATGTGGAGTTGCCCGGTGCGGAACATGCGTTCCTCGGTATCGATGCTCTCGATGGGGAAGTAGTGAATTTCGTCGAGCTTGACGGTTTCGCGATCCCAGTAGGTGGGTGATTTTTCGACGACGATCTTGCTGCCGGAGTCCCATGATTTGAGTTTAAAAGAACCGTTGCCGACAAAGTTTTCGGGGCGAGTCCACGCGGTGCCTTTGCGTTCGAGTCCGCCGTGCTCGGCGACGACTTTGATTGGCACGGGATACCACGCGTAATGGTTCATGGCGTGGAGCAGGAAGGGCGTTCGCTGGCGCAGGGTGATTTGGAAGGTCAGGGGATCGAGGGCTTTGAATCCAGTCTGCGAGAAGTCTTTAATTTTGCCGCTTAAGTAGTCTTCGGCGCCCGCGACGACGAAGAGCATGTAGGCATATTCCGCAGCCATCGATGGCGTGAGCATGCGTTTGTAAGACCCGACAAAATCTTCCGCCGTGATGGTGTCGCCGTTAGACCATTTAGCCTCGGGATTGAGGTGAAAAGTATAGGTCAGGAGGTCTTCGGAAATCTCCCATGATTGGGCGACCCCTGGGGTGATGTTGAGGTCGGGGTCTTCCGACACGAGCCCCTCCATGAGAGACTTCAGGAGGCGATGTTCGGGCACTCCGGTGACGATCTGGGGATCGAGATCCTGTGGTTCCGCCCCATTGCCGAATTTTAGAATTTTAAGTCCGGCGGTGTCGGCGTCGGAGCTGTTGCCGGCACAGCCCGAAAAGAGTAGGGTAAGGATTGTGGCGAATAATCCGCCCAGCTTGAGGTATCGCGATTTAAGCATGAGGTGTTTAACCACGAATCGCCGTGAAGAGACACGAACAATTTTCCCGAATCGGCCGGACGATTGATCCCGATCAATGATTAGTCCAATACGACGGCACGGTAGTCGGGACGGTCCATGGCATTTTCATGAAAATCACGCACCGATGGATGAATCAAAGTCGCGTTTTTTTCGAAAGCGATCGGGATTATAGGCATGGCTGCCATGAGGATACTTTCGGCGTCGCGGAGGAGGCGCATGCGACTCGATTTATCGGATTCGAGGGCGGCGAGGGCGAGGGCTTCGTCGTAGGCGGACGAGGTCCAGCCGGTAAAGTTCCAGCCAGACTCGGACTGCCAAAGGTCGAGGAAAGTGGTGGGATCGGGATAGTCAGCAACCCAGCCTCCAATCGCGATGGTGAAGGCCTGTTTTTGCAGGTTACTCCAATGCACGCGCGTTTCGCTGGCGAGAATTTCTACGCTGACGCCGAGGCCAGTTTTCCAACGGGCTTGCACGGCTTGAGGGAGATCGTTGGAGGCGCCGGATTCGATGCTGAGTTCGACGTTCGGGAATCCTGCTCCGGCGGGGTAGCCGGCGGTGGCAAGGAGTGCTTGGGCGGCGGTGAGATCGTCGGCGAAATCTTCTTCGACAGGGTAGCCGGAAATCCCGTAAGGCACGATGCGGCGAGCGGGCGAAGCGGCGAGCATGAAGATATGTTGGGCGAGGGCTTTACGGTCGAGGGCGAGGGCGAAGGCACGGCGAACTCGAGGGTCGTCGAAGGGGGGACGAGTGGTGTTGAAATTGATGAAACGGGAGATGAGGGCATCGGTTTCGCGGAGAGGGGAATCTGGTTGCTGACGATAGCCGGGGAGCTTGGTGACCGGAGTGCGTTCGGTGCGATGAAGTTGGCGGGCACGAAAGGCGCGTTCTTCGGTTTCACTGGAGTCGTAGGCGTGGTAGGAGATGGCGTTGAGGCGGACAGCGTCGGCGTTCCAGTAGGTGGGGGATTTTTCGAGCGTAATGACTTCGTTGGGACGCCAGGTGGTCACCCGGAAGGGGCCATTGCCGACAAAGGTTTCGGGTTTGGTCCAACCGCTGCCACGGTCGGTCGTCGAGCCCACCGTTTCGATCGTGAGGCGGTGGACGGGGGCCCAGACGGGGTTGTTGGCCAGAATCGTGAGGAAGTAGGGCGTGGGGCGATCGAGGGTAATCGTGACGGTCTGGGAATCGGTCGCGGCAAATCCTACGGTTTCGAAATCCGTGGAGCGTCCGGCGGCGAAGTCGGCGGCACCGCGAACGGCGGAGAAGAGGAAGGTGTATGGCGAGCCGAGGGCGGGGGTGAGGGCGCGTTGCCAGCTGTAGAGAAAATCCGCAGAGGTGATAGGATCACCGTTCGACCAACGGGCGTGGTCGCGCAGGTGGAAGGTGTACGTCAGATTATCGGCGGACAGTTCCCAGAATGAGGCCACGCCGGGCTCGGGTTCGAGGGTCGCAGGGTGGGCGATGACAAGGCCTTCGAAAAGCATGGGCACGATTTTGAAATCGGGCGGGGCGTTGATGATGTGGGGATCGAGTTCGCTGGGTTCACCGACGCTGGCGACGTGAAGCGTTTGAGTGGAATTGCCGACATCGACGATCGATTCGCGCGAACCGCAGCCGGTGAGGCAAATCGCGATGAGGGCGCTAAGAACGGAGCGAAATCTGGTCATTCCGATTCGAGCCACACGTGTTTGTAGGGGTGGTGATCGAGGAGGGTGGGATGCCAGCCTTGGACTTCGGGGCGTTTCACGAAGACATGGGTAAAGGTGTAGAGCGGCAGCACGGGGGCCGCTTGGAGGAGAATCGTTTCGGCTTGATGGAGGAGCTCGAATCGCGCCGTAGGGTCGACGGTTTGAGCGGCTTGGTCGAGGAGTCGATCGTAGGCGGGATCGGCCCAGCCGGTGTAGTTGTTGCCACTATTGCCGCGCCAGATTTCGAGGAATGAAGTAGGATCGGCGTAGTCGGCGATCCACACCGATCTGAGCATGTCGTAATTTCCAGCCCGACGAGATTCGAGTACGGTTTTGTTTTCCATGTTGCGGAGCTCGACGGAGAGTCCGAGCTCGGTGCGCCACATGGCTTGGAGGGCTTCGGCGACGAGTTTGTGATTTTCAGACGTATTGAATAGCAACTCCACGGTGGGGGCGTCACGGCCGGCGGGATACCCGGCTTCGGCGAGGAGTGCTCGGGCTCGGTGAGGGTCGGTCATGAGACCGGAGGGCGAGGTGTATCCGGCGGTGCCCGAGGGGGTAAAAGCCGCGGAGGGGATCTGACCGCCACGAAGGACGCGCTCAACGATGGCGGTGCGATCGATGGCCAGGGTAAGGGCCTGCCGCACGAGCGCTTGGTTGAGGAAGGGGCGGGTCGTATTGAAGCGGAAAAAGTAGGTGCCGAGGTAGGGGTCGATGCGCAGCTGTTCTGGGGCATTTTCGCGGTAGGCGCCGATCTTGCTGATCGGGAGGGCGTCGGTGAGATGAATTTGCCCAGAACGATAGGCGCGTTCTTCGGTGTCGACCCCCTCAAAAGGATGAAAGTGGATGGCGTTGAGTCGGACGGAATCAGCATCCCAATAGCGGGGGTTTTTAGTGACTTCGATGCGCTCGCCTTGGGGCCAAGCAGTGAGGGTGAAAGGACCGTTACTCACGAGGGTGCCGGGGCGGGCCCAGCCGGTGCGGCGGGAGGTAGGGGAACCGACGGACTGGATGGAAGGCAGATGCACGGGATACCACATCCAGTGCTGTAAAAGGGAGAGGAAGTAGGGGGCGGGGTAGGCGAGTTTGACCTTTAGGGTGAGGGGATCGAGGGCAGTCGCCCCGACGGTGGAAAAGTCATCGGTGTCGCCTTGGTGGAAAGCCTCAGCTCCGGCGAGCACGTAGAGGAGGTTGGCGTAGTCGGCGCCAAGAGCAGGCGTCAGCACCCGTTGCCACGACGAAACAAAATCAACGGCGGTGAGTGAGTCACCGTTAGACCATTTCGCATCGGGACGGAGGTGGAACGTGTAGGTCAGGCCGTCGGGACTGATTTCCCAGTGGGTGGCGATGCCGGGCACGGGATGCAGGTCGACGGGATCTTCGCCGACGAGTCCCTCAAAAAGGGAGGAGAGGACGTTGTAGTCGGTGGTGCCGGTGGCGAGGTGGGGATCGAGATCGGCGAGGGCCGGACCCATGCCGCGGTGGAGGGTCTGGGTGCGATTACCGGCCTCGACGTTGGTTTCACGAGAGCCACAGGCGCTGAGGAGGAGAGTGCCGACGATCAGGCAAATAAAACGGAAGGAGAGACGCATGGATAATGGTAATCTCGTTAAGCGCGAAAGATCAAAGCCACGGCATGGGCGGCAATGGCTTCGCCGCGCCCAATACTGCCCGCCCCTTCGTTGGTGGTGGCTTTGAGGCCGAGTTGAGTGGGTTCGATCCCGGCGGAAGCAGCCAAGGTTGTTCGCATTTTCTCGAGTTGGGGAGCGATCTGGGGTTGCTCGGCAATGAGCGATGCATCGATGTTGCCGATGCGCCAGCCTCGATCGCGAAGTTCGCGGGCGACTTGGGCGAGGAGTTTTTGTGAATCGATGTCCTTGAAGGCGGGATCGGTGTTGGGGAAGAAGTGTCCGATGTCGGCGAGGCCGGCGGCACCCAGGAGGGCGTCGCAGACGGCGTGGGTGAGGGCGTCGGCGTCGGAGTGACCGTCGAGACCGTAAGGTACATCGAAGGTCACGCCGCCGAGGACCATGGGACGGTCGGGGACGACGCGGTGAATGTCGTAGCCGTGGCCGATGCGAAAAGGAGGCATTATGCGGAGGAGGGCTCGGTTTGGTAGGCGAGGAGATGTTCGAACCAAATCAGGTCGGTCGCCGTGGTGAGTTTAGGATTGGGGTGAGTGTTTTCGAGCAAGGCGATCGGGTGTTTGAGCAGTTCCACGGCGGCGGCGTCATCGGTGAGACGGGCGTTGCGATTGGCCGCGCGGTTGTAGGCTTTGACGATGAGGTCTCGCTCGAACACCTGGGGAGTTTCCATCGCCCAAAGGGAGTCGCGATCGAGGGTCTTGAGTAGGCCGGGATCGCGATGGACTTTGATGGTGTCGGTGACGCGGTGGGCGAGCACGACGGCGGATTCCTTGAGCACAATTTTGAGGAGAGCGACCAAGTGTTCCGGTCGCACGAAGGGGCGGGCACAGTCGTGAATAAAGACGTGGCTGATATCGGCGGGGAGCGCGTCGAGGGCGTGGGCGACGGAGTATTGGCGCTCGGTGCCGCCGGGCACAAATAACGTGGGGGTCGGAGCGAGGGCCGCGAGTTCGAGCATCTGGCGCTGGTCGCGGTGGACGATCACATAGAGATCGGCCACGCCGCTTTGGGCAAAAGCGCCGGCACTATGAGAGAAAAGGGGCAGGCCACCGAGGGGCCAGAGCACTTTGTCTTTTACGGCACCAGCCATGCGTTTTCCTGATCCAGCGGCGAGGAGAATGACAGCGGTGCGACTCATAGTAGCGAAAGGTTTAACGAGGGAGGGAGAGGAATTAGTGTGATGTGACTGAATTGAGTTCCGCGATAATGTTGCGAGCTGCCTGAGCGGGGTCGGGAGCGTGCAGAATGGGACGACCGACGACGATATGGGTCGATCCGGCGCGAGCGGCATCGGCGGGAGTCATGATTCGGGACTGATCGCCGACGGCGGCCCCGACGGGACGAATTCCGGGGGTCACCAGTTGAGTCCCGGGGGGAAGGTCTTTGCGCAGCCGGGCGACTTCGAGCGGCGAACACACAAAACCGGTGAGCCCGCTAGCGGCTCCGAGTTGTGCGAGCCGAGAAACTTGGGCGGCGGCGTCGGTGCCACAGCCGATTTCGGCGAGGGACGGAGAATCCATGGAGGTGAGCACTGTCACGCCGAGGAGCTGGAGCTCGGGGCGGTGAGTTTGCTGGGCGGTGGTGGCGGCGCTCATCATGACGCGGCCACCAGCGGTGTGCAGGGTGAGCATGCCGATGGGGAGCGACGCGAGTGACTCGACGGACTTCGCCACGGTGTTGGGAATGTCGTGGAGCTTGAGATCAAGGAAGACTTTGAAGCCCTGATCGGCCACCTCGCACACCCAGTCGGGCCCGTAGGCCGTGAACATTTGCAGGCCGACTTTAACCCACGGGAGGGAGCCTTGCAGCTGGCGGAGGAGGGGGCGGGCGATTTCCCGAGTGGGAACATCGAGAGCGAGGATGAGTTGGGTAGGCATCGGCGAATAGAAGACTCAAGGGACTCGGCGCGAAAACTCCAGAGGGTTTTGGGTTCTCTTCCGGCGCATAATCACTGAAGTAAAGGCGTTGTGGAAGAACTGACGCTATTTTGCCCCGCGAAGATCAACCTATTTTTGGCGATTACGGGTCGGCGATCGGATGGTTTTCACGACTTAGTTTCACTGGTTTCGCCCCTAGACTGGGGAGATACCCTGCGCGTCACTCGGGCGGCGGATGGCGAATTTATGGTCTTATGCGATGACCCGATGGTGCCAACGGATGAGTCGAACCTCGTACTGAAGGCGGCCCGAGCCTTCGTCTCGCGCACGGGGTGGAAAGGCGGAGCCTGTTTTCAGCTCGATAAGGTGGTGCCGGTGGGCGCCGGGTTAGGGGGAGGGAGCAGTGATGCCGTGGGGGCACTCAAGGCGGTGAACGAGTTGGCGGGGCAACCGCTGGATAGGGAAGGCCTTTCGACGGTTGCGGCTGAGGTGGGATCGGATTGTCCGTTGTTTTTGAGGGATCGGGCGGTGGTGATGCGGGGGCGAGGCGAAGAAATCGAAGCGGTGGTCGGTGTTCAGAGAAAACGGCTCGCCGCGGAGCGAATCCTGCTGATCAAACCGGCCTTTGGCGTAAATACAGGATGGGCTTACGGGGCTTTAGCGGCAAAGGCCCCGGGGGGATATTTACCCAAAGACGAGGCGGAGTCACGTTTGGCGGCGTGGTTGGGGGATGCGGATTCGGATTTGGAGCCGTTCGCGTTTAACTCGATGGAAGCTGCCGTTTGGGAGAAAAACGTGGCATTACCGGCGTTGGCGAAGCGTTTGAGGACTACGGGTGGAGTCGCATTGCACATGAGTGGGAGCGGGAGTGCCTGTTTTGTGATTTTGAAGGTGGGATGTGATTTGAAGGCGATCGAATCGGTGGTGCGCGATTGCTGGGGAGAGACGGCGTTGGTGCAGCCGGTAGCCCTCAAGGCTTGAAATCGAGATAATCAAAAGCGGATTGACCAGGTCGCACACCTAAGCGGTTATCTTAGGAGTCCGCTCCCTCGGGAGCAGTTGGGAGTAATCAGTCGACTGTCACTCGATAGGCTTCTCATGTCTTCACCTGAATCCAAAACCGAAATAATCCTGCACGGGATTTCCGCTTCGCCGGGAATCGCCTATGGACCGGCTTTTGTCTACCGGAAGGCTAAACTGGAAGTCCCAGAATATCATATTTCCGAGGATAAGCAGGCGAACGAGATCAACCGGTTCAGTGAGGCGCTCATGCAGACCCGCGGGCAGATCAGCCGGATCCGGGATGAAGTTGAGCGGAATCTAGGACCGGATGAGGCCCGTATTTTCGATGCGCATTTGATGGTATTGGAAGATCAAGCGCTGATTTCTGAGACGGAGAAGGAAGTTGAGACCACCCACAAGAACGTCGAAGCAAGTTTCAACATGGTCGCGCAGCGCTACATCCAAGCCTTCGCGGAAATCGACGACGAGTATCTGCGAGAACGGGCGGGCGATATTCGGGATGTGACCTCGCGAGTCTTGCACAATTTGATGGGCAGCACGGCGGAAAATCTGACGGAGTTGCTCGGGAAGCGTATCGTGGTCGCGGACGATATTGCGCCTTCGGATGCGGCGACGCTCGACCGTTCGACGGCGATGGGGTTGGTCACGCAGTCGGGAAGTAAGACGAGCCATGCCGTAATCGTGGCGCGTTCGATGCAGGTGCCGGCGGTAGTGGGGGTGAGAGATCTTTTGGCTCGGACCACAGCCGAGGATGACGTGATCGTCGATGGTTACGAGGGGGTCGTGATCCTCAATCCCAGTGAAAAAACCCTCTATCGTTACGGAGAATTAAGGCGGGAAAAACAGACGTTTGAAAAACACCTTTTTGATGCCGTCCATAAGAATTCTGTTACCCTCGATGGTCACCACGTGCCGATGCGCGCGAATATCGAGAAGGAGGACGAAGTTGAATTCGTGAAGGAGCATGCGGGGGAGGGAGTGGGACTGTTTCGCTCGGAGTATTTGTATCTCGCGGCTCCCCAAGTCCTCTCGGAAGAGAGCCAGTATCATTCTTACAAAACGGTGGCGGAGGCGTTCCCGGACCATCCAGTGGTGATCCGCACGCTGGACTTGGGCGGCGACAAACCGATGAGTGGCGCGCCGCATTTATTTCCGCGCGAGGACAACCCGTTTCTGGGGTTCCGGGCGATTCGTTTTTGTCTCGAACACTTGGATATTTTCAAATCGCAACTGCGGGCGATTTTAAGAGCAAGTGCGCACGGTAACGTTCAATTGATGTTTCCGATGATCAGCGGAGCGCGGGAATTGAGTCAGGCGAAAGCCGTCCTCGAAGAGTGTCGGGTGGCGTTGAGGGGTGAAGGTATCCCTTTCGACGAGGAAATGAAAGTGGGGAGCATGATCGAAATTCCGAGTGCTGCCTTAACCGCGGACTCTCTCGCGAAGCAGTGTGATTTTTTCAGTATCGGGACGAATGATCTGATCCAGTATCTGATCGCCATTGATCGGATTAATGACCGGATCGCTCACCTCTATGAGCCAGCGCATCCCGCGGTGATCCGCGTGATTCGGGATGTGGTAAAAGCGGGCCATGCCCAGGGAATCAACACCAGTGTTTGCGGCGAAATGGCAGGAGACCCGGTGTTCGTGCCCTTGTTGATCGGCTTGGGCGTCGACGAATTGAGCATGACGCCACCGCTGTTGCCCGCGGCCAAATACTTGGTGCGTTCGATGACTTTGACTGATGCTCAAGCACTAGCCGAGCAAGCTTTGACGCTAGATTCGCCCACGGAAATTGAGGCATTATGCCTCGATTTTTACCGCGAGCGAATGCGATCGGCCGACTAGGGGGTGGTCGATTTAGAAATTGGCCGATGTCTCAACCTGCGCGCCCGGGGTGATTTCGATCTGCCCGGCTGCGGTGCACTCTTCTTCGTCGTTTTTCCATAGCGTGACGTGAAAGGGCACGGTCGCGACGTCGGATTCCCAGCGCCACTTGCCGATTGAAACAAACTGGAGAGGAGTGCCTTCGTCGGGATTCAAACCGGGGCCGTTACCGCGGATAAAGAGCCGATTACCGATGCCGATGTAGGCGGTAACGGTCAATCGGGTCGTGCCATCGGCGGGCACCGCTGGCTCGGTGGGAGGGGCATCATCAATCGGTTGTCCGGTAGATTTGGCTTCGATGGAAGCGGAGGTGGCCTCAACTTGGGTTTCCGGAGCAGGTTCAGGGGATTCGGACGTTGGTTCGGTCGATTCGGGGGAAGGTGATTCTTCGGCCGGAGCTGACTTAGTCGCCAGTTTAGGGCCACTTTTCTGCGCAGATTCAGGGACCGCAGGCTTATCCTCCGGCGCGTGCTCAAATAAAGAGGGTTCAGTCGGAGGGGGAGGCGCTTGCTGAGGTTTGGCCTTGGGAGTTTTCTTTTTCTTCGGTGCGGCTGGGGGCGCCTCTGCGCTGGTTGGCGCAGGGGCTGGGACTTTCGATAATTTGCTCGACTCGACCGCTGATTTTGGGCGGGGGGGGGCGATGATGACCGGGGCGGGAGGGGGGGCGATCGCGGTGGATAGCTCGGTTTTGAGCGCGGCGACGGCCTTGAGAACTTTTTTGAACTCGGGCAGGAGAGTTTTGATGTGGGCTTCGTGGGAGGCGCGGAGCTCGGATAAGTCCTTTTGCAAGGCGTTCACGGCGGCGGTGTGATTTTCCTCAGAGGCAGATAGGGCGACGGTCTTGGCTTGTTGAATCTGTTGAGGCAGTTGCTCGATGGCGTGGAGGTTGCGTTTGGTGATTTCGGCAATCTCGTGCAGTCCATTGGCGGCGATACTTGCTTGGTCGGAGGCGGTTGAAGTTGTGCGCGCGAGTGCCTCTAAGGCGTTTTGGCGCTCCGTGAGCTGTTGGTCGCGGGATCTGGCGTAGTCGAGGAGGAATGGGGCGATGCCCAGGGCGACTCCGATGCCGGTGCAAACTATGATGCCGACAATACTGGAAGTGCTCGGTTGGTCGCCGGCGGTCAGGGCGAGGAAGGTGGCTACACCGAGAAAGGCAGCGTCGCCGAGAAGGAACAGAAGTTTAGGGGATTTGGACGCGTCGTCGGGGAGTTCCATAAATGGGGGGCGGTGGACTTTGTTTTGAATCCCAAAGTCGATAGGCTCAAGACGTAAAGCAAAGGCGCCTGCTCACGAAACGCGATTTAAAGGTGACCAGAGGGGGGAGACACCTCACGATTAAGCTTATCGATGAACTACCCCAACTTTGTGCGCATCGAACAGGAGACGAGTGATGAGGGACCGCAGTATTTCGTGGTGCACACCAGGGATCCCAAAATGGCGGTGAAATTCTCGGCGGAAGTGAAGGAGGGGCGCATTCGACCTGGAACGATTCAGCGCGTCTCGGTGCCAAACTCTTGGGCGGGTCGTTATGCGGAATATGCGAAACTTCTGACGAAAGCAGAGGTGTTTTTTCGGGCGTCCATTGATCCGGTTGAATCGAGTGGGGGACGAATTATGGGATCCGATTCGAGTCTATAGCTCCAGCCGGAGGGCTGGGCGGAAGAGGATTTAATACTGAGATCGCCAGATTCGGGCAGACAGGGAGAAGAGCATGCCGATGCGGATGGCGCCCTCGAACGTGAGGATGACGAGAATCCACTTGAGTTGAGCGTTTCGGCGTAAGGCGTAGCCCACCAAGGTGGTGGCCAATATGACGCCGACGTAGGCACGCCCGAATCCCGGCACCAGCATCATCCCAAGCCACAACCAGTAGAACATGAGAAATAGCGTCCAGCTGGCGGCGACCGATTCTTTGGGGCCTGTGGTGCGAGGATCGGTGCCGAGCTTGATCTGTTTTACCCCCAAAAGTCGTTCACTGAGCACCAGTTGAACGAGCTCAAAGAGCATGAACAACGGGGCGAGGAAGGCGATAACGGGGACGGCTTGCACGGGATGATTTGAGGTGGAGCGGAGTCAGCCGGGATTTAGGCAGAGGACTGGAAGCAATGACAAGGCGACATTCGAGCGATTGGCGCAAACGAGGAGCGCCAAAAGCTCGCACAAATTCGCTCGTCACGTGGTAGGCAAATTTATGACATTGCGCGTTCCTCCTCCCGTTAAGAACCTCTTATCCGTAACTTTTATGACATCGACCGACCTGTTAGAGACTTTTCGAAATGCCGGCCAAGGCCATGTGTTTGCGTATTTTGATGAATTGGATGCCACGGGAAAAACGGCGCTATTGGCGCAAGCGGCGGAAATCGATTTAGCCGAGATCGCGCGTCTAAAAACTGAATTAATCGACCAAGACGCCGCGGCCGGAGTAGATTTATCCGATCTATCACCGTCGCCGTTTGAGTCCCGACCGGAAAAAGGTGGCGACGAAGCAGCGTGGGCGGAGGCCCTCGCCGTGGGGGAGAAGGCGCTGCGAGATGGGCGGGTGGCTGCCTTCACCGTGGCAGGTGGTCAAGGCACTCGTCTGGGCTACAACGGTCCCAAAGGCACTTTCCCGGTCACGCCGGTGAAGCAAAAGACGCTTTTCCAAGTTTTTGCAGAGAAGGTTAAAGCGGCGAGCGAACGATACGGGGCTGAGATTCCTTGGTTGATCATGACTAGTCATCAAAATCATGAGGCCACCGAGGCGTTTTTTGAAGAACATGATCGGTTTGGGCTCGGCGCGCAGCAGGTGCGTTTCTTTCGCCAAGGCCGCATGCCGGCGGTTGATTTTGCGGGCAAAATCTTGCTCGAATCCAAGTCGAGTATCGCGATGTCTCCGGATGGCCATGGCGGTTCATTGCGCGCTTTGGACCGGAGTGGCGGGCTGGATTTCTTGGCGGAGCGAGGGATTGATGCGATTAGCTATTTCCAAGTGGACAACCCGCTGGTGCGCTGCATCGATCCCGCCTTTATCGGGTGGCACGTGATGCGGAACTCGGACATGTCCAGCAAGATGGTGCCGAAGGCTTACGCGGGTGAAAAAGTGGGACATTTCTGCGAACAACGAGGCCGGCTTGTGGTGGTCGAGTATTCGGATTTACCGGCTGCGATTCAGGAAGAAAAAGATGCTGAGACCGGGGAACTGCGCTACTTGGCGGGAAGTATCGCGATCCACGTGCTCGACCGTGAATTTGTGCGCCGCTTAGCGCGAGGGGGAGACGGTGTCGCGATACCATTCCATCGCGCCAACAAGAAAATCCCGACGCTGGATGCGAGCGGTGAATCAGTCAAATCAGTGGAGCCGAACGGCATCAAATTTGAGATGTTTGTGTTCGATGCGCTGCCATTTGCCAACAACCCGGTGGTGATTGAAACTCGTCGGGAAGATGATTTCTCGCCCGTCAAAAATGCGGAGGGAGTCGATTCACCCGAAACCTGTCGAGCGGATCAACTGCGACAGTTTACCCGGTGGGCGAATGCGCATAATGCCGATATCAGCGTAGATGATTCTGGGCTTCCGGATGTTACCTTCGAAGTGGCTCCTCAATTTGGATACGACGAGGCCTCATTCGCGGATGCTTGGGCCGCGGCAGATCCCCAACCACACATAGTGGATGGGGCGGTGTTGGAGTGACTCAGCCGAAGGCGTGACGTCTCGCCAAATTTTCTAAATCAACCACGAACAGTTTCAGTTTTATTAACATGTCTACACTCGATCAAATCAAAGCCGCCGGTGATGCGGGGAAGCTGCTACCCCCGACGGTTGAAAACGCCACGACCTGGCTACAGGCCGGTCTACCCAATTGGGTTTCTGACAGTGTGGATGAACTGGCGAAACAGGAAGCTTGGGACGAAATAAACGATCGATTCTACCAGTATCTCGCTTTTGGCACTGGCGGCATGCGAGGACGAACCATTGGCCGAGTCGTCACCACGGTTGAGCAAGGCGAGGCTGGACCCGATGACACGCCGGCGCATGCTGCGGCGGGGTCCAATGTCCTGAATGACTTCACCCTCGTGCGAGCCACGGTGGGGTTGTTTCGCTACGTGAAGGGATTTCTCGATGCGGCGGAAAGATCGGAAATTCCGAGCATCGTGATTGCGCATGATGTGCGACATTTTTCGCGTCATTTCTGTGAGCTAGCCGCGTCGACTTGGATACGGTTGGGCGGGGACGCGTTTATTTTTGATGGTCCTCGTTCGACACCGCAGCTGAGTTTCAGTGTGCGTTGGTTAGGCGCTCATTGCGGGATCGTGATCACGGCCAGTCACAACCCGCCTCACGATAACGGTTTCAAGGCTTACTTCGAAGACGGAGCCCAGGTGGTGTCGCCGCATGATACGGGAATCGTGGCGCAAGTGGGCGGGGTTCCGCTAAGCGAGCTGTCTGCTTTCTTGGATATTGATTTGGCGCGAGTGGTGGAGCTGGGATGTTCGGCGGACGATGCCTATTTGGCGGCGGCCGCGAAGGCCGCGATTGATCCAGATGTGTTCAAAAAAACGAGTTTGGGCGTTGGTTTCACCAATATCCACGGGGTCGGGGGAGTCTCTTCGGTGCCATTGTTGTCGCATGCGGGTTGCCATGTCTGCGAGGTTCCGGAGCAGGCCGAATTTGATGCCCGTTTTCCGACGGTTAAATCGCCGAATCCGGAGAATGCCGAGGCGTTGGCCATGGCGGTTGAAATGGCTTACAAGAAGAATCTAGATGTCGTGCTGGCGACTGACCCGGACTGCGATCGCATGGGTTGTGCGGTGCGAGGAGCGGATGGCAAGATGCACCTGCTCACGGGAAATCAGATCGGCTCATTGCTGGCCGACTACCGGATCGGAAAATATAAGGAATTGGGTTGGATTCCGGCCGAAGGTTCCCAGAACGTGGCGATGGTGAAGACGTTCGTGACGACGCCGTTGCAAGATGCGATTGGCAAGAGTCATGGCGTTAAAGTCATCAACACTCTGACCGGCTTCAAATGGATCGCGGCCAAGATGCGCGGCTATGAGGAGAAACTCACCGCGGCCATGCTGGCGGAGGGAATCGGTCTGGATTACGACGCGACGCCGTTTGAGTCGCGGGCGAAGCTGTTGCAAAAATACAGCACATTTTACGCTTATGGTTGTGAGGAAAGTTATGGGTATCTGCCCAACGACTACGTTCGCGACAAAGACGGTAATGCGGCGTGTCTGATGTTTGCCGAACTCTGTGCGGCGGCGAAAATAAAGGGCGAGACGGTGCTCGACCGGCTAGATGCTTTGTATCGTAAGCACGGATATTTCATGGAGGGCACGATCAATCTTTATTACGAGGGAGCGACCGGCGCGGATAAGATCAAACGCATCCTGTCCACCTACCGTTCGGAGTCACCGACCGCGTTTGGCGATGTGGCGGTCACCAAGTTTATGGACTTCGGGGTGCAGGATATTCGTGACGCCGACGATGAACTGATACCGAAGCAGGACTTGTATGTCGTTGAATTAGCCAATGGCTATTCCTTTGCGGCCCGTGGCAGCGGCACAGAGCCTAAAATGAAATTCTATATTTTCGCCAATGCGCCGGTTTCAGCAGGAGCAGATTTGGATTCCGTCAAAGCAGAAGTCGCTGTCGAATTGGACCGGATGAAGGCCCTGATCGAAGCCGACGCCAAGGCGCGCGCGGAAGGGTGAGGCGCGAGATTTGAACGCCAGTCCAATGATTCGAACGATGATTCATTGGACTGAGTTTATAGGCGTTTTCATCATCCGCGAGAAACGCGATTGATTCGAACCTCTGCGGAGAGCCCTACGACCTACCGCGCATCCAATTTACCAGTTTCTGTCACTGCGTCGCTTGGAGAATGTCCAGAGGTTAAACCTGCCCCGTTTTTCGTATCCTGACGCCCAGATTAGGCCGGGATGAATTTGCGCACGTGACGAGCGAGATAAGGCTCAGACAGTTTGGCGTCCGCTAGCCCATAATTGATGCGGTGGATGTATTCTTTCGTGGGGGGGCCCTCGGCGGCAATCGGGTCGAGGTAGACCAGAGCTATTTTTTCTGTTTCGCCCTGGAACACGCGAAGGTTCGCTTTTCGATACGAGCCGATAGCGACCCCCTCATACCCATCCATGGAATCTTCGTCGGACTCAGATAGCGCAAAAAGCACGCCTTCAACTTCGTCTTCCGGGGATTCCACGACGTTCGCATAACCGCGCGTCGAGATAATCCATCGATAACCGGAAAGACGCCCGATACCGATTTTCTCGCTCTGCGGGCAACGCTGCTTCATCTGCGCATCCCCCATGTTAGAACCGTAGCCAAAGTAAAGTTTCATGAGTTTGCGTTTGATTCAAATGAACCATGCCGGCGGCTCAAGGCAACGATTCAGGACAGGCACTGTGCGGGTTTGGTTGTCCCGTTAGGGGGGCAGGCATTCTGCCGGCCGGCGGGGTCGAGCTTATACGTTGCTGGTAGGATGGGGCCGAGCGGGAGCTCGGCACTCCTAGGGCTGAGAGGCAGGGGCGGTTGGGTCACGGAGGGCACTGAGGTGACACAGTGGTTGGGGAAGGAAGAAATTGTGGTCGTGGGCTTTCGATGGCGACGGGAGGTGTCTGGGGAATGGATACTGAGGGGCAGGTGATCTTTTACAGGAGGGAACAGAGAAAACAGAGCTGAGGGGCAGTGAGTAAAACGTGGCCTATTTTAAAGAAGGTCACGAAGGGAAACGAAGCTGGTGGATGGCGGTGAGGCCACGGGACCTTGCCGACGTCGTTTTACACGGAGGAAACGAAGGCCGGAACGAAGGAAACCGAGTCAATCTGGGGGAATTGTTATGGTGAACCTTTGGGGCTTTTTGGGGCGAACACCGTCCCTCTAGGATTTATACTTTTGAAACCTACCGGCAGAATACTTTTCAACCACAGATTTCACAGATAAATACCGGATACCAATCCCCCTGCCACTGCCTTTTATCCAGATCGAATCCGTGAAATCGGTGGTCAACAGAACGAGGCTGAAGGCTCTTTTTCTTTGTTACCTTCGGTGAAACTGGTGGGCTGATGGGGCGGGGTTATACGTTGCCGGTAGGATGGGACCTCGGCCGTTCCCAGGTCGGTGAGGCAACGCGGATCACGGGCGAGCAGGCTCGCTACGGATGGGATATGAAACAGGCGGCATGGTTCGGTTGGCTTTGGTTTGATCAAATGCTCCGGGGCTTGCTCCGAGGATTTTTACTTTCTTGTCGAATGATTTAGATCAGAGCGGACGGCTCAGTATGCGAAGTTACCTGCGCCAAGACGGTGCGGCGGGCCGAATTGGAGCCATTGGCGGAGGCGATGGCGGAGGGGGCGTGTTTTTTAACGCAGAGACGCGAAGACACTTAGAGCTGACGCTCTGAGGTGGTCGAGCGGCGACCCTGCGCCGGGAGGCAGCGGAGCGGGCGTGGTCGAGCGGCGCCCCTACGGCCGGGAGGCAACGGAGCGGGCGTGGTCGAGAAACGCCCCTACGGTCGGGAGGCAGCGGAGTGGGCGTGGTCGAGCAATGCCCCTTGTTACAGTGACGGAGTTGGGGGGCAACGGTCCGCCGACACGGGTGGGGCGCACTCTGTTGGATGACGTGACCTCGGGGTCTGGTATGGGGATGCAGATTTTGGCGGGAGCGACGGGTTTGGGGACGGGGTCAGGTCGGAATAAGTTAACTACGCGGAGCTTCGTTGAACTTATTAACGACCTGACCCCTGGGGGGCCGAGGCTCGGGGCGGACGGCCCAGCGGTCCATCCCTAACGAGGGAATACGGACGTTGGCTGAAGCACGGCGCATTGGGGGGCGTTTTAATCTGACGCTTTTTACCTTAGTGTTTTGATTTCTTCGATTTTCGCCGTTTTTAAACGGGTCACTTGTCGGTCTTCACTTGCTTGGCATACGGGTTGGGGGGCAGTAGATTGGCTGGAATCGGCGGGCGCCGCGTTGCATCTTTCGGTCCGTGAAACTCGACCAAGTAGTCCAGTATCGTCGATCGGATTTCCGGGGCCAGGGGCCATAGTCCGGCGCTTTGCTGCATCCATACAATAATCGAGTCCCAGGTGTTGCGGGAGCCACTCTGCTGCAAGAACTGTTGGGCACTGTGGCAGGCGATGCAGTTGTTTCGCACCTGTTCCCAGCCCAGGGCGATCCTCATGCCGGTTAGTTCGTCGTAAGCGATGGGCGTCGTTCCCTGATTTTTCGCTTTTTCGTTAGAGTCGGCGGCGGGCAACAAACCGGTGGTGAGCGAGACTGCCAAAACGAGCAGCCAGCTTCTCGAGTTTCGCGGAAATCGGTTTGTTTCTTTGGGCGGTGAACTCATTACAAAAGTGAGGTCAGGTGACTTGCACGCCAATCCGGTGGCAGGCGTTGTTGAGGTAACCTTTGGGGTTCCAACCGGGGACCACCATCGGCTGACCGCGTCCTTGGCGGTCAACGGCCCGAGCCCAGATCTCGTAGTAACCCACCTGCGGAAAGTTAACCTGAGTCGACCAGCGTTGCCACGCGAATCGGTTGACCGCCGGCTTCAGAGCCGCCCGCGTCCACGTGCTGCCAAAATCGATGGAGACCCACATCTCGTTGACCGCTAAATCCCCGGCCCACGCGTGGCCCCGTAAATCGAGAGTCTCTGCCATCGCATGAGTCACGCCGGATGCCGGAAAGGTCACCAGCGATTTCACGGGCATCGATTCGATGATCTGCATTGCTGCTATCGGCACGGTGGTGCCGGGCTGCACCGGATGTTCGGGCACCCGGTAGGACGTGCCGGTCATCTTTTCGCCGTCGTGGACCCGGTCGCGAATCACGATCCGTTCGAGCCACTTACCGCAAATCGATCCGGGCCAGCCACCGCACATCAAGCGCAAGGGGTGACCGTTGATGGCCGGGATGTCCTCACCGTTCATCGCGAATGCCAAAAGTGATTCGTCTTCTAGTGCCTTGGACATGGGGGCTCCTCGAGAGATGGGCTCCTTGGCGGAATCGCCGGTGAGGTGATGATCTGCCCCGTAGTAACCGATGTAGACTGCATTATCGGCAATGCCGCAGGCCTGTAGCACGTCGCGTAACCGAACACCCGTCCATTCTGGACACCCTACCGCCCCCGTAGACCATTGGTTGCCGGTCGCGGCCGGGTTGAATTCGTTGCGCCCGTTGCCGCCGCATTCGAGGGTCATCTGGTAAGTGTGGTGCTTAAAGTCACGCTTTAGCTCGGCGAGCGTGAAGGTTCGCGGATTCCGGCACGCTTCGCCTTCGATGCGGAGGGACCATTGGTCACTGTCGACTCCAGTGAGATCTGGTGGATGACCGTTATTACGGATGAACAATCGGTTAGCCGGCGTCACTTCGTCGTCCAATAGGTGGGCGGGAGTCTCGGCGTTCACCGGTCGGTCGTTGAGATAGACCAGTCCGTCCTTACCCGGCACGGAAAACGGTGTCGGCGATTGAGCCAAGGCGGCGGGAATCAACCCGGCCGGCATCTTGTCCGGAAACGCTATCCGCGCTCCCAGCACCGCGGCCATGGTGCTGAGCGCGCCTTTGCCCAGAAAACCCCGGCGTGAAATGGGATCGCTTCGGCGCCCCCAGACGTCGGCATCGGCTTGAATCGGATCAGTTTTGTATTTCTCGTGTAAACCGGAGGATCGGGGGGATTTCGGCATAGTGATTCGGGTTTTATTGATTTTCGCTCAAGGGGAATACGGACTGCCCCACCGCACTTCGGAAGCTACAGTGATCTTAGCCGATGGCGGCGCGGAGTTGGTCGAGGTAGACCGGAACCTCGTCGAAGGGTTTGTCGGACTCGTATTCGAGCACGAGGTAACCGCGGTAGTCGGCTTCGCCTAGAATATCGACGATGCGTTGGAAGTCGGCGGGCTCTTTGGTGCCGTTGCGGGGGATGTCGATCTTGAGCTGCGCGTTGACGGCGTAGGGCGCGATGCGTTTGAGATCGGCGTAAGGGTCGGCGGTTTCGGCGAGATTGCCCGAGTCGAAGTTTAGACCGAACCAGGGGGAATCCACGGCGGCGAGGATGCGCTCCATGCGATCGATATCGGTGGTGAAATCGTGATTTTCAACGCCGAGGATGACGCCGTGTTTTGCGGCGATGCCGCAGGCGTGTTGGAGATTACGAATGATATTCTTCTCGGCGGCCGCGGCGCTCAGTTCCTTGGTGGTTGGGTAACCGGCAAAAACTCGAATGACAGGAACGCCCATCGCGGCGTAGGATTTAATCCACCGCTCAGTGTAGGCCATTTGGCGATCGAGTTCGGGTCCGGCAGGGAAAGAGAAATTATTGCCAATCGCACCGCCGGATAGATCGAGTCCCAGAAGGTGGGCTTGTCGTCGGAGGCTAAAGGCGAGTTCTTGGGGACAAGGATCGGGGAGGAAGTAGGAGGTGATCTCGGCGGCGTCGACACCGACCGTGTCGCAGTAGTCGATGAAACCAGCCATATCCATCGAGGCGGGGCCCGGGGTAGCGTTGTTTCGGTAGCTGGGGAGCTGATTCCGGAAGGAATAGGCCGCCAGGCTTATCTTGAATCGGGCGGCTGGCTGGGGCCGAGCGATGGGAGCGGCGGCCTGAGCGGGCGTGGATAGAGCTACAGTGGCGGCGGCCAAGCTGGCGGTTTTGAGGAAGTTTCGACGGGAATTCATGGGGTAGGTTGAGAAAAGCGGGTTGATTGCAGAGTGCAATCTTGCGGAGCGTTCTAGCGAAATGGGGGCGACCTCAGTCGCTAGTGAGTTTAAGATTGATGGGGAATTGGAAAAAAACAGAAGAATGGAGCGAAAGAAATATTATTTAATAATCTTATTATGAGCTGCTTAAGAAGACTTAGACTAAACCATTGACAGGAGCGACCTGACTGAGTGTTTTCGTCTCTTTTCTATGAAAGTCGTCTCCTCCATCAAATCCGCCAAGAAGCGCCATCCGGCCTGCCAAGTGGTTCGTCGTAAAGGTCGCATCTATGTGATCAACAAGGTAGAGCCTCGATTCAAAGCCCGTCAGGGTTGATCGAACCCAAAACAGAAAGCACCTTTACCGTGAAATCCGAAGGACATCCCTCACTCAACGACGTTTTATTCATCGACGTTGCCACCAGCCGCAAATTTTTCACTAAGTCTACGCTCAAGGCGCAGCGCAAAGAGACCATTGATGGGATCGAATACCAAGTGGTAGTGCGTGATGTGACGAGTGATTCGCATCCTGCCTATACGGGCGAGAGCCGCTTGGTCGACACCGCAGGACGGATCGAGAAGTTCTCGAACAAGTTCAAACGCGTTCGCGGCGGCACCAAATAGGCGACTTTTTCGCTCCAATTTACCAACCCGCTCCTTTGACGGAGCGGGTTTTTTGTGATTGGCGGGCGGATTTCGGGAACGTTCGAAAATTGAGTTGCGGTTGCGGGGGGGGTGCAGTGCGTTTCGCGATATGGCCGACGCCCGTAAACTAGTCGTTTTTGATTGTGACAGCACGCTGAGCTCCCTCGAAGGGGTCGATGAATTGGCTCGGGCGAGAGGTCCGGATTTGTTGGCGGCGGCTGAGGCGATGACCAACGATGCCATGGATGGTCGATTGGCAGTGGAGGCGGTGTTTGGCGCGCGTTTGAAATTGATTCGACCGACGGCATGCGAAGTGGCGAAAGTCGGAGCACGTTATATCGAAACGGTTGAACCGACGGCGGTGGCTACTTTGGCCACTTTGCGAGCGCGCGGGTGGACTCCGATGATACTGAGCGGCGGATTTCGGCAGGCGATTCGACCGCTGGCAGATTTCTTGGGGATTGATCGAGTGGAGGCGGTGGATCTCCGTTTTGATGGAGCAGGTGACTATACGGGATTTGACGAAGACTATCCTACGACCCGCTCGGGGGGGAAACCGGTGGTCATTGAACGGCTCAGGTCAGAGTTTAGCCCGGATGAAATCGTGATGGTGGGCGATGGCGTGAGTGATTTGGAGACGCAATCCGCGGTGAAGTTATTTATCGGTTTCGGAGGTACCGTGACTCGTGAGAAAGTCCGAGCTGGGGCGACGCATTTCATCAAAAAGCTTTCGGAGTTGGAGCAGATATTGGATTAGACCTCCGGCGATCACACTTGCACGGGAGGGATGGAATCTTATCGCTCAGAGCTATGTTGTCTCGTTTGTCGCCTGTCCGAATGGTTTTATTGGGTCTCATCGCGCTCGGCTCGTGGTCCGTCCTATCAGCGGCAGATGGAGGAGGGCATGGCGACGAAGTTAACTTTCCCCTCGCGCTGGAGTCTTATGCGCAAGCGGGAGACGCGGGAATGATTGAGGTGTTGAAGGCGCGGGTCGCGGCGGAGCCTTTTAATCTAGTGGCGACGGTCATTTTCATACTCGCCATCGTGCACACGTTTCTCACCGGAAGATTTCGGCATTGGGCTCACGAAGTGGAGCATGCTCATGGGGAAAAGCTCAAGAAACGTGAGCGATTAAACCCGACCGACAACGACGATGATGGCAAACCCGATGAAGTGAGCTTCAAGGGGCAGATCCTGCACTTTTTTGGAGAGGTCGAAGCGGTATTTGGTCTCTGGGTTGTGGTGTTAATGACGGCCCTGACCATCGATAAGGGGTGGCACACGGTAGTGGGCTACATCGACCAGAAGGTGAATTTCACCGAACCGATGTTTGTCGTCGTGATCATGGCGATGGCCTCTTCTCGTCCCGTGCTGCGTTTTGCGCGCATTTGTCTCAAGGGAATCGCTTCGTTGGGCAAGGAATCGATCGCGGCCTGGTGGCTCTCAATCTTGATTGTAGGACCGGTGTTGGGGTCATTCATCACCGAGCCGGCGGCGATGACGATCGCCGCGCTATTGCTCGCTCGCCAGTTCTATGAACTGAAGCCGTCGCCGAGATTCGCTTACGCCACCATTGGACTCTTGTTTGTGAATATTTCGGTGGGGGGAACGTTTACTCACTTTGCCGCGCCTCCGGTTTTGATGGTCGCGGGGCCTTGGAATTGGGACATGGCTTACATGTTTACTAACTTTGGGTGGAAGGCGCTGATTGGCATCATCGTTTCAACTTTTGTCTATTTTGCCATTTTCAAGAAAGAGTTCGTTGACATGGAGAATCGCGCCAAAGAAACGGCGGCATCCCAGAAGAAGGTGAAAGATGGCGAGCCGGTTCCGTTATGGATCACGATTACTCAGCTGTGTTTCATGGCGTGGACGGTGTTCGTGGCGCACCATCCGGCGCTGTTCATCGGTGGTTTCCTCTTCTTTTTAGCTTTTGCGCAAGCGACCGCTCATCACCAAGCTAAAATCGATCTCAAACCGCCGCTGCTGGTGGGCTTCTTTTTGGCCGGATTGGTTACCCATGGCGGATTGCAAGGGTGGTGGATTGAGCCGGTGCTGAAAAGCTTGGGTGAATTCCCCCTGTTTGTGGGCGCGACGCTGCTCACGGCGGTGAACGACAATGCCGCGATCACGTATCTTGCGACCCTCGTGCCCGGGTTTACGGAAGAATTTAAATACGCGGTGGTCGCGGGTGCGGTGACGGGTGGTGGCCTGACGGTTATCGCGAATGCACCGAATCCGGCGGGGCAGTCGATTTTGCAACGCTACTTCCCCGAAGGAGTTTCCCCGATCGGTTTGCTGGCTGGCGCAATTTTACCGACGCTGGTGATGTCGGTCTGTTTCTTGTTTTTAGGCTAGGGAACAGAGCGGTCGTTCAAACGCCGGCCGAAGCCTCGCGCCACTGCAGAAATCGGTGAGGCCTCTATGGAAAGAGTCCGCGGCTTTCCTTGGCGTCGGCGACGCGTTGGATGCCGAGGGTTTGGGCGGCGAGTCGGCGACTGAACCCGAATTTTCTCTTTTGCGCTTCGACGGCGTTTTTCGCGCGGTCGAGAATCTTGTAGAGTTTCGTCATCACTTCATCACGATCCCAGTAGTAGTTTTGCCGATTCTGAATCCACTCGAAATAGGAAACGATCACTCCGCCGGAGTTGCAGAGCACATCGGGAATAATCTCAATATCCCCGCGTTTACCGATCACGCGATCTGCTTGGTTGGTGGTGGGGCCATTGGCGCCTTCCGCGAGGATTCGACACTGCAGCTTCTCGGCTTGTTTTGTCGTGATCACCCGCGGGAGCGCGGCGGGAATCAGGACGGTGCATTTGCAGGTGAGAAGCTCTTCATGGCTGATGGCATCGCCGCCGTCGAAACCTTTGATGGTTTTTTGGTAAGCGACGTATTGCAGGGCCTTGATCACGTCCAATCCCTTGGCATTGTAGACTCCTCCGCCCCAATCCGAAATCGCTATTATCTTCGCTCCATATTGAGTGAGGGCGAGGGCAGCTTCGCCACCCACGTTGCCGAATCCTTGGATGGCGACCGTGGCGTCTTGGATGGGAATCTTCAGATCCTCGAGGTAGAGTTTAATTAAGTAGGCGACCCCGGCACCGGTGGCTTCGCGGCGGCCTTGGGACCCCCCGAGCGAGATGGGTTTACCCGTCACACAGGCGGGTTCGATATGGCCGACGTGATTGGAATAGGTGTCCATCATCCAGCCCATCATTTTCTCGTTGGTTCCCATGTCGGGCGCGGGGATATCGACGTCCGGACCGATGAAAGGGATCAGTTCCTGCATGTAGCGGCGGGCGAGTCGCTCGACTTCCCTCGGTGTAAGCTTGGACGGATCGACGATGACACCGCCTTTGGCGCCACCGTAAGGTAAACCGACTAGGGCGCACTTCCAACTCATCCACATGGCGAGGGCCGCGACTTCCCCGATGGTAACATCTTGATGAAAGCGGATGCCGCCTTTGGATGGGCCGGTGGAGAGATTGTGCTGAACCCGGTAACCCTCGAAAACGGTGACACTGCCGTCGCGGCGTCGAACGGGGAGTGAAACGGCGAAACAGCGGCGAGGATACTTGGTGCGATCCCGGATCACGTCCGGAAGATTGATGGCGTCGGCGGCTTGGTCGAACTGGCGACAAGCCATGGTGAAAACATCAGAATTGTAGAGCGACGAAATGATGGCTTTGGACATAGGGGGTTTTGTTGAAACCAAACTATAAATAAGAGAGCGCGATGCAACGGGTATCGATGCCCAATTGCCGAGCCACACGGGGGGGGCAGAAATTAGTGGGATATTATCCGTGAGTGAAGAAGTGCGATTGAAATCGGTGAGGTGAACCTATCACACTGGGGTCGATGTATGTATTTTTCTACCGGCTGGGCGCTTGGTTGCTCCAGAAAGTGGGCATTGCGGTTTTGATCGTAGTGGTGGCTTTGGTGGGGATGGGACTCTGGCTCTATGCCCGAGATCAGGTCGATGCCGAGACGCGCAGACTGGAGTATGTCGCGCAATTGGAGGCGACGAGGACCGCGGTGATTGATGCTCGAGATGAGGCACACCGAGCTTTGGTCAATTTGCAGGCAGCGGTGGAAGAGCAAGAATCTCGGGTGGCGCAGGCAAATCGGGTGATCAAAACGCTGCGGGAGTTGGAAAATTGGTGGGCCGGGTTGTTTGGTGATCCGGTGCAGCAGCAGATTAATGCGGATCGCATTGTTCGCATGGAATCATTGAAAACCGACGCGAGTCTCACGATGACGAGCTTGGCCCGACAACTCGAAGTGGTGACAAGTCGGGAAGCGGATTTGGATTTTCGTCTCGCTAGTATTGAGACCGATCTTGAGAGCAGTCACGAATCTGAGTCGCCGGCGGCGCACTATCTTCGCAATGCTTGGAGCGGTTCGAAGGGTTACTTAATGGTCACTCTGCTGATCTATTTCTTCGGTCCGACGGTGGTCAAGGTCATCGCGTATTTCTTGATCGCGCCATGGATGTCACGAGGGAAGGCGATCCGGTTTGAGTCCGATTTAGTCGCAATGCCAAACGTGCGTCCGAGCAATGTGTCCACGGAACTGGGACTATGGCCTGGAGAGGTATTGCGGGTGAAAGAGTCTTTTTTGCAGTCGAGTGACGAGGGATTGCGTAAGAAGACCCGGTTCCTGTTCGATTGGGCGATTCCCTTTACGAGTTTGGCTTGTGGCCTGACCGAACTGGTGGAATTGCGTAACGGCCATGCTGGGGATCGGGCTTCGTTAACGCTCTCAAATAACGATGATCCCCATTCGGAGTTGGCGGTGATCGAGGTGCCGGAAGGGGCCGGGATTATTCTGCGTCCTAGTTTCCTCGTGGGAGTGATTACCCGAGGCGAGGACAAGGTAGAGATCCGGCGGCGCTGGATGCTCATGCGTTGGCAGGCGTGGATCACGTTGCAGTTCCGTTTCTTCGAGTTTGTGGGGCCATGTCGACTTGTCGTCGCCGGCACCCGGGGGGTGAGGGCCGAGATCCTCGCCCAAAAGGAGGGGGTCACCCGTTCGGCCCGGCGGACTAACCAACGCTCAACGATCGGATTTACGCCGAGCCTTGATTATCTCCCAGTGCGGGCGGAAACGTTTTGGGGTTACTATCGAAATATGAATCCATTGTTTGATGATCTTTTTGCGGGCACCGGTCTGTTCGTGTTGCAGGAAACATCAAGCGATCCGAAGAACGGGGGACCGATGCGTTTCTGGTCCACGCTCTGGAGCAGCGTGCTGAAGGTGTTTGGCATCTGAACGGGACCCAATTTTCATGATGCAACCACACGAAATGGGGATGCTGTTCGATTGGGACGGCGTGATTATTGATTCTTCGCGACAGCACGAGGAGAGTTGGGAACGATTGGCGTTGGAGGAGGGGAAACCGCTGCCGGTTGATCATTTCGGGCAGGGTTTTGGCAAGAAGAACGAGTGGATCATTCCGAATCTGTTAAAGTGGGTGAGGGAAGAGAATGAGATCCACCGCCTGTCGCTGCGAAAAGAGGCGTTGTATCGTGAAGTCGTGTTGGAAAAGGGACTCGAAGCGTTGCCGGGGGTGCATACGTTTCTCGAACGGTTGCGGGGGGTGGGAATTCCGACCTGTGTGGGCTCGTCGACCCATCGTTTGAATATCGACACGATTCTGGCCGCGATGGGGTTTGCCGGGCTGTTTGACGACATCGTCACGGCCGAAGACGTCACCGCGGGGAAACCTCACCCGGAAGTGTTTTTGAAAGCGGGGGGAAAGATCGATCGAGACCCGAAGTGTTGCATCGTATTTGAGGATGCGTTTGCTGGAATCGAAGCAGCGAGAGCTGGCAAGATTAAGGTAGTGGGGGTCGCTACGACGCATAACGAGGCGTCGCTTGCGGGCAAAGTAGATCGGGTGGTGCATCAGTTGGATGAACTCGCGATTGATGACCTTCTGCGCATCGTTTCGTCGTAATTAGCATGTCTCTCTTTCAACTCGCTTCCGACTACCTTCCGACCGGCGATCAACCGGCGGCGATCAAAGCATTGGTCGATTCCATTAAGGCCGGAAATAAAGATCAGACCCTCTTGGGGGTAACGGGTTCGGGTAAGACTTTTACGATGGCTAACGTGATCGCGCAGTGTGATCGACCGACGCTGATCATGTCGCACAATAAGACGTTGGCGGCGCAGCTTTACTCGGAGTTCAAAAACTTTTTCCCCGACAATGCGGTCGAGTATTTTGTCAGCTACTACGACTACTATCAACCGGAGGCGTATATTTCATCATCCGATACCTTTATCGAAAAGGACTCGTCGATTAATGAAGAAATTGAGCGACTGCGCATTGCGACGACGAGTTCGCTGGTTTCGCGTCGGGATGTCATCGTCGTCGCATCGGTTTCGTGTATCTACGGCCTGGGATCGCCGGAAGATTTTTCCACATTGCGGGTGGAATTGCGCAAGGGGGGCACGATTGCACGTGATGTGCTGCTGGAGCGGTTGATTGACAACCAGTATGAGCGAAATGACTACGACCTAAAAAGAGGTCGCTTTCGGGTGCGCGGAGATGTGCTGGATATCATGCCAGCCTACAGCGAAGAGGCGATTCGAGTAGAAATGTGGGGAGATGAAATCGAGTCGATTGCAGAGTTCGACCCGTTGACTGGTGAAACGCTACGCACCCTCGACCAGTTTGATCTTTATCCGGCGACTCAATACATCACCACAAAGGATAAGATTGCATCGGCGGTGGAGTGCATCAAAGCGGAACTCGACGAGCGGGTGGCCTTGTTCGAATCGGAGGGGCGCTATCTGGAAGCACAACGGGTGCGGATGCGCACCAACTACGATCTCGAGATGCTGCAGGAGATGGGCTTTTGCAATGGAATCGAAAACTATTCGATGCATCTCTCGGCGCGGAAACCGGGCGAGCGGCCGTGTTGTTTGATCGATTTTTTCCCGGACGATTTCTTGTTGTTTATTGATGAAAGCCACGCGAGCGTGCCGCAAATCGGAGGGATGTTTAATGGGGACAAAGCGCGCAAGACCACGTTGGTCGAGCACGGGTTTCGGTTACCCTCGGCGATGGAGAATCGTCCGCAGGCCTTTGCGGAATTTCAGCAAATCACAGGTCAAACCCTCTATGTCTCGGCCACGCCAGCGAAGTTTGAGCTGGAGCGTTCCACGGTGATCGCGGAGCAAGTGATTCGACCGACGGGACTGTTGGATCCAGAAATTGAGATTCGCACCACGAAGGGGCAGGTGGAGAATTTAATTGGCGAAGTGCGGGCGGCGGTGGAGCAGGGAGAGCGGGTTTTGGTGACGACTCTGACCAAGCGGCTTTCCGAGGACCTCACGAGTTACATGCGAGAATCAAAGATTCGGGTCGAGTATTTGCACTCCGACATCGATGTGATTGAACGGGTGGAAATCCTGCGCAATCTGCGTTTGGGGAACTTCGATGTGTTGATTGGGATCAACTTGCTCCGCGAAGGTCTCGATCTGCCAGAGGTTGCTTTGGTGGCGATCTTGGATGCGGACAAAGAGGGGTTTCTGCGTAGTGAAACCTCGCTTACCCAGACCGCCGGTCGAGCGGCCCGACACGAGAAGGGTCGAGTGATTTTCTACGCCGATAAACGCACGAATTCGATTAATCGCACCATTGAGGTAACCCAGGCGAGACGAGAGAAACAGATGGCCCACAACGAGGCTCATGGCATCACTCCGACGGGGGTGAAACGCGCAGCACAAGAGAGTCTTCATGTCTATGACGGCACGGGGAAATCTAGTGATGACGAGGTTCTCATGGCGGCCGAAGGAGATGGCGAGGACGTGGCGGCAGTGATCGATGAATTACAGATCGAAATGACCGAGGCGTCTTCGCGACTGGAATTCGAACGCGCGGCGCTACTGCGCGATCAGATCGACGCTTTGAGGTCGGGAGATTATAAGAAGATGGCTCAGGCCGAAGCCGGTCGAAGTAGCGGGGGAGGAAAAAAGAAAACCGGAGGGCGGAGGCGTAAATATTGAGTGAATTCAGCCGGGAATATTGGGGGAAGGTGTTGGCGTTATCCTGGCTGGGGTTTGGCCTCGTTTGCCCATGGGTGATCGCGGTTGAAATATCGGAAGAAGAGGCGATGCGTCCGCCGTCTTCAAAGTGGCTCGTCAGAACGCTCGAAAGTTCTAACTCCTCGTGGTCGGAGATTGAATCTGCCGCGAGAACGGCCGCAGTGCGGGCGGATCAGAAAAACCTGACGCAGGCCTTGGAAGGGTGGCTGCTGGTGGCCAAATGGTCACGTCTACTGGGGAGTGATCAGATTGAAGTCACGAATCGATGGGTCAGCGCGATTAACACTGCGCGGCTGGGACATCGGAACATGGCCCAACTGTCTCGTCCGCCCTCGGCGACTTTGAGCGAGACTATTTCTCCGGAGACGGCGGTGGCGTTGATGAGCAATGCGGAGTTTTCGAGGAGTTTTTTCGATCTACTGACGCCTTACGATTACTTACCCCAAGTGCTCCTGACGTTGGATCAAATTTACCAAACGGATCCGAAAGTTTTTCGAGAATACGAACAGCTGGCCCTCGCGATTGCAGTGGTCTTTGACGTGCCGCCGCCGCCGCATTGGCCACATGGGCAGGTAACCGAAAAGCTGCTCGCTCGAGCGTTGCCCAGCGCGAAGGAGGCTTTTGTTTTCTGGGTTAAGTCTGATCGAGAGCGGAAGACGCTTCACCGGTTGAATTTTTTGGAAGCGGCGGAGTTGAAATTTGTGGTGAGTGCCGCGGCTCCGCTCGCAGAACTCCGTTGGGTGCAGGCCCGAGTGGGGTTTGATTTTGAGGCTTTGCCGCGAACCTATGACGCGGTCACCTACCGGGCGGATCGAGTGGAAGCGGGGGCCTATAGCTGGCCAGGATCAAGTTACGCATTGCCAGCTATTTTGAGAGACGGAGGGATCTGCATTGATCAGGGCTACTTTGCCAGTGAATCAGGGAAGGCGCGCGGGGTGCCCACATTGTTGTTTCGTGGGGTGGGGCTGGATGGCCGTCACGCGTGGTTTGGGTATTTGGATGGGCAGAAGAAGTGGCAATTTGATGTCGGTCGCTATGCCGAGCAGCAGTATGTCTCGGGCGTGGCGTTTGATCCCCAAACTTGGGGAGATGTAAATGATCATGAACTCGCTTTCTTGGCGGAGCGATTTCGCGTCTTACCCCGGTATGATCAGTCGCGAGCTCGGCAATGGTTGGCGGAAGAGTTTCTGCGCTTGAGGCAGTTCGGAGATGCTGCCAAATCGGCCCGGCGGGCGATTAATCATGAGCCTCGAAATGTCGCGGCCTGGGAAGTGCTCCAGTTGGCGGAAGAGGCGGGGGAGGTGGCATTGGTCAAGCGCGAAGGGACGGGGCGAGAAGCGGCTCGGGCATTTCAGCAGTATCCGGATTTGCATGCCCGTTTTATGCGGGGAGTCATCGCACTGATGCGAGAACGGGGACAGATGAGTGCGGCTGATCATGAGGAGCGCCAACTCGCAAAGTTCTATGCGGCGGATCGGAGTGATCTCGCGATCTCGCAGGCGGCAGAAATGTTAAATCGTTCGCTGGCAAGCGATGACCCGACGACGCAGTTGCGGGTCTTCGAAAGTGCGTTGCGGCAATACGGCGTGAAGGCTGGGATGACGGCGTTTGACCGACTCGTGAGACCGTTTTTCACGCAAGCACTGGCCGAGGGGCGCAAGCGTGATGCGCTGACTATTCTCAGAATTACGCGACGGTTGATTCCGATCGAGGCCGGGAGTCAGTTTGCGAATGAATTGAGCGAGTTGGATCGGCTCGCCGCCGCGCCTTAGATATTGGTCGCGACTCCGGGGGACCGCAGGGCTTCCTGCGCAGTGACCGCGGCGGCGGCTCGAGTCTCGCAGCCAAGTTTCCGGAAAATGTTTTCTACGTGCTTGTGGATCGTGCGCAATCCCGCGCCGAGGATGGTGGCGATGTCTGGGTTGCTTTTGCCTTGAGCGACCCAGAAGAGCACTTCGGCTTCGCGGGAGGTGAGTCCGAGCGGGAGTAACGCGGAGGGGTTGGGGGAGGGAGCTTTTTCCTCGAGCACGAAGAACGACAAGTCATTGCGGCCGGGCTCGGTGAACCGCCGCATGATCAGACCGGACTCTGGCTTATAGAGACTTGGTGGAAGGTTGCACGAAGTCACGTAGTCGGGACAGTTGGCATGGAGGAGGGATTCGGCGAGGCGCGTGGTAAAAACCACCTCGTCGCGTTGATTTAGAATGACCACCGCGCGATCGAGTGATTTCGCGAGTTGGTTCTCAGCGTCGATGCGAAGGGCCAGTTCGTCTTCTAGATTACGCCGAAGGGTGAGCAACTCGAGGTGCGTTTTCACCCGGGCCAAAACCTCGGCTTCGAAGAATGGTTTTACGATGTAATCGAGCGCGCCGACTTCGAAGGCGCGAACCTTCTGCGCGGGCTCATCGAGAGCGGTCATGAATAGCACTGGAATATCGCGCCACTTGGCATTGGCTTTCAGGCGGCGACACGTTTCGAAGCCGTCGAGCTCAGGCATCATTACATCTAAGAGAATGAGATCTGGCTGGGAGTGTTCGAGTTGAGCGAGGGCGCTTAGGCCGCTTTCAGCCACGAGGACGTCGAGCCCGGCATCGCTCAATGCTTCTAGTAGCACCCCTATATTTGCAGGGGTGTCATCGACGACTAGGACGGTGGCGGGACGACTCATGATGATCGTGGTGAGGGATAAGTTATCGCTGAAAAACGCCCGGTTCCTAGGGTGTTTCCTTCATAGACAAAAAGTGGTCCACCCGCGGGCGTCAACTCAGCCGTGCTTTAACTTTTCGAGCGTCGGTCTAACACGTTCCGAATGGCGTCCATTTGGTAAAAGGAGACCAAGGAACGAAGTTCCGAGGCCAAGGAGGCCAGCGGCGATGCGGCATCGATGAGCTCCCGTTGGGAACGGATGCCTCGAACATCGCCGCGCTGGGCACATGCCTGGAGGGCTTTCTGGAGGGTTGCCGCAGAGGGAGACGCCGGTGTATCTGAGATGACTGGTTGGGGCGAAGACTCGGTGCGGGGGGCGAATTTCCATTCGAGTTTCATCGTGCGTTCCAGGCGGTTAAGGAGATCGGATTCCAAAAACGGTTTCGGCAAGAAATCGTCGCAGCCAGCAACGAAGGCCAAGACGGAGGCGGAGGTGAGGATGATTTTGGGCGGGACCGGGAACCGCTCGCGAATCTTCCGAGCAAGATCGATACCGTCGATACCGGGCATTCGTAGATCAAGAATCACGGCATCATAGCGATTTTTGGCGAGTTCCTGGAGCGTAGTTTCGCCGTCGGGCATGAGGGTCGTGCTGAATCCCAGCGGCGTGAGGAGGTCCCGCAGTAGCAGTCGATTGACGACGACGTCATCAACGATAAGCCCAGTGCGTCGGGCGCCTTGGTATCCGATAATGGGCGATTCGTTCGTCGAGATGGGAAGTTGGAAGGCGCGAAGTCGAACGCTTCGAGTTGGATCGTGAAGGAAAATTCACTGCCTTGGCGGGGGGCGCTTTGCACCGTGATTTCACCCCCATGAGTTGCACGATTCGTTGGCTAATGGAAAGGCCCAACCCAGTGCCGGGTTAAGGGGGCCGTCCATGGGGCGCCGGATTGAAAGGAGTGAAGAGTTTTTCTACGTCGGCAGGGGAATGTCCGATGCCGGTATCCGTGGTCTTAAACGTATAGTGATCTTCGTTCGGGGCGGATCGTGACACCGAAAGCGTGACATCGCCTTGGCTCGTGAACTTGATGGCATTGCTGAGGAGGTTGTCGATTACTTGGCGCAGCTTTTGGGCGTCGCCGAGGCATTGTGCGGGGAGTGGATTCTCGCAGGTGGTCCTGAATTTTAAGTGCTTGGCTGCGGCGCGTGGGGTGAGGGCGACCTCGATATCACGCAGCAGCGCGGACAGATTGAAGGGGGCGGGGCGAAGTTCGGTTTTACCGGCTTCGATTTTGGAGAAGTCCAATACCTCGTTAATCATCTTCAGTAAGTGTTCACCGGATGATGCGACGACCTGGGCGTGTTCGCGACTGGTGGCGGGAAATTTTCGATCTCGAAGGAGGATTTGCGCAAAGCCCAGCACGCCATTGAGCGGAGTGCGGAGCTCATGGCTCATGTTCGCGAGGAAGGTGGACTTGGCTTGGTTGGCGGATTCGGCCTCGCGCTTCGCGACGGCGAGTTCGGCGGTGCGTTGATCGACCAGGCCAGGCCGGAGTCTCGGTCGATTTTGCGGACAGATTGGCCGTCGAGGGAACTGATGAGTAACCCCCGAAGCTGGTCGCGATCGCAATGGATCCGTCACCGAGATTTACCGCATCATTTACCCGTGATTTACTGGTCCATGTGTCCAAGGCACCGGTCACGCGTCGAAAGGTTTGAGAGTCCTCATCCAATTCGAACGTGCCTCGTTCGCCGATGATCCAAAGAGGGGCTTGGCCTTCTCGGGTGACGCCTTTCACGTTGCGACCCGCGAGGATTTGCTCGTTCTGAGCGACGAAGACTCAACCATCACCCACGACGCGGACCAGATCGTTGCCATCTCGCACCCACAGAGCTGATCATCGACGATCATAATTTCGCCACCGGGTTGATCGGGCCAAAGTTTAACTTCTTCGCCACGAAATCTGACTAGGCCGGCACTAATGATATAATAGACATCGCCTCGATAGTAGGCGCTGTCGCCGCCGCGACCGATATTTTGCGCTTCGAGAGGGAGGCGGTCGCGGAGCGAGTTATAGCTCAGGTCGGTCGTCCCCGGGGTGGGCTATAAGTAGCCGATATCATTGAAACTCGATGTCCCAATGCACCCGGCTGGAGTGACGGTGACATGGTAAGTGAACGTGAGGGGGGCGGAGTGATGTTTCCACTGGATGCCGTGCGTGGTGCTGCCATGGGTGAGAAAACGACTGTGCGCGCGGGAATTTTGGGGATGGTAGTCGGCAACGGTCACGCGGCCATGGGAGCTCCTTTCCGCGAAGATAACGGCAGGGGCGGTCTGAGTCCCGTATTTAGCCCAACCGATCGCGTGGCAGATTGGAGTTAGGATTAAGAACGCGGTGAGGCGACCGTGCCACACGGGAGAACCTCGGTTCCGGAAATTAACCAACGAGATTATCACGATGATCGTCACGATGAGAACTTTGATCAAAAGAACGTCTCCCAGCGTGGGGCTCAGATCATCCCCAAAGTCAGCCCAACGAGATTCACTGGTGCTCAGCGCATCGGGGGAACGAAAGAATACAACGGCGACGGGTGAGCCTAACAGTCCGAGGCCGAGAAACCGAGCGAGTCGCGCCTGACGTTCACGCCAGATACGATAGCAATACCAACCGACCACGATTGACCATAGAATCGGCAATTCGAGAAATTGATCGAACAAGACTGGGGCGAGGAAAGCGACGACCAGAGACGCGAAAGCGCCTCCGGCGGCGAGGTGCAGGTCATAGGTGGTGAGATTGGCGGCGGCGGGCCGAGCGCGGTAGAGTTCGCCATGGCAAATTTGGGCGGCCACAAAAAGACCAAATAAATGGGCGGCGAAGAGGTGCCAAAAGGAGGCGTGGCCGGTGGTGTAAACGGCATCCAGCACCACGAGTGCAGCGATGACCAAGGCGGCGGTAAACGTCGGTCGCTGATACCAGTGGGAGTGATCGAAGGCGACGATGAACGTGATCAGATAGAGAGCTCACGGTGCGATCCAAAGCAGAGGGACCCCGGCGACGTCGTGAATCAGCGCGGCGGTCGTGGCGACGAGAAGGCCGGAACCCAATGCGCTCCAGCCAAGCCAAGTGAGTCGGGCGCAACCCGGGATTGATATTACCGGAGGAGGCAGCGCAGGCGCGGGGCGGGAGAGGCGAAGTTGGCTGAGGCCGCACCAGATGAGCACCAAAGCGGCGAAGGCGATTGCCCACATTCAAGCGTGGGTGGGGCGGCTGATAAAAGGTTCGATCAGAAACGGGTAGCAAAGCAGGCCAAGCAAGGAACGGGCGTTGGATAGGGCAAAGAGGCGTTAGGAAGATCGCTGCGTTTGAGCGTTGCTCCATCAGCGTTGAATGAGTGGCTCGGTCGTGGCGAGTAGGGCGAAAGGAACTCCAATGGTGGAGCTAAGTAGTTGGAGCACCTGTAACGGTGCCGAGATATTTCCCATGGATTGCCCATCGAGTTCCGGAATCGGGGGCAGAAATAAAAGCGCGATGACCAATAGAGCGCCGTGAATCAGAACCTGCTTACGGTCAGGGACCAGTGTGGTGAGCCAACGGGCGTAAATGTAACCGACCAGTAACGCGGTTTGGAAGAAGACCAAACAAGCGCTCCAAACCAAAGGGGAGCCTCCTCACCACGGGAGGAAGTAACGAGCGAGCAAGGGTTGAACCGAAAATAACAAGAATGCAGCGAGGAAGCTGGCGATCGCGATCGGCAACATCGAGTCAAAGGGGGGGGGGCTTTTGCTAACGGGAAGAGGTGACGCGTCAGCCTTGGGAAACGGCTGCTCGCAGGAACGCAGGGAGAGGGGGAGGATTGTCGATCGAGTCGCGCCAGGCGAGGGAAAGTCTGCTTTCCGGCGTGGGCCCGATGAGGCGGCGGAATACCACTTCCTCGGGTAGATTACGGGCCTCGGAGGGACACATGAACGTGGCACCGATACCGGCACGCACGAGCCCTACGGCGTTGGCGCGGGGCCAGACTTCCTCTGCGATCAGAGGACTGATCCCCGCGCTATTAAACGCGGCGAGGGTATGGTCGTAGAAACTGGGATTGTGCAGGCGCGGGAACAGGACGAAGGGCACGGTCGCCAACGCGCTGAGCTTCAGCGACTTTCGTTGAGCGAGAGGATGGTCCGCCGGGAGCACGATGCCGTTGCGCTCACGGAGGAGAGGACGGGTGAGGAAACTGTCGGGCAGGGAATCGGGATGCAGAAACCCGCAGGCGATGTCGCCAGCCCGCAGCGATTCGACCTGAGCGACCGTGGGGGATTCGTTGAGCTCAACCCGAATGCGAGGGTGGGAACGTTGGAACTCTCGCAAGATGCCGGGGAGCACGGTGGCCATGGCAAGTCCGGTAAAGCCGATGCGAAGACTGCCGGTTTCGCCGTCGGCGATCGCGATGAGTTCGGTGGGCAGTCGTTTGAGCTGGCGCAGTAGTGGTTCGATCTGGGTGGCGAGATGATGTCCCGCCGGGGTGAGTTCGACGCGCCGGCGAGTGCGGTTGAAGAGGGTCGCCCCGAGAGCGGATTCGAGTTGAGCGATCTGGCGGGAAAGGGCGGGTTGGGCGACACCCAGAGACTCGGCGGCGCGGCGAAAATGCAGCGTTTGGGCGACCTCGCGGAAGTAGATGAGGTGCCGAATTTCGAAATTTAATTGATACTCACGAGGCATCAATAAGGACTAAGTAAGTATTTCTCTGTTATGGCAAGATTTGGTAGAGTGGAGCTCATAAACACGAATTGATCTTCGAATTATTCGGATCGATTCTTTGGCTTCATTCACTTCATCTTAGTTACAAATGGCTCAATCACTCTTCGAAAAAGTATGGGATGCCCATACGGTGCGAACGCTGGCTAACGGCCAGACGCAGTTGCTGATCGGTACGCATCTCATTCATGAGGTCACGTCGCCGCAGGCTTTTGGTATGCTGCGCGACCTCAATCTCCCGGTACTCATGCCGACCCGCACGTTCGCGACGGTCGACCACATCGTGCCGACGGATCAATTGGTGGAGCCTTACGCAGATCCTCTCGCCCAGGCGATGATGGACGAGTTGCGTAAGAATTGTGCGGATAACAACGTCACGTTTTTCGACCGAGCGAGTGGCAAACAAGGCATCGTGCACATCGTCGGTCCTGAGCAAGGTATCACGCAGCCCGGCACCACGATCGCGTGTGGTGATTCTCACACGTCCACGCACGGCGCTTTTGGCGCGATCGCTTTTGGCATCGGCACGACGCAGATTCGCGACGTGTTGGCGACGCAGACGATGGCGCTTGGTAAGCTCAAAGTGCGTCGGGTCGAAGTGAATGGTCAGCTCGGACCGGGAGTTTACGCCAAGGATGTCATTCTCCACATCATCGCCAAACTGGGCGTGAACGGCGGCACGGGCTACGCCTACGAGTTTGCCGGCACGTTGTTCGATAGCTTCTCAATGGAGCAGCGAATGACGGTGTGTAACATGTCGATCGAAGGCGGTGCGCGAGTGGGCTACATCAATCCTGACGCAACGACATTCGAGTATTTGAAAGGACGTCATTACTCCCCGGTGGGCGCCGATTGGGATGCCGCAGTCGACCGGTGGCGTGGCTTTGCTTCGGATCCCGATTGCGCGTATGACGATGTGGTGGTGATCGATGCGGCCCACATCGCCCCTTCGGTGACGTGGGGTATCAATCCTGGACAAGGCATCACAATCGATCAGTCGATTCCCGATCCAGCGCTGGCGACGGCTGCCGATGAAAAGGCTTCGATTGAGGAAGCGTTGGCTTACATGAAGTTGACCCCGGGGGCGCCGATTAAGGGAACCCCGGTCGACGTGGCATTTATTGGTTCATGCACCAACGGTCGCCTCTCGGACTTTCAGGAAGTGGCCAAATATATCAAAGGTCGCAAGGTGGTCGCTAGTGTCAAAGCGATCGCAGTGCCGGGTTCCCAGATTGTGGCGGCCCAATGTGAACAGCAAGGACTCGATAAGATCTTTACGGAAGCTGGGTTCGAGTGGCGCGCGGCGGGCTGTTCGATGTGTTTGGCGATGAATCCGGATAAACTCATTGGCGATCAACTCTGTGCCTCTTCGTCCAATCGAAATTTCAAGGGCCGCCAAGGCTCTATCACCGGCCGCACGGTGTTGATGAGTCCGCTCATGGTGGCGGCGGCCGCGGTGACCGGGTTCGTTTCTGATGCCCGCGAAGTCTTCCAAGTCACCAGCAACTAAATCTTAAATTACTCTCAACTTAAATTACTCTCAAAATGGCTTTAGAAAAAATTACCGCAGTGACTGGTCGTGCCGTGCACGTGCCGGGTAACGACATCGACACCGACCGCATCATCCCCGCGCGTTTCATGAAGTGCGTGACGTTTGATGGTCTGGGAGAATTCCTCTTTCACGACGTGCGGAATGACCCCGAAGGTAACGAAGTGGCTCATCCGTTGAATGAAGAACGCTTCAAAGGCGCGACGATTCTCTTGTCGGGGGCAAACTTCGGTTGTGGCTCTTCGCGGGAACATGCGCCGCAAGCGATCCAGAAGTATGGCTTCCATGGCGTCGTGGCAGAAAATTTTGCCGAGATCTTCTTTGGCAATAGCACGACCTTGGGTATGCCGTGTGCCACCGCTTCTCGCGAAGATATTGCCAAATTAGCAGCGGCGGTTGACGCCGATCCGTCGATCGAACTGACGATCGATGTGGAAGCGCAAGTCGTGCGATATGGAGTAGATTCTGTACCGGCTGAGATCCGTGGCTCCGCTCGAGACGGTTTACTCAATGGCCGTTGGGACGCGATCGCTGAGCTGCACGAAGGTGTGCCGCAGGTGAAAAAAATCGCAGCGCAGCTACCCTACATGGCAGTTTAAGTCGGCCTTTCAGCAGGCTGGTCCTGCTGAGTCGTTCTCAAACCCGCTGGTATAATAACCATCGATTTTTTTTGAAATAAGACACAGGCATCCCACAGAGTGATTGAGAAAGAGGTTGGAGTTGGCCAGGTTCACCGAGTGGGTTAGCGGTCGGGTGTGAAAAAAAGAACCCAAAAGAGACCAACCCCAACCAAAGGTAAGCACACCATACTCGCCCAACTTTGCAATCTGATACCGGGCCATCTGGTGTCCAAGCTGGCGCGCGAGACCGGGGTCGATACCAAGGTGCGCACCTTCAGCGTATGGAGCCACGTGGTGGCGATGCTCTACGCGCAGCTCACGCACGCCATCGGGCTCAATGATGTATGCGACGCGCTACGCCACCACTGTGGCTGGGTGGCTCGCATTCGCGGGGCGACCCCGCCAAGTCGCAACGGGCTGTCGCATGCGGGCAAACATCGTGATGCGGCCATGGCCGAAAAGTTATTCTGGGGGCGTGCTCGCGCATCTGCAAAACCTGCAACCGCGCTTTGGAGACGGACGAACGAGGCGCGGGCTGACGCGTCGTTTCAAGCGCACCATCCACGTGGTCGACTTGACCACCATCCAATTGGTTGGCCTCGTGCGTCGACTGGGCTCGGCATCGTCGGCGCAAGGCCGCCGCCAAGTGCCATCTGCGACTAGGAGCCTGTCGGACTTGAGGAACGACTTGAGTCGGCAAATAATTGCAGTCAACTTGCGACATGGCTTAATTAGGCCTTGATCGACCGGCAAAGGTGAATTTGGGCCGCAGGAACCGCCCGCCGAGAGGTCGTGGACGGGCGTTTAACCAGGCCCCTGCGCGCCGCCGCGCCGGCTCAAGCCCATTTGGGATTGATTTTAAGGATGTGCAGGCGGCGCACGTTGTAGGCCAGACACACCAAGTCCCATTCCAGGTTTACTTTTTGAAGGCCGCGTAGACTGAAGCGTCGAAAGCCCATCGCCGCTTTGATAATGCCAAAGACCGGTTCCACGGTTTGCTGTCGCAGTTTATACAGGGCGCGGCCGGCGGCGGTGGCGGTGCGGTGTCGCATCTGCTCGGCAAAGGGGGCGTCCGGGGCGGGTGCGCACGGCTCGGCGTGCTGCTCGAGTTGCGCGACGGTGCGACCGTGACGTTCACGCTGCATGGCGGCAAGTATGCGCACTCCGCTCGGATTACCCTGGGAATCGGACTCGACGGCTTTGATCGCCGCTTCACTCACAAAGCCGCTGTCGATCAGGGCGGTGGCCGGTTGCACGTGGGCTCGGGCGGCCGCCAGGTTGGGTTCGAGTTGGTTCTTGTCGTTACAGGCGTTGGTGACGCGTGGTCCCACGATCAACCGGGAATCGGTTTCTACGGCCGCCTGGGCGTGGTAGGCCTGCTGGAAGCCGTCCTTGGTCTGCATGATCCGACTGGCCGGGTCGGTGAAGTTGAACTGATCGCTCGGGCCGGGCGTGGCGTCGGGTGGCACCGGATCTTTGCCTCGCGGCTTGCGGCCGACCTCGCGCTGGGCCTGCCGGGCTGCGAGCTTCGTCTCGTAGCCGGCTTGGTCGGCCTGAGCGCGGGCGAATGCGCGCGCGTCCATCTCGGCTTTCGCTTTAGCTAGCAACGCTTTGCGTTGCTGGCGACGTTGCACTTCATCGGGAATCGACAGGCCGTCCTGCAGGGGCACCGCGTCAGCGTCCTCCGCTTTGGCCAGCAGTTGCTCGATTTCCTGATCGAGCAACTGCATCGTTTTCTCGGCATGCGCGTAGCTCACCGCGGCGTGCTTGCTGGCGTTGGCCAAAACCTTGGTTCCGTCGATCGCCAGGGTGATGTTGCCCACCTTGAGCACTTGGCAACGTGCCGCCATCTCCAGGATCTGCGCGAAGACACTCTTCAGTAGCGCCGCGTTCTCCCGGCGAAAGGTGCAAACGGTGTCGTGGTCGGGATGCGTGTCGGCGCACAACAACCGCACCGCCACGTTCTCATGGGTGCTGCGCTCGATCTGCCGACTCGAAAACACGCCGGTGGCGTAGCTGTAAACCAGCAACGACAACAATACCGACGGCGGATACTGGGCACTGCCGGTGCCCCGGGGGTTGACCCGACAAGATCGCGTGTCGATCGCATCCATCGCGTCGATCACGAAGTGCACCAGATGGCTCGATGGCACCCAATCGCGCAAGTCCGGCGGCAGCAGCAACGGAGTGTCCCGATCTATAATGACGAATCGTGTGGCCATGGACGTATCAAAATTCTTTATACGTTGATAGTCAACCTGTAATGTTATTTTAATCCTAAGTCCGACAGGCTGCTAGGCCTACACAGCCTGTTGCCGCGCTTCGCCATCGTCGATACCGCTCGCCACAATGACAACACCCGGGCCCGCGAAGTCTGCGCGGGCAATCGTCATCTTCGACCGCGCCTATGTCGACTTCGTGCACCTCTTTGAGCTGGGGGTGCGCGCGGTCAGTTGGGTCACGCGTAGTAAGGAAAACCTCAAGTTACGCGTGGTTAAAAAGCGCCTGCGTCGACCTTGCGGTAGCATCCTGAGCGACGACGAAGTCGTCCTGATCAACCCCAACTCCCGCAGCGCGTTCCTCAGCGGATGCGCCGGATCACCGCCCGGGTCGAACTCGACGGCAAAGAGGTGGTGATGACGTTTTTGACCAACAACTTCGAGTGGCCCCCGGCCACCATAGCCGACCTTTATCGCAGCCGCTGGCACTGTGGCCGCTCTGTTGCTCTACGTGCTGTTGCGTGTCCAGGCATTCGTTAATGGCTGGGCGCACAGCTTCACCCGGTTGTTCACCCTCGTGCGCGCGCTCACTTGGGACCGAATCGATCTGCCCAATCTGCTCGACTTCTATGGGACAGCCAGGGCGCGATGGCGCATACGCGCCCAACCCGAACAGAGCTATCTACCGGGGCTCGCCTCCTTCGCCATGGGACAGCACCCCTGAGTTCATCGCCAGCGTTACCCACCTCGCTTCTCCAAATTCAAGAACGACTATCCCTTCACTTCCCGCTCACCCTTGTTGCACCGCAACCACTTGCGCTGCGATAGCTCTGCCTGTAAAAATAATTAGATAATTTACCTGTTCGTTTTTTTAAGAGTTATAGAAGGGACAGGCTAAAAATAGACTTGAGGAGTGTTGAAATGATGATTCTTTGCGGGGATGAGAACGGCGCGGATTAAGGTAGCTGCGGAGGAATCGGCGGCAGTCTATCACTGTATGACGCGCACGGTGAATGGGGAGGGCTTGATTAATGACGTCGCCAAGGAGGTATTGCGGAAGCAGCTGTGGCAGATCGCGGACTACTGTGGTCTAGAAATTATCACTTACGTGATCATGACTAATCACTTTCATGTGCTGGTGCGGGTGCCGCGAAAGGAGAGTATTTCTGATGCTGAGTTGGTGCGGCGTTATCGAGTGCTTTATCCCAAACCGACGAAGTATCAGACGGCGCGGTTTGAGGTGATTGAGGGACAGTTGAAATCAGGAGGTGAGGAGGCGAAGGTCTGGAGAAATCGCCAGTTGGCGATGATGGGGGATCTTTCGCCGTTTATGAAACTGGTGAAGCAACGATTTTCAGTTTGGTATAATCGTAGCCACGATCGCTATGGAACGCTGTGGTCGGAACGTTTTAAAAGTGTGCTGGTCGAGGCAAAGTCCGGGGTAATGCGCACGATGGCTGCCTACATCGATTTGAATCCTGTTCGCGCGGGATTAGTAGATGATCCCAAGGACTATCGGTTTTGCGGTTATGCTGAAGCAGTCGCGGGATTTGGAAGGGCCCAACAGGGGCTCTTTCGAGTGGTTGAAGGTGGGCGGAAGAATGGTTGGAACTGGGTCCAAGACTCTTATCGACAAACCCTATTTGGAAAAGGGGCTGCCCCCGGGGAATCAAGATCCAAAATTGACCGGGCCACCATGGAGGCGGTGATTAAGGCGAAGGGGACACTGCCGCTCCATGAAGTGCTTCGGTGCCGGATTCGCTACTTCAGCGATGGCGCTGTTTTGGGCGGACAGGCGTTTGTGCAAAAACATCTAGGCACTTATCAAAAACTTACCGGACGCCGGAGCCGCACTGCGCCGCGGGCGATGCCCCAGGTGACTGACTGGGGGAAGTTGTCGACGCTGCGGGGATTGAGGCGAGGGGTGTTCGGTTAAAATGAGCCGAACGACTTAATAATCAGGAAGTGGTGCGGGCTTTCTTTGCGCAGAGAATCCAGGCGACGACGGCGGCGATGGCGGTCGCGCTGCCGATGACCCACATGTTTTGACTTCGTTCGGCGGCGGGGGCGATGAGTCCCCAAGGGGAGAAAGTGGCGTAGACCGCGATCATGGCGATCACGGCGGCGGCGCTGACGTGCCAGGCGTATTTCCAAGGCGTGAGATCCACGCCGCCGGCGGTTTCTTGCACGTAGGCTTCGGCGTGAGGCTTCAACTTGCCGACGATCAGCATGAAGATGGTACACACGGCGAAGAGAATGCCGAGCAGGTAGAGAAACGACATGTCCACGGGGAACACAAATTGGAAGATCCCGTAGAGTCCCATGTAGAGCGCGATCGTGGCTTTGGCGGCAAAGGCGGAAACGCGGGCAGTGAAGAAGCCGACCAGAATGACGATGAGGGTGGGGATGTTAAAGAAGCCCATGAATTTCTTCATGAAGGTGAATAATCCGTCCGGGGCGTTGGCGATGTAGGGCGCGACCAACATGGAAAAGATGGCGAGCCCGATACCGAAGATTTTGCACACCTTGACGAGATCCTTGTCGTTGATGTCGGGTTTGACGACGGGCCGATAAAGATTGAGCGCGAAAAGGGTCGAAGCGGAGTTCAGGGCGGAGTTGAAGGAGCTGAGAATCGCGCCGAACAGGACCGCACCGAAGAAGCCGATGAGAGAGGTGGGCAAAATTTTCGCGACCAACACGGGGTAGGCGAAATCGGGGTTGGATACCTCTTCGGGGAAAAGGTGGAATGCGGCGATCCCGGGAATCACAAGAATGAACGGGGCGAAAATTTTCAGGAACCCGGCGTAAAGCACGCCCTTTTGGCCTTCGGCGAGATTCTTGGCCGCGAAGGTGCGTTGGACGATGGCCTGGTTGGTGCACCAGTAGAAAACGTTGATTAGCATGATGCCGCAAAACAGGGCGCCGAAGGGGACGGGGGAGTCAGAGTCTCCGATGGCGTTGAGCTTCTCAGGATGCACATTGATCAGGGTGCTCCAGCCTTCGCCAAAGCTGCCGTCTCCGAGTTTGATCAACGCTAAGATCGGGATGAGCATGCCGCCGATAAGTAGGCCGACACCATTGACGGTATCCGAGATAGCGACGGCTTTCAGCCCGCCGAAAATCGCGTAAATGCTCCCGACAATGCCGATGGCCCAAACCATGATGATGAGAGCGGTCTGCGGTCCGACCCCTAACGCCTCTTGCACGCCGAAAAGGCGATCGAGTGCGAGTGCGCCCGAGTAGAGGACGGTGGGCAGAAAGATCCCACCGAGACTTAAGAGGAAAAGGCCGGCGATAATATTGCGGGTCCCGGCGTCATAGCGTTTTTCGAGGAAGTCGGCCACCGTAGCGATGCCGCCACGTAGGTAGCGGGGCAGGAAGATCAACGCCATGAGCACGAGCGTGAAACCAGAGGTGACTTCCCAACCCATCACCGCGAGGCCGGCCGAAAATCCTTGGCCGTTCATCCCAACGAGTTGTTCGGTCGAGAGGTTGGTGAGGAGGAGGGAGCCGGCAATGACGATGCCGGATAGGCTGCGGCCGCCGAGAAAATAGCCCGCACTGGTCTCGAGGTTTTCGGAACGAGTTTTCCACCAGGAGATGACAGCGACGAGTCCAGTGAAGAATACAAAAGAGATTAGGGTAAGAGCACTCATAGGGGATTGGGGGCGCACCTTAGGTCCGGCGCCGGAGCGCTGACGACCGAGAAGGTGAGGGTTTCGGTGAAACGATCAGAGAGCGGAAGGGACTGCAAGCGGGTTGAAATGCGTTGAGCTTACGGGTTATTGTTGCCGCGTGGTTGACGCTCAAAGTCCGTTCGCTGAAGTTTTTGTGAACCTTTCCCGGTTCATTGCGTCTTAACCGCCGCTGCTCCCCATGATTTTTGCTCTCATTGATATTCTAGTCGGTGCCGATATTCTGATCTACCCGCTCGGGCTCTGCTCGTTGGTAATGGTCTTCATTTTGTGCGAGCGCGCCTACGCGCTGCGCAAAGATGCGGTGATGCCGACTGATCTGGTGGAGGCCGTGGTGGATGGGAAACCGATTTCGGGCGGACGGGAGTCGGTGTTGGCACGAATTATCGAGTTTTCGGAGCGGCATCAGGGCGACGAAGAAGCGGTGAAGGCGTTTTCGCGATTGGAGCTCAATCGCATGGAGCGCGGTTTGCCGTATTTGGATATTATTTATGCCGCGGCTCCTTTGTTGGGGCTGACCGGCACCGTTTGGTCGCTACTGCGGGTTTTCTCGTCGCTGACTGGAGATACGGGATTGCCGGATCCGGTGGCGTTCTCGAGTGGGGTGGCGTTGGCGTTGTCGGCGACGTTGATTGGCCTAGCGATTGCGATTCCCGCGCTGGTGGGCGGCGGTTATCTGCAGCGGAAAGTCGAGAATTATGCCGCGCAATTGGATGTGATCCTCGAACGAATCTTAGGTCGGCATCAGACCGACGCGGACGCCGAAGCAGCTAAGCAGAACTGAGCCGAAGATGGGTGGACTTTACCAACGCCGTCGGAAGCGGCCAGAGATGAATCTGTTACCGCTGATCGATGTGCTCGTGATGCTGATTTTCTTCGCGTTCGTGACGATGCAGTTTCGTTCGGCGAGCACGTTGAACATTACGTTGCCCAAGGTGGAAACCGCGGGAAAGAATGAGTTTAAGGGCGCAGTCACGATCGGGGTGAGCGCCGAGGGTGTCATGACCTTCAATGGCCAGGTGGTGACCGAAGATCAGATCGAAGAATTACTCCTAAAAGTGAAGGAAGTGGACCGTGATATTCCGGTGTTGATCGCCGCAGATGAGTCGACCCCGCTCAAGACGGTCGCTTACCTCATGGATGTCTGCCGTAAGACGGGGCTGAATAAGTTCAGTCTACAGAGCCGCTAAATCCGTAGTGGGGCGTGGGCGCGGTCGGGCAGGATTGTATTTCACCATGAATGGACGCGAAATGGCTTCGCGCACCGGCTACGCACGGTGGGATGAACTGCCCAACGAGGAAGCGCTCAGGCAATCCGGAACGAAAGACTCAAGGAAGTTTGTCACCGATTAAGTGAAAAATGGGATGGGAGGGAGTCGGAGGGAGCGGGATGGAGGCGCACGGGCGGGCCCTCTGGTCGCGATCCGTGATGGGAGGGGCGCTTATTTTAGGAGGTCGCGGAGGTCGGTGAGTTCTAGTTTGGCGCTGGCGGCGTCGCTCGCTTCGAAGACGTCGGCGAGGAGGGCTCGTTTGGATTCTTGGAGTGCGAGGACCTTTTCTTCCACCGTGCCGGAGCAGATGAGTTTGTAGCTCGTCACGACGCGGTCTTGGCCGATGCGGTGGGCGCGGTCGGTGGCTTGGGCTTCGACGGCGGGATTCCACCACGGGTCCATGTGAATGACGGTGTCGGCGGCGGTGAGATTGAGGCCGGTGCCGCCCGCTTTAAGGGAAAGGAAGAACACGGGGATGGAATCGTCGGATTGGAAGGTGTCGACGGCGGCTTGGCGGGCTTTCGGGCTCATGCTGCCATCGAGGTAGGCGTAGGGCACGTTGGTTTCGTCGAGCTCTGCCCGGAGAAGTTTGAGGAGCGACGTAAATTGGGAGAAGACGAGGACGCGGTGGCCTTCGTCGACGATTTCGTCGAGCAGTTCGCGGAACGCGGCCAGTTTGGCGGACCATTCAGGTGGCGCGGTGGCTTCGACGAGGCGCGGGTCGCAACAGGTCTGGCGGAGGCGGAGGAGCTGGGTGAGCGTCGCGAACCGGATGGCGTTGGCCGAGGCACCGGAGGCATCCATGTCGAAGAGGGCGCGTTCGCTCTCTTCCTGTTTGCGGCGATAGAGAGCGGATTGCTCGGGCGAGAATTCGCAGTAGATGACTTGTTCGATTTTCTCGGGTAGCTCAGGCGCGACCAATTTCTTCGTGCGGCGAAGAATATAGGGGGCAGTTTGGGCGCGGAGGCGGTCGTCATACCAGCGGCGTTCGTCGCCCCGGGTGCCGGTCGGGACGGGTTTGAGGAAGCCGGGGAGGAGGAATTCGAAGAGCGAGCGGAGATCTTCGAGGGAGTTTTCCAAGGGGGTGCCGGTGAGGAGGAAGCGGCTTTGGGCGTCGAGGGCCCGGAGGGCCTTGGCGTTGCGGGTGCGGCGGTTTTTGATGTGCTGCGCTTCGTCGGCGATAACGACCTGCCAGCGGTTTTGGGCGAAGATGGCGCGGTCGTTGGCGAGGGTGGCGTAGGAAGTGAGAATGAGGTCGTAGGAGCCGGCGTCCGTGGCAGTCGACAGGCGGGATGCGCCGTGGTGGACGAAAGTGCGCAAGGTCGGCGCGAAGCGGACGGCTTCACGTCGCCAGTTTTCGACGAGGGAGGCGGGGGCGATGACCAAGGCGGGGAGCGACGTTAGCGGCTGATTTTCGATTTTCGAATTTGGATTTTGGATGGGGCGGCGCCGGAGGCTAGGGGCGAGGCCGTGGGGGGGGGCTTTGGCCGGGGTTTTGAGAGCGGTGAGGAGGGCGAGGGCCTGGATGGTTTTACCCAGACCCATTTCGTCGGCGAGGATGCCGCCGAGTTGATGGCCGTGAAGATAGAGGAGCCAGGCGGTGCCGAGCCGCTGGTAGGGACGCAGTAGATCGTTGAGTACGGGCGGGACCGGGGCAGCGGTGATCGATGAAAGGTCGCGGAGGGCGGCGCTCCGGTTGCGCCAGCTGGCAGGGGATTTGAAGCCGGGTGAGAGTTCTTCGAGGAGGTCGTCGATCTCGGCGGCGCGGGCGCCAGTGACCCGGTGGGTCTGGCGAGTGCCCCCGGTCGCAGTTTGGTCGCCAGCGAGGGCGCTTTGGACGGCGGCCACTTTTTCGGCCCGGGCTCGATCGATGAGGAAAATCTTTTCGTCGGATTCCACGTAGTCGCGACCAGAGGTGATCGCGGCGGAAAGGGCGGCGGGAGGCGCGTTGCCGGCAGAGAGGCCAAGGGTGACATCAAACCCGTCTGATTTGGCGGAGACTTGGGCTTCGATGTCGGTGAATACGATCTTGGCGGTGTTCTTTTCGAAGTTCTCGGTGAATTCAGCGTAGAATTCGTCGCGGAGTTCACCGAGACGGGTGGCGAGGAAGTTGAGGACCTTGTGGCGATCACGCATCCACCACTTGCGATTGGAGGGCTCGAGGCGGAAGCCGTGTTCCTTCACCAGTTCAAGTGCCGAGCGGTAGGCGAGTGACTCGCGGGAAGGGAGGCTGATGGCCAGGAAGTGTTCGGAGCCGTCGACAATGAGAGGAGCGATTTCGGAATGGGGAGTCCGGATTTTGGACTGTGGATCGGGTCGCGATCGAGAAGGCGTTTTAGCTGCTGGAGCCGGTTGGGGCTTTTCGGGCTGACCGAGATGTTCAGAGACTCCTCGGAGGAGGGGGCCGATCCAGGGGATGGAATGGGAGGGGGTGTTGACGAAGGAGAAGAGGGGTTGGCCCTTCAAGAGGGTAACGAGTTCCCGCAGTTGCGCCCGGGAGAGCTGAAGAAAGAGGATGGGGGCGGGGGAGACGCCGAAGCGCTGGAGGGCAGCGAGGGCAGGAAGAATTTCAGCGGGAGGCGGATGGCTCAAGTCGACCTCGATCTTGAGGGCAATGGCATCGCGCGGAGCGGTGGTGGCGAGATTGGGGGGGAGGTGGAGCCGAAGCATGGACAGGAATTGGTCGCAGAGGACGCAGAGGAGACGCAGAGGTCATCGAGTTGGAACTAAAGGGCCGAAGAGGCAAGGAACGCCGCCTGAAGCACGGCGCCACGATGGAGAGGCGGAGTTGGACACGGAGGGCGGGCAGAGGTCACGGCGGAAATTGAGGGTGGAGCGAATTAGGTGGGGAAGCGTTGAGAATCGTCTTTTTAGAATGAAAGAAGTTTGGGAATAGAGGGGGAGGTGTTCTACTCTCAAGTTTGAATGAGTAACGAAGTATTCGCCCAACTAGTTGATGCGCATTACACGCCGTTATTCCGATTTGCGCTGAGTCTGGCGCGTCGGGAGGCGGATGCGTGTGATTTGGTGCAACAAACTTTTTTCATTTGGGCCAAAAACGGGCATCAACTGCGGGAAAAATCGAAGGCGAAAACGTGGTTGTTTACTACGCTCTATCGGGAGTTTTTACGCGGTCGACGTCGCGATCAACGATCGCAGTCGATCGAGGATCTGCCGCCTTCCGCGCAGGATGTGCCAGCTGAAGATGTGGACCACGCTCGGAGTCTGGACGGCCAACAGGTGGTGGAGGCCTTGCAGGAGGTCGACGAAGTGTTTCGCGCCCCGCTGACGCTTTTTTACCTCGAAGATCTAAGTTACCAAGAAATCGCTGATTCGCTTGATGTGCCGATCGGCACGGTGATGTCGCGGCTATCGCGGGGTAAGACTCAGTTGAGAAAAATTTTGGCCCGTAAAGAAGCGGGCAGTCACCAAGATGGTGGCGTAGTAGACTTTCCAAAAATTAAAAAACAAGGGGGGACCCGATGACAAACGACGAAGCAAAATTTATGCTACAAGGCTACCGACCTAATGGTCAGGACGCCAATAACGCCGCATTCAAACCCGCGCTGGAGCAGGCGACCCTTGATCCGATGTTACGGGAGTGGTTTGAGCGCGAACAAGCGTTTGATGCCGTGATGGCGGAGAAACTCAAAGAAGTCTCCGCTCCTGCCGGCTTACGAGAGTCGATCTTGGCGGGAACGAAATTGAGCTCGCAACCGGAGACAACGAAGCCGGCGTGGTGGCGTCAGCCTTGGGGTATGGCGATGGCGGCCGCGGCCGCGGTGGTGTTTCTCTTTGCGTTCTGGTCTCCCACCGACCGGCAGCCGATTGCCTCAGTACCGGGGATCGATGCAATTATGCAAATCGCCCGGATGGACACGCAAGGCGAACACCCCGGTGATGTCCTAAAGGCCTATCAGTTGGGCGCGTTTGGGGCGTGGTTGGAGAATCCCACGACGAAGTTAGGTTCAGGAACGATTCCACCCGATTTTGCGGCGCTTAAAGCTGAAGGATGCCGGACGATCGATATTGCCGGTCGCGAAGTTTTGGAGATCTGTTTTCGGCGGGATACGGGTTGGTTTCACGTTTATCTCACGCCGCGAGAGGGGTTTGATAATGGTTCGTTACATGCTGATCCGATGTTCCAGGAACAGGGTCAGTTTGCCGCGGCCTCGTGGGCGGATGATCAGTTCGTCTATCTGGTAGCGGGAACGACTGGAATCGACGCTCTCCGCGGCTTGCTCTAAACCTTCATGAATCAAATTAGTCGTTATTTAAACTGGCTACACCTGCAGTGGCCGGCCGGACGGGTGGAGAAGTTGCCCGAGGTGAATTCAGATGGCACCACGGTGGTCCCGGGTGTGCGCGTGGTGGGTGACCTGACGGGGGTGCCGCTGCTCAAGTTTGCGGCGGATACGGGAGCTAAGGCGGTTGCGGCGGTGGCTGCGGAGTTGGGTAGTGAGGTGGGTAAGGAATCGGGTCCGGCGGATTTAGCGATCGTGGGGGGCGGGGTGGCCGGACTCGCGGCGGCGTTGGAAGCAAAACGTCTCGGCTTGCGCTTCGTGGTGTTTGAGGCGAGCCAGCCGTTTGCGACCATCGTTAATTTTCCGAAACGGAAACCGATTTTCACGTATCCCACCGACATGCAGCACGCTGGCGAATTGGCGCTCAACGCGGACGTCAAAGAAGACTTGGTGGCCGAGTTGGAATCACAGCGCAACGCGGCGGGAATCGAACCCAAGCAAGTGCGTATCCAGAAATTGGAGCGCAAAGGTGATTTGATTCATCTGCACCATGATGGCGGCGAGGCGTTTAAAGCGCGACGCGTTATCGTGGCGATCGGTCGCAGCGGTAACCACCGTAAGTTGAACGTGCCGGGGGAGGATAAGGACAAGGTTTCGAATCGGCTCCATGATCCCGCGGAATTTTCAGGTCGCAAAGTTTTGGTTGTCGGCGGTGGCGATTCGGCGGTGGAAGCCGCGGTGGCGTTGCAGGAGGCGGGTGCTGAAGTGGCTTTGAGCTACCGAGGCCCCGAGCTTTCGCGAGCGAAACCGGAGAATGTTGAGGCACTGAACGCGAGTGGCGCGGAGGTGATCTACAAGTCGACGGTGTTGCGGATTGATGACGACGCGGTCACGCTTAAGACGAAGGATGGGGACGTTGCGCTTCCCAACGATGCGGTGTTTTCATTGATTGGTCGTGAGCCGCCTTTGGACTTTTTCAGAAGGAGCGGAATCCCAATTCAGGGTGAGACTGGCTTGATGGGATGGGTGGGGGTCGTCGCGCTGATTTTGTTCTGTGTATTTGTCTACTCGTGGAAGAGCGGAGGACCCACGGAGAGTTGGATAAATCCAGCGGGATTGGCGGCTTCACTTTCCGAACAATGGGATGATCGCACGACGATCTTGGGCACGATGGCGGTGTCGATGAATTCGCGGTCGTTCTACTACACGCTGTTGTATAGCTCGCTGATTCTGTTTTTCGGGATCGATCGCATTCGCCGGAGGCGCACGCCCTACGTGAAGATCCAGACGATCACGTTGATGTTCGTGCAGTGGATACCGCTGTTTATCCTGCCGGAGATTGTGCTGCCCTGGCTGGGCTACAACGGAGCGTTTGCCAGTGGCTTTGGAGCGGTGATCGGCGATGGACTCTTTGAGAAGTATATTTCGGTCGAACAGTATGCGATCGGCATGTGGTCGGATGGCGGACATCCGCGCGCTTACTGGCGGGCCTATGGCTTCATTTTGGCGTGGCCGCTGAATGTTTATAATGTGTTCACCGGGTCGCCGCATTGGTGGTGGCTGGTGATCGGTTTTTTCCAGACCTGTGTGCTGATTCCTTGGATGATTTACCGGTGGGGCAAAGGCGCTTACTGTGGCTGGATTTGCTCGTGTGGTGCGTTGGCGGAAACGATGGGCGATCGGCATCGCCACAAGATGCCTCATGGTCCGATTTGGAATAAGGTGAACGCGATCGGTCAGGTTTTCTTGGCGGCGGCAGTGGCTTTACTGGTCCTGCGGATTGTCGGTTGGGTCACGCCGTTTGCGTGGCCTGACCGCGTGTTTGATTTGCTACTGGAAGGAAAGGCGGCGGACGGTTCTAAGGCCGCGGGATGGTTTCTCAGTTACAAATGGTTCGTGGATATCTTGTTTGGCGGCGTGATTGGGGTGGGATTCTATTTCAAGTATTCTGGGCGGATCTGGTGCCGGTTTGCTTGCCCCCTGGCGGCGCTCATGCACATCTACGCGAGGTTCACGCGTTTTCGAATTTTTGCGGATAAGAAGAAGTGCATTTCCTGCAATATCTGCACCAGTGTTTGTCACCAAGGCATCGACGTCATGGCGTTTGCCAACAAGGGAGCACCCATGGAGGATCCGGAGTGTGTGCGTTGTTCGGCGTGTGTGCAAAGCTGCCCGACGGGAGTGCTGAGTTTTGGCCGTCTCTTGGCGAACGGAAAACCCCTATTTGACGACCTACCCGCGTCGCCGGTGCAGATGCAAGAACAGGCTCGTGCAATCAAATGAGGCGCTCGTTCGTTGCCCTCTAAAGATGACTGAAGGCACTTGCAGGGTCTCCTAGGCTTGATCTCTTCAATGTAGGATTACTATAAATACAGTGGCGCAAAGTCTTCAGCTATTGGCAGTTTTTTGGGTCGGGGTGATGAGTGCGCACGCGCAAGAGACGGGGCCGGTCGAAGTCGTTCCCGTTGATATCATAATCTCCTTTTCGTTCACGCTCGATTTGATCGATGGGCAGAGAGTTGTGGTCACTGTAAATGATGAAGACGACCTCGCGTATGTTGTTGCGGTGAGTCCGATAATCGGGGTGCGAGTGACCCAGTTGGGAGTCGAAGGAAATTCCGGTTTCGTGGTGCCGACGGAGTTACTTGAGCAGGTGGGACCGCTTTCGGAAAGTCAGTTAGCTCACATATCTGCTGGAATTAGGGCATTTTCCGCCGAAGCGGGAGCGGGAATGCAGGCGACGATTGCGCCGATGATTACCCTTCAGCCGGTGGTGCAGACCGTGCGACCGGGCCAGCGAGCGGCAATGATGGCAGTCGTTAGAGGGAAAGGAACGATGGGGTATGAGTGGCAGCGAGATGGGGTCACGCTGGAGGATCTAAATTCAAAAATCCTGCGCTTAAATTCGGTTTCTGCAGCGGATGCGGGGGACTATATTGCCAACGTCACCAATGGGCTGGGCACTGTGACGAGGGCGCCGGTACGATTGACCATTGAAGATACGGCAGCGGGACGATTGCTGAATTTATCCTCTCAGGCGGATGTAGGGGGAGATGAGGAACAGCTGATCCCCAGTTTTGTGGCGCAGAGGGCCGTGCGTTTACTGGTGCGCGCGGTGGGTCCTGCCCTAGACGATTTCGGGGTGACGGATACATTGGCTGATCCGGAATTCGATATTTGGGATGCGGGGGAGATGTTCGGGACGAACAAAAATTGGGGCGATGGCGGGACGGGGAGCGCGATTTCTAATACGGCGGCAGTGGTGGTGGGATTTCCGCTGCGGTCGGGTAGTGGCGATACCGCGTTGATTTATGACTATGATGGCGGGCCCCGTTCGGTTCCGGTGAGATCAGCCGATGGAGGCACTGGCACCGCGCTGGTGGAGGTTTATGAAGTGCCGACCGCGGGCCGGGATGGTCGTCTGGTGAATCTCGCCACGCGCGGGGTGGTGCAGTCGGGCAAGACGCTGATGGCGGGATTTGTAATCGGAGGCACGGGGGCACGAACGGTTTTGATTCGAGGGATTGGGCCGGCATTGAGGGCGTTTGGCGTGGCGGGGGTATTAACAGACCCCAAGATGTCATTGGCGAGTGGAGGGATTGTGCTGACTTCTAATGATAATTGGGCGGCTGACCCGTTTGGCCAAAGGTTAGTCAGTGCGATGGGGACGACAGCGGGAGCATTTGCCTTGTCAGCAGATGGTGCGGACGCGGCTCTCGTTATCACGCTTCCGCCGGGTCCGTATACGGTGGAAATCACCGGTAAAGGCGATGCGGCGGGGGGTGGTTTTGGCGGAAATCTATGATGTAACTGATATTTAGGGATCTAAAAGATTTCTGAGAATTCACTTCTGCCCAAGGAATCGAGTGCTAGCGTGCGGTTCTCTTTATGGAACCTAGGAAAAACACGGCAAAAGAACCGGTGAAGTTTGGCACCTTCGGTGGGGTGTTTGTGCCCAACGTGTTGACGATTCTGGGCGTCATCATGTTCCTTCGCACCGGCTGGGTAGTGGGGCATGCGGGGCTCAAGGATGCGTTGATCATCTTGTTGATCGCGAATGCGATCACCTTGCTGACGAGTTTGTCGCTCTCGTCTATTTCGACGAATATTAGGGTAAAAGGAGGGGGAGCGTATTTTTTGATCTCCCGAAATCTAGGGCTCGAGATCGGCGGATCGGTAGGGATTCCGCTCTTTTTGGCGCAGGCGGTTTCGGTGGCGTTTTACATCATTGGTTTCGCGGAGTCGTTGGAGTATTTGGTTCCGGGACTACCCATCCGGTTGGTGACGTTGGCGACACTTTTGCTGATTTTTGGAATTGCGTGGAAGGGCGCGGAGATCGCGGTGAAGGCCCAGTATTTTATCTTGGGAGCGTTGGGGTTATCGCTGATTTCGTTTTTCCTCGGCTGGTCGCCGGTGGAGGACTGGAGCGGGCGGCTCGCGCCGCAGTATGGCTCGAATCTGAGTTTTTGGATGGTCTTTGCGATCTTTTTTCCGGCCGTGACGGGTATCATGTCAGGGGTGAGTATGTCGGGGGATTTGAAAGATCCCTCGAAGAGTGTGCCCAAAGGGACGATTTACGCAGTCATCGTGTGCTTTGTGGTGTATGCGGTCCAGATGGTGTGGCTTTCGGTGCATGCGAGTCGCGAGGAATTGATGGGGAACACCATGGTGATGGAGCGGGTGGCGTTGGTCGGGCCGTTGATTTTTGTGGGGTTGTGGGCGGCGACGTTATCATCGGCGCTGGCGAGTTTGTTGGCGGCACCGCGGACATTGCAGGCCTTAGCGCAAGATCGCGTGGTGCCGTTTGGGTTGGGCAAGGGGCACGGGCCGGGGAATGAGCCTAGAGTCGCCCTGATGCTCTCGGCGGGGGTGGCCGGGGTGTGCTTGTTGGCGGGGCGGTTGGATGTAATCGCACCGGTGATATCGATGTTTTTTCTGACCACCTACGGCACCGTGAATTTGGTGGCAGGATTGAGTGCGTTGGCGTCGAACCCCAGTTATCGCCCGACGTTCCGGGTGCATTGGCTGCCGTGTTTGCTCGGAGCAGCCGGCTGTTTGTTGGCGATGTTCTTGTTGAATGCGTTGGCGACGATTGTGGCGGTGGCGTGTATCGTGGGCCTGTATACGTTGCTCAAGCAGCGGCATTATCAGACGGCGTGGGGGGATGAGCGCAGTGGCATCTGGTTTGCGCTGGCGCGGTTCGGGCTGTTGCGATTAGCGGAGTCGCGGCAGCACGTGCGCAATTGGCGGCCCGTGATCTTGGTGTTGGTGGGAAATCCGACGCATCGATTGGCATTGATCGAGCTGGCGAATCGGTTGGAAGCCCGACGAGGGTTGTTATTCCTGTCGCAAATTGTGGCGGGGGATTGGGACAAACTGGTTTCGCGGCAGGCTTCGTTGCAGCGGCAGTTGCAGGATTTCATCCGAGAGAGTCGGCTTTCGGCCGTGGGGAAGACGGTGATTGCGGACACTTTTGAAGACGGGGTTTCGACGCTACTCCAGGTGGCGGGGGTGGGGGCATTGGAACCGAATACGGTGTTGATCGGATGGAGTGAAGATGCGTTGCGGGAGCGGGAGTTTTTAGGCGCGGTGAGGCGAATTTTGGAATTGGAGCGCAACCTACTAATTTTTGCGGAGGCCGAGTTGCCGAGTTACGAATTGGAGCCGGTTATCGATGTGTGGTGGCGAGCGAAGAACAACGGCAGCTTTATGCTGACCTTGGCGCATTTGTGGCAGGAAGGCGTGATTGGGAAACGCTATCGTTTGCGCGTGCGGCGAATTATCGATTCCGAGGCGGGGAGATCCAAAATTGAGGCGGCGATGCAAGCAATGGTGCGCCAGACTCGGTATGAGGCGGAAATCGATATCGTGGTCGCGGATGGGCCTCCTTTCGAAGTCATCGCACGAAAGTCGGAGCGCTCGGCGTTGTGTTTCGTGGGGATGAATTTGGAAGCTTCAGGTAATTTGGCCAATCCGGTGGCGAGTATGAAACCGTTGGTGGCGGCGCTGAAGGGAGAGGTTGTTTTGGCAAAAAGTTGGCTCGATTTGCATGCGCACGAGAACCAGTAGGATGGATAAAATGAATTTTAGCGGGAAGATTTTGGAGATAAACGACTCACATTTATTATGCGGTGTTTGATCACAGCGGGACCGACTCGCGAACATTGGGATCCAGTTCGATATCTGAGCAATGGATCGAGCGGGAAGATGGGCTATGCCCTCGCCCGAGCGGCCCTCGCAAGGGGATGGGAGGTCCAGTTGGTGAGTGGGCCAGTCGCGTTGACTCCCCCGAAAGGGGTGACGGTAACGAAGGTGGTATCAGCAGAGGAGATGCTGAAGGCGTGTGAGGCGCGGTTTCAGGACTGCGACGTGTTTATCGCGGTGGCGGCAGTGTCGGATTACAGGCCGGTGGCTCGCGAGGTGGAAAAGGGGGCTAAGCGGGAGGGGCGAGTTACGCTGGAGCTGGAGTCGACGGGGGACATTTTGCGAACCATGGGCGAGAGACGTCGGGATAATCAGGTGTTGATCGGATTTGCGGCGGAAACGTCGGATATCGAGCGCAAGGCACCGGAAAAATTGGTGCGTAAACACTGCGATTGGATCGTGGCGAATGACGTGAGTAAAAAAGAGATCGGGATGGAATCTGATTTGAACGCAGTTTCCTTGTGGAATGCGCAGGGCAAGGTTGGCGAAGCAGGACCAGCTGATAAGGCGAAGATTGCGGGTTGGTTGTTGGATCAGATTTTCGATTAATGAGGCAGGTCGAGGGAGAATTGAGGCGACGTAGTTCGGCCTTGGAGAGAAGAGAAACCTTCGTCAGTTTTTCGTTTATACGATGCAATTCCGTCTAACCAAAATTGATAATTTGGGTTTTATAGCACCTTTAATATGCTTTGGGTTCGCGTGGCTGGTGAGTCACTTTGATTGGTTTCAGCGATTCGAATGGAAGACGTTAGATTGGCGAACTCAAGTTCGGGCGGAATGGGGGCAAGCGTCTCCGGATGAGCGGATCCAGATTATCGGTATTGGGGATAAATCGACGTTGAATATCGAGCCATGGCCATTTCGGCGAAGCTATCATGGGCAGATGCAGTATTTAATGGGGAACGAAAATCCGGCGGTGATCGTTTGGGATATTATTTTCGCGAACCGAGTTGATATGAACGGTCAGCCGCTTGATGAAGATTCTGATTTGGTGTTTGCGGTCGCGACCGAGGAATTGGCCAATCAAGGTACGCCAGTGGTCTTCGCGGCGGTGTCGAGCCCTGATCCGACCGGCGATAGTTTAGCAGAACTGGGAAAAACTCAGCCGATCACAAACGTCATCGGCTCCCGCGATGCATTGAGCGGAGATGCGGAGTTGACGATGCCCTTCCCGCGTATTCGTGAGTGGGGCTATTTCGGCACCGCGGATGCTCCTCGCGGGGCCGGAGGCATCATCCGAAAAATGCCGATGATAGTCCGAGTTAAGGATCAGGTTTTCCCGTCCTTATCGTTGCAGGCGGTGATGCGGTTCTGGGGATTAAATGGCGGTGACTTGGAAGTCGTCATTGGGGATCGCATCAGCCTCGGACCGAAAGCGGAAGGTCGAATAATTCCGATTGATGAAGCGGGGATGATGTTAATTAACTTTCGGTATGAGACCATGAACGCAGGAGACCAGCTGGGGATCGAGTTTCCCACCATGGAGTATTATGATCAGCTCGTCGCGTTGACGGAAAAATATGTGCGGAAGAACTCCGAAGCCCGCCCGCCCGTTTCGTTGGATGGTAATATTGTATTGGTGGGCGAGTTTTCAACGGATACGGCAACCACACCGCGGAACGATCAAAGCCCACTGGTTTTGATGCACGCTAACGTGCTGAATAATATTTTGCAGTCCGATTATGTGCGGCTCGCGGATCGGAGGATAGTTTGGGCGGGAGTGCTGATCCTTAGCTACCTAGGCGTGATCTTTCTCAGGAAAAAATCGGTTTTCCTGTTGGCTTTGTTCGCGTTGGTCGCGGTGATTGGCTACGTTTCGTGGGGGTTTTTCGCGTGGATGGAGTGGAGTTTGTGGCTGCCTTTGAGTGCGCCGGTATTGGGCTTTGCCATGCTCCAATTCGCGGTGATCACGCAGCGGGTAGTGGCCGAGCAAACGGCGAAAATTCAAGTGCGAGCGATGTTCGGTTCGTATGTCTCGCCGGTGGTGGTTAAACAGATGATCGCGGCGGAAACGCAGCCGGAATTGGGCGGAGTGGATGAAGAGATTACGGGCTATTTTTCTGACATTCAGAGTTTTTCGAGCTTCTCCGAGGTGCTCTCGACCAGCCAATTGGTGGAACTACTCAATGAGTATCTGACGGTTTGCACGGACATCATCCAAGCACAGGGGGGCACGCTGGATAAGTATATCGGAGATGCGGTGGTCGCGATGTTTGGCGCGCCGGTGTATCAAGCGGAGCATGCTTATAAAGCCTGTTTGACCAGTCAGCTGGTGCAGCAGCAATTGGGGGATTTACGACTCAAGTGGAAAGGTGAAGGCGATAAATGGCCATCGATGGTGCATAATATGCGCACTCGGATTGGATTGAATACGGGAGTCTGTATGATTGGAAATATGGGCAGCCGGTCCCGATTTAATTATACGATGATGGGAGATAACGTGAATCTTGCTGCGCGGATGGAAAGTGGGGCGAAAAGTTGGGGGGTATTCGACATGGTGAGTGAGTCGACCAGATCTGCTTGTGAGGCGTTTGGTGGAGATCAAATCATCTTTCGGTCGCTTGGGCGGATTACGGTGCAAGGGCGTTCGACTCCGGTGCCGATTCATGAGGTCGTGGGATTGAAGAGTGCGGTTTCGGCGCAAACGCACGAATGCTTAGCTCTCTTTGCTGAGGGGATGGATCGGCATTATGCTCAGGACTGGAAGGGGGCAGCAGAGAAATTTGCGAGGAGCGCTCAACTGGAGTTTTATCAGCGGAATTTGGAAACGGGCATTAAATCCAATCCCTCCTTGATATACGGCAATATAGTGAAGGGGATGGCAGAGCACCCGCCGATGGCGAACTGGGATGGAGTCTTCCGAATGACCCAAAAATAGATTTTCACCGACAAGCTAGGCTAGTTCACTTTTCAGAAAAATCGGATTTTAGGGGTTTTATTTCTCCCAAGTATTTGATTTAATTAATGCTACTTATGAAGTTCAGAGCATTCCTATTAGTCGTATTCGCATTTCTAACGACTTCAATTTTGACGGCGGAACTGGCAAAAATTATCCGGTTAACCGGCACTCAGGATGTTTTAGTCACCTTACCGGATGGGAGCGAGGTTCCGGGGGTAGTCGGGTTGGAAATGCCAGTCGACTCACTCATTGAGGTGCGGGCGGGGACTAAGCTTTTCTTCAAGACTTTTGAAGGCCAGATCACGGTGGTTGAAGCGAACAGTGTCGTATTTCTCGAGACCATTGAAGTGACTCCCGACGCCAGAGAGAAGACGGTTATCGCCTTAAGGCAGGGAGATCTCGTCGCTAACTTGGATCCCAACAAGCGGGGAACCAATGACTATGGGGTGCGGACCCCGAAGGGGGTGGCGGCAGCGCGCGGCACGAATTATTCGGTGAGTGTGAATGGAATCACGGTGTTGGTCACTGTTTCGGCGGGGCAGGTCTCGTTCTCGGTGCCTGACTTTCCTGCACCTATTATTTTGGTGCCAGGGCAGGCTTCAGGAGCCTCCTCGCAGCAAGCAAGTTCGCTTGCAGCGGTCCTTAGTGATCCGGCGACAGCGGCAATCGCTCGAATCGCGTTGCAAGCCACGGCGTCGGCCGTGGCCTCGAGATTGGTTTAATTGGTGTGGCTACGCGGTGGCAGCGAAGAGGGTGCTGCAGAGGTTGGGTTCGTTTTTAAGCGGCTTCGTGGGGTCTCGTGCCGCGCACATGAA
>Ga0208414_1000076_pt1 | contig 111932 bp, 114 predicted proteins | sample AntAceMetag02UKE_FD_184770 | JGI IMG/M metagenome (GOLD analysis project Ga0208414, IMG submission 184770) | Saline lake microbial communities from Ace Lake, Antarctica - Antarctic Ace Lake Metagenome 02UKE (SPAdes) (version 2) | ecosystem: Environmental > Aquatic > Non-marine Saline and... | reverse complement strand
GTGAACCTGGATCACGCTCTTCGCAAGGTCGATCCCAAACCGGATAGCCTGTCCCACGGACGGTCTCCTCTGTTGGATGCTTCACACCCAGCATGGCACCCTTGATGCCGTCAGGGGGCCGTCCACCAATCACCCCGGAAGCCGCGGCGAAGCCGCGGCTTCCGGGGCCTACGGCGCGACGGTGGGTTGCCGATGGTGGCGCCGACGGAGCGGCGGGTGGGTCCGGCCCGCGCTGCGCTTGGCCGGGATGACGACGGCAGGGGGAGGCGCTCCAACTCAGCGCCGGGCGAGCGCCCGCTCCAGGTAGTCGAGGCGGTCCTGGCCGTAGAACGGCTCATCGTCCAGGTAGTAGGTGGGGGCGCCGATCACCCCGCGCACGATCGCTTCCTGGCAGTTGCGGGCCAACTCGGCCTGCACCCCGGCGGTCATCGCCTCCTCGATCAGCGCGTCGGGAACCGCGAAGCCGGCCGACCGGCAAAGCTCGACGACGACGGATGCGTCGGCGATATCCCGGTCGTCGCGCCACAGCGCCTGCAGCACCCGCAGGCTAAGGTCGTCGATATCCCCTGGCTCGCCTCGGGCGACGGCGCGCTGGCCGGCGATGACGATGCCGGAGGGCAACTCGACCGGGCCCATGTGGTGGACCGGCTCGCGCAGCAGCGGCACGCCGAGCTGCTCGGCGCACCGCAGGGCGTCGCGCATCGAGTAGTTCCGGAGCATGGTCGGCCGCTCCCCGAACGGCAGCCCACCGATCGCCGGCATGGTAACCGACAGCATGATCGGCCGATGCAGGATCCGACGTCCGTGCGCCTTTGCCAGCGCGTTAAGCCGCGCTGCTCCAAGATAGGTGAAATTGGATCGGGTCGAGTAGTAGTAGTCGATGGTCTTCACGGGCGCCGACTCCGGTGAATGGAAACGTTGGACGCTACGACGCCGACCGAACGCGCGCCAGCCGGCCCGCGACCACGTTCCCGTGACCTGAGCGCTATCCCTGCTTCTGGACCTTTGCCCAGGTGTCGCGCAGGCCAACGGTGCGGTTGAACACCGGCTTGCCAGGCGCCGAATCGCGGTCGCGGCAGAAATAGCCGAGCCGCTCGAACTGCACTGGCTCGGGGTCGTTGCCCTCGGCCAGCGCCGGCTCCACCAGGGCGCCGGACAGCACCTCGAGCGAGCCCGCGTTGAGGTCGGAGAAGATGTCGCCGCTCTCCGAACCCGGGATCGGGCTGGAGAACAGGTGGTCGTACAGCCTGACCTCGGCCGGCACCGCGTCGGCCGCCGACAGCCAGTGCAGGGTGCCGCGGACCTTGCGGCCGTCCGGCGAGTCGCCGCCGCGAGTCGCCGGGTCGTAGGTGCAGCGCAGTTCCACCACGGTGCCGGCGTCGTCTTTCACCACGCCGGTGCAGGTCACGAAATAGGCGTAGCGCAGCCGTACCTCCTGGCCGGGGGTCAGCCGGAAGAACTTCTTCGGCGCGTCCTCCATGAAGTCGTCCTGCTCGACCCACAACTCGCGGCCGAAGCGGATGGTCCGCGACCCCGCCTCGGGATCCTCGGGGTTGTTGACCGCCTCCAATTCCTCGACCCGGCCCTCGGGCCAGTTCTCGATCACCACCTTGAGCGGGCGCAGCACCGCCATCCGACGGGCCGCGACCTTGTTCAGCAGGTCCCGGATCGAGAACTCGAACATCCCGAAATCGACCAGGCTGTTGGCGCGCGCCATGCCGATCCGCCGGATGAAGTCGCGCAGCGCCGCCGGCGGCACGCCGCGGCGCCGCATCCCGGCCAGGGTCGGCATCCGCGGGTCGTCCCAGCCGTTGACATGGCCGTCGCGCACCAGGGTGGTGAGCACCCGCTTCGACAGCACCGTGTGGGTCAGGTTCAGGCGCGCGAACTCGTACTGCCGCGGCCGCGCCGGCACCGGCAGGTTCTCGATGAACCAGTCGTAGAGCGGGCGGTGGTCCTCGAACTCCAGCGTGCACAGCGAGTGGGTAACGCCCTCGATCGCGTCGGACTGCCCGTGCGCGTAGTCGTAGGTCGGGTAGATGCACCAGGCGTCGCCGGTGCGCGGATGGGTGGCGTGCAGGATGCGGTACAGGGTCGGGTCACGCAGGTTGATGTTGCCCGACGCCATGTCGATCCTGGCGCGCAGCACGCGGGCGCCGTTCGGGAACTCGCCGGCCCGCATGCGCCGGAACAGGTCGAGGTTCTCCTCCACGCCGCGGTCGCGGAACGGGCTCGGCGTGCCGGCCTCGGTGAGGGTGCCGCGGGTACGCCGCATCGCCTCGGCGGACTGGTCGTCAACATAGGCTTTGCCGGCGCGGATCAGGTGCTCGGCCCACTCGTACAGCGTTTCGAAGTAGTCGGACGCGTGGTACAGGTGCGCGCCCCAGTCGAAGCCGAGCCAGCGCACATCGCGCTGGATGGCGTCGATGAACTCCTGCTCCTCCTTCACCGGGTTGGTGTCGTCGAACCGCAGGTGGCAGCGGCCGCTGAACTCCTCGGCGACGCCGAAGTTAAGGCAGATCGACTTGGCGTGGCCGAGGTGTAGGTAGCCGTTCGGCTCCGGCGGGAACCGGGTGACCGGCGCCTCGTACCGGCCGGCGGCGAGATCGGCGCGGACGATCTCGCGGATGAAGTCCTGGCCGACGGCCTCCGGCGTGCCTGGAGTCTCCGCGCCCGTCGCTGTGTCGCTCATCGCCTGATCCTCACCTTCGTTCGCGCCTATGTGCCAAATCCGCGGCGGCGCGCCAAGGGCGGCCTTCGCATCGCCGCTCAGCGCTCCGCCAGCGCCAGCTTGGCGCCGAGGGCCACGGAACCCGCCGGAGGGGGCCCGGCAAGCCAGGTCGGCTCGCCCACCGTCGTCGCGAACAGCCCTTAAACGGGGTGAGGTGACGGGGACCCGGGTCACGGTGGCGGCCCTTCCCGGGTGGTGCGGGGCCGGCCGGCCAGCGCTGCGAGCGGAACTTGATCCCGCCGGGCAGCCGAATCTTGAACGGGATGCGGCTGGAGGGTTTAGGCGACCGCGGAGGTCGCCGCCTGGACCGACTGGAGCCCGACGATCCGGCCGTCAGGCGCCGGCTGCCTTGGGTTGAGGGGTGGGGCCGGGCTCACCGCGACCGCTCTTGTCGACCATAAGGCGCGCCCGGATCTCGCGGACCACGCCGAATTGCGATCGCGCGATGTCCCGCAGTTCCAACTCCGTCACCTCGCCCTTTTTGAGTTTCTCGGCCCAATGCTTGTCGTAGATGTTGTTGATCGCCATCGGCTCGAAGTCGACGTCCAGCATCAAGGCCAGCATCGTCACGTTCACGCGCCGCTCCACCCAGTCCAGGTTGCGGGCCCGCGACAGCATCAGGAAGGTATCCGGGGTGAAGGCCCGGATGTGGGTCGGGTCGGTGAGGAAGGAGTTGTGCAGCGGGTGGGGGACCACGATCAGCACTTGGCCGCCATGCCGGACCACCCGGTACATTTCCTTGACGATCGCGAAGAACGTGGCGGTCGCCTGCCCGAGATGCTCGAGCACGTGGTGCGCGACGATCTCGTCGACGGAGTTCTACTCGAACGGCCAGGGCGTGGTTTCCAGGTCCCAAAGCACGTCGGGCGAGCAGTCGGGAAAGGCGTCGACGTTGACGTAGCCGTCGATCTTGTTGAAGCCACAGCCGATGTTGAGTTTCAGACCCTGGCCTGGCTTGGTTCCCGGTGTTGTCGGCTGGGTTGTGGCCTCGGCCATGCTGAACCTCTTCGCGCGGTGTTTCGTTGTCCCCCTCCCGGCTCCGCTGTAGACGACCGCGCCGGTCCTGACGAGAGCCCGGTCGGCGGATTTCGGATCTCGAGGTCTACCAGGACATCGGTCAGGTGCCGAGCCGCCAGTGGGCGTCGCCGTGGCTGAGGGTGCGGGTCGGGATGTCGAAGCTCATCAGGTCCTCGCCGATCGCGAACGGGCCGGCGAAGTCGCGGGCGATTTCGGCGGCCACCGTCTCGCGGTCGAAATCGGCGGGCACGAAGTGATTGAGCATCAGGAATTTCGCGCCGGCCTCGGCCGCGACCTTGCCGACCTCGGCCGACAGCGTGTGGTAGGAGGCGACGGCGTCGATGCCCTCCTGGGTCCGGATCCCCGGCATCGGCTTCATCAGCCCGTGCACAAAGCATTCGTGGACCAGGACGTCGGCGCCGCGCGCCGCCTCGATCAGCGCCGGGCAGCGCCTCGTGTCGCCGCTGAACACCGCCTTGGTGCCGTCGCCGGCGCGGAACACGAAACCGTAGGCCTCCTCGACCGGGCGGTGATCGACCTTCACGGCGGCGACCTGCAGGCCGGCCAGCGCGAGCACCGGGCCGTCGGCGAACTCGACTACCTCGGCGCCGAAGCCGGCGGTCGAGGGGCGCCGCTCGTGGGCGACGCGCAGTGTCCGCTCGTCGCGCCACAATTCCATCAGGCCGTCGACGTGGGCGCGCGTCCCCTTCGGCCCGAACACCCTGAGCGGCGCGGCGCGGCCCTGGTGCCAGCCCGAGACGATGAGTTGGTAGAGGTCGACCAGATGGTCGGAATGGAGATGGGTCAGCAGCACTGCGTCGAGCCGCCCGCCGTTGCAGCCGGCGGCGACCAGGCGCTGGGTGACGCCCGAGCCGCAGTCGACCAGCACCGCGACGTCGCCGTGGCGCACCAGGCTGGCCGGGCCGTAGCGCTTGACATGGCATTGCGGGCAGCCAGTGCCGAGCAGGGTTAGCTTCATGCGGGCCTCCGTCGGGGTGCACGGTCGATGCGGAGTGGTCAGGGTAGCGTCGCCCGGTCGCGGCGTCGCCAAGCGTGATCGCGGTTTCGCCCCGATCGGATGACGCCTAACATACCGGTAGCGTCAATGCCCATCGGAGCCAGTCATGACCCGCCCCATCACCATCGCCCTGCTCGACGAGATCCAGGATGGTTTCAACCGCCACGACGTCGACGGGATCCTGTCGCACTTCGCCGACGACTGCGAATGGGTGATGGCGAGCGGGCCGACGGCCCCGGAAGGCCGGGTCTGCCACGGCAAGGCCGAGATCGGCGAGGTGCTGCGCGGCCGCTACGCGCAGATCCCCGACATGCGCTGGGAGGACATCCGGCACTGGATCTGCGACGACACCAAGGCCCTGTCGGAGTGGGTGGTGCGCGGCACCCGCCAGGGCGGCGAGACCTTCGAGTACCTCGGCTGCGACCTGTGGGAGTTCCGCGACGGCATGGTCACGAAGAAGGACACGTACTGGAAGATCATCGGGTAGCGCCTTCGACGTCGCCGACGCGTCGCCATTCACCTCTCCTGCCCGAGACAGGTCCTCACATGCCCTCCACCGCCATGCCGATATTCGATGGCCACAACGACGTCCTCCTGCGCCTGATCCGGAAGGCGGGTGGGGAGGTCGAGCGGCAGTTCCTCGACGGCGACGGCGAGGGCCACCTGGACCTGCCGCGGATGGCGGCCGGCGGGTTCGCCGGCGGGCTGTTCGCGGTGTTCGTGCCGTCGCCCAGCACCGACCCGGACGGGGATCCGACCGACCGCCGCGCCAAGCGCCGGGAGGCGATGTCCGGGCCGTCCTACGACCTGCCGCTGCCGGCGCCGCTGACCCTCGGCGAGGCCCAGCCGACCGCGCTGGCGATGGCCGGGATCCTGTTCCGGATCGAGCGGGCCTCCGGGGGCCGGGTCAAGGTGTGCCGGACCGCCGCCGAGATCCGCGACTGCCTGGCCAGGGGCGTGCTCGCCGCCGTTCTGCACTTCGAGGGCGCCGAGGCCGTCGACCCGGAGTTCCGGTCACTGGAGGTGCTGTACCAGGCCGGGCTGCGGTCGCTCGGGCCGGTGTGGAGCCGGCCAACGGCGTTCGGGCACGGCGTGCCGTTCCGCTACCCGGCGACCCCCGACACCGGCCCCGGGCTGACCGATCTTGGCCGCGACCTGATCCGCGCCTGCAACCGCTACCGGATCATGGTCGACCTCTCGCACCTGAACGAGAAGGGCTTCTGGGAGGTGGCGGAACTGAGCGACGCGCCGCTGGTCGCCTCGCATTCCAACGCGCACGCGATCTGCCCGAACACCCGCAACCTGACCGACGCGCAGCTGGCGGCGATCCGCGACAGCGGCGGGCTGGTCGGGGTCAACTACGCGACCGGCTTCCTGCGCCCCGATGGCCAGATGAACCCCGACACCGGCCTCGACGTGGTGATCCGCCACTTGGACCACCTGATCGAGCGGCTGGGCGAGGACGGGGTCGGCCTCGGTTCGGACTTCGACGGCGCGACCATCCCGCAGGCGATCAAGGACGCCGCCGGCCTGCCCAATTTGGTGGCGGCGATGCGCGAGCACGGCTACGGCGAGGGGCTGGTGCGCAAGCTGTGCTGGGACAACTGGGTCGGCGTGCTGGAGCGCACTTGGGGGGCGTAGCGGCGCTTGCCGCGCCCGTCAGGTGCCGGGCGCGGTCGGTCTCGGTCTTGCGGAGCGCGAAGGCGCGGGCGGCAATCTGCCGTCCCATCGCTTCCGGACTGGGGTCACCGGGGCGTATAGCCGCGCAGGGTATCGAAGCGAGCCAGGGCTTCCTGGACCTCCCCGGCAGCACAGCCGGAATTGTTCAACGCCGCGTTGATCGAGACTTTCGCATCCTGGATCAACTGAAGCTGCCGCCCGACATGGACCGATTCGCCGGCGCGCTGGTTGATGCGGGATTCGAGCTCACGGTAATCGGAGGGCGAGAACTTGGCACCGCGGCACTCCACGGCGGCGTGAACGCCGGCGTGATAATCCTTGTAGGCGAGTTCCGCCGAGGTCGGCGCGGTTACATCGGCGGCGGCCTGGACGGCCACCGCACTCGCGAGCAATCCGGCGAGGGCGAAGCCGATGGGAAGACGGTGTCGGGTCATTACCGATATCTCCTGATGCGTTGACCACCGCCAGGACAACGCTCAGAGGCCGATCTGGTTGCGTGCGGCCGGCCGGAACGCCCGTTGATATCCTCAGCGCTCAACCGGCGGCGTCGGGATGCTCGGCGATCCGTTCGGCCGGCAAGCGCACGGTGACGCTGGTGCCGACGCCCTTGGCGCTCTCGATGGCCAGGCTGCCGCCGTGCAGCGCGACCAGTTCCCGACAGATTGACAGGCCGAGCCCGGTGCCGCCGCGCGTATCGTTGAGCGCGTTGTCGATCTGCACGAAGGGCTCGAGCGCGCGCTCGGCTTCGGCCGCGGACATGCCGCAACCGGTATCGGTCACCCGGATGGCGACCCCGCCGGAGTCGGCGCTCGCGGCGATGGCGATCCGGCCGCCGGGCGGGGTGAATTTGATGGCGTTGGACACCAGGTTGATCAGCACCTGACCGAGCCGCATGGGATCGGCGCGCAGGGCCGGGAAATCCGCCGGTATCTCGGTTGCAAGGGTCAGTTGCGCGGTGCTGAGGTTGGCGGCGAACAGCCGGGCGGCGCGGTCGGCGACGCTGCGCAGGTCGACCAGGCGCTCGACCAGATGCAGCTTGCCGGCCCCGATCTTGGACAGGTCAAGGATGTCGCCGAGCAGCGCCAGCAGGTCGGTGCCGCTGACCCGGATGTCCTCGGCGTATTCGAAGTAGCGGGGATCGTCGGGACCCAGCAGGCGGCCGGCGATGATCTCGGCGAAGCCGATGATGGCGTTCAGAGGCGAGCGCAACTCGTGGCTCATCACCGCCAGGAAGGTGCTCTTCGCCTGCGACGCCGCCTCGGCCTGCAGGCGGGCGCGGGCGAGCTGCCGGTCGGCGTTCACCCGGTCGGTGACGTCCTGGACGGTGCCCTCGTAGAACACGATGACGCCGTCGGCGTCGCGGATCGCCCAGGCGTTCTCCGACACCCAGATCCGCTCGCGGGTTCGCATCCGGTAGACCTCGGAGACGAAGCTGTCGACGCGGCCGTCCCGGGCGACAAGGCGGTGGAACTCGACGCGGCGGTCGGGCTCGACGTACCACTGGTTGCCGCCGGTCGCGAGCGCCTCGATCAGGGACGCTTCGTCGGGATAGCCGTTGAGCGCGACCAGCGCCGGGTTGGCGCGCAGCAGCGCACCGTCCGGAGCCGTCCGATACAGGCCGATGTTGGCGTTCTCGAAAATCGACCGGTAGTTGGAGCCGCCGGCGCGGATCTGAACAGGCTCCTCGTTCATTCTTGACCCTGATCTCCACCCCGTCGGTCATCGCAGCACCATTAGGTCCGACACGGCTTTAAGGAATGGTAAACGAGGCGCTTGCCGCAGGCCAGCCGGAGCGTTGCGTCACCGCACGGCGCGTTCCCGCGCCGTGGCGTCGGCGTCGACCGATCCATCCCCGGCCAGCACCACGCCCCAGCGCTCGCGGACCTGGTCCGCGGTGTAGTAGCCGCGCCGGACGTCGCGGGCGCATGCCGCCGGGTCGCGTCGCAGCGGATCGCCGTAGCCGCCGCCGCCCGGGCTCTCGACGGTGATCGCGTCACCCGCCTGGATGGCGATGCCCTGCTCCTTCGAGAGGTGCAGCGGCGTGTAGGTCTCGCCGCCACGCTCCACCAGCACGGTGTTCGGCGCGCCGTCGGCGCCACCGATCGCGCCCTGCGGGCCGACCCGGCCGTGGTCCATGACGAACGAGGCGCGCGCCCGGCCGCGCCGGAGCCGCACCTTGTAGCGCACCCCGAAGCCGCCGCGGGTGCGCCCGGCGCCGCCCGAGCCCTCGCGCAGCGCGTACTCCTCGTACAGGATCGGGTAGCGCTGCTCGACCACCTCGATCGGCGTGGTCTTGGAGATGCCGATGGTCGAGCAGCCGTTGGTCAGCCCGTCGCCGCCGATGTGCCCGCCGTAGCCGCCGCCCGAGATCAGGTAGCACACGAAGCCGCGCCCGGTCTGCGGATCGAGCCCGCCGAGCGAGAAGTTGCCGCTGGTGCCGGCTGGGGCGGCGAACAGCTGGTCCGGCACCGCCCGGGTCATGGCAGCGAACACCGCCTCGGCGACGCGCTGGCTGACCTCCGCCGCGCAGCCCGAGACCGGGCGTGGGTAGCGGGCGTACAGGAACGTCCCGTCGGGATCGGCGACGTGCAGCGGCTCGAAGGTGCCGGCGTTGATCGGGATGTCGGGGAACACGTGCTTCATCGCCAGGTAGACCGCCGACCTTGTGGTCGCGATCACCGAGTTCATCGGGCCCTCGCAGGGCGGCGATGAGCGCGAGAAGTCGAAGTACAGCTCCTCGCCGCGCTTGGTCATGGTCAGGCGGATGAACAGCGGCTCGTCGACCACGCCGTCGCTGTCGACCACCGCCTCGCTTTCGTAGACCCCGTCCGGGATCGGCGCGATCTTGGCGCGCATCTGCTGGGCGGCGCGCCGGCGCAGCTCGTCGACCGCGGCATCGACGGTGTCGCGGCCGTAGCGGTCGAGCATGCCGGTCAGCCGTCGCTCGCCGACGGTCAGCGCCGCCGCCTGCGCCTTGATGTCGCCGATGCGCTGGTCGGCGATGCGGATGTTGGAGAGGATGATCGACAGGATCTCGTCGTCGAGCACGCCGGCCTTGTAGAGCTTGACCGGCGGCAGCCTGAGGCCCTCCTGCTCGCTCTCGGTGGCGCTGGCGGAGAACCCGCCGGGCACGGCGCCGCCGATGTCCGGCCAATGCCCGGTGTTGGCCAGCCAGCAGAACAGCTCGCCCCGGTAGAAGAACGGCTTGACGAACTTGACGTCCATCAGGTGGGTGCCGCCCAGGTACGGGTCGTTGACGATGTAGACGTCGCCCGGCACCACGGCGCGGGCGCGCGCGATGACCGCGGCGGTGCAGTCCTGCATGGTGCCGACGAACACCGGCAGCCCATCCTCGCCCTGGGCGATCAGCGCGCCGCCGTCGCGGTGGTAGATGCCGTCCGAGCGGTCGTAGGTCTCGCTGATCACCGGCGAGAAGGCGGCGCGCGAGAACGCCACGTCCATCTCGTTGCAGACCTGCTGCAGGCCGTTCTGGATGACCGCCAGGGTGACCGGGTCGAGGGCGACGGTCATGGCGCGGTTCCGGGTGCGGCGGCGGGCGCCGGTCGCGCCGTGGGTCCCGGATCGGCACCCCGACGGGGTCGGGGCGCCGCCCGGGATGACGACAGAGAGGGGGAGAGGCGGTCGGTCCTCCCCCCTCGCGTCGTCATCCCGGGCGAGCGCAGCGCGACCCGGGACCCACATGCGGCTCCGGCGGCCGTCATCGCGCTTCTCCCTCCGGCGGCACGGCGATCACCAGATTGCCGTCGCGGTCGAGCCGCGCCGACTGGCCGGGCTCGATCACCGTGGTGGCGTCGAACTGCGCGACGATCGCCGGGCCGGCGAACGCCGCGCCCTCCGGCAGGCGGTCACGGCGGTAGACCGGGGTGTCGACCCGGCCGCCGACTTCGAACCACACCGCCCGGCGGCCGACGATCGCGCCGTCGACCGTGGCCGCCCGCTTGTCGGAGCCGGCGAGCGCGGCCAGCGGCACCGGCCGGCGTTTGCCGAGCACGGCGGTGTGCAGGTTCACCAGCACCGGCCGGATCTCCGGCAGCTCGACCGCGAACCGCTCCCAGTAGGCGGCTGCGAACCGGGTCTCCAGCGCCTCCAGGCTCGGCTCGCCGTTCTCCAGCGCGACCGAGAGGATGTGGCTCTGCCCGAGGAACTGCATGTCGACCGAGCGTCGCGCCTCGACGCGCTCGACCTCGACCGCCTCGCCGGCGATGGTGGCGCGCCCGGCCGCCTCCTGCTCGCGGAAGATCCGGTGCACGTCGGCGATGTCGAGGGCGCTCAGCGGCGCGTTCAGGGTATTCACGTAGTCGTGGCGCAGGTCGGCGACCACGCAGCCGATGGCGTTGGTGATGCCGGGCCGGGCCGGGATCACCACAAGCGGGATCGCCAGTTCCCGGGCGAGCGCGGTGGCGTGCAGCGGCCCGGCGCCGCCAAAGCCGAACAGCGCGAAGTCGCGCGGGTCGTGGCCGCGCGCCAGCGACACCATGCGGACGGCGCCGGCCATCCTATCGTTGGCGATCCGCAGGATGGCGGCCGCCGCCCGCTCGGCGTCGAGCCCGAGCGGGTCGCCGATCCGCGCCTGGATGATCGCCGCGACATGCTCGACCGTGACCGGCCGGTCGACCGCCAGCAGCCGGTTGGGGTCGAGCCGCCCGAGCACCAAATTGGCGTCGGTGATGGTCGGCTCGGTGCCGCCCCGGCCGTAGCAGATCGGCCCGGGGTCGGCGCCGGCGCTCTGCGGACCGACGCGCAGCAGGCCGGCCTCGTCGACCCGGGCGATCGACCCGCCGCCGGCGCCGATCGTGTGCACGTCGACCATCGGCACGTGGATCGGCATGCCGTATTCGAGGTCGAGCTCGGCGTGGATGCGCGGCAGGCCGTCGAGGATCAGCCCGACATCGGTGCTGGTGCCGCCCATGTCGTAGGTGATGGCGTTCGGGAACCCGGCGGCGACGGCGGTGTAGGCGGCGGCGATCACGCCCGAGGCCGGTCCCGACATCACGGTGTTGACGGCGCGCTCGGCGGCCAGGCCGGCGGCGACGGTGCCGCCGTTGCCCTGCATCACCAGCAGCTCGTGGGCGTAGCCGCGCTCCGCCAGCCCATCGGCGAGGCGGCGCAGGTAGCGGCGCAGCACCGGCTGCACGGCGGCGTTGACGGCGGCAGTGGTGCCGCGCTCGTACTCGCGGAATTCCGACAGGATCTCGGAACCGGCGGTGACGCTGGCTTCAGGCCAGGCGTCGCGGATCAGCTGGGCGGCGCGCCGTTCGTGGGCCGGGTTGGCGTAGCTGTGCAGGAAATGCACGACCACCGCCTCGCAGCCCGCCCCGCGCAACGCCGCGGCGGCGGCCAGCACCCCGGCCTCGTCGAGCGGCACCAGCACCGCGCCGTCGGCGTCGACCCGCTCGGCGACCTCGAGGCGCAATTCGCGCGGGATCAGCGGCTCGAACGACCCGGTCAGGCCGTAGGAGGTCGGCCGGGTCCGGCGCCCGAGCTCGAGGATGTCGCGGAAGCCGCTTGTGGTGATCAGGCCGGTGCGCGCCAGCTTGCGCTCCAGCAGGGCGTTGGTGGTGGCGGTGGTGCCGTGGACGATCTGCTCGACCCGGCCGGCTTCGACGCCGGCGGCGGCCAGCGCCGCCAGCACGCCGTCGGCCTGGTTCGGGGTGGTGGTGGGCACCTTGGAGAGTCGGATGCCGCCGGCTGCCTCGGGATCCAGGCAGACCAGGTCGGTGAAGGTCCCGCCGACATCGACCCCGACCAGCCGGCCGGCCACCCGATCACCCATGCCGCTTTCCACCGATCCGCCGTCTCGGGCTCGATGGTGTTCGCAGGCCTATGAACAGGTCAAGCGGCGCGTCGTCCGCCGCTGGTCGGCGCTTAAGGATTTCTCAACCGCTGCCTGCGACTTTGCGATCCACACAAATGAGGGCAGCCGCATGAACCTGTCGGATGCCGACAAGCGCAGGCTGCGCGACGCCTTCGCCGTAAAAGCGACGTTGAACGGCAACCTGATGACCGTCATCGGTCTGGACGACGCCCTCGGTGACCTCGACATTCAGACCCGGGCGCTTGACATCGACGCCGGCAGCGTCGCCGGCGGGTCGTTGCGCGATCTGCTGGCCGGCGCGATCCGCGGCGGTCCGGCCCACCCCGACTAGCCCCGCCCCGACCGGCCCCGCCCCGCCCCGACCAGCCCCGCCCCGACCAGCCCCGCCCGGATCCGGTACGGCATCGCAAGCCGCCGGAACCGGCGGCGGCGAATTCCCACAAGCGCCGGATGTTCCGGGCCTCGATCGATCACCTCGCCACCGACGCCCCGGTCGCGCTCGACGCCCTCGAATCGCGCTTCGATTTCCGCTTCGACGATCTGGAGTTCGGCTTCCAGCCGCACCTCTACGTGAAGCGCAACGTGTTCTCGGTGTTCGAGTGCCGGGCCGTTCGCTACGGACTCGGCGGCGAAATTCTGACGGGCTATGGCGTGCTGCCGCGCGACCCGGCCGCCGACCAAACCGGACGTCGGCATCCGATTTTCTGACCCTGATCCAGAAGATCCCCTCGGACCTCCGCCACTATCTGGTGGTCGATCTGTGCCGGTGCCCGACGGGTGTGCCCGAGCGTCGCCTGGCCGAGATCATCGGCCCGCTCCGCCGTGTCGCCAGGGCGGTGTTCGTGCGGGTCGCGTCGCCCCAGCAACCGCTGGCGAGCATCAAGGCGGCCGGGGCGTTCGGTGTCGGCCTCGCGCTGCCGTCCCGGATGGCCGGCGCCGAGACCGGCAGCGCGGCCTTCCTGGAGCGGTTCGCCGGGATGGCGCGGAAGCTCGGGCTGCAGACCTACGCCGACGACGTCGACACCCACGTCAAGGCGACGCTGTGCCGGGTGGCCGGCTTCGATTGCCTGACCGGGCGGGCGCTCGCCGAGATGTCCGACTATGTCGGACCGGTCGGCTCGCCGGGCGGGACCTGAGCGCGCGCGCCCTGCCTACAGACGGCGGGCGAACCAGATGACGCGACCGGCGATGGTGACTTCGTCGACCGTGCGTTCGTAGTCCTGATAGCGTGGGTTCGAACTCTTGATCACCAGCTTCGGCGGGTCGGTGTTCGGCACGTACTCGACCTGCTTGGCGACCAGGCCGAGACCGTCGTGGAGCACGAAGATCCCGGGCGGCGAGGGGGCGGTGCGGGAGGTGTCGATCAGCACCTTGTCGCCGGCCGAAAGCACCGGCTCCATGGAGTCGCCGTCGATCGAGATGATCTTGAGGTCGGCGGCCCGGGCTCGCAGTTCATGGCGCAGCCAGTCCACCGGGAAGTACCAGGAATCGCCCAGCGCCTCGTACTCGGCGATGGCGCCGCCGCCGGCCGCGGCCGTGACCCGGACTTCCGGCACCGCAACCACGCCCGGCTCGGTATCGGGGTCGAGAATGCGGGAATAGACCCGAGGTCGGCGGGTGGTCACCGCGTCGACCTGGCGGGCGCCGCTGGCGATCGGGGCCGGCGGGCTGCCGTCGCGCAGCGCCGTTTCCTCGACCCCGAGATGCGCGGCCAGCGACCAGCGCACGTCCTCGGGCAGCCGGCGGGGCGTGCCCCGGTGCACGAACTGGTGCAGGTAGGCGTGGTTCTTGCCGCAGGCCAGCGACGCCTTCTTGAGGTCCGTCGGCGGATCGCGATGCGCGACCAGCTCGAGCAGGCGACGGCGAATCGGATCGAGCTTCATGGTTTGCAGCATAGTCCAATCAGGGGGTTGTTCATATGAATAAAATTCCTATTTACGCCGTTCTCATCCCCGTCTATCGTTTGGAAATTTCCAATCACCAGCGCCGGCGCCTTCGCTCCCTCGCTGACCCGGCCCTGCTTCAAGGAGATTTCCATGCCGCTTGCCTCTGGACTGCTGGTTCGCACTCTCGCCCGACCGGGCGGCCGGCTCGTCACCGTCGTGCTGCGCCGGAGCCGGGCGTCGACGCCATTGCGGCGACCGGCCCCCGCCACGCAACGGATCGATCCGTCGCAGGCAGAGGGGAAACCCGATCGCCCGGCCACGGTTCCCGCCGAAGACGCGTGGCGGGCTGGAGGGTTCTCGCGCCCCGTCGCGCGCGCCCTGGCGGCGCTCGGCAGCCGCGCCCGGCCGGCCGGGCGCGACGGGGTGGCGCTGGACGGCCGGGTGGCACCGCTGGTGCGGGTGATTGTCGAGGCGAACCGTCGCCTGGCCGCCGCCGGCCGGCCCCCGATCGCCTACCCGGGAGCCCGCCCGCGGGAGGCCGGACGATGAGCGCCGCCGCGCCCGAGGCGCCCGACGAGGGCGCGATCCGGGCGGCGCTGGAGGAGGCCGCCGACACCCTGCGACGGCTGCCGCCCGGGATGCGCCGGCCGCGCTTGACATCGTGGCCGGAGGTGGTCCGGGACAGCGCCGACCGGCTGGGCGCGTCGGCCGAGGGCCGGTCGCGGCCGGCCGCCCCGAGCCCGGCCGCGATCGACCGCATGGACCGGACGCTGCTCTGGCTGCTGGCCTGCGACGCCGAGGCGAGGCGGCTGGTGTGGGCGCGGGCCTGCCGGGTCCCTTGGCGCAAGCTCGAGGACATCGACGGCCGCAGCCACGTCACGCTGCGCAAGGTGGTCGCCCGCGGCCACGGCCAGATCCGCCGAAAACTAGGAGTATCGGTAAAAAATTATCAAAAAGTGGAAAATTCCTCTTTACAGGGTTTATAGGATCGGTTAGAAACTGCCCTACGGTCGGGGTGGTGCGGCGATGGCCCGCCGCCCCGGCCGGATCCTCCTCCCGTCGACCCGGCGCGCGCCCCTCCGACTTCGGTCGCGAGGGGCGCGTCGCCGTCCGCCTTGGCATTCGCGAAGGAGGTCCGCATGGCCGTGCAACGCTGGACGTCGCGCCGGCGCGCGGCGTTCCTGAAGGCGCTGACCGACACCGGGAACGTGTCGGCGGCGGCGCGCGCCGCCCGCGCCTCGCGGTCGCGCGCCTATCAGCTCAAGGCCGCCGATCCCGGCTTCGCCGCGGAATGGGCCGACGCGCTGGAAACCGCCACCGACGCCCTCGACGCCGAGGCCCGGCGGCGGGCGCTGGAAGGGGTCGAGACCCCGCATTTCCACCAGGGTCGGGTCGCCGGCACCGTCCGCAAGTATTCCGACCCGCTCCTCATGTTCCTCCTGCGCGCCCACCGTCCGGATCGCTACCGCGACCGGCCGGCGGGCGGATCGGACGCCGATGCCGACCTCGACGACAACCTCGCCGCCGCCCGCGACACCCTCGCGGCCCGCCTTGCGCGCCTGGATGAAGAGCCTGACCCCGACGGAGCGACGGAAGATCCTGAGTGAGCTGACCGACCGCGAGGCGGCGGCGCTGCTGTACGACTGGCCGTTCTGGGCGCGGCCGAAGCAGCTGCCGCCCGAGGGCGGCTGGCGGGCCTGGCTGATCCTGGCTGGCCGTGGCTTCGGCAAGACCCGCACCGGGGCGGAATGGGTGCGAGCGGCCGCCGAATCCGGCCGGTCTCGGCGCATCGCTCTGGTCGCCGAGACCGCCGCCGACGCCCGCGACGTGATGATCGAGGGCGAGAGCGGGCTGCTGGCCTGCTCGCCGCCCTGGGCACGGCCGCGTTACGAGCCGTCGAAGCGCCGGGTGACCTGGCCGAACGGGGCGATCGCCACCAGCTTCTCGGCCGACGATCCCGACCAGCTGCGCGGGCCGCAGTTCGACGCCGCCTGGGCCGACGAGATCGCCAAGTGGCGCCACGAGGCGGCCTGGGACAACCTGGCGCTCGGCCTCAGGCTCGGCGCCGACCCGCGCTGCGTCGCCACCACCACGCCGAAGCCGCGGGCCTGGCTGGCCCGGCTGATGGCCGACCCCGGCACCGTGGTGACCCGCGGCACCACCCGCGAGAACGCCGCCAACCTGGCGCCGGCGTTCCTCGACCAGGTGCTGGCGCGCTACGCCGGCACCCGCCTCGGCCGGCAGGAGATCGAGGGCGAGTTCCTGACCGAAATCCCGGGCGCGCTGTGGACCCGCGCCCTCATCGAGGCGGCGCGCGAGCCGGTGGGCGGCGGGGCGGGCAGTGCCCCGGACCTCGCCCGCATCGTGGTCGCGGTCGACCCGGCGGTGACCGCCGGGGCGGCCAGCGACGAGACCGGGATCGTGGTCGCCGGCGTCGCCGGCGACGGCCGGTTCTGGGTGCTGGAGGATCTGTCCGGCCGGATGTCGCCCGATCTGTGGGCGCGGCGCACCGCCGAGGCGTTCCGCCGGCACCGCGCCGACGCGGTGGTCTGCGAGGTCAACCAGGGCGGCGACCTGGTGGTGGCGACGCTGCGCACCGTCGACCGGTCGCTGCCGGTGCGGGCGGTGCGCGCCACCCGCGGCAAGCGCCTGCGGGCCGAGCCGGTGGCGGCGCTGTACGAGCAGGGCCGGGTGCGCCACGCCGGCGGCTTCGCCGAGCTGGAGGACCAGATGGCCGGCTTCACCGGCGCGCCTGGCGACGCCTCGCCCGACCGCCTCGACGCCCTGGTCTGGGCGCTGACCGACCTCGCCTTCGACCGCCCGCCGGCGCGCAGCCGGGAATTCCTGCTGTAGGGCGACGGATACCTCGACACGCACCTACCCCCCCCCCCCGGGAGACCGCCATGCGCCACGCCGACGCCCGCGCCGAGATCGAGACGCGGTTCGCGGCGTCGTGGACCGCGACCCCGGTCGCCTACGAGAACGTCGCGTTCCAGCCGCCGGCCGCCGGCACCGCCCGGGTCCGGCTGGCGGTTGCCAGCGACGGCGCCACGCTGGCGTCGATCGGCGGCCCGCCGCGCCGCTGGCGCTGCCTCGGGCGGGTGCTGCTCGACATCGAGGTGCCGACCGGCACCGGCAGCCGTGGCGCGATCGAGCTCGCCGACCAGGCGCTCGACCTGTTCGCCGGCTGGCCGGCCTCGGCGCTGACGTTCCTGGCCGGCACGCCCGGCCCGGCGGTGCAGCAGGGCGACCTCTACCGCCTGACGGTGACGGTGCCGTTCCGCCACGACGATTTGCGCTAGCCCGACCCTCCACCGGTCACGGAGACCCGCCATGCCCGTCGCCTCCACGGCCGACGTCGCGACCCCGAGCGCTGCCTGGAGCGCGCGCGCCCCCGACTGGGAGCTGATCCGCGACCTGCTCGGCGGCACCCGCGCCATGCGCGACGCCGGTGAGCGACGGTTGCCGCGCGAGCCGGGCGAGAGCCTGGAGGCCCACCGCATCCGGCTCGGCCGCACGGTGCTGTTCAACGGCCTGGCGCGGGCCGTGCAGACCCTGTCGGGCAAGCCGTTCGGCAAGCCGGCGACGCTGTCCGAGGGGGCCGACCCGCGGGTCCGCGACCTCGCCCGCGACCTCGACCTCGGCGGCCGCGACCTGACCGGCTTCGCCCGCGACGTGCTGCGCGCGGCGCTGACCGACGGCCTGACCCACATCCTGGTCGACCACCCGCCGGGCGGCGCCGCCGGCGAGACCCTGGCCGACGAGCGGGCGCGCGGCGGCCGGCCGTACCTGGTGCACGTCCCGGCCCCCGACCTGATCGGCTGGCGAACCGGCCCCGACGGCCGGCTCGACCGGGTGCGCATCCGCGAGACCGTGGTCGAGCGCGACGGCGCCTGGGGCGAGCGGGCGGTCGATCAGGTGCGGGTGCTGGAACCGGGGCGCTGGTCGCTGTGGCGGCGCTCGGAGGCGGCGAAGGAGCGGGCCTGGCGCCGGCACGCCGGCGGCGAGACCAGCCTCGACGCCATCCCGCTGGTGACCGTCTACGCCGAGCGCACCGGCTACCTGACCGCCCGGCCGCCGTTGCTCGACCTCGCCTGGCTGAACCTGGCGCACTGGCAGTCGTCGTCCGACCAGCGCCACATCCTGCACGTGGCGCGGGTGCCGATCCTGTTCGGCCGGAACCTGAAGGTCGGCGAGGACGGCATCGAGATCGGCCCGAACCGGCTGATCCTGGGCGAGGGCGACGGCGCCGACCTGAAATACGTCGAGCACGGCGGGGCGGCGATCGAGGCCGGCCGCCAGGACCTGGCCGACCTCGAGGACCGCATGGCGGTCATGGGGCTCGACCTGCTGGTCCACCGCACCGGCGGCGTGACCGCGACCGAGCGCGCCATCGACGCGGCGCGCGCCGATTCCTCGCTGGCCGCCCTGGTGCGGGCGGTCGAGGAGGGGCTGACCGCCGCGCTCGCCCTGTGCGCCCGCTGGCTCGACCTGCCGGCCGAGGCCGCCGGCCGGGTGACGCTCGACCCGGACACCGGGCTCGACGCCCGCGAGGCCGAGGAGGTCGACCTGCTGCTGAAGGCCCGGCTCGCCGGCGAGATCGACCGGCCGACCTTTCTCGCCGAGATCCGCCGGCGCGGCGTCCTCGCCGCCGCCTGAGGGCGGGCCGCGAACCCGACACCCGCCACCGGTTCTGCCCCGACATCCTGACAGGAGTGCGCCATGACCTTGCCCGCCACCGTCGACCGGCTCGAGGACCTGCCCGAGGCCGTGCGCCCGCACTACCTCGCCACCGACGACGGCCGCTGGCGGCTCGACGCCGAGGGCGTCGAGGACGCCGCCGGTCTGCGATCGGCGCTGGAGACGGAGCGCGCCGCCCATGCGGCGCTGGTCGCCGAACGCGCCGCCGAGCTTGCCGCCCGCGAGCCGACGCCGGAGCCCGAGACCGGGCGCGAGCCGGAGCCGGAGCCCGAGACCGGGCGCGAGCCGGAGCCGGCGGCGGTTCCCGAGGACGCCGCCGACCCCCGGCTGGCGGCGCTGGAGGCCCGCCTGATCGACGCCGAGGCGCGTTCCGCCCTGCAGGCGGCGCGCGGCGTGCCGGAACTGCTGCTGCCGGTGCTGCGCGACAGCCTGGCGGTGCTCGACGACGGCGCCGGCGGCCTCGCCGTCCGGGTCCTCGACGACGCCGGCAACCCCCGGCGCCGCGCCGGCGACGACGGCGGCTTCGTCACCGTCGCCGATCTGGTGGAGAGCCTGCGCGCCGACCCGGTCTACGGCCGGGCCTTCGAGGCTTCCGGCAAGGGCGGCAGCGGCGCGCCGACCGCCGGCCGCGGCGAGGCCGGGCCGCTGACGGTGTCGGCCGACGACCCCCGCGCCATCGCCCGCCACGTCGCCGACATCGCGGCCGGGCGGGTGCGGGTGGCGTAGCCGGCACCCCCCTACCGCCGATCCCGACCCGGAACCTTCCCCATCCTTGAAAGGAGTTCGCCATGGCGAACAGTCTCTCCGCCGTGATGCCGAAGATCCTGGCCCGCGGCCTGCTGGCGCTGCGCGAGCAGGCGGTGATGCCGCGCCTCGTCAACGCCGACTATTCCAACGACGCCGCCCGTAAGGGCGACACCATCGACGTGCCGCTGCCGAGCGCGGTGGCGGCGACCGACGTCGCCCCGTCGCACGCCGCGCCGGCCTCCTCCGACAGCGCCCCGACCGTCGTGCAGATCCCGCTGAACCACTGGAAGAAGGCCGGCTTCCACCTCACCGACCGCGAGGTGCTGGAGATCGACGACGAGGAGAGCTTCGTGCCGATGCAGATGTCGGAGGCGGTGCGGGCGCTGGCCAACGCCGTCAACGCCTCGGTGCACGCCGAGTACGCCGGCATCTTCGGCTTCGTCGGCGCCGCCGGCGCCGCGCCGTTCGCCGCCGACGTCTCGGCCGCCACGGCGGCCCGCAAGCTGCTGAACAAGCAGCTGGCGCCGCGCTCCGACCGGCGCGGGGTGCTGGATTTCGATGCCGAGGCCAACGCGCTCGCGCTGCCGCAGTTCTCCGACGCCGAGAAGGTCGGCTCGGGCACGGTCAAGATCGAGGGCGAGATCGGCCGCAAGTTCGGCATCGACTGGGTCGCCGACGACGGCGTGCCGACCCACGCCGCCGGCACCGCGTCGGATGCCGGCAGCTTCACCGTGACCACCGCCGCCGCCGCCGCCGCCGGGGCGGCCGCGGTGTCGATCAAGACCGACATCGGCAGCCCGACCCTGGTGGTCGGCGACGTCATCTCGTTCGCCGGCCACGAGCAGACCTACGTGGTGACCGCCGGCGCAACCCTGACCGGCGGCGGCGTGGCGGTGGCGATCGCTCCGGCCCTGCGGGCGGCGGTGGCGAACGCTGCGGCGGTGACGGTGCGGCCGAGCCACGTCGTCAACCTGGCCTTCCACCGCGACGCCTTCGCGCTGGCCATGCGCCCGCTGTCGGCCGGGATGGCCGATCTGGCGCTCGGCACCCGCATCCTGGCGATGACCGACGCCCAGACCGGGTTGTCGCTGCGGCTGGAGGTCAGCCGCCAGTACAAGCAGACGGTCTGGGAGTTCGACGTCCTGTGGGGCGTGAAGCTGGTGCGCCCGGAACTGGCGGTCCGCATCGCCGGCTGAGCGGGGGGCCTCCCGCCCGTCACTTCGGTGGGCCCCGGATCGCCGCGACTTCGCCACGGCTTCCGGGGTGACGGCAAAGAAGGCGGGGGGTCGCGGGGCTTCTCTCCCCTCTGTCGTCATCCCGGGCAAGCGCAGCGCGACCCGGGACCCACCCGCCGTTCCGTCGGCGGACCACCGGCAGCCCGTCGTCGCACCGTGGGTCCCGGATGCGTTCCGCCTGCGGCGGCCCGCTCCGGGATGACGACGATGGGGGGGATGATGACTTGGGAGCCGCTCTCACAATCCCTGTCGTCATCCCGGGCAAGCGCAGCGCGACCCGGGACCCACCCGCCGTTCCGTCGTGGGCGGCGGCGGGCGCCCGACACGCCGGTGACGGCAAAGAAGCAGGGGGGCCGCGCAGCGGCCGGTCCTCGCACTCAAGGAGCCGCCATGCCCGACGATCCGAGACGTCCGCCGGTCCAGGTGCTGGCGACAGTGACCCTGGAGCACGCCCGCACCGGGCAGCCGATCGTGGTCGATCTGCGCGACTACCTGGGCGGCCGGCACGGGCGCTACGCCTCGTGGCGGCTGCTCGGCCAGGGCGCCTTCATCGCGCCGCCGTCGACGCTGAGCGAGGGCGGGCCGCCCGATCCCGAACCCGCGCCGTCCAGGTGCCGCCGCCGCAAGCACCGCAGGAGCCGACCATGACCGTCACCGCCGGAACCGACGTCTACGCCGACCGCGCCGAGGCTGACGCCTATTTCGCGGCCCGCGCGGTCGCCGGATGGGCGCTCGCGGACGCCGCGGCGCGCGACGCCGCGCTGTTGCGGGCAACCGCCTGGCTCGACGGGCGGTGCCGCTGGGTCGGCCGCCTCGCCGACCCGGTCCAGCCGCTCGGCTGGCCGCGGACCGGCGCCCGCGACGCCGAGGGCAGGGCGCTCGACGGCATCCCCGACCGGGTCCGGGCGGCCTGCGCCGAACTAGCCCTGATCGCCCTGTCCGGCGACCTCGCGCCGCCGCTGGAGCGTGGCGGGCGTGTGGTCACCGAGCGGGTCGGGCCGGTCGAGATCGGCTACGCCGCCGACGCGCCCGCCGGCCGGTCGTTCCCGGCGGTCGAGGCGCTGCTGCGCGGCCTGGTCCGGGGATTGGTCCAGGAGGCGGCGGCCAGCGTTCCGGTGCGGCGGGCATGAGCCGGCTGGACGCGACGTTGCGGCCACTGGCCGCCCGGCTGGTGGCGGGCGCCGGCACCGCCATGACCCTGCGCCGCGACGCTCCGGCCGACTACGACCCGGTGACCGGCAGCGTGACGATCACCGGCGCCGAACAGCCGATGATCGGCGTCATCGAGACCGCCGAGGCGGCGCACCGCGACGGCCTGGTCCAGCGCGGCGACACATTGATCACGCTGGCCGCCGAACCCCTGGCTGCCGGGCTCCTGGCTGCCGGGCCGGAACCCGGTGACGCCGTGCTGATCGGCGGCGTCGAGTACCGGGTGATCGCGGTCACCACCCTCTGGGCCGGCGACCGGCCGGCGCTGTTCCGCCTGCACGCGCGGCGCTGACGCGCCTTGTCCAGCCCGCCCGCCGGCCCGCCCGCCACCCACCGTCATCTTCAAGGAGCCTCGCCGCCATGGCCGATTCCAGCCGCGCCCAGCTCTGCTATCTCGCCGAAACGACCTGGGGGGTGACCCCGGCGGCGGCGCTGACCCGGATGCGCTTCACCGGCGAGAGCCTGGGTTTCCAGATCCAGAACACCACCAGCCGCGAGGTCCGCGCCGACCGCCAGGTGGCCGATTTGATCCAGACCGGGGCCGAGGCGTCGGGCAGCGTCGAGGTCGAGCTGAGCTACGGCGCCCACGACGCGCTGCTGGCGGCGGCGCTGTTCTCGGCCTGGGAGACCCCGGTGTCGGTCTCGCTGGTCGGCGACATCGCCGCCTCGGCGTCCGGCTCCAGCTTCACCGGCACGGCGACCGACTTCACCACCGCCGGCATCGCCGTCGGCCAGTGGCTGCGGGTCGACGGCTTCGCGGCCTCGGGCGGCGCCAACGACGGCGCCTACCGCGTCACCTCGGTGGCGGCGGGGACACTCGGGGTGTCGCCGGCCCCGGCCCTGGACGAGGCCGCGACGGGACTGACCGTCACCCTGGCCGGCGTCCTGCTGCGCAACGGCGTGGCCGAGACCTCGTTCACCCTGGAAAAACAGTTCGCCGATGTCGGGCAGAACATCGCCTTCACCGGCATGGTACCGGGCAACCTGAGCCTCGACATCCAGACCGGGGCGGTGATCACCGCCTCGATCGGCTTCACCGGCCGGGCGGCGTCGATCGGCGCCGGCTCGGTCGGCACCGGCGCGCCGCTGGACGCCCCGACCCACCCGGTGATGAACGCCGTCGGCCATGTCGGCGAGGTGCGCGAGAACGGCGTGACGCTGCCGGACGCCGCCCTGCGGGCGCTGTCGGTCCGGCTCGACAACGGGCTGCGCGGCATCCAGGCGGTCGGCGCGCTCGGCAACGTCGACGTCGGCGCCGGGCGCTGCACGGTCACCGGCCGGGTCTCGGTCTACTTCGCCGACGGCGCGCTGTATGCCAAGTACCTGGCCGGCGTCCCGACCAGCCTGTCGTTCCGGGTCACCGACGCCGCCGGCAACGGCTACGTGGTCACCCTGCCGCGCGTGAAGCTGACCCGCGGCACCATCGTCGCCGGCGGCAACGACCAGGACGTGATGGCCGATTTCGAGTTGCAGGCGCTGGCCGACCCGGACACCGGCTGCACCCTGCAGATCGACCGCTTCGCCGCCTGACCCAGCCATTCCACACCGCGAGAGCACCCATGGACCTGAACCGCTTCAAGGCCGACACCGCGCTCGAGGACGAGGGCGTGTGGACCACCGTTGACGCCGCCTCGGGCTGCCGGCTCAAGATCGCGCGCGTCGGCAACCGCCGCTACCGCGAAGCGATGGCGCGCCGGTTGAAGCCGTACCGCCGGGCGCTGCGCGCCGGCACCCTGGAGGACCCGGTGACCGAACGGATCACCGCCGAGGTGCTGGCCGAGACCGTGCTGCTGGACTGGCGCGGGCTGGAGCGCGGCGGGGCAGCGGTCGCCTACAGCCGCGAGGCGGCGACCGCCATCCTGTCGGACCCGGCCTACAAGGATTTCCGCGACCTGGTGGTCGAACTGGCGAGCGATCAGGAAGCCTACCGGGAGCGCGACCTCGAGGACGCGGAAAAAAACTTCGCGACGTCGTCCGCTGGCAGCTCGACTGGGGCGGACGCGTCGGCTTCCTGACCACCCTGGCCGAGACCACCGGCAGGCTGCCGGCGGCGCTGCGCGACCGGCCCGAGCCGTTCGAGGACCTGGAGCCGACGCTCGCCGCCTTCGCGCGGCTGTCGGCGGTCCGGCCGCCGGCGCCCGGCCCCGAGCCGGCCGCCATCCCGTTCGCGGAGATTCGGGCGTACTGCGCGCTGTTCGACGTCGCCGACGTCGAGGAGTTCGTGCGCCTGGTCCGCGCCATGGACGACGCCGTCCTGGCCCGCGCCGCCGAGCGCCGCCGGGCCGGCATGGCGGCCCCGCAACCCGGAGGACCCGAGATATGGACATCGCCCTGATCCCGCTCGCCTCGACGCGGCAGGGCCTGTCGTCGGCCCGGCTCGGGTTCGAGCGCCTGGTGGCGGCGGTGGAGGCGGCCGAGGGGGCGTTCCGGCGGCTGGTTGCCGGCCTCGACCGGTCCGACCCGGCCGGCGGCCGCGCCGACCCATTGCGGGAATCGGTGGCGCTCGAGCGCGAGCGGCTTCGCCTGATCGGCCAGGGCAATTCCGGCTACCGCGACCAGCGCTACCGGCTGGCCGATATCGGCGCCGCGCAGACCCGCGCGGCCCGGCAGGCCGGCGCCGTCTGGGCCGGGTTCGGCGACGATCTGGCCGGCACCTTCGCGTCGTTGTTCGATCGGATCGCCCGCGATGGCGGGGTGCGGCTCGGCGACCTGTTCCGCGGGCTGGGCCCCGCCGTCTCGGACCTGATCGGCCGGCTCACCGGGTTCGACGCGTCGCCGCTGCTGGGCGCGCTCGGGCGGACGCTCGGCGGCGCCGGTGGCGGTCTCGGTGCGCTTCCCGGCCTGCTCGGCCAACTGGTGGGCCCGCTGCTGGGCCCGCTGCTGGGCGGCACCGGCCTGGGAAGCCTGCTGCCGATTCCGGGCGCCGGGCTGCTGGCCGCCGCCATCCCGCTGGCGGCCAGCCTGTTCGCCGACAAGGACTACCCGTTCGCCAAGGCCGGGATCGCCGCCACCGGCGGGCGGGTGGTCGCCGACGCCTTCGAGCTGGACGGCGGGCCGCTCGACCAGATCACCCGGCTCGGCGACGCCGTGGCCGAGACCCTGCAGGACGCGCTCGACCGGCTCGGCGCCACCGTCGGCGACCTCGCGGACCTGGCGGCCGTCGGCTATTCCAGCGGTCGCAAGCCCGGCCTGCCCAAGGGGTTCTTCGCCGGCATCGACGCCACGCGCGGCGCCGACTTCGCCAGCGGCGCGGTGTTCGCCGGGCTCGGCGACCCGGAGGAGGCGATGCTGCGGGCGGTCCAGGCCGGGCTGCTGCGCGCCTTCGAGACCGCGGCGGCGCGCGGCGTCGATCCCGACGACGCTGCCACCGTAACCATCGGCCTCCGGCGCGCGATGGCGGCGCCGTTCACCACGGTCGACGACGGCCTCGCCGACATCGCCTTCCTGCGCGACCAGCGCCGCACCCTGGAGCGGCTGAACGCCGCCGGCGACGATCGCGCCCTGCAGCGCGTCGAGGTGCGCGAACGCGCCGACGCGCTGGGGGCGCAGGACGCGGCCTATGTCCGGGAGTTCCTGGAGCGCGCCGCCCGGCTGTTCGCGCCCCTGAACGCCGGTGACGACCCGGCCGATGCCGGGGCCTTCGCGGCCCGACTGGCGGCCGCGCCGACCATCCCCGAGGCGGACCTGTCCGAGGCATACTTGTCAGACGAGGGCCGGCGCCTCCCGCTGGACGGGCCGGCGCTCCCGGTCCCGATCACCGACGAAAGCTCGGTGATCGGCTACCGGGATCCGGTGGTCCCCGGCGCCGGCCCGTCGGCGCCCGGCGCCTCGGTTACGGCGGCGCCGGTGCTGGACGACGACGACCTGGCCGCCCTGCGGCTGGCCGAGGCGCGGGCCGCCATCGACCACTATGTCCGCGCCCTGGTCGGCGTCGGCGACGCCGTGGCCGACACCCGGCCGCTGACCGGCTACGCGCTCCAGCTCGTGGAGGCCGAGGCCCGGCTGGAGGGGCTGAGCGGCGCGCTGCGCGAGGCCGGGTACTCGGCGGAGGAGGCGGCCGAGCTGATCGCCGACGGCACCGCCGCCGCCCGCGCGCGGCTGCAGGGCGCCTACCGGGACGACCTCGACCGCGACCTGCGCGGCGCCCGCGGCCTCGGCGTGGTCGACCGGGTCGGCGAGCTGGTTGAAGCCAGCGACATCAGGCGGGCGGAGGGTGTCGGGATCGGCGCCGACCTTGGCGGGATCGACGAGCTGCTGGGCCTGCAGGTCCAGGCGCTGCTGTCGGCCGGCAGCCTGTCGGTGGCGGCGCTGGAGGCGGTGCGGGTCGAGTTCGCCGGCAACGCCGTCGTGACCGATGCGCTTGGTCGAGCCCTGGCGGGGCACACCGCGGCAGCTAACGACAACGCCGCCGCGCAGATGACGCTGGCCGGGGTCACCCGGCTGGCCACCGCCGAACTGGACGCCCAGATCCGCGAGCAGGACGAGGTCCGACGCAGCGCCGAGGCGGTGGCCGAGGCGATCGCCGACACCAGGCGCCGCCTCGACCTGGACCCCGCGCTGTCGATCCTGTCGCCGCGCGAGCGGCTGGAGGAGGCGCGGCTGCGCTTCGAGGATTTGGCCGGCCGGTCGCTGGCCGGCGACCAGGCAGCGCAACGCGAGCTGCCGGAGGCTGGCGAGACCTACCTGAAGCTGGCGCGCGACTTCCACGCCAGCACCGAGGACTACGCAAAGGTTTTCCGGCAGGTCGACGCCGCCCTGCGCGACACCGGCGGCGTCGCCGACCGCCAGCTCGCGGTCGCCGAGCAGCAGTTGGAGGAGCTGTCGCGGCTGCGCCGGGCGCTGACCGGCGAGATCGGCGAGCTGCCGAACCCGAGCGCCGATTTCGGCCAGAACCCGACCCGCAACCGCATCCTGGCGCGCCTCACCGGCTACGCCGGGGATTTCGGCGGCGGCGGCTTCGGAGGGTTTCGGGCCGGGCTGTCGCCGGAGATCAACGCCCTGGTCGACGCCATCGCGTCCTCGATCGGCTTCGCCGACGGCGGGCTGATGACCGCCGGCGGGCCGCTGGCCCTGCACGCCTACGCCGGCGGCGGCATCGCCCGCCGCCCGCAGCTCGCGCTGTTCGGCGAGGGGCGGATGCCGGAGGCGTTCGTGCCGCTGCCGGACGGCCGCTCGATCCCGGTGACGGTGACGGCGCCGGCCAACGACCGCGGGACCGGCGAGGCCGACCCCGGGGCGGCGCGCCGCACCGCCGGCATCGAGGCGCTGGTCGAGGAGACCCGCCGGCTGCGCGCCGAGCTGGCCGGGCTGCGCGGCGAGAACGCCGCCCTGCGGCGCGGGCTGGAGCGGATCGCCGCCGGCTTCACCACCGGGAGGGCGGCATGAGCCGGTTCGACGATCTGCTGGCCGATCCCTACGCCGCCCGCCGCTACCTGGTGTCGGTGGAACCTTTCGATCCGGCTCTCGAAGGCGTCCGGGTGCTGCGGTTCAGCGATCATGGCTTCGTGACCCGCCCCGACGACGACCCGCCGAACGCCTGGTTCGAGCCGCGGCTGGTCACCGCCCTGAATTTCGAGCGGCAGTTGTTCGCCGGTGGTCGGCTGGAAGGGCGGTCGGTGCCCGGGTTCGGCGCGCTGACTCTGAACAACGCCGATGGCGGGCTCGATTTCCTGGCCGCGCTGGCCTGGGACGGAAGGCGGGTGCGGGTCCGGCTCGGCGGCGACGGCTTCCGGCTCGTCGAGTTCGGGCTGGTGCTCGACGGCACCGCCGAGCAGATCGAGTTCGACGACCTGCTGGTGACGGTGCGGCTGCGCGACCTGCAGGCCCGCTTTGAAGCCGAGGTGCCGCGCGCCAGCTACGCCGGCACCGGCGGCACCGAGGGCCGTGTCGGCCTGACCGGGCGGCCCCGCCCGCTGTGCTTCGGCCGGGTGTTGCGGGTGCCGGCGGTGCTGGTCGACCCCGCGGCGCTGCTCTACCAGCTGCACGACGGGCCGATCGCCGGGATCGACGCGGTTTACGACCGTGGCCTGGCGCTGGCCGGCGTCGAGGGCGCACCGGCCGCCGGCCAGTTCCGCGGCGATCCGGCCAACGGCTGCTTCACGCTCGGCGCGTCGCCGGCCGGAACCGTCACCGCCGACGTGCGCGGCGACGCCGACGGCTTCTACGTCGAGACCGCCGCCGCCCTGGTGCGCCGGATTGCCATTGCCCGCGCCGGGCTGGCCGACCCCGACGACCTCGACGCCGCGGCGTTCGCCGCGCTCGACGCCCTGGCGCCGGCGCCGGTCGGGCTGTTCGTCGACACCGAGGCCCGGCTGGACCGCCTGCTCGACGACCTGGTGGAGGCGATCGGGGGCCATTACGGCTTCGACCGCGCCGGCCGGCTGACGGTCGGCCGGGTGGCGGAGCCGGCGGCCGAGGCCGAGGCCGGGTTCGATGCCGGCCAGATCCTGGAAATCGGCCGGGTCGCCGTCGCCCGCCCGGTGTGGCGCCAGAAGATCGGCTACGGCCGCTACTGGCGCACCCTGGACCCTTCCGGCGTCGCCGGCGCGGTCGACGACGAGGGCCGCGCCGACCTGGCCGAGGGCTTCCGCTACGCCACCGCCGAGGACCCGGCGATCCGCGACCGCCACAAGCTGGCCGAGGAGGCGGTGCGCGACACCGCGCTGGCGCTGGCCGTCGACGCCGGCGCCGAGGCGGCGCGCCGGCTGGCGCTGCACGGTGCCGACCGCGACGCCTTCCGGGTGCGGCTGAAGAGCCAGCCCTTCGCCCTCGACCTCGGGCGCACGGTCCGCATCCGCTACCCGCGCTACGGCCTGGCCGGCGGCCGCAACCTGCTGGTGGTCGGCATGGTCGAGGACGCGGCGGTGAACGAGGTGACCCTCGACCTGTGGGGATGACGCGCATGGCCACGCTGCTGATCGCCTACCGCAACCACGCCGACGCCGCCGGCTTCTCGGGCGGCGGCTGGACCGCCGGGCTGCCGGCCGCCAACCTGGCTGACCGGCAGCCGAGCCGGGTCGCCCGCACGCTGTCGGCCGACCCCGCCGACACCGCCGTCGACCTCGATTTCGGCGCGCCGCGGCCGGTGCGGCTGATCGCCCTGGTCCGCCACAACCTGACCCAGTCCGGCCGCTGGCGGCTGCGCTTGGCCGCCGCGCCGACCTTCGCCGAGCCGCTGCACGACAGCGGCTGGACGGCGATCTGGCCGGCGGCGACGCCGTTCGGGGTCGGCGTGTGGGGTGAGTTCCTGTGGGGCGGATTGCTGGCGCCGGAGGAGGCGGCGACCTACGGGATCGCCGCGATCCACGTGCTGGCGGTGCCGGTGATCGCCCGCCACCTGCGCCTCGAACTCGACGACCCGGCGAACCCCGACAACTTCCTGCAGGCCGGCCGGCTGGTCGCCGGACCGGCCTGGCAGCCGCGGGTCAACCTGCAATACGGCTGGTCGATCGAGCAGGTCGACGACAGCCGGACGGTGCGCTCGCGCGGCGGCCAGAGCTATGTCGACGTGCAGCCCCGATACCGCCGGCTGCGCTTCGCCTTCGATTACCTCGAGCGCGACGAGATGTTCGGCCACGCCTACGAACTGGAGCGGCTGAAGGGCGTCGGCGGCGACCTGATGGTGATGGTCGACCCCGACGACCGCCAGCATCGCCACCGCCACACGGTCTACGGCGCGCTGGCCGAGACCACGCCGATCGCCAACCCGACGCCCGGAAGGTTCGCCAAGGCGTTCACGGTCGACGAGCTGCTGTGATCGGTGATGGTCCTGCTCTTCGTTCCCCAATCCAGCGGGTTCGTTGTAGGGATTGTGTCGCGGGCGAGGAGAATGTCTTGGACATTGCGACGTACGGCCACAACGAGCTGATCGCGAAGTCGGAGCTCGAGTCCTGGAGGTTCGACGCGTTCTTCTCCCCCGTTTCCTTCGACGCGGTGGGCTTTCCGACCCGCATCGCCCATGTCGGTCAGATCCGGGGATTGCTGGCGGGCATGCACAGCCGCGACCGTATCCAGCCGTTCATGGAAGAACTCTCCGGGCTTCAGGACGACGACCTCAACCGGCTGTCGCGGGCGATCGCCCGGTACATGCGCTGGTACCGCACGGTGTTTCCGGACGAGGCAGTTCCAGTGCCGGTGGCCGATTTCGTCTCCCAGTACCTTGCGTATCTGAAGCTGCGGGGACTGCCACGGCGCCGCGTCCTCGAGATCGGGCCGGGTTTCGGCCTCATCGCGTTCTTCATGTGCGACGACGAGGGCGTCGAGTCCTACGATCAGATCGAGATCACCCAGTCTTTCTTCGTGATCCAGGCGCTCATAGGCTCCAACTGCTACGGCGAGGCCTTCCACAACGCCGCGCTGAATGTCGGCGCCGCCTCCAAAGTCGGCAGGCTTGCCGAAACCCGGCCCGTGCTGAACGCGGCGCGACCCTACGTCATTTCCATGCCCCGGTCGTTCCGATGCAGCCTGTATCCCTGGTGGAATCTGGACGTTCCGCTGTCCGGGCAGTACGACGTGATCGCGTCCCACGCGAACCTGGTCGAGATGTCGGCCGCGTCACTGGAGTACTATCTGGAGAGGTGGTCGAAGGTCCTTTCCGACACCGGGTATGTGCTGATCCAGGACCTGGGGCATGCGGTGAGGCGAAGCCACGACCATGTCCTGAAGGCGATCGACGCCGCCGGCTTCCGAGCGCTCGCCAAATTCAGAGGCCGGCACGGCCGCGCGTTTGCCACGTACTGGAACCTGCTGCTCGTGACCGAGCGGCACCCGGATTACGGCCCGGCCATGTCGGTCCTGGAGCCGCAGGTACTCCTCGATGACCACGAGACGGTCCGTCGCGTCTTCGGCCTCGATCGGCCGGACGGGCGAAAGCTGACGCCCAAGGACATCCTCGGGCATGTGAGTTCTCGGCTGGCGCAGCCGAACCGGGCGCAGCCGAACCGGGCGCAGCCGAACCGGGCGTAGCGGGCGGGCCGGCAGCCTCGCGCGCACCCTCTCGGCCGCACGCCGGTCGACATTGCCCTGATTGCGTCGCCACCGCGCCACGAAAGCGGGCTCGCGCCCGCGCGGCCGACGCCGCCCGTCTCGCACCGACGCGGGGCACCACCCGACCCTTCCACACCCGTCCCTGCGGAGAGCCGATCCATGGCCTGGAGCGTGACCCTTGCCGGCGAGACCTTCACCGACGCCAACGTCGCCGGCACCGCCTACGCCGACGAGACGACCGGGTTTCCGGCGATGCTGGCGGCGGTCGCCCGCGAGGCCGCCTTCCTGAGGGGGCTGGCGGCGACCTCGGCGACCGAACTGACGCCGGCGACCGGCACCGTGGTGCTGGCCACCCACCAGGACGCCGGCGCCGTCGGGCTGTCGCCCGGCACCCTGGTGCGGGTGGTGAGCGCCGGCGACCCGGCGCGGCTGATGATCGCCACGGTGACGGCGTTCGCCGGCACCACCCTGACCCTGGAGGTGGTGTTCGCCGCCGGCGCCGCCGCCGCCGCCGCCGACTGGGTGATCACCCGGCCGGCCGGCGGCGGCAGCCTGGCGCTCGACCCGGCGCCGACGCTGGCCGCCGACCTCGACGCCGCCGGCCACAGCGTCGCCGGGGTGCTGAACCTGGTGGTGACGGCGCTGGCCACGCTTGCCGGCCTCCGGGTCGGCGGCGGCGACCAGTGGCGCGAGCAGGATCTCGGCACCGTCACCGAAACCGTCGTCGCCGGCACCGCCGACGCGCCGCTGCTGCGGGTGACGCTGGGCGCCGACCTCGACCTCGACCACGCCGCCCCCGACCCCGGCTACGTCTACTGGAAGCACTGGACGGTGGTGCAGGACGCGACCGGCGGCCGCACCCCGGGCTTCCGTCTGCTCGACGGCGGCGCCGGGACCTGGCCGCACGGCGACGAGCCGGACTGGCCGGCCCAGCCGCCGGGCGCCGATACCACCGTGGTCGCCCGGGTCGGGCCGGGCGCCGCCCTGAAACTCTACGTGGGAGGGTGAGGCATGCCGCCGGTCGTGATCGTCAGGAGCGGGGCCGCCATCGGGCCGCTCGTTACCATCGTGTGCAAGGGCGCCGGCGGCTCCGGCGGGTCGGTCAGCGCCGGCGGCGGCCTCGACAAGGCCGGCGGCGACGGCGGCCTGGTCGTGGCGACGTTCCGCAAGGCCGACCTGCCGGCCTCGCTGATCGTCCAGGTTGGCGGCGGCGGCCAGGCCTCGGATCACGCCGGCGGGGCCGGCGCCGGCGGCTGGCCGGCCGGCGGCCAGGGTGCCGCGGACGGCGTCAACCACGCCGGCGGCAGCGGCGGCGGGCGCTCGGGCGTGTTCCACGGCACGGTATCCCAAGCGACCGCCCTGGTGGTTGCCGGGGGCGGCGGGGGTGGGGGGAGCCAAGAGCAGGCCACAAGCGCATTTGGTGGTCAGGGAGGTGGTGTGACTGGATCGCCCGGCACTACGACCGGCCTCTCTGAAGGCCAGGCTGGTAATCCCGGTACTCAAATTTCTGGAGGAGCAGGAGGCAGTGTCGGAGCCAATGGATCTGCCTTGGTCGGAGGAGATGCCATTCCAGGTGGGCGGGCCGGCGGCGGCGGAGGGGATGGCTATTTTGGTGGGGAAGCTGGCCACAGTGAGGGTGGAGGTGGAGGGGGAAGCGGCTTCGTTTTTCCGTTGGCCCTTAACTCGATTTCTCCAACTACTGGCGGAGGTGGTGCTGGTGGTCTGGGGTCAATCGGTGCGGCTTCAGCGGCGGGTGAAGATGGCCAAATTGTCATTATTGATAATAATAACAGTATGTTAATAGTGTATTCATACACTGGGTCCAATCAGACACACACGTTTTGAAGCTATCGACTGCTGGCAGGCGCGGTTTGCAGGGGTGTCGGCGCGCAGCACCGCGTCGGCGGCGATCGCCCCAGCCCGCGTGACCGCGGCGTGCGGCCGCAGGAGCCGACATGAAGGATTTTACCCTGCCGGCGCCGGCCGTGCCGCAGCCGGACGCAACCCCACAGGGCAGCGGCGCCGCCGAGCGCACGCTGGTCAACCATCGCCTGGGCGAGCTCGAGCGGCGGGTCGGCCGGATCGAGGCGTTCGTGCTCGGCGTGCTGTGCGCGATCGCGCTGTCGGTGCTCGGCGGCCTGGTGGCGCTGCTCAACCTGCCGCGGGCCTGACGCCCCGGCGGCTCCGCACCGGCCCGGCCGCGCCGGTCGCGGCGCGGCTCATCGTTCCCGAAACCCGGAGGAAGCCCATGTCCCGTGTCGTTCGCGCGGCGGCGCTCGCCGTCGCCGTGCTCGCCCTCGTGTCGTTCGCCGGCTGCCAGGCGGCGCCGGCGCTGGTCGCCGTCGGCGGTGCCGCGGTGGCGGTCGGCGACGCCTATTGCGCCACCGTCACCGAGGCCGCCCGGCAGGGTCTGCGCGACCGCTTCACCGGCGGTCGGCCGCTGGTCGGCTGCGTCCGGGAGGGCCGGTGATGGCCAGCTTCATGGCGAACCGGCTGGCGGCGTCCGGCGCCTCGGTCGGGTCCGGCGTGCTGGTGGCCTGGGCCTGGAACGCCAGCGTTCCGGCGGTGCCGATGCCGGCCGAGGTGGCGGCGGTGATCGGGGCGGTGATCTCGCCGCTGTTCGACGTGGTGGTGGCGTTGCGGGACGCGGCGCTCAGCCGGATCGCCGGGCTGCGCGACGACCCGCGCGATCCCGCCCCGGCCAACCCCGCCCCGGCCAACCCCGCCCCGGTCAACCCCGCCCCGGCCACTCCTGCTCCAGTCGTCTCTGGCCCGGCCGTCTCTGGTCCGGCCGGCGCGGATCAGCGGTGATTGCCGAACACGAAGGCGTAGCGTCCGAGGTCGACGCCATCGGAGGGCACGCCGTGCGGTTCCAGCCGGTCGTCGCCGAAGCCGGCGTCGAGGGCGGCGCCGACGATGGCGGGGGTGCTGCCGTCCAGGATCACCACCCATTCCTGCTTGAGGTCGGCGGGAATGGCGCGGCCCTGGGCGCGCATGCCCTCGACCACGACATCGAGGTCGTTCTCCAGCAGCACCGCGCCGTGCATACCGGCGCGGCCGGCCAACTCGGGCAGGAGGGAGTCGCGCATCAGCTCGCGAAGGGCCTGCTTGTCCTCGTCGGCGGGAAAGAACCGGGCCAGCCCGGCGGCGCCGGAGATGCCGTGGCCGAGGTCGACGGTGCAGGTCAGCGTCAGGCGGTCGAAATGCGTGAACTTCGCCATCACGCTCTTCGACCAGTCGGACTGGTTGGCCAGCAGCTTCATGTAGTCGGGGCTGCACAGATCCCGGACGGTGTCGGTCTCGTACGACGCGAAGTACTTCACGCGGGTCGCCCCGTCGGCGGCGACGTAGCGGCGCGCCCGCTTGAAGCCGGGCATGTAGACCCGTTCGTCGATGTGCTCGCGGTTGTACCACTCGTTGAAGTCCATCTCGTGCTCCGGTGCCACCTCGGTGAAGGTGAGCAGCACGCCGGTTCCGAGCAGTCCCATAAGATCTCTCCTGGCCTGGAGTGAAGGGCGTCAGCCCTCAATAAACGCGGTGTCGTCAGGTTCCGCGACCACGCGATTCTCGATGTGGCCGAGGCCGTCGATCTCTACCCGTACCACGTCCCCGGGCCGAAGGTAGCGTTTCGGGGTAAAACCCTCGCCAACCCCGGGCGGCGTGCCGGTGGTGATCAGGTCCCCGGGCTCCAGCGTGAGGGCCTGACTGAGCAGGGCGATCAGGTCGGCGCAGCCGAAGATCATCTCGGCGGTCGAGGAGCGCTGGCGGACCTCGCCGTTGACGCTGGTGCGGATCGCCAGCGCCTGGGGATCCGGGATCTCGTCGACCGTGGTGATCCAGGGTCCGAAGGGGCCGTGGGTGTCGAAGCTCTTCGGGATCACCACCTGCGGGGTGAGGGCGACCCACTCGCGAACCGTCAGGTCGTTCACCACGACGTAGCCCGCCACCACCTCCAGCGCCCGTTCCCTGGGTACGTGGCGGCAGCGCGTGCCGATCACCAGGCCGAGTTCGCCCTCGTAGTCGAGGCTGTCGGAGACCCGCGGCTGGTGCACCGGGTCGTACGGACCGGTGATGCACGACGCCATCTTGGCGAAGGTGGCGGGGAACGCCGGGGTCGACGCGCCCAATTCCTTGATGTGATCGGCGAAGTTGAGGCCGACGGCGAGGAATTTGCCCGGCCGCGGCACCGGCGCCTCGAGCCGCACCTCGGCGAGCGGCCGGCGCGGCGCGCTGGCGAGCGCGCGGTCGAGCAGCGCGCGGCCGGCGGCGCCGAGTGCCAGGAACGCCGTCATGTCGGCCGGGATCGCCGGTTCGGCGGCCGAGACGTCGGCGATCCTGGCGTTCTCGACGACACCGATGCGGGTGCGGCCACCCTCTGTGAAGGTCGCGAGCTTCATGTCCGGCTCCTCAGGCGATCAGGGTTTCGCAGAACGCCCGCAGCGTCATGCCGGCCTCGCCGCCGAGCTGGCGCGCGGTGTCGTTGACCCGGCTCAGCACGCCGTCGTTCCAGCTCGAGCGGGCGTCGCCGATGCGGGCGCTCATGGTGGCGACGGTGCCGGCGGCGATCCCGCGCTCGTCGAGCGCCGGCAGCCGGGTGTAGCCGGCGCCGTCGGCGCCGCCGCCGGCGTCGTTGAAGAACGCCGCGTAGCCGTCGATCTTCAGGGCCGCCGCCTTCTCCAGCCCGAGGATGGCGCCGTGCGAGCCGGAGACCAGGACGTGGCCGACATCGGTCGGCCCGACCAGCGATATCGAATCGAGCAGAACGACGCGCCGGCCGCTCGGCCCCGGCGGCAACTCGGTGCGCGCCTCCTCGTAGGCCGGCACCGGGCGGGTCGACGCCGCCGCCCGGGTCATGGCCGCCGCCGCGTCGGCGCAGCGCATGCCGGGACGCACGCCAAGGGCTTGGGCCGCCTGGTTGGCGAGCGAGATCACGCCGCGCGCCACCATGTCGTCGCCGTTGCCGATGCGCGCCGACATGGTGTCGATGACGGCGTAGGGGATGGCGAGGTCGTCGCAGTAGCCGGCGCCGCCGACGCCGGCATCGTCCTTGCCGCGCCCGGCGTCGTTCAAGATCACCGCGCGCACCCCGCCCTTGACCGCGCAGTAGGCGGCGTAGACGCCGCCGTGCGATCCGGCGATCAGGACCGCGCCCTTCCAGGCGTCGGTCGGCCGGGTCACGGTGTCGGCAGCGACCACGCCGTTCGGCGTCTCACCCATGGCTTCCTCCCGCTGTGGCGGGCCGGCCCGGCGGCCGCCCGCTGATTTTGCGCCATCCTGACCGGACGGGCCGGGGCGGTCCAGGGGGAGGAAGCCTCAGGGGCGCCCGCGGGAGAGCAAGGGCGCCCGCGTTGGATCAGGGGCGGCCGCGGTAGACCGGCACGTCCTGGGCCGGGATCCACAACCCGCTGGGCGGTTCGCCCGACTGGTAGAAGACGTCGATCGGCATGCCGCCGCGCGGGTACCAGTAGCCGCCGATCCGCAGCCATTTCGGGTCCAGCACCCCCTCCAGACGCTTGGCGATGGCTATCGTACAACCCTCGTGGAAGGCGCCGTGGTTGCGGAACGCGCCGAGGTACAGTTTCAGGGACTTGCTCTCGACCAGCCAACCGGCTGGCACATAGTCGATCATCAGGAAGGCGAAGTCGGGCTGGCCGGTGACCGGGCAGAGCGACGTGAACTCCGGCGCTGTAAACCGCACCATGTAGTCAGTGCCGGGATGCGGGTTCGCTACCTTCTCCAGCACCGCGGTCTCGGGCGAGTCCGGCAGGCGGGTGTCGCCGCCGAGCTGAGTGAGGGCACGGTACACGGTCTCGTCGGTCATGCGGTGTCTCCAAGGGCGGCGCGCCATTCGGCGCGGACATGGTCGTCCGGATCGTTCACCGCCCGGCCGGCGTGGCGCGCGAGTGTCTCGGGCGCCAGCCGGGCCAGCGCCCACACCGCCATGCCGCGGACCAGCGGGCTGGCGTCGTCGAGCAGGCGCTCGACCGTGGTCGCCGCCGAGGCGTCGGCGCAGTTGCCGAGCGCCACCACGACGTTGCGCACGAACCGGTCGCGGCCGGTGCGCTTGATCGGCGAGCCGGCGAAGCGAGCGCGGAACCCGGCGTCGTCGAGCGCCGCCAGTTCCGCCAGCAGCGGCAGGGTGAGATCGTCGCGCGGCACGAAGGCCAGCTCGCGGGTTGTCGACGCGAACTTGTTCCACGGGCACACCGCCAGGCAGTCGTCGCAGCCGTAGACGCGGTTGCCGATGGCGGCACGGAACTCCGCCGGGATCGGCCCCTTGTGCTCGATCGTCAGGTAGCTGATGCAGCGCCGGGCGTCGAGCGCGTAGGGTGCCGGGAAGGCGTCGGTCGGGCAGATGTCGAGGCAGCGCCGGCACGACCCGCAGCGGTCGACCTCGGCGGCGTCGGCCGGCAGCTCGAGGGTGGTGAAGACCTCGCCGAGGAACAGCCAGGAGCCGAAGTCGCGGCTGACCAAATTGGTATGCTTGCCCGGCCAGCCGACCCCGGCGCGCGCCGCCAGCGGCTTCTCCATCACCGGGGCGGTGTCGACAAACACCTTCACCCCGGCGCCCAGCTCCTCGTGCATCCAGCGCGCCAGGCGCTTCAGCCGCTTCTTCAGCAGGTCGTGGTAGTCCTTGTTGCGGGCGTAAACGGCGACGGCCGCGCGGTCGCGGTGCCGCAGGTCGTCGAGCGGGTCGTGGTCGGGGCCGTAGTTGGCGGCGCACACGATGACGCTGCGCGCCTCCGGCCACAGCACCGCCGGGTCGCGCCGACGGTCGAGCGTGTCCGCCATCCAGTCCATGGTGCCGTGCTCGCCGCCCGCCACGAAGGCGTCGAGACGGTCGCGCTCGCGCGCGCCGACCGCCGCCGGCGCGATGCCGACCGCGTCGAAGCCGAGCTGCAGCGCCGCCGCCTTGATCCGGGCCGCCAGCGGCTCGCCCGTGGCCTGGGCGGCGGGCGCCGTCACGGCGAGAACAGCAGGTCGATCTGCTTCTGGTCGAGCCGGAACACGGTGCCGTTGATGACCGCGCCGATGCGCTCCAGGATCTCGCGGATACCCTTCAGGTGGGCGGTCACCCGAACGCGCAGCTCGTCCTCCGGCAGGACCTCGGCGATTTGGCTGAGCTCGGTGACGGCGCGCTGGATCAGGGTGTCGGCGGCGGCCACCAGTTCCTCGAAGGCGTCGATGTACTCCTTGGGCGCGTTCTTGTAGGCCCAGATCGCCAGTTCCTTGTCGGAGAACACGCTGGCAGCGAAATGCTCGACGTAGGAGGCCGGCTGCCACGCCGCCGCCTCCTCGATGATCTCAGGCATGTCCGGGACCATTTCGAGGATCATCACCACCTCGTTGAAGTGGTTCAGGTAGTCGGTCGCGAGCAGGGAGGTGGCGTTGATGTTCGTGCCGCGCACCAGCAGTCGGTACGTCCGGGTCAACCGGAACCTCTCGTCCATGCCGGTGTCGTGCGACATCATCCCTCCGTTTCCGTCCAAGCCACGAGGAATCCTAACGAATCCCGAATCCCCGGACCTGTTCGCGCCGCCGTCGCTAGGGCGCGGGCAGGTCACCGGCCGCCTGCTGCGCCTCGAAAGCGGCGGTGAAGTCGTCGAGAGACCGATCGCTGATCGCCGCTCGCAGTCCGGCCATCAGGTCCTGATAATAATGCAGGTTGTGCCAGGTCAGGAGCATCGGCCCGAGGATCTCGTCGGCCTTCGACAGGTGGTGCAGATAGGCGCGGCTGTAGCCGGTGCAGGCCGGGCAGGCGCAGTCGGGATCGAGCGGGCGCGGGTCGGCGGCGTGGCGGGCGTTGCGGATGTTGACCTGGCCGCGCCTGGTCAGCGCCTGGCCGGTGCGCCCCGACCGGGTCGGCAGCACGCAGTCGAACATGTCGACGCCGCGCCGCACCGCGCCGACCAGATCGGCCGGCTTGCCGACCCCCATCAGGTAGCGTGGCCGCTCCGGCGGCAGCAGCGGCGCCGTCACGTCCAGGACGCGGAACATCTCGGACTGGCCCTCGCCGACCGCCAGGCCACCGATCGCGTAGCCGTCGAAGCCGATGCCGGCGAGGGTGGCGGCCGACTCCCGGCGCAGATCGTCGTAGACGCTGCCCTGCACGATGCCGAACAGCGAGTGGCCGGGGCGGTCCCGGAAGGCAGCGCGGGAGCCCTCCGCCCAGCGCATCGACAGCCGCATGCTCTCGGCGGCGGTGCGGTGGTCGGCGGGAAACGGCGTGCACTCATCGAACGCCATGGTCACGTCGGCGCCGAGAAGCTCCTGGATCTCTATCGATCGCGCCGGGGTCAGGCGGTGCTCGCTGCCGTCGATGTGGCTGCGGAAGGTCACGCCCTCGGTGTCGATCTTGCGGCGGCCGGCCAGCGACATGACCTGGAAGCCGCCGCTGTCGGTGAGGATCGGCTTCGGCCAGTTCATGAACCGGTGCAGCCCGCCGAGCTCGGCGATGCGCTCGGCGGTCGGCCGCAGCATCAGGTGGTAGGTGTTGCCGAGCAGGATCTCGGCGCCGGTCTCGGCGACCGATTCCGGGCGCATCGCCTTGACGGTCGCCGCCGTGCCGACCGGCATGAAGGCCGGGGTCTCGACGCTGCCGTGGGCGAGGGCGATGCGCCCGCGCCGGGCGGCGCCGTCGGTGCCGAGGATCTCGAAGCCGATGGTCATGCGCCCTCCCGCGCCAGCAGGCACGCGTCGCCGTAGGAGAAGAACCGGTAGCCGGTGGAAATCGCGTGATCGTAGGCCGCCAGGATGCGCTCGCGCCCGGCGAACGCCGACACCAGCATCAGCAGGGTCGAGCGCGGCAGATGGAAGTTGGTGAGCAGCACGTCGACCGCCTTGAACCGGTATCCGGGCGTGATGAACAGGCTGGTCTCGCCGGACCAGGCCGGCACCGTGCCGTCGACGCCCGCCGCCGCCTCCAGGATGCGCAGCGTGGTGGTGCCGGTCGCCACGATCCGGCCGCCGTCGCCGCGGGTCTCGGCGATCGCCGCGGCGGTCTCCGCCGGCACCGCGCCCCATTCGCTGTGCATGACGTGCTGGTCGGTGTCCTCGACCTTGACCGGCAGGAAGGTGCCGGCGCCGACATGCAGGGTGACCAACGCCCGTCGCACGCCGCGCGCCTCGACGCGGGCCAGCAACTCGGGGGTGAAGTGCAGACCGGCGGTCGGCGCCGCCACCGCGCCGTCGCGGGCCGCGAACACCGTCTGATAGTCGCGTTCGTCGTCCTCGGGCTCGCCGCCGCGCCGCTTGATGTAGGGCGGCAGCGGCATCCGGCCGTGCGCCGCCAGCGCCGCCATCAGCGCCGGCCCGGCACGGTCGAAGGCCAGCGTCACCTCGCCGGCTTCGCCCTTGGCCGCCACCTCGGCCGCGAGATCCTGCGCGAACACGATGCGGTCGCCCTGGCGCAACTTCTTGGCTGGGCGCGCGAACGCCCGCCAAGCCGCCTCGCCCTCGCGCTTGTGCAGCGTCACCTCGATCCGCGCTTCGCCGCGCCGGCCGTCGATCCGGGCCGGTATCACCCGGGTGTCGTTGGCGATCAGCAGGTCGCCCGGCCGCAGCAGGTCGGGCAGGTCGGCCACGGTTCGGTCGACCAAGGCTGCGCCGGTCAGGTCGAGCAACCGGGCGGCGTCGCGCGGGCGCGCCGGGAAGCGGGCGATGCTGTCTTCCGGCAGGTGATAGTCGAACAGGTCGACGCGCATCAGGTCCGGGTCGTCTCCGCCTGGCGCCATTCCGCCGGCAGGAACGCCAGGATCATCCGGAACGGCGCCAGCAGCGCCGCCGCCATCGCCAGCTTCGCCGCGTAGTCGCCGAGCGCCCAGGTCATCCAGGGCTCGCCGGTGAAGGCGAAGGCGGCGGTGAAGAAGACCGCGGTGTCGAGCGCCGAGGCGACCACCGACGACACGATCGGCGCCTTCCACCAGGTCTGCCGCCGCAGCCGGTCGAAGATCCAGATATCGAGAAGCTGGGCCAGCAGGAACGCCGACCCCGAGGCCATCGCGATCCGCGCGTCGGCGAGGGCCAGCGACAGTGCCACGCCGATCGCGAAGCCGACATACACCACCCGCCGGGCCGGTGCGGCGCCGAGGATGCGGTTCATCAGGTCGGTCACCAGGAACGCCAGCGGATAGCTTAGCGCGCCCCAGGTCAGCCAGTCGTTGATCGGGAAGCCGACCGCGATGTTGGAGACCAGCACCACCAGCCCCATGGCGGAGGCGCCGGCGACCAGCGCGTTGCGCTCCATGGCGTGCGTGCGCATCGCCTTGCTCCTCGTTTTCCGATAGTACGCGCGTGATACAGCCGCGCACCCGCCATGTCGAGGGCCGGCTACGCCGCCGGCCCGGCGGCGGGGACGGTATCGCGCCAGGACTCCGGCAGCAGGTTCAGGAGCAACCAGTACGCCCCGACCATCGCCACGACGCAGGGCAGCAGCCCCGACAGGTCCTCGAGCAGGACGGGGAACCAGATCGGGTCGGTCAGGCCGGACTCGACGCCGAAGTAGACAAAGCCGTCCAGGATGACCGCCGCTACCGACGACGCCAGCGGCGGCAACCACCACCGCGACCGTCGCCGCAGCCGGTCGAACAGCCAGACGTTCAGCAACTGTCCCCAGAGCACCGCCGAGACGCCGACCAGCGTCATGTGGAAGTCGCCGTACATGAAGAACAGCGAACCCTGGGTGGCGGCGGCGGCGTAAACCACCCGCCGGGCAGCCGGCGCGCCGAGGGCGCGGTTGGTCAGATCGACGACCAGGAACATCGCCGCGTAGGCGAGGTTGCCGTAGATCGGGTCCTCGAGATCGTCGGACGCGTAGAGCGAGTCCGCGATCAAGACGAACAACCCCACCGTCGCCATCGCCGCCCATCCGGCAATCCGCTCGCTCTGTGGCGTCCGGTTCATCATCGACACCTGTCGGGCCCGGTTACGGTGACCACGGGTCAGTCGGGGAACTTGCCGTCGAGGACCTGCCAGATCTGGTGCGGCTTCAGGTCCTGGACGGTCACGATGCGCTGACGGTCGCGCTCCAGGATCGTCAGCAGGGTGCCGCAGGTCTGCTGGCCGATCGTGACGTCGTACCATCCGGCCCTCTTGACCCCCGCCTCCTCCCGCACCAGCAGGGGCGGCCCAAGCTCCTCGCGGGCGTCCTCGACGCTCCAGTCCTCGATATCGTCGTCGATGTCGCGCAGCGACACCCCCCGGGTGGTCGGCCCGCAGGGATCCCGCGGCTCGGCCCCATACGGGGCGAGGCGGGCCAACTCGGCGCGGTCGGACCCGCAGCCGGCGAGCGCCGCCGTGAGGACGAGGGCAATGGCCAGGTATCGAAGGGTCGGCATCGGAGGGGCTCCCATGATCTGCGGCGCACGCCACGATCATGCGTGTCGGCCGGGCCAGGGCAAGCGTTCGTCGTCGATGCCGTGCCAGGGAGTGTTCCCGAACCACCATGGCGGTCACGGCTCGGTCACAAGCCATCTCTCAACCCGCTGGATATCATGCGTTTAGAAGCGTGTGCGGCTTCTCTTCGTCTGTTGTTCGAAAGGGTCGCGGTCGATGCAACGGCTAGAAGCCCGAGCGACGATTCGCCCCGGATTGTTCGGCCGCGTCGATGCCTGCCGGCCATACCTGCCGGCCATTGCCTCCCCGAGGCTGCCATTCCCGGGACCGCGCGAGGTCCCCGAGGTCTTCCGCGAGAGAAAGCCGCGCGACCCAACGCGCTGAGGAGTTCCGATTGAGCACGGACAGCACGGCCATCCCGCCGCAAGAGGGTACCTGGACGGAACCGGGCCCGGCCGCTCCATCGATCCTGGATCTTGACGGCGTCGCCAGCAAGGGCGCGGTGGCGGCTCTGTCGCTGGCTGCCATCTGGTGGCTCGTCGGCGACTGGACGGTCATTCCTTTCCTGCTCGGCATCGCCATCGCCTGCTACGCCGCGATCCTTGCCGCCGATCGCCTGGTGGTGTCGCGACCGTGGCGGCTCGCAACGGCGGTTTTGTTCGGCAGCGCGTCGTTCGGCGGCCTGTTGTGGCTCAACGCCGCGGGCATCGTCGGCAACCTGACCGGGAACCCGTACAGCGAATCACTTCGCAACCAGTGGGTCGTCACGATAGGCCTCAGCTTCTACACGCTGCAGATCATCGGCGTGGCGGTGGACGTGCTACGCCGCCGCATCGTCATGCCGCCGCTGCTCGATTTCGTCTTCTACATACTTTACGCGCCGAAGTTCCTGTCCGGCCCGATCGAGCAGGCGACCTTCCTGGAGCGGGTCCGCGCCTTCCGTTTGCGCTACGTCGACGCCAACCTCGCCATCGGGCTTCCCTGGCTGATGGCTGGCATCTTCATGAAGTTCGCGGTCGCCGATTCGATCAGCCGCCTGGTCGACATCGACTATCTGCGCCCACTCGGGCTGTTCATCATCACCGCGTTCTTCGAACTGCGGGTCTATTTCGACTGGGCCGGCTACAGCCTCATGGCGTACGGCGCGGCGTGGTGCCTCGGGTTGCCGGTCATGCTGAACTTCGCGCAGCCGCTGTTCGCCCACAACCCGCAGGAGTTGTGGCGACGATGGCACATCAGCCTCGGTCGCTGGCTCCACGAGTACCTGTACACGCCGCTGCGCAAGGGGCTGCCCTACCCTCTGCTGCTCTCGTTCCTGGCTCCGGTTGTCGTCTTCGTCCTGTCCGGCATGTGGCACGGGGCGTCGATCAATTTTCTGTTGTGGGGATCCTTTCACGCCGCCGCCTACCTGCTGTTCGTCAAGGTGCTGCGTCACATTCCGATGCCGCGGCTGCTCGGAATCGCCGGATTCATCTTTCTTTTGCTCGTCGGCCGGCTGCTGTTCATGGACGATGACACGACCCGCCTGATGACGAAGATCGCCAACCTCGGCTCGTTGGAGGCGTGGCGGGCTGATCTCGAGCCCGAGGCGGTGCGCCAACTGGTGAACCATTTCAAGGCCATGGAGCTGACCAAGGCGGGTCTCCTCGGCTTGTTGGCGGCCATCGCAGCCATCGGCGTCGAGTGGTTGAACGAGCGGCGACACCCCGACCGCCCGTACTACCTTCTGACGCGCCCGTCGATCGCCGTGGTCCTGATGGTGGCGACGCTCCTCCTCATCAATGAGTCGGATGTGGGGTTCGTCTATGCGCGCTACTAACCGGGGGCTCGCCCTGTTGATCGCGATCCTGCTGCTCTGGGTGGCGGGCGGGCACGCCTTCTACCGGATCGACCAGGCGCACGACGCGAGAGACTACGGCCCGATACTCGAACTCATCGTCCACAAGCGGGCGCTGGCCGAGGCTACTCCGGGCGCGCGCGTGATCATCGCCGGCGGCTCCAACGCGTATTACGGGATCGACTCGAACCGGCTCGCGGAGCATCTCGGCGTGCCGGTGGTGAACATGGCCTTGCCGTTCGGGGCGTACAACAACGCCATCAACCTCCGTCTGCTGGAAGATCAGGTACGCCCGGGGGACGTGGTGGTTTACTCTGCGGCCGGCTATTGGGGGGCCGGACCGGGAGTGGGCGGCGCCGGGCGGCGGGCCCAGGGCTTCGATTCCTTCGTCGATGCACAGGGCTTGGCGGGTTACGATCGGCTGTTCGACGGAGGCGACATTCCGTGGCAGTCCCGGCCGGAGACAAACACGCTGCTGCTGGCGACCGTCGAGAGTTTTCTGCCACCGAAGCTGGGGGTGTCCTGGCTTGAGGACACCAACGCGCACGGCGACTTCACGGGATGCGTCCCGCTGCCGGTCCTGATGCCCGTGCGGTTCGACAGCAAGCAACCCGACGCCGACCTAGCGGCCACCGTGCGGGATTCGGCGGAAAAGCTGGCGGAAAAAGGCGCCCATCTCGTGGTCGCGCTGCCCTGGTTGTTGATACGCGAGCACGACCGCGCCGACTGGAGCGCGTTCACCAACCGGCTCATCACCCGCTATGAGCCGGCTGTGCCGGTCATCACCCCGGATCCGCACGCCCTCCTGAACAGCAACCCCGACGACTTCTGCGACTCGCCGCTGCACCTGTCCACCGAGGCGACCCGGCGGCGCACCGACCATCTTGCCGATCGTGTTGGCCCGTATCTCGAAGCCTCGGCGCCGAGACGATCCGCGCAGGTACCCCTCAGGCCTTGATGGGTCGGCGACCGATCCGCACCGGCTATTGTTTCCACGCGCCTGGCCGCGCTTGACCCCCACTCGGCCCGCTCCCTAGACTTCTTCCGCCCGCCCGACAAACAAGATTGCCAATCGCGGGTGCCTGGGAGGAACCGCCTTGCCCGCGACATCCGCGCCGCGCAACCTCGACGTCGACCGCCTGCTGTCCCATCACCGGCTGATGTGGCGCATCCGCGCCTTCGAGGAGGCGGCGCTTCGGGCCAACGCCGAGAAGCTGGTGCTGGGCGCCATCCACCCGTCGATCGGGCAGGAGGCGATCGCCGTCGGCGTGTGTTCCAACCTGAACCGCGACGATATTCTCTCTTCCACTCACCGCGGCCACGGCCACACCCTCGCCAAGGGCGCCGATGCCGGCGCCATGATGCGCGAGCTGCTCGGGCGCGAGGGCGGCACCAGCCATGGCAAGGGCGGTTCCATGCACATCGCCGATTTCGAGGTCGGCATGCTGGGCGCCAACGGCGTGGTTGCCGCCAACATCCACATCACCGCTGGCGCCGCCCACGCCATCAAGCTGCGCGGCGAGGACCGGGTCGCCTGCTCGATCTTCGGCGATGGCGCGATCAACCGTGGACCTTTCCTGGAAGGGCTTAACTGGGCGAGCGTGTTCGCCCTGCCGGCGCTGTTCGTGTGCGAGGACAACGGCTTCGCCTCGACCACCCGGACCGCCGCCATGACCGGCGGTCCGGGCCCGGCGGCGCGCGCCGAGGCGATCGGCGTGCCGGCGGTCGAGGTCGACGGCAACGACGTGATGGCGGTCGACGAGGCGGCGCGCCAGGCGGTGGCGGCGATCCGCGCCGGTGGCGGACCGCGCTTCATCGTCGCCCGGACCTACCGGCTGACCGGCCACACCGCCGCCGACGCCGCTCCCTACCGTCCCAAGGAGGAGGTCGAGGCGGCCTGGCGCCGTGAGCCGATCGCCCGACTGGCCCAGCTCCTGGCCGATTCCGGCGTGAGGGGCGCGGTGCTGGCGGCCCACGAGCGCGAGGCGAGGGAGGAGATGGACGCGGTCTACGCCGACGCCAAGGCGGCGCCATGGCCGCCGCTCAGCCGTGGTTTCGAGGACGTCCAGGACGCGGGCGACCCGCGCGAGAGGGCCTTCTGATGGCGATCCTGACCTACGCCGAGGCCGGCAAGCAGGCGCTGGCCGAAGAGATGCGGCGCGACCCGCTGGTGTGGGCGGTCGGCGAGGACCTCGGGCGCGGCGGCGTGTTCGGCCAGTACAAGGGCATGGTCGAGGAGTTTGGGCCGCTGCGGATCTCTGACGCGCCGATCTCCGAGGCGGCCATCCTGGGGGCCGCGGTCGGGGCGGCGATGACCGGCACCCGGCCGGTGGTCGAGATGCGCTTCGCCGACTTCGCGCTCTGCGCCGTCGACGAACTGATCAACCAGGCTGCCAAGGCCCGCTACATGTTCGGCGGCCAGACCAAGGTGCCGCTGGTGGTGCGCGAGCCGATGGGCATGTGGCGTTCCTCGGCAGCCCAGCACTCGCAGTCGCTGGAGGGCTGGTACACCCACATCCCCGGCCTGGTGGTGGTCTGCCCATCGACGCCGGCCGACAACAAGGGGCTGCTGAAGACCGCTATCCGCTCCGACGACCCGGTGGTGTACTTCGAGCACAAGAACATCTGGGGCCTCGAGGGCGAGGTTCCGGACGCCGACGTCGCGATCCCGTTCGGCATCGCCCGGACGGCGCGCCCGGGGCGCGACCTCACCATCGTGACCTGGTCGGCGACCGTGCACGCCGCCACCGCGGCTGCCGAGGCGCTGGCCGGCGACGGCATCGAGGCCGAGGTGATCGACCTTCGCACCCTGTGGCCTTGGGACCGCGCGGCGGTGTTCGCCAGCGTCGAGCGCACCGGCCGGCTGCTCGTCGCCCATGAGGCGGTGCAGGTCGGCGGCTTCGGCGCCGAGGTCGCGGCGACCGTCGACGAACATTGCTTCGGCGCGCTGAAGGCGCCGGTGCGACGGCTCGGCGCGCCGCGCGTGCCGATCGCCTACGCCCCGCCGCTCGAGGATCTGCTGCGCGTCACGCCGGCGACGATCGCCGAAGCGGCGCGCGCTATCGTGTCCTTCTGACCCTGACGAGGAACCCATGGCCACCAATGAGATGACCGGCGGCGAGGCGCTCGCCCGGATGCTGCTGGCCTACGAGACCGGGCCGATGTTCGGCATGGGCGGGTTCCAGCTGCTGCCGTTCTACGACGCCGCCCGCCGGCTCGGCCTGAAGCACTACCTGATCAACGACGAGCGCTGCGGTGCCTTCGCCGCCGATGCCTACGCCAAGGTCACCGGCCGGGTCGGGGTGTGCGATGCCACCCTCGGCCCGGGCGCCACAAATCTCGTCACGGCGCTGGTCGAAAGCCTGAACGCCGGGGTGCCGGTGGTGGCGATCGTCGGCGACACCCACCGCCTGCACGCCTGGAAGAACATGACCCAGGAGAGCCGGCAACTCGACATTCTGCGCCCGGCGGTCAAGGAGGTGCTGAGGGTCGAGTACATCGAGCGCATACCCGAGCTGGTGCGCCGCGCCTTCGCGGTCGCGACCTCCGGTCGCCCGGGGCCGGTGGTGCTCGACGTGCCCGAGGACATCTGCCACGCGACCCATCCGTTCGCCGAGGACGAGTTCGTGGTCGACCCGATCCACCGCGCCGCCCCGGCGCTGCGGGTCCGGCCGGACGCCGCCGCGCTCGACACCGCCGTCGACATGCTGAAATCGGCGCGGCGTCCGCTGATGCTGTGCGGCGGTGGCGTTCACATCAGCCGTGCCGCCGAGGCGGTCACCGCCTTCGCCGAGGCGACCAACATCCCGGTCGCCCACACCATGAGCGGCAAGGGCTCGGTCGCCTGCACCAGCGACTTGTCGGCCGGACTGTTCGGACGATACGACCGCATCGCCAACGGCCTGATCGCCGAGGCCGACCTGCTGTTCGTGGTCGGCTGCAAGCTCGGCGAGATCGCCACCAAGCGCTACACCGTGCCGCCGAAGGGCAAGACCATCATCCACCTCGACATCGTCGCCGAGGAGATGGGCCGCACCCTGACCCCGACGCTGAGCCTGTGGGGCGACGCCCGCGCCACCCTGGACGAGCTGCGCGCGGCCCTGGCAGGCTCCGGCATGCGCGACCGGCTGGCCGGCTGGGCGGCCGAGGCGCCGAAGCGGATGGCGGCGTGGCGCAGGGACGTCGACGCCCGCCTGACCTCGGAGGAGCGGCCGATCAACATGGCGCGGCTGCTGCACGAGCTGAACCGCAACCTCCCCGATGACGCCACCCTGGTCGCCGACGGCGGCTTCGCGGCGCACTGGGGCGGGTTGTTGTACGACACCAAGCGACCGGGTCGCGGCTTCGTGCCGGACCGCGGCTTCGCCTCGATCGGCTACGGCGTGCCGGGCGGCATCGGCGCGGCGCTCGGCGCGGCGCACGACAAGCTCGGCCCGGTGGTGGCGCTGACCGGCGACGGCGGCTTCAACATGGTGATGGGCGAGATGGAGACGGCGCGGCGCCTTGGCCTCGCCTTCACCGTCATCGTCGTCAACAACGCCGCCTCGGGATACGTCAAGGCGCTGCAGCACCTGATGTACGGCGAGGGCGCCTACCAGTCCTCGGACCTTGCCGAGACGAACTACGCGAACGTCGTCGAGGCGTTCGGCTGCCGTGGCATCCGGGTCGAGCGCCCGGAGGACCTGGCCGCGGCCCTGCAGGCAGCGATGGCCGAGACGGGCCGGCCGACCCTGCTCGACGTGGTGGTCACCCGAGACCCGGCCAAGATGCTGCCGGCCGTCGACAACCGCACCGTTCAGGTCAAGAAGGGCGACCGGGTGGCGTGAGCGGGGTCGGGCTGGCGGCCGGCCTCACGACACCAGGCAACTCTCTTGCCTGCCGGTGTCGGCCCGGCTGTCGGTTTCGAACCGGGCCGAGCGTTCGGCGGTCACGCCGTCGGGGCCGGAAAACGCCGCCCGAACCAACCCGCCCTCGATGTCGGAGCCGGAAACCCAGGTCTGGTCGTGGCCGGGCAGGGTGGTGTCCAGGTCGATGGCGAACTCGAAGCGCCCGCCCGGAACCGGGTGACGGCGAGGCTCATGACGTGGTCGCCGTCGCGGCCGTCCGTGCGGGTTGCCAGCGCGGCGGTGCCGCTGGCCGCCTCGAGCTTGATGATCGCTGACGCTGGCGCCGGTTTCGATGACGTCGAAGATCAGCCCGCCCTGGGTGGGGCCGAGGTCAAGAACGACACTGAGGGCCGGTTGCCGCGCGACGTCGCGGATTTCATCCTGGTGTAAGGGCCGCGCCGAGGGCGGGTGAGCTACGTCCTGTCCGGCGCGGCGTGGAAGCTGTCGGGTTCCATCAGCTTCATGATGCGCGTGGTCGACCGGCCGTCGGGACGAAGCGGCAGGAGCAGCCTTGTATAGGCCCAGAGCTTGCCATTAATCGCCACGTAGGAGCGCTGCGTCAGCAGCGGGACCCCGAACGTCGCGACCTGGAACAGGTCGTCGAGCACCTTCTCGGCGTCGTCGCGGGCGAAGAAACGCCTGACCGACATGTTCCGCAACTCGCCACCATACAACTCGCACGGCAGGGTGCCGGCCAGCCGGATGACGGCGTCCCTCGGGTTGTCCGTCAAATCCACCAGCATGACGTGGCGGAGCGCCGCGCGCGGAAGGTCGAGCGGATCGACGTCATTCGGGACGTCCTTCGCCCCGGCGGCGGAACGCCATACTTGCAGCACGCTGGCCAGGATCGGCAGGCGTTCGACGTTCGCGAGCGGGAGGTTCCGGCTCGTAGTCAAGATGTAGCTGTTGAGACACTCGGCCTTCATTCGTCGATCCATCACGATCAGATTGGAAGAATTAGGTTAACGGAACATGAACGTCGCGCCGGCTTTGAAACGGCTGGCCGAGGCCTCCGTATAATGCACACAGCGGATTCAAATGTTCAAACCAACATTCATTTCCCAGATCCTCAGATACTGCGCTGCAGATATAATGCGAATTCAGTCTTTCCGAATTGGAATGTGGACCCGCGCTCGGGGGGATTTAAGTCACTAACGGGCCTCTTCCTGAGCGGCGTTCCGCTCACGGATCAACCCTTAGCTTAAGATGATTTTAATGATCCTATTGATAGACAGGTAAAAATAGCGATTTCTGATGAGGCTGGCATGTCCCTGACCCTCGCATTACGCCAAGGCCATCCGACAGTCCGGTTCGGCCCTCCTCCGTTTCCGAGGTCGAGCCGCGCTGCGGCAGGGGCTTCCGCGCAGCCCTCCGGAATTTCCGGAACGGGGCTCTACGCGACCGAGAGCGCGTCCGGCGTCGGCGTGCTGCCGAGAGTATACACGGGTTTCGTGAGCGTCATCTTCCTGGCGGTGTTCGGGGTGGTGTCGGCGAACGCGACCTTCGGCAGCATCGAGACGAGTCTTGCTGCCATCCAAACCGTGGTGGCGTCCGACACCGGATCCGCGATGATCCAGTCCTTGAACGCTGAGCTTTCCACGGCCCGGCTTCAGGGCCTCGTGTTCGGTGCCATCTGCGTCCTCCTGGGCGTCGGCTTCGCGCAGTGGATCGGCAGCGGCGTGGCCAAGCCTCTCGCGCAGCTTTCGCAGGCGACGACGCGCTTGGCCCGGGGCGATCTCGACGTGGCCATCGCCCAAAGTTCAGTCGACGAACTGGCCCGGATGGCCAGGGCGCTCGAGACCTTCCGTGAGAACGCCCGCGAGGTCAAACGCCTGCAGGAGGAGGAAGTCCGTATCAAGCGCGTCAAGGACGAGGAACTGCGCGCCCGCCTCGACGAGGTGTCGGCGGCGGTGGGCCGGGTCCTGGGTGTGGCCGAGACCCGCATGGGCGACGTCCGGGGCCAGTTCCGAGAGATGTCATCGACGATGCTATCGATCGCCGGCGCCCTCGAATCGTCAGTCGCCGCGTCCAGCCGCGGCGCCGACACCGCGGGCTCCCTGGCGATGGAGGTCGTGACCGCGATTGGAGCCTTCGAAACCTCCAACCGCAACCTTGTCGTCGAGGTTTCCGCCTCCATCGACGCCGCCGCGCGGGCGTCCCACGAGGCGCGGGGGATCAGCGAGAAGATCATCCACCTGACATCCGCGACCGACGAGATCGAACGGGTGGTCGAATTGATCCACCGGGTCGCCAGCCAGACCAATCTTCTGGCGTTGAACGCCACCATCGAGGCGGCACGCGCCGGCGAGGCCGGAAAGGGCTTCGCGGTCGTCGCCGGCGAGGTCAAGTCGTTGGCCAATGAGACAGCCACCGCGACCGAGGAGATCACCCGTCAGGTCGCCATCATCCAGGGTTCGGTCAAGGACGTGGGCGACGCGATTTCCGGGATGCTCGACGTGGTGGCCATGATCGACGGGGCCTCCAAGTCGGTCCGCGCCGCGGTCGAAAGTCAGGCCGAATCCACCCGCTCGATCCAATCCGAAGCCTCTGCCTCGGCGGACGAGACTCGCCGCCTCTCGGAGCAGTTCCAGGACGTGATCCAGTCGTCCGAGCAGGTGAAATCGTTCGCCGGCCAGGTCGATGAGTATGCCGAGCACGGCATGTCGCTCATCGACGTGATCCGGACCGACATCGGCGACGTCGTCTCCGGGCAGATCCGCAGCGTCGTCGACCGCCTCTCGGACACCGACGACGAGGCCGCATCCGCGGCGTAGAACGTTTTCGGGTCGCCTCTCCACAAATTCGTTCCGGTCAATCAAGGGCTGGTCAATCAGGGGTCAGTAACGTGACAGAATACAGCTTTCTTGTGCTTGCGACGCAGTACAGCTTCTCCGCGGCGTTTGCCGCCATGGCCGGCGGAACGCTGTATTTTCTGATGGAGCGAAACAACCTGACTCCGGAATACAGCGCGGTGGCAAGCCTGTCGGCGGTCGTGTCAATGGTTGCCGCGATCAACTACTTCGTCATGAAGGACTCGGTGGGCATGGACGGCCAGTTCGGCTCGATGGCGGCCTTCAACACCGATTTCCGCTACATCGACTGGCTGATCACCACCCCGCTGTTGCTGGCGATCGTTCCGGTGCTGCTCGGCCAGAGCCGGCTCAACACCGGGCTGATGACCAAGCTGGTGGTCGCCGACGTGCTGATGATCGTGGTCGGCTACATCGGCGAAGTGTCGATAAACCGCGCCGGCGGCGGCACCATGACCGGTTGGTGGTGCCTGCTGCTCTCGATCGTCTTCTGGTTCTATATCCTCTACGTGCTGTTCGCGGAGATCGGTCGCGCGCTCGAAGGCGCCGACAGCGATCTCGCGTCCTCGCTGGGCCTCCTGCGGTCGTTCATCGTGATCGGCTGGGTGGTCTACCCGCTGGGGTACCTGATCGCCGCCCTCGACGTCTCCGACAATCTGCTGGTTGCGAGGGAACTCGTCTACTGCGTTGCCGACGTGATCAACAAGGTCGGGTTCGGCATGGTGGCGGTATCCGCGGCCAAGCGGCTGTCGGCCCGGCAGTGGACCGCGATGCACGGCGCCTGAGCGAGCGGACCGCGACAGCGAGCGGATGGCAACGACCATGGGCGCGGCCTTGGGTCGGACGAGGGACGGGCGGCCATCGTCGCCCGCCTCGTCCGGCGACGATGGCTGCGCGGCGGTTCGACTGGTGCTGTCGACCATGGTGCCGACGACGGGCGGCTTGTGTCCCGTGCTGGACTGGCATCTAGCCGGGCGTGGCGGCATGTCGCGTGCCCGTCTGGCGGTCGCCGTCGGCCGGGCGCTCGGCCTTCCGGAAGAGGTATCCATCCGTCTCGCGGCGGTGGCGCAGGCGGTGCACGAAGCCTCGCTGCTGATCGACGACATCAACGACCGCAGCGAGACCCGCCGTGACCGCCCGGCGGCCTGGGTGCGGTTCGGGACCGATCTGGCGATGCTGGCCGGGATTCGCCTGCTCAACTCCGCCCACCGCCTCGCGGTCGATTTGGCGGCCGAGGGGCGGGTGCCGGTTGCCGTCGCGGCCAGTGTTGGTGGCCTGGTCGAGGAGGCGCTCGACGGCCAGGCGACCGAATTGTCCGGGGTGTCCGGTTTCTGGGCCGACTATGACTGGGTGGTGGCCCGCAAGACCGGCGCGCTGATGGTGTTGCCGGTGGCGCTGCCGGCGAGGGCCGCCGAGCTCGACGAAGCCGACGTGCAGCGGCTTACGACGGTGGCCGAGCGGATCGGCATGGCCTACCAGATCGCCGACGACATTGACGACGGTGGCTTCGAGGGCCGCGCCTGGGCACGCGTCGCGCCATCGCCGGCGGAGCGGCTTGCGGACTTGTCGGTCGCGATCGGGCAGGATCTCGATCGACCCGGCGATCCGGTTGCGGCGGTGTTGCGCTCGTTCGTGAAAGGTCTGTTTTCGTGACGGGCGCCTCGTCGGAACTTACCCCCCGGGCGGTGGTCATCGGCGCCGGCTTCGGCGGGATCGCGGCGGCGCTCCGGTTGCGCGCCAAGGGGTACGACGTCGAGATCGTCGACCGCTGCCCGCGCCTGGGCGGGCGAGCTCAGATGTTCGAGCGCGATGGGTTCCGATTCGACGCCGGGCCCACTGTGATCACCGCCCCCGGCCTTTTCGAAGAGCTGTTCGGGTTGTTCGGGCGCCGGATCGCCGATTATGTTCGGCTGGTCGAGTTGACGCCCTGGTACCGGTTCCAATTCCCCGACGGCGCGACCTTTGACTACGGTGGCAGCGTCGCCGACGTGCAGTCCGCCATCGCTCGCTTCAATCCCGCCGACGCCGACGGATACCTTGGGCTGGTCGAGGAATCGCGACAATTGTTCGAGACCGGTTACGTGGGGCTGGCGGACCAGCCGTTCCACCGCGTCTCGGCGATGGTGAGGGCGGTGCCTGATCTGCTGCGGCTGCGGGCCTACCGGTCGGTGTGGCAACTCGTGGCGTCCCACATCCGCGACGACCGCCTCCGCCAGGCCCTGTCGATCCAACCATTGCTGGTCGGCGGCAACCCGTTCGACACGACCTGCATCTACGGGTTGATCCACTACCTTGAGCGGCGCTGGGGCATCCATTTCGCGATGGGTGGCACCGCGGCGCTGGTGGACGGCCTCGGTCGGCTGATGTCAGAAGTCGGCATCAGCGTCCGTCTCGACACGACGGTCGCGTCCGTGGTGGTTGACGATGGGACGGCGCGCGGCGTCCGCCTGGAGTCCGGCGAGCTCCTGGACGCCGAGGTCGTGGTCTCCAACGCCGACCCGATGCACCTGTATGGATCGATGATCGATAGCCGGCATCAGACAGCCGGCGTCCGCCTGAAGCGCCATGCCGCCCGGCTGTCAATGGGCCTGTTCGTCATGTATTTCGGCACCCGCGGGACCTATCCGGACATCGCTCACCACACGATCTGGCTCGGCCGGCGCTACCGCGAGCTGCTCTCCGACATCTTCCACCGTCGGGTGCTGGCCGATGACTTCTCCATCTACCTGCATCGGCCGACGGCGACCGACCCAAGCTTCGCGCCCGACGGCTGTGATTCGTTCTACGCGCTGGTGCCGGTGCCGAATCTCGAGGCCGGGATCGACTGGGCCGAGGCCGGGCCGAAGCTCCGGGACCGGGTGTTCGCGGCGCTCGAGCGCAGCGTCATGCCGGGCCTGCGCGAGCGTCTGGCGTGCGAGTTCGTGATGACGCCGCAGGACTTCCAGGACCGGTATTTGAGCGTTGGTGGCGCCGGGTTCTCGATCGCCCCGTTGTTCCGGCAATCGGCTTGGTTCCGCTTCCACAATCGTGGCGAAGGCCCTCGCAACCTCTTCCTTGTCGGGGCGGGGACCCATCCCGGCGCCGGGCTGCCGGGGGTGTTGAGTTCCGCCAAGGTCGTCGAACGGCTGGTTCCGGCGGCGAATGCTGTCGCGCGGCGGTCGCCATGATGCCGCGAGACGCAACGGCGCCGGATCCGGTCGAGGTTCTGGCCCGGCACGGGCGCTCCTTCCACTTCGCCAGCCACTTCCTCGGGCGGCGGCGCGCCCGCGACTGCGCCCGTCTCTACGCCTTCTGCCGGTTCCTCGACGACTTGGCCGACGATCGTGACCGCTCTTCGTCGGCCAATACCGCCCTCGCGGCGATCGCCGACCAGGTAATGGCAGGGCGGCCGGAAGACGCCATGGTGCGCGATTTCCTGGACCTCGCCCGTTGTTACGATCTCGATCCGGCGGTGGTTCTCGAACTGATCAGGGGGCTGCGATCGGATTGTGGAGCGGTGGCGGTCGCGGACGAGGCGGAACTGCTGCGCTACGCGTACCGGGTTGCCGGCACCGTGGGCGTGATGGTGACCCCGATCCTCGGAGCCCGGTCCCGGCCCGCGTTACCGCACGCCATCGACCTCGGCATCGCCATGCAGCTTACCAACATCGCCCGTGACGTGCGGGACGACGCCACCCTGAACCGCCGCTATCTGCCCGCCACCTGGGTCGGCGAGTTGGACGCCCGGGCACTGCTCGACCCGTCGGAAGAGACCCGGGCCTCGGTCGGCTTGGCGGTGTTCCGGCTGCTCGATCTTGCGGACCGCTACTACGCCAGCGCCGAGGCGGGCCTGCGCTATCTGCCGCCCGGTTCGCGCTTCGCCATCGCGGTCGCCGCGCGCTGCTACCGGGCGATCGGCGGCAGGCTACGGGATCGGAAGCCGGAATGGTGGCAGGGGCGGGCGGTCGTCTCGACGCCTCGGAAATGCGGGATCGCGCTGCTGCAGGCGGTGCCTCGGGCGTTCGCCTTCGGGTCCGGGCCGGCGCACGAGGGGCCGCTCCATCGGGCGCTGACGGACATGCCGTATGCCAATGGCTGACACCCTAGACGTTGATGTCGCGATCGTCGGCGGTGGGTGCGCCGGCCTTGCCCTGGCGTCCCGGTTGGCGGTCGCGGGTGGTCCGAGCTGCGTGGTCCTCGAGGCGAAACCGGCCTTCGAGGACGATCGAACCTGGTGCTTCTGGGACAGCGGCGAACTGGCGCGCTGGGGGCTGGTGCCGGATGCCGCCTGGGACAGCTGGTGCCTGCGCCTTGGCGATCGCGAGATCGTCCACCGCTCGCCGGGCCACCGCTACGTCTGCGTTTCGGCGCGGTCGTTCTACGAGACGCACCTGGCCCGCATCGCGCGGGCTGGTAGCGTCCGGGTCGCGATGGACAGCCCGGTGGCCAGGATTGGCGAGGATGGCCTCATAACCCTCGCCGACGCCTCGCGGCTCGGAGTCCGCGCCCGACAGGTGTTCGACGCGCGCCCGCCGACGCCGACGCCCGGCTCGCTGGTCCAGCACTTCGAGGGCTGGGAGATCGAGACAGACGACGCGGTGTTCGATCCCTCCCGGGTGGTGCTGATGGATTTCGAGGCCGGTGGCGGCCCGGAGGTTGTGTTCCTCTATGTTTTGCCGTTCTCGTCCCGCCGCGCGCTGGTGGAGGCGACGGTCCTGTCTCGTCATCCCTGGCCCGTAGACCGCTACCGGGCGTCCATCCTCGGCTATCTCGGCCGGCGGTTCGGTCTCGGTGACGGCGGCTTCACCGTACGCCGCCGTGAACGGGGCGTGCTGCCGATGGAGCCGGCGCGGGTCCCGTCGCCCGGTCCGGCGATCCGGATCGGGTCGGCCTCCGGCGCTTCCAAGATGTCGAGCGGGTATGCCTTCCCGTTCATCCAGGCCCAGGTGACAGCGCTGGCCGACGCGATCCTGGCGGGAGGTTCCCTGTCGGAGACCGTCAGGCGCAACCCGCTCCTGGCCTGGATGGACGGCGTGTTCGTGGACGTCCTGAAGCGCGACCCGCAGAGCGCGCCCGACCTTTTTTACAGGATGTTCCGGGGTACGACGGGAGGACGGTTCGCCCGCTTCATGATGGAACAGCCGTCGCCTGGCGACCTGCTGGCGGTGGTGGCCAGCCTGCCGACGCTGCCGTTCCTGCGCGCGGCGGCGCGGCGCGCGGCGTGAGCGGCCTGGCGGCGCTGCCGAGAGTCGGGCGTGGGCTGGCGGTTGTTTCTGCCGTCGCGTTGTGGGCGACCCATGGGGCGTTGGGCGCCGACCTGACCGCTACGCTCGCGGCGGCGGCGATCCTGCTGGCCGGCCTGCCGCATGGCGGCCTCGACCGGCTGCTGACGCTGGGACGCTTCGAGTTCTCGCCCGCCGGCGCCGCGCGGACCGCAGCGTTCACGCTCGGCTACTTGACGGTCGCCGGCTCGACCGTGGCGTTCTGGCTGGCAAGTCCGACCCTCGGGCTCTCGGCTTTCCTGGCCGTCAGCCTTATCCATTTCGGCCTCGGCGACCGGACCGCCGGGCCGCGTTGGTTCCGGGGGCTGCAGGTCCTGGCGCATGGCGGGGCGCCGATCGTGCTGATCCCGGCCTTGCATCCCGATGCCGTCGCCGTTCTGTTCACGCATCTGTCGGACGCTGACGCGGCCGCCCTCATCCTGCAGGCGCTGCGCGCGCTCCTGCCGATCTGGGCGGCGGTCGCGCTCGGCTATGCGGCAACCGCAATCGGCCGGCATGGGGGCTTCGGCCGGGTGGTCGAACTCGCGCTGTTGGCCGCGGTCTTCGCCTTCCTCCCGCCGCTCCTCGGGTTCCTGGTGTATTTCGGCGCGGTGCACGGTCCGCGCCATCTGGGCGCGGCGCTCGACGCGGTGCGGGCCCGCGGCCTGCAGGAGCGGGCGGTTGCCGTCGAAGTGGCGGGCCTGTCAGCGATCGCCGCCGCCGGAATAGCTGTCGCCGTGACGGCCCTGGCCGGCGCCTCGATCGACCAGGAGAGCGTGGTTCGCGGGATGTTCGTCGGGCTTGCCGCTCTGACGGTGCCGCACATGCTGCTGGTCGACGTGGTCGGGCGCCGGCTCAGAGATAGGGCCAGAACACCCGCGTGACGGCGATCGTCGACAGTTCCAGGTACAGAACCATCGAAGCCAGCATGCCGTAGCGCTGCAGATCGCTCACGACCTTGGACTTTCGACGCCGGGCAGCGTTCGTAAAGATCGACCACTTGGCGGTGATGTAGGTGATCTTCGCGTGCTCGGTGCCTTGCCACCATTGCAGGCTCAGAAGGATCATCACCGACATGATGCTGAACATCCAGACGATCACCAGTAGATAGAAGCTGAGCCGGCTATCCGCCCACTTTGACATCTCGCCGTAGGTGGTGACCGCGACGGCGCCAATCGTGAAGTAAAGCACCGTTCGCCACTGCTGCTCCTTGGCGAAACGGATGTTGGCAGAGGCATCATTGTAGACGGCGATGAACTCCGCGTGGGTCAGTTCATCGAGTTCGCTCGGCGTGTTCTCGAGCGGGTTCAACGGGTCGTGGCGCGTCTCGTCCGTGTCGTCTCGCGCCGACGGGGGCTTCGCAGCACTCGGCGTCGGCCTCAGCTCCCTGGCTACCATGGCAGCCTCCATCACCTCGGAACGCTAGTATGCGCCCCTGTGGAAGATCGACCAATCCGTAGAAATACCAGTCTCGTCAATCGTATGGCAGTCGCTAAGCTTGCTCGTACCCGATCGAGACCACCTCGATGGTCTGTGGCCCGGCGGGGGTTCGCAGTTCGACCAGATCGCCTTCGCGCGCCTTCAGCAGCGCCCGCGCGATCGGCGAGATCCAGCTGACCTCGCCGCGCTCCAGATCGGCCTCGTCGATCCCGACAATGCGAACCGTCCGCTCGCGATCCTCGGCGTCGGCGTAGGTGACGGTGGCGCCGAAGAAAACCTGGTCGCGATTCTTCTGCAGCGCCGGGTCGACGATCTCGGCGATCTCCAGGCGTTTCAGCAGGAAGCGGATGCGGCGGTCGATCTCGCGCAACCGCTTCTTGCCATAAAGGTAATCGCCGTTCTCCGAGCGGTCGCCGTTGCCGGCGGCCCAGGACACGATGTCCACCACCTTGGGACGCTCGACCCTGCCCAGTTGCCGAAGTTCGTCCTGCAACGCCTGGAAGCCGCGCGGCGTGATGTAGTTCTTTGTGCCGGCCGGCAGCGGCGACGGGGCCTCGGGCTCGTCGTCCTCGACCTCGGCGTCGGGCTCCTTGGTGAACGCCTTGCTCATCGTCCTCTTGAGGCTTGTGGGGTCCAAACATCGCGACCGGCCGGTTAGTATCGCAGCATGGACCGCCGGGGCAAACCCGGCGGCGCGAAACGGAGGTCGACGATGCGGTCCCTGGCCAGCCTGGGCGAGACGGTGGGTGCGCTGCTGAAGGCGCGTGGCGAGACGGTGGCGGTGTCGGAATCCTCGACCGGCGGGCTGGTGTCGGCGGCGCTGCTGGCGGTGCCCGGCGCCTCGGTCTACTTCATGGGCGGCGGGGTGATCTACACACACCCGGCGCGCCGCGCGCTGCTCGGCGTCCGGCTGGTCGACCATCCGGGCGTGCGCTCGTCGTCGGAACCCTACGCGGCGCTGGCGGCCGAGGCGATGCGGGCCAAACTGGATACCACCTGGGGTTTGGCCGAGACCGGGGCGGCCGGCCCGACCGGCAATCGCTACGGCGACGCCGCCGGCCATACCTGCGTCGCCGTCGCTGGCCCGATCGCGCGCCGGTACACGCTGGAGACCGGCGATGCCGACCGCGAGGCCAACATGTGGCGGTTCGCGGAAGCGGCGCTCGCCGAGCTTGAGGCGGCGCTTCGGATGGCGGGATGACCGAGGCCGCCGGCATCCGCGGCTACCGGCCGGAGGATCTCGACGCGCTCTACCGGATCTCGCTGGCGACCGGCGACGCCGGTGGCGACGCCTCGGCGCTGTACCGCGATCCGCTCCTGATCGGCCATATCTACGTCGGACCCTACGCGGCCCTGTGTCCGGAGGCCGCGCTGGTCGCCGAGGACGACGGCGGCGCGGCGGGCTACGTCCTCGGCGCGGTCGACGCCCGCGGTTTCGAAGCCCGGCAGGAGGCCGATTGGTGGCCGGCGCTGCGGGCGGCGCACCCCGATCCGGCCGACATCCCGCCGGAGCGGCGCACCGCCGACGAGCAGCGCCGTCACCGCTTCCACCACCCGCTCCGCATGCCGGACGCGATGCTGGAGGCCTACCCTTCGCATCTACCACATCAATCTGCTGCCGCGGGTGCAGGGCCGCGGCGTCGGCCGGCGGTTGATCGGTCGCTGGCTGGAACTGGCGCGCGCGGAAGGGTCACGCGGCGTACACCTCGGGGTGAACGCCGCCAACCGGCGCGCGTTCGGGTCCTACCAAGCTTGCGGATTCCATGAGCTGCCGGTGAGAGTTCCGGCGGCGCCGGGGGTGGTCTGGCTCGGCGGTTGCCTGGAAACGCGGTAGCCGATCACGCCGGGGCCGGTTCCCCGAGGGCCAGAAGCGTGTCGTCGCGGCCGACCACGCGGTTGCGACCGGCTTGCTTGGCAACGTAGAGCCGCTCATCGGCCGCTTCGAACATCTGCTGGATGTCGAGGCCGTCCCGGGGGCAGGTGGCGACGCCGACGCTGACGGTGACCGGCCCGCCCGGGTCCTCGGCGGTCTCAAACGCCACCGCGCGGCGCAGGCGCTCGGCCAGCGTCACCGCGGCGGCGTGGGCCAGGCCGTCGCTCAGCATTACGAACTCGTCGCCGCCGTAGCGGAACAAGTGGTCCTGCTTGCGCAGCCCGCTGCCAAGGGAACCTCCGATCCGGCGCAACATGTCGTCGCCGTGGGCGTGACCGTAGCGGTCATTGATTGCCTTGAACCCGTCGAGGTCGACGACCAGCAGGCTGGCCGGGCGTCCGGCCTGCAGGGCGGTGTCGACGATGGTCGCGCCGCCGGCGTCGAAGCGGCCGCGGTCATAGGCACCGGTCAGGCTGTCGCGCCCCGATCGTTCCAGCAGATCCTCATAGCGTTCGCGGTAGGTCAGGGCCTGGAACACGTCCTTGAGCCGCAACGGCACGCTGGCGGGGCCGGTCGGCGCCTCGAACCAGCGCAGATAGGCGCCGACCAGCAGGCTGTAGACGAACGCCGCCCCCATCTTGGCGCACCACCCGCCGTACATGACGTACAACGGCGCTCCAGTGACGTAGTGCAGGGCCAGGAAGAAACCGAGTTGGTCGAAGCTGAGGATCACCGCCAGGGCCGCGAAGCTCCGCAGCACCGGCCAACGCCGCAGCCAGGCTCCGAGGCGCTCGTACAGGAGGATGATGGCGATCGCGTCGATGAACAGCAGCGTGGTTCCCCACACCATCAGCCAGCCCATCTCGTCGACGAACTTGAAGTCCGGCAGTCGGCCCGGGACCGCCGACACGACCTCGTGGTTGCGCAGGATCATCACCAGGCCGACCATCAGGAAGTTGCCGATCAGCAACCCGTAGATCGGCTGTCGGACAACCGCCGCGTCCTCGCGGATGTAGAGCATCAGCAGGATCGCCAGCTTGCCCGAGAACAGCACTGTCGAGCCCGGCGAGATGATGCCGAACGGCAGCTCGATGTAGAACACGCTGGCGAGGTAGGTCTCGAGGAAGTGCATCACCCCGAGCGCGCACAGGAACGCCCCAAGGCCGAAGCGGTGCCGGGCCCGGAACAGCACGGCCATCACGGTGAAGTAGACCAGCGCCTGCACCAGGAGCAGGACGGTGTTCATTCCCGTCATCCAGGACGCCGAGGCATCGCCCAGTCCTTCAAGTCGAGCCCGGTACGGCGTCACGCACTGTCAGAGGGGCCGACACCACGCAAAAGCGGACGTCCGTCTGCGGGGGCGCGACTGGCTTGGGCGGCGGCGCAAAGTATCCATAGGTCGCCATAACCGCCGGCGTCAACGCCTGCCCGACCGCGCAGAACGAGGCGAACACCACCCCGCCGAGGGCGAGGTACGCGGCCACCGGGGTGGCGGCGGGCACGATGCCGCCGGCGATCAGGTTGATCACGTTCAGCCCACCGGCACCGACCGACAGGCCGGTTCCGGTGACGCCGCCGATGATGCAGCCATAGCTGAGGTCGTATTCGGTGATCTCGTCGCTGTACGACATGTTGCCGAGACGAGACGGTCGGTCGGGCAGCTCAAATCCCGGGCCGTAGGATTTCACCGAAACCGGTGGCGGCAGGTCCTCCGACGCGTCCGCCGTCCACGCCATTGTTGCCGCGACAAGCGCGAGCGCCAGCGTCACCGCTGCCCGAAAGGGCCCTGTGGCCATCCATCCCTCCAGCGATACGATCGGTCGTGGTTCCGTCAGGGGTAATGTTATCCGGCGATGCCGGAAACATCACAAGGTGATTGCGCGGGCCGCCGGAAGCCATGACGACGCACCGGCCGATCAGCGCGCAACGAGGTCATGGGGCCAGAGAGCCGGGGTGGACGCCTTGATGTGTCTCAAAGCGGTGGTCAGAAGCCTTTGGCCATCACGGCCGACAGCCGACGGGTGAAGGCCTTGGCATCCGGAACCGGCTCGCCTTCGAGGATGCGGGCTTGGTCGAGCAGCAGATGGGCTGCGTCGTCGATCCCGGCGCCGCTGGCACCCGCCTTGACCCGCTCCGCCAGGGCCCGGATCAGCGCGTGGTCGGGATTCAGCTCCAGCACGCGCCGGGCGACCTGGTCGAGCTGCTTGTGCTGGCGCAGCATGCGCTCGAGGTTCATGTCCATGTCGCCCTCGTCGGCGACCAGGCATACCGGGCTGTCGGCGAGCCGGTCGGTGGTTCGAACGTCCTTGACCGCGTCGCCGAGAGCCAGCTTCACGCTCACCACCAGAGCCGCCACCGCGCCTTGGTCGCCCTCCGGGGTCTTGGCCTCGTCCTCGGCCAGATCGGTGTCCGCGCCCTTGATCGACTTCAGGTCCGCGCCGCCGCGGGTGATCGATTTCAGCGGCCTGCCCTCGAAGCCGTCGAACAGCATCTGGACCCAGAACTCGTCGATCGGGTCGGTCAGGTACAGGACCTCGACGCCCTTCTTGCGAAAGCCTTCGAGCTGCGGCGAGGCGGCGGCGGCCTCCTCGCTCTCGGCGGCGATGTAGTAGATCGCCTCCTGGCCCTCCTTCATGCGCGCCACGTACTCGCCGAGGCCGACCAGTCCGTCACCGGCGCTCGACCGAAAGCGCGACAGCGCCAACAGCGCGTCGCGGTGCTCCAGGCCGTCGCTGTACAGCCCCTCCTTAAGGACCGCGCCGAAGTTCTTCCAGAAGGTCGCGTAGGCATCCTGGTCGCCGTCGGCTTTCTTCTTCAGCTCCCCCAGTATGCGCTTGGTGACCGCCTGGCTGACGATGGCCACCACAGGGCTCTTCTGCAGCAGTTCACGGCTGACGTTGAGGGGCAGGTCTTCGCAGTCGATCACGCCCTTGACGAAGCGCAGCCAGGACGGCACCAGGCCCTCGACGTCGTCGGTGATGAACACCCGCTTGACGTAAAGCTTGACGTGATGCCGGCGCTCGGGATGGAACAGATCGTGGGGCCGTTGCGACGGCACGAACAGCAGGGCGTGGTACTCGATCCGTCCTTCCGCCTTCCAATGCGCGGTCAGCCAGGGTTCGTCATAGGCGTGGCCGGCGTGGCGGTAGAACTCCTTGTAGTCGTCCTCGGAGACGTCGGAGCGCGAGCGGGTCCAGAGCGCTGACGCTCGATTCAGGGTATCGTCCTCGGCATCGTCCGCGACGAACACCACCGGGAACGGGATGTGGTCGGAGTAGGTCCGAACCACGTTCTGCAGGCGGTCCTTCTCCAGGAACTCGGCCGCGTCCTTCTTGAAGTGCAGGGTGATGACGGTGCCGCGCGCCGCCTTCTCGGCCGGCTCGACCGAATACTCGCCAAGCCCGTCCGAGACCCACAGCCAAGCCTGCGGCTCGCCGGCCTTGCGCGTCAGCACCTCGACCTTATCTGCGACCATGAACGCCGAGTAGAAGCCGACGCCGAACTGGCCTATCAGGCCGACATCCTTCTTGGCGTCGCCGGACAATCCCTCGACGAACGCCGCGGTGCCGGACCGCGCGATGGTGCCGAGATTGTCGTGCAATTCGGACTCGGCCATGCCGACGCCGTTATCGGAGATCGTCAGGGTGCCGGCTGCCTTGTCAACCGCGAGCCGGATGGCGAACGTCGAATCGCCGGTCGACAACTCGGGCCGCGACAGCGCGAGGAAGCGCAGTTTGTCGCAAGCGTCGGCGGCGTTCGAGATCAACTCGCGCAGGAACACCTCGCGCTCGCTGTAGAGGGCGTTGGCAACGATCTTGAGAAGCTTGGATACTTCGGCCTGGAAGGTACGGGTTTCGGCGGTCATCGCGTGACATCCATGTTCTTGCTGTTGAAGGTCGCGGCGAGCGCGGACCTCATATGCGACGGCGTGAGTGCCGGTGCAAGACCATGGACGACGAGGCTTTCCGGCCGCGCAGACGCCGCGAACCGTCCGGTCCGGCACGACCCGCAGATATGAAGACTGCGGTTTCCGCCGACAAGGCCTTGCCAGCGACCTCCCAACCCGGAATCCTGCGGGCAATGGTCCTCGCTGAGCCCCCCTCGCTGGTCACCGCCGTCCTCGGCCCGACCAACACCGGAAAGACCCATCTCGCGATGGAGCGGCTGCTCGGTCACGAGAGCGGCATGATCGGATTTCCGCTGCGCCTGCTGGCGCGCGAGAACTACGACCGCCTGGTCGCCGCCAAGGGCGCGCGCCAGGTGGCGTTGATAACCGGCGAGGAGAAAATTCTTCCCAGCGACGCCCGTTACTTCGTCTGCACAGTCGAATCCATGCCGCTCGATCGCGAGGTGTCGTTCCTGGCGGTCGACGAGATCCAACTCGCCGGCGATCCCGAGCGCGGTCATGTGTTCACCGACCGCCTGCTGCGCGCCCGCGGCGCCGAGGAGACCATGTTCCTGGGCGCCGACACCATCCGCCCGCTGCTGCAGCGCCTGGTGCCGTCGGCCCGGATCGATACCCGACCGCGGCTTTCGAAGCTCGACTACGCCGGCCCGTGCAAGATCACCCGCCTGCCCCGGCGCAGCGCGGTGGTGGCTTTCTCCGCCGCCGACGTCTACGCGCTGGCCGAGATCGTGCGCCGCCAGCGCGGCGGCGCGGCGGTGGTCATGGGCGCGCTCAGCCCGCGCACCCGCAACGCCCAGGTCCGGCTGTTCCAGGAGGGCGAGGTTGACTACCTGATCGCCACCGACGCCATCGGCATGGGCCTCAACATGGACGTCGACCATGTCGCGTTCGCCGAGGATTCGAAGTTTGACGGCCGCATCCCACGCAAGTTGACGCCGGCTGAACTGGCGCAAATCGCCGGGCGCGCCGGGCGGCACCTGAACGACGGCACCTTCGGCGTCACCATGGACTGCAGGCCGCTCGACCCCGAGGTGGTGGCGGCGATCGAGGAGCACCGGTTCGAACCGCTGCGCCAGCTCCACTGGCGAAGCTCGGACCTTTCCTTCGCCTCGGTGCGCGATCTCAAGCGCACCCTCGACGACCGCCCGCCGCACGACTTCCTGATCCGCAAGCGCGACGCCGACGACCAGCGCGCGCTGGAGGCCATGTCGCGCCTTCCCGAGGTGATGGACCGCACCACCGCCGCCTCGCGGGTCCGGCTGCTGTGGGAGGTCTGCCAGATTCCGGACTTCCAGAAGACCATGTCGGAATCCCACACCCGCCTGCTGTCCGAGGTGTTCGCGCATCTGACCGAGGGCGGCGAGCGCCTTCCGTCGGCGTGGGTGGACGAGCAGATGGGCCGCTTTGACCGCACCGACGGCGACATCGACACGCTGGCCGCCCGCATCGCCCACGTCCGCACCTGGACGTACATAACCAACCGCGGCGACTGGATCGACGACCCGCTGGACCGCCAGCAGCGTGCCCGGGCGATCGAGGACCGGCTGTCCGACGCGCTCCACGACCGCCTGACCCAGCGTTTCGTCGATCGCCGGGCCACCGTCCTGTCGCGCCGTCTCAAGGACGAAGACGCCGACCTGATCGCGGCGGTCTCGGCCGACGGCGCGGTGCTGGTCGAGGGCCACCCGGTCGGGCGCCTCGAAGGATTGAGCTTCGCACCGGAGGTCACCGATGCCGCCGACGCCAAGGCGGTCCTGGCGACCGCGCGCCGGGTGCTGCCGGCGGAGATCGCGCGCCGGGTGACGCGGATCGAGGAGGCCAACGACGCCGCCATCACCCTCGACGACCGCGGCCGCTTCCTGTGGGAAGGCTCCGACTTCGCTCGCCTGGTGGCTGGCGACGCGGTCTGGCGCCCGGCCATCCGGGTGACGCGGAACGACTTGGTCGGCCCGGCGCTCCAGGACCGGCTGCTGGCGCGTGCGCAGTCCTGGTTCGAGCGCCACCAGGAGGCGGTGGCGCCGAGGCTGATCCAGCTCCAGCGTGCCGACCTCGACGGCCCGGCCCGCGGCATCGCTTTCCAGGTTCTGGAGGGTCTCGGCGGCGCGCCTGCGTCGGCGGTCGAGTCGCTGGTGAAGGACCTCGACGACGAGGGCCGCAAGGTGCTGGCCCGGGTCGGCATCCGTCTCGGTACCGAATCGCTGTACGTGCCGGAGCTTCTGAAGCCGCGCGCGGTCCGGCTGCGCGCCCAGCTCTGGTCGGCGGCGCGCGGCCAGTACCCCGAGGAGGGGCCGCCGCCCGAGGGTCGGGTACAGGCGGCACGGGCCGAGGCGACGCCGGCCGCCTACGATGTTGCCCTGGGCTATGCCCGCCTCGGCGGCCGGGCGGTTCGGGTCGACATGGTCGAACGGCTGGCGGCGCTGGTGCGCCGGGATGGGCGCGACGGGCCGTTCGCGATCACGCCTGAGATGCTGTCGCTGGCGGGCGTCGACACCGAGACGTTCACGGCGATGCTGACCGACCTCGGCTGCCGGCCGGCTGCCCCGGCGGAGGACGGTACCGCCCGGTTCGAGCGACGGCGCCGGCCGAAACGGCCACGGCGTGAGCGCCACCGCCCCAAGCGACCGGGTGCGCCGCCCCAGACGACCGCCCCCGTGCCTGCGCCCGACGCCGCCGCGCCGGATGGAGCGGCAGCAGGCGTTGCCCCCGACCAGCCGGAGCCGGCCGTGGCGGCGGCAGAAGGGGCCGATTCGGGCCAAACCACGCCGGCGTCGGTGCCGAGTGAACGTCGCCCCGACCGTGCGCGCCGGCCGCGGCGACGCAAGCCACGTTCGAAGCCGGACCAGGCGGCGGCGTCCCAACCTGGAGCGGGCGAGGCTGCAGCGCCGCCGCCCGAGACCGTCAGGTCTGCATCTGCCCAGTCTGCATCCGCCCAGAGCGCACCCACCCAGCCGTCGCCGCGCGGCCGCGGGCGGCCGAAGGGCGGCAAGCCCGCCGCCCAGCAGGCGGCGCCCGACAAGCCCGCCCGTCCGCCGCGCACCCCGGCCTACGACCCGAACTCGCCGTTTGCGGTGCTGGCCAAGCTTCGCCTCCGACAGTCGGGGCAATGACCGGGGGCCAGGGGGATGACCTGGACGGTGGTGGCGCCCAGCGTCTCGACAAATGGCTCTGGTGCGGGCGCTTCTTCAGGTCGCGCAGCCTCGCCAACGCGTTGCTGGCGGCCGGACGGCTGAGGCTGTCGGGAACGGTGGTGTCGAAGGCCCACCAGAAAGTGCGTCCGGGCGACGTGCTGACCTTCCCGCAGGGCCCCTACGTCCGGGTGGTCAAGGTGCTGTCGCTGGCGGTCCGCCGCGGCCCGGCGGCGGAGGCCCAGCGCCTCTTCGAGGATCTGGCGCCGGTGGCCGAGCAGCGCCCGCCGCCGGTCGATGCACCCTCGGCCGACGGTGCCCCGCCCGCCCGCGACCGCGGAGCTGGCCGCCCGACCAAGCGCGATCGCCGGGCCCTCGACCGGCTGCAGGACGAGCAGGGCTGACAGCGCCGGCCGGCGCGGCTAGCGTCCGCCCTGATCAGCTCCAGCGGAGATCCCCGAATGGCCTTCGACCTTGCCCGAGCCCGCGCCGAGACCCGAGGTTGCGCCGGCGTCATCCATCTCAACCACGCTGGCGCGTCGATGATGCCGGCGCCGGTGGCCGACGCGGTGGTCGACTGGCTGCGCGAGGAGGAGATGACCGGCGGCTACGAGACGGCGCGCCGGCATGACGACCGGCTCGAGCGCTTCTACGACGCCACCGCCCGGTTGCTGAACTGCCATCGCGACGAGGTGGCGTTCGTGGAGAACGCGACCCGCGCCTGGGACATGGCGTTCTACGCCCTCGATCTCGGACCCGGCGACAAGATCCTGACCGCCGAGTGCGAGTACGGCTCCAACATGATCGCCTACCTGCACCGCGCGCGCCGCGACGGCTGCGAGGTGGCGATCGTGCCGAGCGACGCGCACGGCCAGCTCGACGTGGCGGCCCTGGAATCGATGATCGACGCCCGCACCCGGCTGATCTCGATCAGCCACATCCCGACCGGAGGCGGGCTCGTGAACCCCGCCGAGGCGGGGGGCGCGATCGCCCGGAAATACGCCATCCCCTACCTGCTGGACGCCTGCCAGTCGGTCGGCCAGATGCCGGTCGACGTCGAGGCCATCGGCTGCGACTTCCTGTCGGCGACCGGCCGCAAATACCTGCGGGGACCCCGTGGCACCGGCTTCCTCTATGTCCGTCACCGCTGGATCGAGGAGATGGACATCGATCCGCCGTTGCTCGACCAGCACGCTGCCACCTTGGTGTCGGAGACCGAGTACGTCATGCGCCCCGACGCGCGGCGCTTCGAGAACTGGGAATGCTACTTTGCCGGCAAGGCGGCACTCGGAACCGCCATCGACTACGCGCTCGGCTGGGGACTGGAGGCGATCCGCGGCCGGGTGACGGCGCTGGCCGACGACCTGCGGGCCCGGCTGGCGGCGGTCCCGGGCGTCTCGGTCACCGACCTCGGGGTCGAGAAATGCGGCATCGTCACCTTCACCAAGGAGGGCGAGGCGCCGCTGGCGATCCGCGAGCGGATGGCCGGCAGGGGCATCAACATCAGCGCGTCGTCGGGCTCCGGCAGCCTTGTCGGCTTCGAGCGCCGCAGCCTGGAGGCGGTGGTGCGGGTCAGCGTGCACTACGTCAACAGCGAGGCCGAGATCGAGCGGTTCGTGGCCGAGTTGCGCGCGGTCTAACCGCCCGGCCACTCGTTGAGGCGGCGGTCGTCCATCCAGCGCAGACCGCGGTCGGGATGCAGCTCGCCGCGCAGGTCGCGGTCGGCGTAGGCGGCGATGTGCGCCAGCACCGCCGCCTCGGTGCCCCCGAAATCCGCGAGGTTGCGGCGCCAGAAGGCGTTCAGCAGCAACGCCCCGTTCTCGATCCGGACCGCGCGGGGATGGTTGATGTAGGCGATGGCCGCATCCTCCAGCGCCCGGTCGACGCTGTCGCCGGCGAACGCCAGCCGGGGCAGGGCCGGGCCGCCCAGCGTCGCGTCGCACAGGCCGTAGTTCCAGCGGGGGTCGCGGAACACCGGCCGCAGCGCCGAGGTCCGGATCCCCGACAACGACACCGGCGCGCCGGCAACCCTCGCCAGGGTCGTGGTCCACGGCCCGCGCGAGAACGCCCCGCCGAGGTCGATGTCGTCGGGGCTGCGCGCGATCAGATGGTCCAGCACGACCCGCACCGCCAGCGCGTTGTGAAGGTTCAGCCAGAACGCCAGCTGTTCAGCGCGGGCCAGCCGCGCGACCGACACCCGCTCGAGCCCGGCGACGTACTCCGCCAGCAATTCACGGTCGCTGGTCGCAACCTCGGCGTAGGCCACCCGGGTCACCCCGTCGACGCCGACGAAGGTCCGGCGGTCGAGGAACAGCTGCCAGGCTCGGTGATCGACGGTCGCCGGCGATCCCGGCGCGTGACCGGCCCAGCCATGGTCGCGGCGGACGGGCGCGCACGACACGAGCCCGGTCGCCCCGAGGCCGATAAGGCCAAGGCTGGCAATCAGGGATCGGCGCGACCGGCACGTCATCGCGCCACTCTACCGCGCCCGGCCGCCGGTGCCATGACGTCCGCGTGACACCCGTCGCGCGCGGTCGGCCGTCAGACCCAGTAGTGCGGCCGCTGGTAGTGGCGGTGCAGCGATTCCTCGTATGGCCGGTCGAGCTCCTTCTCCGGATCGAACTCCGGGCTGTCCTTGACCGTCTGCCGGTCGACATCGACGCTGACCGTGCGTTCGGCCCAGTTGACGCCGCTGATCCATCTCGGCGAGATCAGCACCTTCTTGCCGGGCAACCAGTTGCGGGTGTCGACGACCATGTACCGGACGGCCCAACTGCCGTCCTCGATCAGGAACTCTTCGACGTGGCCGATATCATCGTCGGTGGCGTGGAGGTTGTAGCCGCTGATGTGCCGCACGCTGCGCAGATGCGGATCGCCTGCCGGCCGGTCGGCATCGGGAGGCATGGCGGATGGCGGGGCTACTCCCCCGGGGCCGATCGGCACGGCCGGCCACGGCGCAATCCAGTAAGGCTCCCAACCGAAATGACTGTAGACTTGGTTCTCCATCTGACGCGATACCGGCTGGTCGACGTCGACGTCCGGGCTGTCCTTGACCTGCTGTTGCGTCAACGCGACCGGAAAGCGCCCTGTCTCGGCGTCGGGCTTCCCGAGGCTGGAAGGCGGCAGCAGAACCTTCCGGCTGGTTAGCCAGGAGCCGGCGTCGACCACCAGCCATCGCACCACCCAGTCGTGATCGTCGATCAGGAGGTCGTGGGCCGTTCCGATCGAGCCGTCGGTTGCCTCGATCTGGAAGTCGTTGAGCTTGGATGTCCTCCACAGCATGGTGGCGCACTCCGTCCGTCGTGAGGGTTCAGTCTGAAATCCGGCGACCGTGAAAATGGTTCCGCGGCGCCCGTCACGATCGCGGGGCGACGCCGCGTTGACGCCCCCGCCCCGCGCCCGCTAGAAGTCGCCGGCCCACCCGGAGCCGCGCTTGGCCAGCATCCTCGACGCCGTCGTACCGCTGTTCGCGGTGATCTTCGCCGGCTTCCTGGCCGGGCGGACCCGCATGATTTCCGAGGATGCGGTCCGGGGCATCAATCGCTTCGTGTTCACCTTCGCGATGCCGCCCATGCTGTTCCGGCTGATGGCGACGACCGACGTGACCTCGCTCGGCCAGGGCCGGTTCCTGGTCGGATTCTTCTGGGCCGAGTTGATGGTGTTCCTGGTCGGCGCCATCCTCGGCGGACTGCTGTTCCGCCAGAAATTCGCCGAGATGGTGATGCAGGGCTTCGGGTCGTCGTTCTCCAACGGCGTGCTGATCGCGCTGCCGCTGCTGATCAGCCTTCATGGGGAAGCCGGCGCGGTGCCGGCGCTGCTGCTGTTCACGCTCGACGTGCTGATGTTCAGCGCCATCACCACCATGCTTGAGATCGCCCGCGCCCGCGATGGCGCCGGCGGCGGGTCGGCGCTGGTGGCGGTGCGGACCTCGGCCCTGGCGATCCTGAAGAACCCGATCCTGATGTCGACCCTGCTCGGCATCCTGTGGGGGATCGCCGGCCTGCCGTTGCCGGCCCTGGTCTCCAAGACCTTCGGATTCGTGGGCCAGGCGGCGCCGCCGGCGGCGCTGTTCGCGCTCGGCGCCACGCTGGCCTTCCGGCGGGTCCGGGGCAGCGTCGGCAGCGCCTCGATCATGGTGGCGCTGAAGCTGTTCGCGCACCCCGCGCTGGTGTTCTTGGCGCTGACCCTGCTGATCCCGGTCGAACCGTTCTGGGTGCACGCGGCGGTGGTGTTCGCGGCCTGCCCGGTCGGCGCGAACGTCTATGTGTTCGCCCAGCATTACGGCGTCCAGGTCACGGCGGCGTCGGCGGCGATCCTGGTCTCGACCGGGCTCGCCATGCTGACGATCACCGCCCTGCTGGTGCTGTACCCACCGCCGCTTCCGGCCTGACGTGGCGCGCCGACCGCGACGCTCCGCCGCCCGGACGGCCAACTGGCGCCGGGCCGGATGGCTGCGCGGTCGCTACGGCTGGGCGATCCGGATCGCCGCACTGATCGCGCTGGCGGTCGCCGGCATCGGCGAGCTTCGCCAGTCGGACTGGGTCTATCCGGTGGCCCGGCCGTTCGACCGGGCGCTGTACCCGCACTGGATCGACGCCGACGGCAACTGCCGGGACACCCGCGCCGAGGTGCTGGTCCGCGACAGCCTCGTCGCGCCGGCGCTGTCGGCCGACGACTGCGCGGTGGTCGGTGGTCGCTGGTACGATCCCTACACCGGCCGCACGATCCTGGATCCGCGCGACCTCGACATCGACCACCGGATCCCGCTGGCCGAGGCCCACCGCTCCGGAGCTGACCGCTGGGCGCCGGCCCGCCGGCAGGCGTTCGCCAACGACCTGTCGCACCCCGACACGCTGGTCGCCGTCGACCGCTCGGCCAACCGCTCCAAGGGCGACGGCGATCCGCTGTCGTGGCTGCCGCCGGCCTGGGACCACCGCTGCGCCTATGTCCGGGACTGGCGCGCCACCAAGGAGCGCTGGGATCTCGCCGAGGATGCTTTGGAGGCGTTGGGGATCGACGCCGTGCTATGGGTCTGCGCGCGTCTGGAGCCACCCGCGGCACAGTCGCGTCAAGCGGGTAAGAGATAGATTGTCCTGCAAATTGCGGGTGATCTACAGTGCGTGGGATCCGGGGGAGGGGTGCGGCAATGGGCGTTTGGGCTGTCGGCATCGTCGACACCGGGGTGGTGGACGAGTTCGAGGCGCTCCACGGCCGCAATCTCTACGAATGGGACTTCTACTATGGTGACGCCAACACCGACGGCGCCCGGATCAGCAGCCACGGCACCAGCGTGGCGCTTGCCGTCGAGCAGACCAATTCGGCGCTGGAGCGGATCGACCTACAGGTCGGTCCGAACGCCGGCAGCTCGATCGGGCTGGCGGCGGCCGACGCCGCGCTCAACCGGCTGATCACCCTGCACGACCAGGGCTGGAACATCGGCTCGGTCAACCTCAGCTGGGGCGGTTCCTACAACGGCGCCTACGTCCCGGAGATCAACGCGCTCGCGGCGCGGGGTATCTTCGCGGTCGCCGCCACCGGGAACGGCGGTAGCCACACCAGGCTCGACGTCCCCTGGTATCCGGCGGCGCTCAGCAACGTCATCGCCGTCGGCAGCCATGACGGGCAGGGCAACCCGACGGGTTTTTCCCAGAACCACCCGTCCTACGTCCACGTCCTGGCCGATGGCGAGAACTATCCCGGGCCCGGCCTCAACGGCACCAGCTTCTCGGCCCCACAGGTGGCCGCCGGGGTCGCCACCGTCCAGGCGCTGGCGGATTCGACCCTGGAACGGCGGCTCAGTTTCGCCGAGACGGTTGACGTCCTGCAGCAGGGGGGCGGTGCCGCGCTGTCCAATCCCGACCCCGCCAACGGCGTGACGCGCTACCATCTGTTCAACCACGCCGAATCGGTCGACTACTTCCTGCGCCGCTATCTCGACCCCGAGTTCAGCCCGTACGAGTACATGGCGTCCCACGGCGACATCGCGGCGGTGTTCGCCAGCGATCCCGGCGCGGCGCGGGCGCACCTGATCGGCACCGGCGTCTACGAGGGGCGAGAGGTCGGCTTCGACGGGCTGGAGTACATCGCCTCGCACAGCGACCTGATCGGGTCCTTCGGCACCGACCGCGCCGCCGGCGCCCTGCATTACCTCTCGAGCGGACGCGCCGAAGGCCGCTTCACCACCTTCGACGGCGGCAGCTATCTCGCCGCGCACGGCGATCTACAGGCCGCGTTCGGCTCGAATGTCGCGGCCGCCACCCGGCATTTCATTACCAGCGGGTTCCACGAGGGCCGGTCGACCGGTGGCGGCGGGACGACGCCGGTGACGCCGGCGGTGTCGGAGGGGGCGTCTGATCTGCCGGCCAATTCCTCGACCACCGGCTATGTTGGTGTCGGCCAGTCCGTGACCGGCCGCATCACCCTGTACGATCGTGACTGGTTCCGCACCGATCTGACGGCCGGGCAGTCGGTGACCATCGAGGCGCGGGGGTCTGCCAGCGGTGGCGGCACGCTCTACGACCCTGAACTGCGGGTCTATGGCGCCAACGGAAACACGGTAGCCTTCGACTACGACAGCGGCGCCGGCCTCGACGCCCTGCTGCGCTTCACCCCGTCGACCTCCGGCACCTACTATCTCGAAGTTGACGGCTGGCTGTCCTACACCGGCAGCTACACGCTGTCGGTTGCCGGAGCCCGGACGTCGGGAGCGGCGGAACTGTCGGAAACCGTCGGCGGCGAACCGGCAGGCCCGCTTGACCAGACGGCGTTCACCGCCGACCTGGCCTGGAAATCGGACTACTCGAGCACGGTCGACGGCATCCTCTGAAGGCGCCAGCCACGGCTTCGCCCCCTTGGCGGGAAACCGTGCGCGCGGTACTCAATCGGGTCAGACATCTCCGGGACGGCAATCCATGAGCTTCGACTTCGACACCGAGATCGATCGGGAAGGCAGCCATTCGGTCAAATGGGAGTTCCACAACCACGGCGGCGTCTCCCGGCACTGGGACCGCGCCAGCCGTCGCCACGGGGCCGACCGGACCCTGGCGATGTGGGTTGCCGACATGGATTTCCGCTGCCCCGAGCCGGTGATCCAGGCGATGCGCGAGCGGGTCGAGCACGGCATTTTCGGCTACTCCAACAAGACCGACGGCTACTACGAAGCGGTGGCCGCCTGGTTCGCCCGACGCCAGGACTGGCCGGTCGAGCGCGACTGGATCGTCACCACTCCCGGGGTGGTCCCGACCCTGAACGTGGTGGTCCGCGGTTTCACCCAGCCCGGCGACCGGGTGATCGTCCAGCGTCCGGTCTACTACCCGTTCTTCCGGGTGGCGAAGAACAACGGTGCCGAGATCGTCTCGAACGGGCTGATCTACGAGAACGGCGACTACCGCATGGATCTTGAGGACCTGGAGCGTCTGGCCGCCGATCCGAAGGCCAAGCTTCTGATCCTGTGCTCGCCGCACAACCCGATCGGGAAGGTCTGGGGAGCGTCGGAACTGCGCGCCGTCGCCGAGATCTGCGCGCGTCACGGGGTGCTGGTCATCGCCGACGAGATCCACGGCGACCTGCTGCACCCGGGGGTCAACTTCACCGCGTTCGCCACACTGGGCGCCGCCGCCGCCGACAACACCATCGTCTGCACCGCGCCATCGAAGACCTTCAACCTGGCGGGGTTGCACACCTCCAACGTGATCATTCCCAACCAGGCCGTCCGCGAGCGCTTCCAGGCGGCGCTGTTCCAGGCCAGCATGCCGGGGATGAACCCGTTCGGCATCGTCGCGACCGAGGCGGCCTACCGCGAGGGCGAGCCATGGCTGGCGGCGGTTATGGAATACGTCGCCGGCAACGCGCGGCGGATGGCCGAGTTCTTCGCCGCCGAAGTGCCGGCGCTGAGGGTCATACCCCCGGAGGGTACCTACCTGCTGTGGTTCGACTGCCTCGATCTCGGCCTCGACCAGGACCGGCTGGAGACCCTTATGCTCGAGAAGGCCAGGATCTACCTGGACGAGGGCTACATCTTCGGTCCGGAGGGCGCCGGCTTCGAGCGCATCAACATCGCCTGTCCACGCTCGATCCTCGACGAGGCGCTGGTGCGGATCCGCGACGCCGTGCGCAGTCTCTGAGCCGGAAGCAGTCTCTGAGCGGCGTTCGGCCGCTCAGCCTCCGGCGACGTATGCTGCCATCTGGCGGACTTCCTCCTGGGCTTCTTCCAGGCGCCATTTGACCACGTCGCCGATCGAGATCATGCCGGCCAAGACGTCGCGGTCGAGCACCGGTACATGCCGGAACCGACCGTTGGTCATCATCTCCATGACGTCGGCGATCGTCTGGCTGGGCGCGCAGGTCTCCACCTTGCTGGTCATCAGCCGGGACACCGGCCCGTCCAGGCAGGACGGGCCTTCAGCCGCCAGGGTGCGGACGATATCGCGTTCCGAGAGGATTCCAGCGATCTTGCCGCGGTCCAGGATCAGCAGCGACCCGATCCGCTTTTCCGACAGCAACCGGGCGGCGTCGGCGACCTGCAGGGACGGAGGCGCGGTCACCACGTCACCGCCCTTGGATTTCAGGATGTCGGATACCAACATGGCGCTTCTCCCGTCCGTGGTTGGCGGGCCGCCGGTTGAAGTCGACGAACCGGTCGTCCTGGTCTCGGTGCGCGCGGGGTCTCGATGGCCAGGACGCACGGCGCGTCGTCGACGCGGTCGGCCCGATCATGTCTCGACCCCGATCGGTGGGCCGTGCACAATCATCGCGCCGAATCCGCGGTCGGCGCAAACGACATCTGCGAACGTGAAGTCGTTGTGGTCGTCGGGCCGGAGCCATGCCATTGTTCGGCTGCGTTCGGCTGCTATATAGTTGCTCTTATTCTCTGATGACGAGGACCGGTCCATTTCCTCTCTTTCTTCCTCTGTCGAGGCCGCGCCGGGCGCGGTCGAGACCCCGCGTGCGCGCACCCGGCGCTGGCGTAAAATCGCGGCCGGTTATGCCCAACCGGATCCGCGCCGCAGTGTTCTGCAGTTGCTGGTCACGCTGGTTCCATTCGTGGGACTTTGGGCGGCGATGAGCCTCGTCGCCGAGCATGCCTACTGGGCAGCGCTCCTGCTGGCCCCCCTGGCGGCTGCGTTCCTGGTCCGTGTGTTCATGATCCAGCACGATTGCGGTCACCGCTCGTTCTTCCGGTCACGGGTCATGAACGACGTGCTCGGCTCGGCGCTCGGCGTGTTGACCCTCACCCCGCACGGCTACTGGCGGACCGCTCACAACATCCATCACGCCACCTCCGGAAACCTGGAGAAGCGCGGCATCGGCGACGTCTCGGTGCTGACGGTGCGCGAGTACATGGCGCTGTCGCGCTGGCGGCGGCTGGCCTACCGGGCCTACCGGCACCCGCTGGTGTTTCTGGGAATCGGCCCGCTCTACGTGTTCGTGGTCAAGTACCGACTGCCGCTCGACCTGCTGCGCCAGCACCGCGACATGATTCCGGGCGTGATCGCCACCAACCTGGCGCTGGTGGCGATCGCGGTGGCGCTCGGGCTCTGGCTCGGCTTCGCGGAGGTGGCGATGGTGCACATCCCGATCGTGGTTCTCTCGACCATGGCCGGCGTCTGGCTGTTCTACGTGCAGCACCAGTTCGAGGACACCTACTGGCGGCATGATCCGGAATGGGATTTCCACGAGGCGGCGGTCCACGGCAGCTCCTACTACGACCTGCCGCAGCCGCTGCGCTGGCTGACCGCCGACATCGGCATCCACCACGTCCACCACCTCTCGAGCCGGATCCCCAACTACCGGCTTGCGGAGTGCCTGGCGGATCACGGCGAGATGCGCGACGTCAGCCGCCTGACGCTGCGGAGCAGTCTGAAATGCCTGCGGCTGGCGCTGTGGGACGAGGATTCGGGGCGCCTGATCGGGTTCCGGTCGTTACCGAGCGCGGTGGAACCGGCATCGGTCTGAGGGGCGTTCTGGCCGGCGTTCTGGTATCATCCGGAGTCGCCGTCGATAGCCCTCGAGGACCGCATGTGCCGCTGGCTCGCCTATCTCGGTGCTCCCCGCTACCTCGAGACGCTGGTCACCGAGCCGACCAACTCGCTGGTCGAGCAGTCCCTGCACGCCCAGCGCGGCTCGGTCCCGACCAACGGCGACGGCTTCGGCCTGGGCTGGTATGGCGAGCGCGAGACGCCGGGGGTGTACCGCGAGACCCTGCCGGCCTGGAACGATCGCAATCTGCGCTCGCTCTGCCAGCAGATCCGGTCGCCGTTGTTCTTCGCCCATGTGCGCGCGTCGACCGGCACGGCGACCACCCGCGCCAACTGCCATCCCTTCGTGGTCGGGCGCTGGCTGTTCATGCACAACGGCAAGATCGGCAACTATGAGCGGGTCCGCCGGCGCCTCGAACTCGACATCCAGGATGCCCATTACGGCTTTCGCGAGGGCACGACCGACAGCGAGTTGTTCTTCCTGCTGCTGTTCGCCGACGGCCTAGACGACCCGGCGCGGGGCGGTATCGGTGACGCCCTGGTCCGGACCACCCGGCGGGTGCTCGACGCCATGGAGGCGGTCGGGGCGAGCGAGCCGCTGCGGCTGACCGCCGCGCTGACCGACGGCCGGCGGATCGCCGCGGTCCGCTACGCCAGCGACGACCAGCCGCCCACCCTTTACTGGGCGCGCGCCGGCGACCACACGGTGATCGTCTCGGAGCCTCTCGACGCCGGTGATTCGCAGCCCTGGGAGGAAGTGCCGAACGGTCGCCTCCTGCTCGCCGACGGGGCAGACGTCGAGGTCCGCGGCTTCACCGCGTGACCCGTCGAACCTCTGGCTTGCCGGCGTCGTTGGCGGTCTCGTTCCACCCGATCCCCCACAGCCTGTCCAGATCGGCCTCGACCCGCTCGACCGCGCGGCGCAGCCTGTCGGCGGCTTCGGGGCGATCGGGTGCCGGGCCGGCGCCCGGCTCCCTGGCCGCTGCCGCGATCGCCATCAGCCCGAAATTGCCTGCCACGCCCCGGACAGTGTGCAGGGTGGGGCCGACCGCTCCTGGATGGCCTTCCGCGTCGAGCTCAGCAATCGAGCCACGGACCACGCGCAGGGTCTCGGCCACCATCTGCCGAACGCGTTCCGGGCCGAGGAGTTCCGCCAGTTCCTGAAGCCGGCCGGGGTCGAGGCCGGCCGGCGGGGTGTCGGACGGCCCGACCTGGGCCGGAAGCGCTTCGCCGGGGGAGTCGCCGCCGGCCACGGCCTGCATCATCCGCAGCAGCTCGGGCCATTCGATCGGCTTGGCGACGTGGCCGGCGAAGCCCTCCGCGCCATACTCTTCGACCTGGTCCCGGAACGCGTTGGCGGTCACGGCGAGCACCGCCACGCCCTCGACGAGCCCGCGCCGGCGCAACTCCCGGATCGTCGCGACGCCGTCCATGTCGGGCATCTGGATGTCGAGCAGGATGACGTCGACGGGGTTCTGGCTCGCGACATCCAGGCACTCCGCCCCGGTCGCGGCGGAGGACACACGGTGACCGTGGGAAGCGAGCATCTCGCAGATCAGCTCGCGGTTGACGCGGTTGTCGTCGACGACCAGCACCCGCAGCGGCCGCGCTGCGGCACCCCCGACCGACGTTGGCGCCGCGGCCGGCGAGAGCGATCCGGCGAGCAGGTCGACCTCAAACCAGAACCGGCTGCCGATCCCGGGTTCGCTCTCCACGCCGATGGTGCCGCCCATGGCTTCGACCAATCCCTTGCAGATCGACAGACCGAGGCCGGAGCCGCCGAACCGGCGCGCCCGCGACGGCGACAACTGTTCGAACGGCTTGAACAGCTCGCCCTGCTGTTCGATGGGAATGCCGGGGCCGGTGTCGGCGACCTCGAAGCGGAGGCGATAGCCGCCAGGGCGTTCGCCGGTGGGCGCCACGGTAAGCGTCACAGCCCCGCGTTCGGTGAACTTGACGGCGTTCCCGAGGAGGTTGAGCAGGGTCTGCGTCAGCCGGGTCGGGTCGCCGCGCAGACCGCGAGGGGTGTCCGGGTCGACCGACACCAGCAGGTCGAGGTTCTTGTCGTCCGCCTGACTGCGGATGGTGGCGATCGCCTGGTCGACCAACTGGTCGAGACCGAACGGGATTGTCTCCAGCACCATCTTGCCGCTCTCGAGGCGCGACATGTCGAGGATGTCGTTGATCACCGCCAGCAGGGTTACGCTGGCGCTACGCGCGATGCCGAGATGGCGGCCGGCGGCGGCTGGGCCGGGGGCCTGTGCTGCCAAGTCGATCATTCCCATCACCGCGGTCAACGGCGTGCGGATCTCGTGGCTCATCACCGCCAGGAAGTCGCTCTTGGCGGCCGCCAGACGCTCGGCCTCGCGGGTCCGCTCCTCCAGTTGCCGGTTCAGGATCATCAGGTTCTGTGCCTCCCGGTTCCGGGCCGCCAGATGCCGCAGGGCGGACAGCACGGCGAGCGTCGCCGCCAGCAGCAGCAGCGTCGACACCAGGGCGTTGATCACCGCCAGCGGACGCCAGTAGCCGAGCGCCGACGTCAGCGCGCGGGACGACGACAGGATCAAATTGCCGTCGTAGAAGCGCAGGGCGGCGGCGATCCGTTCCTCGCCCGTGAAGTGGTTCGTGAACGTGCCGCTGGTCCGATCCACCTCGGGGTCGTGCAGGGGGCGCAGCAGTGCTGCCTCGGCCATCGATCTGCCGATGTCCTCGGGGCGTTCCGGGTAGCGCGCGATCATCCGGAATTCGCGATCGATGAGCGTGGCGTAGTCGCCGGTCGCCTCGCTCACCCGCAGGATCGGCGCGAGGTAGCCGATGTCGATGACCGCCGCGATCACCCCGGTCAGCCGCCCGTCCCGGCGGATCGGAATCGACAGCGAGATCTGCCACAGGCCGTCGACCGCGTTGCGAATCGGCCCGGAGATGAACTGTCTTCCGGAGCCGGCGTTGAGCCAGTGGGCCACGTAGTCTCGGTCGAAAAGGTCGACCTTCGGGGCGACGACGGAGCGCGACGAATGGACGACGAAGCCGGTGGCGTCGGTGATTCCGATCACGCGGGCCATGGGCCAGTTCTCCACCGACTGCCGCAGCGCCCGATGCACCTGGTCGCCCCCGATGCCCTCCCTGTTGATCCTGAGCACCACGTTCTCGAGCGTCAACTCGGTGGTGCGCATAAGGCTCTCGAGCAGCTTGGCGTGGTTGCCGAGGAAATACCGGATCTGGCCCAGTTCGCGGTCGATGATGGTCTGGCGAAGCGGCCCGAGGACGTACACGTTGGTTGCCACCAGGACCGCGAACAGCAACGCCAGCGACAGGTATCCAGTGGTTCGCACCCTCGTCATGCCGCTTCCTTCACCGGTCCGCGCCGTGGCCGGATGGGAGAGCCGCACAGAGGCGGCGCTAATCAAGAATACCGCGGCGAAGGTTAACAATGTGTCGACGAAGCCGGCGACCGTCTGGCCCGGCCGTGGCCGGCGCGTCCGGGAGGTGGCGAACCCGCCCCGTTTGCGTTAGAAACTCGGCGTCGTCCTCGTAGCTCAGCAGGATAGAGCACCAGATTCCTAATCTGGGGGTCACAGGTTCGAATCCTGTCGGGGACGCCACTACTTCGCGCTCAGCTGCGGTTGATCCGGTTCCGCATCAGCACCAGCGTCGTCACCAGCCCGACCCCGAAGGCGATGGTCAGCATCGCGAAGCCGTCGTGGAAGGCGAGTTCGTGGGCCTTGAGGTCGACCAGCCCGCGGACATAGCCGAGGGCCGCCGGCTCGCGGTCGCCGGCCGGCACCCCGCTGGCGGCGAGCCGCGCCGACAGCATGGCGATCAGTTCCGACAGCGGCACGTTGCCGGGCGTCTGGGTGGCAGCCAGCCCCTGGGCGTGGGTGGCGATGCGGCTGTCGATGACGATGGCGAGGGCGTTGACCCCGATCGCCGCACCGGTCATCCGGATGAAGTTCAGGGTGCCGGCCGCCGATGGCACCAGGTCGCGCGGCACCGACGACATCGCGCCGAGGTTGAGCGCCGGCATCACCAACCCGAGACCGACCCGCCCGAACGCCACCAGCAGGGCCAGAGTCCAGAACCCGGTGGCGATCTCGGCGGAGGCCAGCCACAGGCAGGACAGCCCGAACACCGACAGCCCGATGGAGATCGTCCACACCGCCGGCACCGTCTCGGACAGCCGGCCGGCCAGCGGGAACACCATCATCGCCACCAGCCCGCCCGGCAGCAGCATCATCCCGGCCTTGGTGGCGGTGAAGCCCTGCACCGTCTGGACCATCACCGGCACCAGGAACAGCGTCCCGAACATGCCGGCGCCGAACACGAAGGCCACCACCGCCGACGCCGTGTAGTGCCAGACCGAGAACAGCCGGAGCTGGATCAGCGGCGCCGGGTGCGTAGCCTCGCGGTACAGGAACCACGCGAAGCTGGCGGCAGAGCCGATCAGCAGGATGAAGCAGCGGTCGGCGTCCCAGCCGTCGCGCTGGCCCTCGGTGATGCCGTTGAGGAACAGCCAGAGCGCCGCCGTGATCAGCGCGAAGCTGATCATGTTGACCGTCACCCGGCGGGCCGCCGGATCGCGGGCCGGCAGGTAGATCCAGCCCATCGCCGCCGAGACGATCATCACCGGCACCGGGGCGGAGAACACCCACGGCCAGGCCACGGTGTCGACGATCACCCCGCCGAGCACCGGGCCGATGGTGGGGCCAAGCACGATTCCCATGCCGAACCACCCCATCGCCCGGCCGCGCTCCTCGGGCGGGTACACCAGGAACACCGTGCTCATGGCCAGCGGCTGGATGATGCCGGCGCACACGCCCTGGACCACCCGCGCCACGATCAGCCCGCCATAGCTCGGCGAGGTCTGGCCGATCACCGCCGCGATGATGAACAGCGCCACCGCCCCCTGGAACGCCGCCTGCGGCCCGAAGCGCGCGACCAGCCAGGCGTTCAGCAGCATCGAAACGGTCATCGCCGCCAGGAAGCCGGTCGACATCCAGTGCGCCTGGTCCTGGCCGATACCGTAGGCGCCCATGATGTCGGGGATCGCCACGTTGACCATGGTCGACGACATGATCATCGAGATCATGGCGATCATCGTGGTCACGGTGACGCCGAGCTTGCTGACCGCCGGCGGCGCGGCGGCCGTGGCGGCAGTCGGGGCGCCGCCGCCGGGGGGACGATCGGCGGTGACGCTCACGCCCGGCTCAGAACGGCCAGAGGCGGGCGTGCGGCGCGTCGATCGAGACCTCGACCATCATGCCCGGCCGCAGCCGGCCGTCATTGCCGTCGACGGCGATCCGGACCTCGAGGCGCTGGGTCACCTTGGTGAAGGTGCCGGACTCGTTCAGCCGCGGCAGCAGCGCGTACTGGCTGTTGGCAGCGTGGCCGATCCGCTCCACCCGGCCCCGAAACACCTCCCCCGAGTAGGCGTCGACGGTAACCTGCACCGGCTGCCCGACCTCCAGGCGGCCGATCTCGGTCTCGCGGATGTTGGTCTCCACCCAGATCGCCGCCGGATCGTGCAGCGACATCAGGCGCTGGCCGTGCTCGACCCGCTCGCCGGCGGACACGAAGGTGCGTCCGACGACGCCGTCGATCGGGCTGACGATGGTGTGCTGTTCGAGCTCGATGCGCAGGCGCTCGCGGCGCGCCGCCAGTTCGGCCAACTCGGCCTCCAGGCGCGTCCGGTCGGCCTGCTTGACCGACACCTCGGCCAGTTCGGCGTTGGCCTCATCGATACCCGCCTCGGCGATGGCGATCTCGGCCTGCGCCCGGCTCAGCTCCTGGCGGGCCTTGAGATAGTCGGTTTGGCTGCGCTCCAGCCGGGCCGACGAAATCGTCCCCGAGGCCGCCAGCGCGCGCGCCCGCTCGTAGTCGGCCCTGGCGAACGCCAACTCGTGCTCGTAGAGCTCCTGGCCGGCCGCCATCTCGGTGAGCCGCGCCTTGGCGCTGGCGACACGGCTCTCGGCCCGGCCGCGGATCATCACGATCTCGGCCTCCAGCCGCGAGATGCCAGCCAGCAGCATGGTCTGGGCGGCATCGACCTCCTCCAGCCGGAGTGTGGCCTCGCGGGCGTCGAGCCGAGCCAGCACGTGGCCCCGGGTGACCGTCTGACCGTCGGTGACGGGGCGCTCCACGACGCGGCCGGCGACCTCGCTGGCGACCGCGATCAGGTCGGCCTTGATGCGGGAATCGGTCTCGTGGACGTACAGCAGCGCGCCGTGTGCCCAGTACGCGACCAGCGCGGCAAGCGCCGCCAGTACCAGCAGGAACATCCCGAGTCGGACCCAGAACGCCGTTGATCGTCCCCGCCGCGACGACGCGGCGGGAGCGGTCCTGGCGGACAGGGCCGCCTGATCTCCTGGTTTTGGCGACAGCTCGTTCATGACCGGGTTCCAGCGACCAGTGTTCTAGAATTTCTGGGTTATGGCAATTCAATCACTGCGGGCGCCAGCTGTCACCCGGCCCCGGCCAGTTCGTCGAGGATCGGGCAGTCAGGGCGATGGTCGCCATGACAGGCGCAGACCAGGCGGTCGAGTTCCTCGCGCAAGCTGAGCAACTCGGCGATCTTGCGGTCGATCTCGCGCAGGTGCTCGGCGGCGACCGCCTTGACCTCCGCGCTCGAACGTTCGGGATCGCGGTACAGCGACAGCAGCACCCGGCAATCCTCGATCGGGAAGCCGAGCGACCGCGCGCGCTTCAGGAACCGCAGGCGCTGCACGTCGCTCCGCCGGTAGGCGCGGTAGCCGTTGCCCCGGCGCTCCGGGATGACCAGGCCGATCTGCTCGTAGTAGCGGAGGGTCTTGGCCGGCAGGCCGGCGGCCTCGCCGGCTTCACCGACCGTCACGGTGGCATCGTCGCGCATGGCGGTTCCAGCGGTGGGTGGCAAGGGGTCGCCCGTCGGCATGGCATGGATCCTCAGGCTTGACTTCCCATATCGGGATTCCAGTTGCTGGAAGGTCAAGTTGGAAGATTCCGGCTCCGTCAGGCGTTTTCCGATTCATGGTCCGTTAACCCATAGGAGAGCATAAACATTGCGGTTGCTGGAGGGTGACGGGAGATGAAGAGGACCATATGACGACCGTGATCGCCGATTCGCAGCCCAAAATCGACGACCTGAGCGCCGTCGACCGGGATTCCCTGCACACCCTGCCATTGAAGATCGTGCCGCTCCGGCTGGCCGCGCTGAGCCGGGCCCGGATGATCAAGACATCGCGTCTGGAGTCCGAGATCGAGTTGTTTCGCGACGCCGGGGTCGGGCTGATTTCCATCAAGTCGCTGCCCGACTTCATCCAGGCCGACCCGGAGGATGTCGCCGCCGACCTCGAGATCCTCTACCGCCTGGGGGATCTCAACAGCTTCGACTTGTTTTCGCTGCGCAACTCGTTGCGCGACCTGAAGATCGATGTCCGCTCGGCCAGTGACCTGCAGCTGTCGCCGTCCATGGAGGAGAAGCTCACCGAGTACATGAAGTCGTTCACGCGCCCTCTCGTCGTCAACGTCTTCGGCGCCACCAACGACAACATCAATAATTCCGGCCAGATCATCCACATGTTCACCAACATCGATCGCGACACCGCGCTCAAGAACATGCGGAAGATTGCCCAGATGATGGGCATTACCATTGCCGATATCCCGGACTTCCTGGAGAAGTACGGAGATATCTATCTGTCCCTGTCGTACTTCCGACGATGCCTCGACGAGATCGTGCCGAAATTCGACCAGTTCACCGAGTGGATGGCCGAGGTGAAGACCACGATGCTGCGGGAGAACCGGCAGCTCATGGACAAGTGCCTGTTCGTCAACGACGGGCTGAATGAGGTGTTGAGCTCGGTTACCGGGCGGTTCGAGTCGTTCGACCGGAATTCCCAGACCTTTTGGGAGAACATCTCAATGGACAGCTTCCAGCAGCTGCACCGCCTGATCATGGCGCACCACGAGACCATCGGCGGCGTGCTGTGCGGGCTGACGGTGAAGCTGAACTCGTGGGAGCAGAGCTTTCCGAACCACGCCGGCAGTCCGCAGAAGCGCGCCGACTTCATCCTGGGGGAGATGGCGCCGGGCCTCGACCGCCTGATCCGCCTGGAGAAGTCGGCACCCTCGACCAGGATGTGACGGCGGCCGCGCGGTCTGCCCAGGGACGGCGCAAAGGCTAGTCGACCGGCCGCAGCCCCCGACGGGTCTTGCCGGCCATCAGCACGCCGACCACGAAACCGGTCGCGTGCGCCAGGAACGCCACCGGCTCGCCCCGATCGAAGGCGAGGCCGGCGACCTGGATCACCAGCCACACGGCCACCAGCGGCAGCAACGGAATGGCGAACCGGCGCAGTCGGAGACCGCGCGTCGGAACCACCACTAGGATCCGGGCGTGCGGGTCGCGCCGAGCCGCCGCCCCGATGATGCCGGCGATCGACGCGCTGGCGCCGAGGATCGGGATGGTCGACGTCGGTGCGGCGGCCGCCTCGACCGCCAGTCCGACGGCGCCGGCGATCAGGAAGATGGCGAGCAGCCGCCAGAAGCCGGTGTGGGTCTCGGCGGTCGGCCCGACGAACGCCAGCGCGACCAGATTGCCGAGTAGGTGGCTGAGGCCGCCGTGCAGGCCCTGCGCGGTGACGAGGGTTGCGAACGCCGGGATCAGGTCGATCTCCGGCGGCCGGGAGTCGAACCCCCATATATGAGTAGGCACTACGCCGAAGGCGAGCACGGCGCGCAGGTCATGGTAGGCGTCGAGACCGAGCTGCCAGTACGACACCGCGGCGAGGAGAATGGCCACCGCGACGGTGGCGGCTGGAAAGCGCCTCATCGAGCCGAGGTGGTGCGGCGGGCGGGGTCCGTCCAGCCCGGCTCAGTCGGCAAACAGTTTATTGAACGGGACGGAGTACATCAGCACCAGCGACTCGACCCCCGGATTGCGTTCGTCCAGCCCGGCGTTGGAGATGTGCGTGAACGACAGTCCCAGCCGCGAGTAATCGTCGAACCGATAGGCGACCTCGACGCCGGAGCGGAACTCGATGGCGTGGCCAAGGTCCTTGCCGTCGCCATCGCCGTAAATGCCGACGGCGAAGGTCGGCGTGACCACCAACCGGCGGCCGAAGAACACGTCGATGCCAACCCCGGCGTAGCCGTAGGTGGCGGCGTCGGTGGTCGCCGTGAAGCCGACAAATGGCGAGAAGAAGAACAGCTTCTGGGCTTCCGAGAACCGGTACTCCAGGCGGGCCTCGCCAGCCGCCTCGTCATCGAACAGGTCGTAGTAGCCGGCGCCGAAACTGACGAACGCCGGTTCCTCTGCCTTGGCTGGCGACGCGATGGCAAGCAGGGCGGCAAGGCCAAACAGCAGTCGACGCACGATCGAGATCCCCCGTTCACCTGACGCGCGCATCATACCGGCGTGCCGCGGCGCGGCAAGAGCGAGACCGCGCCGGGCGTCGACGCCCCTGTGAGAATGTGTCCGATTCGACTATAACGAGTGTCGAAACATAATTGCCGTTCGAGGTTGGGATCCTACGTCATGGGCATGCGCACGCGGGAAGACTATCGCAGCGTCACTGGGCCTGAGAAGGCCGCCATCCTGCTGATGTCGCTTGGCGAGGAGCAGGCCGACAAGCTGTTCGGCCAGATGGACGACGAGGAGATCAAGGAGATCTCCCAGGTCATGGCCGGCCTCGGCACGGTATCCTCGAACATCGTCGAGCGGCTGTTCGTGGAATTCGCCGAACAGGTGTCCTCCACCGGCTCGCTGGTCGGCTCGCTCGATTCCACCCAGCGCCTGCTGACCAAGGTGCTCGGCGAGGATCGCGTCGCCGACATCATGGAGGAGATCCGGGGTCCGGCCGGCCGCACCATGTGGGACAAGCTCGCCAACGTGAACGAGCAGGTGCTGGCGAACTACCTGAAGAACGAGTACCCGCAGACCGTCGCCGTCATCATCGGCAAGATCCAGCAGGGCCACGCCGCCAAGGTGCTGGCGACCCTGCCGGAGAACTTCGCCATGGAGGTCGTCATGCGCATGCTGCGCATGGAGGCGGTCAACAAGGACATCGAGAAGGACGTCGAGCGCGTGCTGCGCACCGAGTTCATGTCGACCCTGGCGCGCACCAACCGGCGCGACAGCCACGAGATGATGGCGGAGATCTTCAACAATCTGGACCGCGCGACCGAGAGCCGGTTCCTGTCGGCGCTGGAGGAGCGCAACAAGGACGCGGCCGAGCGCATCCGCTCGCTGATGTTCACCTTCGAGGACCTGCAGCGCCTCGATCCCGCCGGGGTGCAGACCCTGCTGCGGGCGGTCGACAAGGACAAGCTGGTGATCGCGCTGAAAGGCGCGTCGGAGGAGTTGCGGGACCTGTTCTTCTCGAACATGTCGGAACGCGCCGCCAAGCTGATGCGCGAGGACATGCAGGCGCTCGGGCCGATCCGGCTGAAGGATGTCGAGGATTCCCAGCAGGCCATGGTGCAGTCGGCGAAGGATCTGGCGGACCGCGGCGAGATCGTGATCGGCGGCTCCAGCGGCGACGACCAGATCGTCTATTAGCGCGGCCGGCCCTACCCGGCGCGCAGGCGATGGTATTCGGCCTCGGTGAGCTCGCCTCGCAGGAAACGGTTCATCAGATCGCGCAGGCGGGCCCGGTCGATGGCGGGCTCGGCGACCGGTTCGGTGGCCAGGCTTTGCGCCGCCGCCAGTGGAACGCCGGGCTCGGGGGCTGGCGGCTTTTGCACGCTGGCCTGATGCAGGCGTTGGTCCGTCGGGGTGCGTATCCCCGGGGCGTCGCCCCCGTCCGACATCCTGGACGCCGCTATCTTGGCCTCGCGATCGGCGACGGCTTGCGCGACGGTCATGGCGGGTGCCGCGGGGCACCGCTTCCTGACCGCCAGACCGCTCAGGGTGGCGTTGCGCTGTTCGAAGGCGTTGGCTTCGGTCGAGGCCGCGCCCTTGAAGTCCATGGCAAAGGCAATCGGCAGGAACAGCAACGCCGCCGCCGTGCCGACCATGATGTTCTTGTTCTGGGTTTCGGCGTCCTCGTCGACCCTGACCCGCAGCGCGTCGTTGTTGCGCCTGATCTCGGCATCGATCGCCTCGCAGCTCATCCCGGCATCGTCCGGCAGGTAGGCCGACACCGGTATGGGTTGACGTCCCGCGCAACCGGCCACGATCAGGCCGGTGCAGGCAAGCACCGTGAAACGCCGCACCCGCCCCACTCCCCCGCAATCAAGGCGAATGAACTCTACCCTCTCAACGGGTTTGCGCAACCGGCGATAGCGCGCCCTCAGCCAACCGCTCTCTCACCAGACCCTGCCGCGCGCCGCGATCTCCAGTTCGCCCTCGATCCGGTCACCGCGCACCGCGACCACGCTGTCCATCATGTTGGAGACCACGCAGCAGTGGTTCGGCACGATCCGCACCCGATCGCCGACCGCCAGCCCGATCGGACCGGACGTGACCAGCCGGCCGTGTTCCTCGGAAAGCTGGTCGATGGCGATGTCCGGTCGGCCCAGCACGTGGCCGTGGCCTTGCAGGCCGAGCAGGTCGGAGGTCAGCACCTTGGTCCCGGCGTCGATGATCGCGCGGTCCGGCGTCGGCACCGACACCACCGTGGCCAGCACGGTGAGCGCGCAGTCCGCCCAGCCGCAGACGCCGCGCTCGACCAGCGAACGGTCGTTGTAGACGTAGGTGCCGGTCCGGTACTCGGTCACCAGCGGCGCTTCGTGCGCCCGCCACATGTCGGGCGCGCCGCCGCTCGAGACCCGGTCGACCGCCAGGCCGGCTTCCTCGCACAGCCCGATCGCCTGGGCCATGAACGCCTGGACGTCGGCGGTTCCGCCGACCTTCGGGTAGGTCATCAGGCCGCCGAAGCGCAGCCCGCCGGTTCCGGCGATGGCCGCCGCGAGATCGCGCGCCGCCGCCGGCGTCGCCACCCCGCAGCGACCGGCCCCGGTGTCGCACTCGACCAGCACCGTCAACGGCTCGGCCGCGTCGGCGAAGGCGGCGCCCAGCCCCTCGACCACCGCCCGGCTGTCGGCCACCACCGACAGCCGCACCCGGCCGGCAAGCGATCGCAGACGGGCCAGCTTGGCGTCGCCGATGACGTTGTAGGTCAGCAGCACGTCGTCGATGCCGCCCTCGGCCACCATGGCTTCCGCCTCGGAAACTTTCTGGCAGGTGATGCCGACGGCGCCGGCGGCGATCTGGCGCCGCGCCAGCACCGGCAGCTTGTGGGTCTTGATGTGCGGCCGGTTGGCGAAGCCGTGGACGCCGCAATAGGCCTGGAACCGGTCGATGTTCGCCTCGGCGACGGCCAGGTCGACCAGCACGGCGGGGGTGTCGATGTCGTCCAAGCTCATGTTTCCTCCAGGGCGGACAGCCCCTCGCGATAGGTCGGGTAGCTCAACGCGACGCCCAGTTCCTGCTTGATGCGCGTGGTGTCGAGCCGCTTGCACTCGGCGTAGAAGCTGCGGGCCATCGGCGACAGGTCGGCCGAATCATACGATACCGGATCGGGCGGCGGTACGCCCAGGAGCCGGGCGGCAAACCGGATCGGGTCACCCGGGGCGCAGGCCTCGTCGTCGGCCACGTTGTAGACGCCGCCGTGCCGCGGGCGGGCCATCGACGCCAGCAGGACGCTGCCGATGTCGTCCACGTGGACGCGGTTGAACACCTGGCCGGGCTTGTCGACGATCCGCGCCGTCCCCGCCTTCAGGGCCTCGACCGGGTTGCGGCCGGCACCGGGGCCGTAGATGCCGGCGATCCGGAACACCTGCACCGCCACCCGGGTCCCCTCGAACGCCGTGACCCAGTCCCGCTCGGCGGCGGCCCGCCGCTCGCCCCGGGGCGAGCCGGGGGTCGGCGCCTCGTCCTCGCGCGCCCAGCCGCCCTGGCGGTCGCCGTACACCGCCGGCGTCGAGAGGTACCCGACCCAGCCGAGGCTGGCGCAGGCCAGCAGGTCGGCCCGGTGGCGAACGAGTGCCGGAGCGCCGTCGGGCTCCGGCGGAATCGAATCGATGACGTGGGTGACCCCGTCCAGGCCCGGGTCGGCCATCGGCCGGATGCCGTCGAAGGCCCGGACGTCGATGCCCTCGGCAGCGGCGAGGGCATCCGCCTTCGCGGGGTCACGGACCGTCCCGGATACCAGCCAGCCCGAGGCTTTCAGACGCCGGGCGAGCCGCAGCGCGGTGTAACCGAGGCCGAAGAAGTACGCGTGTCCGGCAGGGATGGTCGGTTCCGGCAAAGCGCGCATGGTTGCGGTCCTCCAGCCTCGGGGTCTAGAAACACACTATACGGCCCGGGACACGCCAGACGTGACGGGTGCCCCGAGAGAAATCGAGGGGCCGGATAGATCGCAAGCGATATCCGCGACAACCAGGACCGGGTGATGCCGCCGGACGATCCGGCCCCGCATCCCGCCGGCGCGTTGTCCGCGGTCGGAGGGACGGAAATGAGCAAGCTCGGTGTGATGATCTGCGGCCATGGCAGCCGCGACCAGGACGCGGTCGACCAGTTCGGCGCGCTCGCCAAGCGCATGAAGGAACGGCTGGCCGGCCGCTACCCGGTCGACTACGGCTATCTCGAATTCGCGACGCCGATCATCCGCAACGGCCTCGACGCGCTGCGCGCCCAGGGGGTGACCGACGTCCTGGCGGTGCCGGGAATGCTGTTCGCCGCCGGCCACGCCAAGAACGACATCCCGTCGGTGCTGAACACCTACGCCGCCCAGCATCCGGGCCTCACCATCCGCTACGGACGCGAGCTCGGCATCGACACCCGCATGCTGCACGCCGCCGGCGACCGGATCGAACAGGCGCTGGCGGCGGCGGGCGACCGGGTCGCCCGGCAGGATACCCTGCTGATGGTGGTCGGGCGCGGCGCCAGCGACCCGGACGCCAACTCCAACGTCGCCAAGGTCATGCGCCTGCTGTGGGAAGGCATGGGCTTCGGCTGGGGCGAGACCTGCTATTCCGGCGTCACCTTCCCGCTGGTCGAGCCCGGGCTGGAGCACGCCACCCGCCTCGGCTTCAAGCGAATCCTGGTGTTCCCGTACTTCCTGTTCACCGGGGTGCTGGTGCAGCGGATCTACGACCTGACCGACGCCGTGGCCGCCCGTCACCCGGACATCGAGTTCGTGAAGGCACCCTACCTGAACGATCACGAGATGGTGCTGCGGACCTTCGAGGCCCGCATTCAGGAGATCCTGGACGGCACCGGCAACATGAATTGCCAGATGTGCAAGTACCGCGAGCAGGTGCTGGGCTTCGAAGCCGAGGTCGGCCTGCCGCAGGAGAGCCACCATCACCATGTCGAGGGCATCGGTACCGGCGCTACCCAAGACCATGGGCACAGCCATGACCATGGGCATGAGCACAGCCATGGGCACGGCCACGACCACCATCATGACCACGGTCATGATCACCACAGCGAGCACGACCACGGCCACCATCACCACCCGTACCCGCACGCTGAGCACCCGCTCGGGCCAAAGACGCTGAAGACCGGCTACCGGCTCGACCGGACCGGTGGGTGAGGCGGCCCTTGCCCGCGCGTGACTGGATCACCGACCCGGGCGAGATAACCGCGCGCTCCTTCGCCATCGTCGAGGCGGAAGCCGACCTCTCCCGCTTCGATCCCGGCGAGCGGTCGGTGGCCGTTCGGCTGATCCACGCCTGCGGGATGGTCGAGATCGCGCCCGACCTGCGGTTCGCGGCCGGCGCGGTCGCCGCGGGCCGGGCGGCGCTGGCGGCCGGCGCGCCGATCCTGGTCGACGCCCGCATGGTTGACGCCGGCATCACCCGGGCGCGGCTGCCGGCCTCCAGCAGCGTGGTCTGCACCCTCGACGACCCGCTTGTCCCGGGGCTGGCGGCGTCGGCCGGGGTGACCCGGTCGGCGGCGGCTGTCGACCTCTGGGTGCCGCACCTCGCCGGCGCCGTGGTCGCCATCGGCAACGCCCCGACGGCGCTGTTCCGGCTGCTCGAACTGCTGGCCGAGGGCGCCCCGCGGCCGGCGGCGATCCTCGGGTTCCCGGTGGGGTTCGTGGGGGCCGCCGAAGCCAAGGCGGCGCTGGCGGCGACCGACCTGCCGTACCTCGCCCTGCTGGGCCGGCGCGGCGGCAGCGCCATCGCCGCCGCCGCCGTCAACGCGCTCGCCCGAGAGGGGATCTGACATGCTGCCCTGGCTTACCGTCGTCGGCATCGGGGAGGACGGGTTCGACGCCCTGTCGCCGGCGGCGCGGTCGCTGGTCGACCAGGCCGAGGTGCTGGTCGGGGGCGAGCGTCATCTGGCGATGCTGCCGCCGGACGATCGGCGCCAGCGGGTCGCGTGGCCGTCGCCGCTCAGCGCGCTGGTGGAAACCATCGAGCGCCTGAAGCCGAGCCGGGTCTGCGTTCTGGCGACCGGCGACCCGTTCTGCTTCGGTATCGGAAGCACGTTGGCCAGGCGGCTGCCGATCGACCAGATGGTGGTGATCCCGGCGCTGTCGGCGCGCACCCTGGTGTGCTCCAGGCTCGGCTGGCCAGAGCACACGACCCGGCTGCTGACCCTGCACGGCCGGCCGATGGCGCTGCTGGAGCCGCACCTGCAGCCGGCAGCCCGCCTGATCCTGCTGTCCGAGGACGCCTCGACGCCGGCCGCCGTGGCCGCCCGCCTGACCGAGCGTGGCTTTGGAGCCAGCGCGATGACGGTTTTCGAGCGCATCGGCGGGCCGGCCGAGCGCCGCCTCGACGGTCGCGCCGACGCCTGGGCGCGCGTGGCGGGGGCTGATCTGAACACCATCGCCGTGGTCGTCGCCGCCGGCCCGCGGGCCCACCCGCTGGCGACCGTCCCCGGCCTGCCCGACGAGGCGTTCAGCCACGACGGCCAGATGACCAAGCGCGAGGTCCGCGCCATCAGCCTCGCGGCGCTGGCCCCGCATCCGGGCGACCTGCTGTGGGACGTCGGGGCGGGGTGCGGCTCAATCGCGGTCGAATGGATGCGCGCCGATCCGTTGAACCACGCGATCGCGATCGAGCCGAAGCCCGGGCGCCGGGCGATGATCGCGGTCAACGCCGAGCGGCTGGGCACGCCGGGGCTTCGGATTGTCGACGGCCACGCCCCCGAGGCGCTGGCCGGGCTGGCGCCGCCCGACGCCGTGTTCGTCGGCGGCGGCGCCTCGATCCCCGGCGTGATCGAGGCGTGCTGGACGGCGTTGCGGCCCGGTGGCCGGCTGGTCGTCAACACGGTGACCCTGGAGAGTCAGGCGGTGCTGCTGGCCAAGCACGCCGAACTGGGCGGCGAGATGGTGCGGTTGTCGGTGGAGCGCGCCGAGCCGGTCGGCCCCTATCACGGCTGGCGACCGCTGATGCCGGTCACGCAATGGCGGCTCGGCAAGCCGTACGGGAGCGCCTGATGGCCGGCACCCTCCATGGCCTCGGCGTCGGGCCCGGCGATCCGGAACTGATCACCCTGAAGGCGCTGCGCCTGCTGCGCGCCGCCGATCTGGTCGCCTACCCGGCGCTGGAGGACGGCGACAGCCTGGCGCGCACCATCGTCGCCGACCATCTGGTCGCGGGCGTTGAGGAGTACGCCATCCGCATCCCGATGCGGGTCGAGCGGTTTCCGGCGCAGGAGGTCTACGACCGCGCCGCCGGATACCTGGGTGCCGCCCTCGATGCCGGCCGCGCGGTGGTGGTGCTGTGCGAGGGCGACCCGTTCTTCTACGGCTCGTTCATGTACCTGTTCGGGCGGATGGCCGAGCGGCACCGCGTCGAGGTGGTGCCGGGGGTGTCGTCGCTGACCGCCTGCGCTGCCCGGCTCGGAAGCCCGCTGGCGGCGCGCAACGACACGCTGGTGGTGCTGCCGGCCCCGCTGGACGACGCGGTCCTGGCGGCGCGCCTGGAGGGGGTCGACGCGGCGGCGATCATCAAGGTCGGCCGGCATTTCCGGCGGGTCCGGGCGCTGCTCGACCGGCTCGGCCTGGCCGACCGCGCCCGCTACGTGGAACGCGCCACCATGGCGAGCGAGCGCGTCCTGCCGCTGGACGCGGTGGAGGCCGACGGCGCGCCCTACTTCTCCACCATCCTGATCCACCGGCGCGGCGAGGCCTGGTCGTGACCCCGGATGTCATCGCGGTCACCGCCTCCGGAAGGCGCATCGCCGAGCGCGTCGCCACCGCGACCGGCGGCCGGGTCGTCGAGCCGGTCGCCGGCGTGGCCGAGGCCCTGCGCGACGCCTTCCGCGCCGGGCGACCGATTGTCCTGGTCGGCGCCGCCGGCATCGCGGTGCGCGCGCTCGCCCCGCTGATCGCCGACAAGGCCGAGGAGCCGCCGGTCCTGGCGGTCGCCGAGGACGGCTCGGCGGTGGTGCCGCTGCTGGGCGGCCACCGCGGCGCCAACGATCTGGCGCACCGGATCGCCGCGGCGCTTGGCGCGGTGGCCGCCGTCACCACCGCCAGCGATCTGAGGTTCGGGGTCGCGCTCGACGCCCCGCCAGCCGGCTGGCGGCTGGCCAACCGGGGCCGTCACAAGGAGGTCGCGGTGGCGCTGCTCGCCGGTGCATCGGCCCGGGTCGAAGGGAAGCTGCCCTGGCTCGACGCCGCGTCGATCCCGCGCGCCGAGGACGGTGCCGTCACCCTGGCCGCCACCACGCGCCGCGCCGACGACCGTCCGGGTCGTCTGGTCTATCACCCCGCCGCCCTGGCGCTCGGGGTCGGGTGCGAGCGCGGCTGCGCGCCGGACGAGGTGTGGAACCTGGTGCGCGCGACGCTGGCGGAGCATGGCCTGGCGCCGGAGGCGGTCGCCTGCGTGGTGTCGCTCGACCTCAAGGCCGACGAGCCGGCGCTGCACACCGTTGCCGCGCGGCTCGGTGTGCCGGCGCGGTTCTTCGACGCCGACCGCCTCGAGGCCGAGGCGCCGCGCCTGGCGAACCCTTCGGACGTGGTGTTCCGGGAGGTCGGCTGCCACGGCGTGGCGGAGGGGGCGGCGCTGGCCGCGGCCGGACCGGACGCCTCGCTGCTGGTGCCGAAGCGCCGGTCGGCGCGGGCGACCTGCGCCGTTGCCGAGGCGCCGCTGCCGATCGATCCGGAGGCGACCGGCCGGCCGCGCGGCCGGCTCGCCATCGTCGGCACCGGCCCCGGCACCCCCGACTGGCGCACCCCGGAGGTCGACGCCCTGGTCGCGGGCGCCGACGATCTGGTCGGCTACGACCTGTATCTCGACCTGCTCGGTCCGGCCGCCGCCCGGGCCCGGCGCCACCCGTTCCCGCTGGGTGCGGAGGAGGAGCGGGCGCGCGCCGCCCTCGACCTCGCCGCCGCCGGCCGCAGCGTGGCGCTGGTGTCGTCCGGCGACCCCGGCATCTACGCCATGGCCACGCTGGTGTTCGAGTTGCTGGACCGCGCCGACCGGCCGGACTGGCGCCGGGTGGAGGTGCTGGTGGCGCCGGGCATCTCGGCGCTGCAGGCGGCGGCGGCGCGGGTCGGCGCGCCGCTCGGCCACGACTTCTGCACGATCTCGCTGTCCGACCTCCTGACTCCCTGGCCGGCGATCGAGGCACGGATCCGCGCCGCCGCCGAAGGCGACTTCGTGGTGGCGTTCTACAACCCGGTGTCGCGGCGCCGCCGCACCCAGCTGCACGCCGCCAAGGGGATCCTGGCCGGGCACCGGCCGCCCGATACCCCGGTGGTGCTGGCCCGGTCGCTCGGCCGGCCGGAGGAGGCGGTGACCGTGACGACGCTCGCCTCCCTCGACCCCGAGACCGTCGACATGCTGACGGTGGTGCTGGTCGGCTCCTCCGCCACCCGCGCGCTGCCGCGCGGCGACGGCGGGACCTGGGTCTACACGCCGCGCGGCTACGCCGGCAAGCCGGGCTCCACCCTGACGAAGAAGGACGCGCCATGACCGTGCATTTCATCGGCGCCGGGCCGGGCGACCCGGACCTGCTGACCATCCGTGGCCGCGACCTGATCGCGCGCTGCCCGGTCTGCCTGTACGCCGGTTCGCTGGTGCCGGCGGCGGTGGTGGCGCACGCCCCGGCGGACGCCCTGGTGGTCGACACCGCTGCCCTGACCCTCGACGAGATCATAGACCTGATCGCGGCGGCCGACGCCGAGGGCAAGGACGTGGCGCGGGTCCATTCCGGCGACCCCTCGCTCTACGGCGCGATCGCCGAGCAGATCCGCCGGCTCCGCGACCTCGGGATCGGCTTCGCGATCACGCCGGGGGTGCCGGCCTTCGCCGCCGCCGCCGCCGTGCTGCAGACCGAGTTGACGGTTCCGGAGGTGGCGCAGACCGTCATCCTGACCCGCACCGCCATGAAGTCGTCGCCGATGCCGCCGGGGGAGGAGCTGGAATCGCTGGCCCGCACCCGGGCGACCCTGGCGATCCACTTGTCGATCCGCAACCTCCGCGAGGTGCGGCGCGCCCTGGAACCGCATTACGGCGCCGACTGCCCGGTTGCCGTCGTCTACCGGGTCGGGTGGCCGGACCAGAAGATCCTGCGTGGCACGCTGGCCGACATCGCCGGGCAGGTCCGCGCCGAGAAGATCACCCGCACCGCCCTGATTCTGGTCGGCCCGGCGCTTGACGCGCACGGCTTTCGCGACTCCGCGCTTTACGACGGCGCGCACGCCCATATCCTGCGCCCGGTCCGCCGCACCGCCGGCTGACGCCACAAGCCGGGACAGGCATGCCGCCCCAGGGCAAGGAAGTGCTGCGCCGGGGAGTGCTGCGCCGGGCGGCACCGGCCGATCTGGCCCGGGTGTTCGAGATCTGGACGTCGGTCGACGAGCACCGCTTCCGCGACGGTTGGGAGCGCTTCGCCGCGACCGCCGGCGCCCAGCTGGCCGCCGGCCGGCTCTGGGTGTGGGCGGACTCCCGCGCCGTGCACGGCTTCGCCGCCGCCGATCCGGCCTCGGGCGAGATCGAGGCGGTCTACGTCCACCCCGGCGCCCAGGGCCGCGGCATCGGCCGGGCGCTGCTGCGCAAGTGCTGCGACTACCTGCTGCGGCGCGGGCATCGCCACGCCTGGCTGCTGACCTCGCCCGGCAGCCGCGCCGAGCGGATCTACCGCGACGACAGCTGGCGGGAAGTCGCGGTCGAGCCGAGCGGGGCGATCCGGTTGCGGAAGTGGCTGGTGGCGTAGCCGCTGCGGCTCAACCGCAAAACCTTTGCCCGAGCCACTCCAGCGCCGCCGCGACGTCCGGCGCCGTCGGCGGTTCGGGCGGCGGCGGGCGGCGGATCATCACCACCGGCAGGCCGAGCGCGCGGGCGGCGTCGAGCTTGGCGCGGCCGGAGCCGCCGCCGCTGTTGCGGCAGACCAGGACGGCGATCCGCTCAGCCCGCAGCAGAACCCGCTCGGCGCCGGCGTCGAACGGCCCGCGTCCGACCAGCATCCGGCAGCCGGGCCAGGCCGGCTCCGCCGGGTCGACGGTCCGGAGAACGAAGCGCAACCCCGGAACCGTGGCGAACGCCGACACCCGCTGTCGACCGAGGGCGAGGAAAATCACGGCGCCGGTCGGCAGGCCGAGACCGCCGAGCGCCGCCGCCGCCGCCTCCTCGTCGTCGACCTCGATCCAACGGTCGGCGTCGGCCGGGCGCCAAGCCGGCCGCACCAGCGCCAGCCGCGGCACGCCGGCGGCGCGCGCCGCGGTCGCGGCGTGCGCCGAGATCTGCCGCGCGAACGGGTGGGTGGCGTCGACGACTGCAGCGTAGCGGCCGTCGCGAAGATGCTCGGCCAGCCCCTCTGGGCCGCCGAAGCCGCCGACCCGCACGTCGCCCGCGACCGACACCGGGTCGGAGGTGCGGCCGGCCAGCGCCGTGACCGGCTGGGCCCGTCCGGCTGCCGCGAGCGCCGCCGCCAGGGCGCGCGCTTCCTCGGTGCCACCCAGGATCAGGACACGCTCAGCCACCGGCTTCCCCGACGATCGTTCCAGCGCGGTCGACCACCATCACCTCGACCGTGACCGGCGCTCCGCGCAGGGTCGCGCGCGCGGTGTCCAGCGCCAGCTCGGCGACCCGGCCGGCGATCGGGATGCCGGCTGCGTTGGCCCGGCCCAGAACCTCGGCCGCGGTGTTCGCCGTCCGCGCCGCCGCCACCAGTTCGGCGTCGCCGCCGAGGTCGGCGAGCCGGCCCGCCAGCCAGTCCAGGTCGACCTGGCTGCGACCCGAATGCAGGTCGAGATGGCCCTGTGCCAGCTTGGTGAACTTGGCGAAGCCGCCGGCGAGGGTCAGACGCGGCACCGGATGGGCGCGCAGGTACTTCAGCAGGCCGCCGGCGAAGTCGCCCATGTCGAGATAGGCGCTGTCCGGCAGCCGGTGGCGAGCGGCGACCGCCGCCTCCGAGGTCGAGCCGGTGCAGCCGGCGACCCGCTCCAGCCCGGCGGCGCGCGCCACATCGATGCCGCGATGGATGGAGTGGATCCAGGCGGCGCAGGAGAACGGCACCACGATCCCGGTGGTGCCGAGGATCGACAGCCCGCCGAGAATCCCGAGCCGCGGGTTCCAGGTCTTCAGCGCGATCCCGGCCCCGTCGGGAATCGAGATCTCGATCACCACGTCGCCCGGCTCGCCGTGGGCGGCGGCGATTTCGGCCACCACCTCGGCCATCAGCCGGCGCGGCACCGGGTTGATCGCCGGCTCGCCCGGCGGCAGGGGCAGGCCTGGCAGGGTGACCGTGCCGACGCCGTCACCCGCCCGGAACGTCACGCCGGAGCCGGGCGGGCCGCGCCGGACGGTGGCGATCACGGTGGCGCCGTGGGTGACGTCGGGGTCGTCGCCGGCGTCCTTGACGATGCCCGCCATTGCCCAGCCGTCGCCGGCCGCTTCCCGGGCCAGCGCGAACGCCGGCGCGTCGCCCTTCGGCAGGCGGATGGCGACCGGGTCGGGGAAGGCGCCGGTCAGCAGCGCGGTGTAGGCCGCCTTGGTCGCCGCCGTCGCGCAGGCGCCGGTCGTCCAACCGCGCCGAAGGGGACCGTCAGGTTTGCGGGCCATGGCGGATTTGTACCCCGGCCGGTCGCGCCGGGACTAGGCCCGGCGCGCTGCCGTCGGCTAGGTTGTGGTCATGAAGCGCGTCCCCTACACCCCACCGGTCTTCGAGCCCGGCCATGTCTGGCTCTGCGGCGCCGGTCCGGGCGATCCCGGCCTGCTGACGCTGCACGCCCTGCACGCCCTGCAATCCGCCGACGTGGTGGTCTACGACGCGCTGGTCAGCGACGGCGTCCTCGGCCTGGCTGGCCCGCAGGCGACCCTCGAATACGCCGGCAAGCGGGGCGGGCGACCCTCGCCGAAGCAGGCCGACATCTCGCTGCGGCTGGTGCAGCGGGCCCGCGAGGGCAAAAGGGTGCTTCGGCTGAAGGGCGGCGACCCGTTCGTGTTCGGACGCGGCGGCGAGGAAGCCCTCAGCCTGGTGGCCGCCGGCGTGCCGTTCCGGATCGTCCCCGGGATAACCGCCGGTATCGGCGGCCTCGCCTACGCCGGCATTCCGGTCACCCACCGCGACACCAATCAGGCCGTCACCTTCGTGACCGGTCACGACGCCAGCGGCGATGTCACGGGCGTCGACTGGGCGGCGCTGGCCGGCGGCGCGCCGGTGCTGGTGATCTATATGGCGATGAAGCACCTGGCGACGATTGCCGAACGGCTGGTGGCGGGCGGGCGGCACGCCGATACCCCGGTGGCGATCGTCTCGAACGCCGCCCTGCCGGACCAGCGGGTGCTCGAGACCACCCTGGCCCGCGCGCCGGCGGACGCCGAGGGCACCGGCATGGCACCCCCCTGCGTCGTCGTGGTCGGCGAGGTCGCCCGCCTGCGCGCCGGGCTGGACTGGCTGGGGGCGCTCACCGACGGCAAGGTGCTGGTGGCCGATCCGCTCGGGCTCGGCCGGGAGCGGCGGACCGGGTGAGGTTGCCGGCGCCAGGCATCGTGGTCGCCGCCCCGGCTTCGGGGGCCGGCAAGACCACGGTCGCGACCGCCCTGATGGCGGCCTTGGCCCGGCGCGGCCTGCGGGTGTCGCCGGCCAAGGTCGGCCCCGACTACATCGACCCGCGCTTCCACGAGGCGGCCGCCGGCCGGACATCGGTCAATCTCGACGGCTGGGCGATGCGGTCGGCCTGCCTCGACAACCTGATCGCCGGGCGTGGCGACGGCGATGTGGTGGTGGTCGAGGGCGTCATGGGCCTGTTCGACGGCGCCCCGGCGCCGGGCGCGGTGGACGACGGCTCGACCGCGGCGATGGCCCGCCGCGCCGGCTGGCCGGTCCTGCTCGTCGTCGACGCCGCCCGCCAGGCCGGCTCGGTCGCCGCGCTGGTGCACGGGTTCCGAAGCTTCGAACCGGACGTCCCGGTCGCCGGGGTGATCCTCAACCGGGTCGGCGGCGACCGCCACGAGGCCACGCTGCGCCGGGCGCTGGCGCCGCTCGGCCTGCCGGTGGTCGGGGCGCTGCCGCGCGACGCCGACATCGACCGGCCGTCGCGCCATCTCGGGCTGGTCCAGGCCGGGGAGGACCCCGCGCTTTCCGACTGGCTCGACCGGCTGGCCGCCGTGGCGGAGTTGCGCATCGATCTCGACGCGGTGCTGGCGCTGGCCCGTCCGTCGGCGATCGTCGGCGGGCCGGCAACGCTGTTGCCGCCGCCCGGCTCCCGGATCGCCGTGGCGCGCGACGACGCCTTCGCCTTCCTCTACCCGCATCTGCTCGACGGCTGGACGCGCGCGGGGGCGACGGTGGCGTTCTTCTCGCCGCTCGCCGACCAGGCGCCCGACGCCTCGGCCGATTGCGTCTTTATGCCGGGCGGCTATCCCGAGTTGCACGCCGGACGGCTCGCCGCCGCCGGTCGGTTCCGGGCCGGGCTGCACGCTGCCGCCGCCAGGGGCGCCTGGGTCTACGGCGAGTGCGGGGGCTTCATGACGCTTGGCGAGGCCCTGGTGGACGCCGCCGGGGCCGCGCACCCGATGGCTGGGCTGCTGCCGCTGACCACCCGGTTCGACGCCCGCCGCCTGCACCTCGGGTACCGCCGGATCACGGCGTGCCTGGAGACGCCGTTCGGGCCGGTCGGCGCGCGCTTTCGCGGCCACGAGTTCCACTACTCAACGATCGGCTGGGAGGGTGAGTGCGGGCGGCCGTTCCTGGCCGAGGACGCGACCGGCGCCAGTCTCGGCGCCGTCGGCTTGTGCCGCGGCCGGGTGCTGGGCTCCTACCTGCACATCGTGGACCGGGACTGACCCTCGGCACCGGGTCAGAGGAACGGAACGGGAAAATTAACCAATGATTAACCAAGTCCGATCGTAAGGTGAACACGTCCCCCTGGTTTTCCGCCGGTTCGCGAGGTCAGACGGGTTCGCGAGGCGTTCCGGTTGGCCCCGCGTGTTCGGCGGCGAGCGCGTCGAAATCCGCGAGCACGACCGCGAACGCCCGGGTCTCGAGCTCGACTGACGCCAGCGTTCGATAGAAGGCGTGGGCCGGGGCGTTGCGGGCCTGGGCGACCCACCAGACGTAGGTCCGCCCCCGGCTGCGGGCGTCGGCGGCGACCGCCGCGATCAGCCGGCGGCCGAGCCCCATCCGGCGCGCCGAGGGGCGGACGTAGAGGTCCGCCATGTAGACTCCGCGGGCGGCGTAGGATGGTTCGTAGGCGTCGTGGAACAACGCGTAGCCGAGCAGCCCGCCGGCGTCCTCCGCCAGCAGCACCGCGAACTCCGGCGCCGCGCCGAAGCCGTCGCGGCGGATCGCGTCGGCGCTCAGGAACCCGGTCGGGTCGCCGTGCGCCTCGTGGAACTCCTCGGCGAGCGCGGCCAGCCTGTCGGCGTCGCCCGGACCGGCCCGGCGGATCGCGACGGTCACGACCGGGACCCCGGAGCGCCGTCGGCGCGCCAATCCGCCGCCTCGATCGCGAACGCCCTGACCGTAAAGCCGTTGTAGGTGGTGTCGCCGGTGAACCGCAGGCCGACGGCCTCCAGCACGCGGGCCGAGGCGGCGTTGTCCGGCACCACATACCCGACGATCCGGTCGAGGCCGACGGTCTCGAAGCCGAAACGGAGGGCGGCCCTCGCCGCCTCGCGGGCGTAGCCGAGACCCCAGAACCGCCGGGCGATGGCGTACAGCACCTCGACGTCCGAGGTCCGGTCCATCGCGGCGAGCCCGGCTTGCCCGACGAAGGCGCCGGTGCCGGTCTCCTCGATCGCCCACACTCCGTAGCCGCTATCCCAGGCGTCGCGGAACGCCGCCATTCGGGAATCCGCGATCTGCTCGGCGAACGGAACCAGCGCCTCGCCTCCCGGCAGGTAACGCACCACCTCCGGATCGGCGCGCAGCGCGGCATAGGCCGGGCGGTCGCCGGGGCCGAAGCCGCGCAACGTCAGCCGGTCGGTCCTGATGGTCGGGATGCGGGTCTCGCGCATCGCTCGCCTCGGGCTCGCGGGTTGCAGTGGGCTGCCGACCGCTCGATACTCCGGTCCTTGACCGACCGCAACCCGGAGCCCGCCATGCCCGTCGTCAACCGGATCGCCGAGTTCGCACCCGAGATGACCGAGTGGCGTCGCGACCTGCACGCCCATCCGGAACTGGGATTCCAGGAGACCCGGACCAGCGACGTGGTCGCCGCCAAGCTGGCGGAGTGGGGCATCGAGGTGCATCGTGGCCTCGCCGGGACCGGCGTGGTCGGTGTCCTGATATCCGGCAGCGGCGGCCGGGCGATCGGTTTGCGCGCCGACATGGACGCGCTGCCGATCCTGGAACGCACCGGCAAGCCCTACGCGTCGACCAACGACGGCGTGATGCACGCCTGCGGCCACGACGGCCACACCACGATGCTGCTGGGTGCCGCCAAGTACCTGGCCGAGACCCGGAATTTCGACGGCACCGTCCGCTTCATCTTCCAGCCGGCCGAGGAGGGCATCGGCGGCGCCAAGCGCATGGTCGAGGAGGGGCTGTTCGCGCGGTTTCCGTGCGACCGTGTCTACGGCATGCACAACATGCCGGGTATCCCGGTCGGCGAGTTCGCGGTGGTCGAGGGCCCGGTGATGGCGGCCGGCGACACCTTCGAGATCCGCGTCCAGGGTCGCGGCAGCCACGCCGCCATGCCGGACCAGGGCATCGATCCGGTGATCGTCGGCTCCAACATCGTGATCGCCCTGCAGACCATCCCCAGCCGCAACATCAAGGCGCAGGACGCGCTGGTGGTGTCGGTCACCGAGTTCCACGCCGGCGAGACCTTCAACGTGATCCCCGACAACGTCGTGCTGCGCGGCACCTGCCGGACGCTCGACCCGGCGATCCACGCCTCGCTGCCCGACCGCTTCCGCCGGATCGTCGACGGGGTGTGCGCGACCTACGGCGCCACCGCCGAGATCGACTACCGCCAGGTGTTCCCGGTGACCATGAACGCCGCCGAGCCGACCCGGGTGGCCGCCGAGGCGGCAGGCGCGGTCGCCGCCAAGGTCGTGACCGACCGCCGGCCGCTGATGGGGTCGGAGGATTTCGCCTTCATGCTGAACCAGGTGCCGGGCTGCTACGTGTTCGCCGGCAACGGCGAGGGCGCGTCGGTGCACCATCCGGAGTACGACTTCAACGACGATCTGCTGGCGCACGGCGCCAGCTACTGGTCGACGCTGGTCGAGCGCGAACTGAAGCGCGGCTGACCCGGGACCGAGGGAGAACACCATGCCGATCGTCAACCGCATCGCCGAGTTCGCTGACGAGATGACCGAGTGGCGGCGCGACCTGCACGCCCATCCCGAACTCGGATTCAAGGAGCACCGCACCAGCGACGCGGTCGCCGCCAAGCTGGCGGAGTGGGGCATCGAGGTGCATCGCGGCATCGCCGGCACCGGCCTGGTCGGCGTGCTGAAGGCCGGCAGCGGCTCGGCCACGATCGGCCTGCGCGCCGACATGGACGCCCTGCCGATCCTGGAGCGCGGCACCGGCCCGCGCGATCACCGCTCGACCAACGACGGCGTGATGCACGCCTGCGGCCACGACGGCCACACCACCATGCTGCTGGGCGCCGCCAAGTACTTGGCCGAGACCCGCAACTTCGACGGCACCGTCCACTTCATCTTCCAGCCGGCCGAGGAGGGCCTGGGCGGCGGCGACAAGATGGTCCAGGAGGGCATGTTCGATCGTTTTCGCTGCGACACGGTGTGGGGCATGCACAACATCCCGGGCATCCCGGTCGGGCATTTCGCGGTGGCACCGGGCCCGATGATGGCGGCCCGCGACAATTTCATCATCACGATCAACGGTCGCGGCAGCCATGGCGCGATGCCGCACCAGGGCATCGATCCGGTGGTGGTCGGCGCCCACCTGGTGATGGCGCTGCAGACCATCACCTCGCGCAACATCGAGGCCCAGGACGCGCTGGTGATCTCGGTGACCCAGTTCCACGCCGGCCACGCCTTCAACGTGGTGCCGGACGCGATCGAGCTGCGCGGCACCTGCCGGGTGTTCGACCCGGCGATCCAGGCCAGCCTGCCCGGGCGCATCCAGCGGATCGTCGACGGGGTGTGTGCGACCTTCGGCGCGACCGGCACGCTGGAGTACCTGAAGGGCTACCCGGCGACCATCAACGACCCGGCGCAGGCGGCGGTCGCCGCCGAGGTCGCCGAGGCGCTGGCCGGGGTCGAGCGGGTCGACCGCGCGCCGAAGCCGGTGATGGGGGCGGAGGACTTCGCCTACATGCTGAACGTCCGGCCCGGCGCCTACATCTGGACCGGCAACGGCGACACCGCCGGCGTCCACCATCCCGACTACGACTTCAACGACGAAGCTCTGCCGCACGGCGCCAGCTTCTGGTCGAAGCTGGTGGAGGACTGTCTGCCGCGGCGGTGAACTCGTCGCTCACGCGGAGGAGCCGTCGAACGCGTCGCCATCGTCGCGCAGCGGCAGGCTCTGGAAGCTGAGGACGATCCTGTCGCATGCGCCGCCGGTCCCAAGCGCGCTGTCGGTGAACGGCAGCAGCAGGCGATGGTAGTTGCCGACCGACCGGCGCTGCAGTTCGTAGGGGACGATGTTGAACGCCGGCTCGCACGACGCCGCCACTCGCCGGTAGCTGTCGAGGTAGATCTGGTTCAGGTCGGCGGGGAAAACGCCCGGGTCACCGATGTACATCCCGGTAAGATCCTTGCCGCGGATCGCGGCCACCCGGGTTCCGTGCAGCCGGAACCGGAATCGCATCGCCGGCCGTTCGACGTCGACCACGGCCAGGTCGCCGAGCAACTGGGGAATGTCGAGCGGGTCGAAGCGCCGGTAGTCCGGCAGCCCATCGCCTCCCCTGAGCGACAGCCAGTAGCGCAGAAGCTGGACCTGCTGTGGGGTGGACTCGCGCTCCAGGCGGACCAACAGGGCGTGGCCATCGGCGGAGTCGTGCGGAGACCGACCGGCCGGCGACCTCGGCCGAGTGTCTCGCTCCATGGCTTTCCTCCCCGCGAACCCACCCTGGTCTTCCCCAGGCGGCATCATGGCTGGGAAAGCGTCGACGGGTCATGTTGGTATTTGTACGGTCCGGCGGTCGGGCGGGTTGATCAGTGCGGGGTGATGTCCGGCTTCTCGCCGACCCGGTGCGGCGGGTTGCGGTGTTCGATCTCGAGCAGCAGGGCGGTGTGATCGTAGCCGGTGACGCCGCGGTCGTGGAGCGCCTGGAACAGGCTGTGCGCCAGATTGACGAACGGCAGGTCGAGTCCGCATTCGGACGCCGCCTCGACCACGGCGGTCAGGTCCTTCAGCATGTTGCGGATCTGGCCGCCGGGCATCCAGTTTCGATCCAGGATGCGCTGGCCATGTTCCTGCAGGATCCGGCTCTCCGAGAAGCCGCCCCGCAGCGCCTCGCGAACCGCGGTCGGGTCGGCGCCGCCGGCCGCCGCCAGCAGCATCGCCTCCGACAGCCCGCCGACGCTGATCGCCACGATCGCCTGGTTGCACAGCTTGGCGAGTTGGCCGGCGCCGTCCGGGCCGACGCGAGTCGGTCGCCCCATCGCGGCCAGGACCGGGGTTGCGTCCACGAAGGTCTCCTTGTCGCCGCCGACCATGATTGCGAGGCTGGCGTCGGCGGCGCCGCGGGTGCCGCCCGACACCGGCGCGTCGAGGTGCCTGAGCCCCATCGCCGCGAGCCGCTGGGCGTGCGCCTTCTCGACCTTCGGGGGGATCGAGCTCATGTCGACGAAGATCGCCCGCCGTTGCATCGCCGCGGCCACGCCACGCGCGAACAGCACGTCCTCGACCGCTTCGGCGTTGGTGACGATGGTGCAGACGATCTGAGCGTCGGCGACCGCCTCGGCGGCGGTTCCGGCCACCCTGACACCGGCTCCACCCAGTCGGGCGGCCTTCTCCGGGGTCCGGTTCCAGACCGTCACCGGCAGGTCTGCCCGGGCAATGTTGGCGGCCATCGACGCCCCCATCAGACCGGTGCCGAGGAAGGCAACGCGCGGCGACGGCATTCAAAGCCTCCGACAGGATATGGTCACGCCGTCAGGGTGCCGTGCAACGCCTCCATGGCTTGCCGGAACGCCAACGCCTTCTGGTGCACGGTACCAGGACCGTCGCCCGGTTTGTAGAGAGCCGATCCGAGGCCGAAGCCGGAGGCTCCTGCCTGCCAGTAGCCGGCCATGGACTCTGGCCGGATGCCGCCGACCGGCAGGATCGGCACCGACGATGGCAGCACGGCGCGGAGCGCCTTCAGCACCGCTGGCGGGAAGCCTTCGGCCGGGAACAGCTTCAGCGCGTCGGCGCCGGCCTCAAGCATCGCGAACGCCTCGGTCGGCGTCGCGAAGCCAGGCACCGCCAGCAGCCCGCCGGCCTTGGCCGCCCGCACCACCCGGGGGTCGGCGTGCGGCATGACGATCAGCCGGCCACCGGCGCCGGCGACCCGCGCGACCGCTTCGGGAGTCAGCACGGTGCCGGCACCGATCAGCGCCCTGTCGCCGAGCGCCGTCGCCAGGCGGGCGATGCTGTCGAACGGCGACGGCGAATTGAGCGGAACCTCGACGATGGCGAAGCCTCCGGCGACCAGGGCCTCGCCGATGTCGACGACCTCGTCGGGGGTCACGCCGCGCAGGATCGCCACCAGCGGCAGACGTTCCATCCAGGGCGACAGGGTGGTCACTTCGGTCGTCCCTCCTTCACCCGCTCCGCCAGCCGGTGCAGCCCGCGGGCCGCCGCGTCGCGGGGGCCTTCGGCTGACGCCACGCCGATCCGCGCGAGCGCCTGGCCGTACAGCGCCACCAGCCCGGCCTCGCCGATCAGGTGGACCGTACCGCCCGCCTCGGCAACAGCCCCGGTCGCCGCGCGCACTTCATGGCCGATCAGCAGGCCGGACAGGAACGCCCCGGCGGTGGTCGGCTGCAATTCGTCGAACAGCCCGGCGGCGCGCACTCCGAACAGGTGGTGCAGCAGGCCACCTGGGGCGCTCGAGCGGTCGACGCCCGACAGAAAGGCGGCGTCATCCCAGGCGGCGTGGTCGATGGTGCGGCCGAGGATGGTGTGGCGCCGCAGCGCCTCGAAGGCCTCGCCGGTCATGTGGGTGGTGAACCCGATGACGCGGGCGTTCTCGACGCGGGCCCATTTTGAGTGGGAGCCGGGCAGGCAGAGCGTGGCGCGGTCGGCGCCGAGCCGGTCGACGGCACCGAGGATCTGGACTTCCTCGCCGCGCATGACGTCGGGCACCCCGGCGCCGCCCCGCGTCGACAACCCGGGAGCCAAGTGGATCCGGCGATCGCGCGCCAAGTCGATCGGAACCAGCGCAGCCGCGAGATCCGCGACCGCCGCAGGGCAGGGCAGGTACGGCGCCTCAATCCAGCCCTGGCGGCTGCCGATCATGCCGGACAGCACCACCGGCACGCCGGGCGCGGAGTCCAGCCAGTCGCCGACCAGCTGCTCGAACGCGCCTTCGAAGTCGCCGTCGTCGATCGAGCGGATGCCGGCATCGGCGCGGCGCGCCTCCAGCACGTCGCCCTCGGCATCCAGGCGATAGGCTCGGAAGGAGGACGTGCCCCAATCGACGCCGAGCGCCGCGACGGGTGTCACGTGGCTGGCTCCGTGACCGTCTCCGGCACCGTCGGCTCCAGGCAAATCCGGCGCCATTCGGCGTCGTGGCGCTCGAACCAGGTGCGGACCGGGTTCACGAACTCCGGCAACGAGCGCGGTGACGCGAAGGCGATCCACAACAGGTAGGTGTAGGCGACGACGTCGACCCAGCCGATCTCGTCGCCGGCGAGATAGCGGTTCGCTTCGAGCGTCGGCTCCAGGCGGCCGATGGAGAAGGCGAGGTCAAGTTCCAGCCCGGCCCGCACGGCTTCGAGCTCCTCGAAGCTTCTTCCAAACCGGGCCTCACGGCTCTCGCGGTAGTACGCGCGGTCCTCGGGGAGCAGGCGGCGCGGGAAGTCCGCTCCCACGAGCGGGCCAATGCGGGCGCCAAGCTCCCGCTCCAGTTCGGCGCCGGCGGCCGCGGCCCCGTTGCCGAGCAGCCGCGGCCTGTCCGGCACGGTTGCGTCCAGGTGGGCGGCGATGGCGTCCGACCCGACGATCATGGCGCCATCGACGGCCAGCGCCGGGACGGTCCGGCTGCCGGTGATCTCCTCAAGGCGATCGACATCGGCAAAGCGCATCGCGCGGCGTTCAACCGGCACCCCCTTCAGCGCGAGGGTGATCCGCGAACGCCAGCAGATCGGGCTGGGGCACAGGCCGTCAACACCGGCGCGCTCGTACAGGATGGGCAACTCGGTCATGGGTCGACCCCCACCCGGACCAGTGCCTTGCCGCTGTTGTGGCCGGCGAGCAGGCGGACCAGCGCCGCCGGGGCGTTCTCCAGCCCGTCAGTAACGTCCTCGCGCCACCGGAAATGCCCGGCCCGATGCAACTCAGTCAGTCGGCCGATGATCGCGGCATACCGGTGGTAGTGGTCGAGGATCAGGAAACCCTGCATGCGAGCCCGCTTGATCAGCAACTGCCGGTTGGGACGTGGCCCAACGGGCAGGGGAAACGACGGCATGCCAATGGTACCGCAGATCGCGATCCTCGCGCCAACGTTGATGCGTTCAAGGGCCCGGTCGAACTGCTCGGCGCCGACGTTGTCGAAGAAGCAGTCGATGCCATCCGGGCAAGCGGCGTCCAACGCCGGACCGAGGTCCGGCGTTGCCTTGTAGTCGATGGCGGCGTCGAACCCGAACTCGTCCAGGCAGGCGCGCACCTTGTCCGGCCCGCCGGTGATGCCGACCGCCCGGCAGCCGAGCGCCTTGGCGATCTGTCCCACCATCGACCCGACGGCGCCGGCGGCGGTGGTCACCACCACCGTCTCGCCCGGCTTGGGGTCGCAGACCTCGACGAGGCCGACATAGGCGGTGGCGCCGTTCAGGCCAAGGACCGAGAGCGCCGTCGAGATCGGGGCGAGGCCGGGGTCGACGATCCGGTCGATGTCGGAGCCGTCGGACACGGCGTAGCGCCGCCAGCCCTGCCGGCCCTGGACGATCGTGCCGACCGGGAACTCCGGATGCCGTGATTCCACGACCTCGCCGACGGTGAAGCCGGTCATCGGCGCCCCGAGAGCAACCGGGGTCGAGTAGTTGGCGGCCTCCGCGATCCAGCCGCGCATCGCCGGGTCCAGGGACAACCAGATCACCCGCACGAGGAACTGGCCGTCGCCGACCGCCGGCATCGGCGCCGCCACCGGCTCGAACAGCGCTTCGGTCACCGCCGGGCTCGGCCGAGCGCGGAGCAGAACGTGGGTGTTGTCGTCAGCCATCGCTTGCAACCCGGATTCAGGACAGTCAACCGGGCCCATGGCCCGATGGAATACTGTCATAAATACCGGACCACGCGACCGGACGCTTCCAATTTCCTCGGCCTATCCTCGCGGGGTCGTCGAGCGGCCGCGTCACTTCCAGGGCCGGGCCTCGACGCGCAGCCTGCCGGAGAAGCCGGGTCGGGTCCGCTGCTCGATCGGGACGTCGAATGTCAGGCCCTCGGCGGCGCCGGCCGCGCCCTGCAGCGCGCGGGTCACGGCGTCGATGCCGGGCTTGCCCGGGTTCATGTCCTGGAATCCGTATTTGACCCGCCACCCGCCCGGGGCATCGGCGTCGGGAAACGCCTCGATCAGGATGAGTTCGCGCAGGATGTAACCGCCTTCGTAGTGGCGCCGCAGGAACGCCAGCCCGCCGACCTCGTAGTCAGGCACCAGCACCTTCAGGTCGCACGCGAAACTGACCGACTTGGTGCGCTTCTTGACGCTGAAAGCCGGATCGAGGAACACCGAGAACAGGTGGGGGCTCTGGCTGCGGTCGGGCGCCCGAACGGTACCCGGCTTGCCGGGAAACAACTCGTCGTAGCTGCGGAAGATCGCCGAGTTCTCGCGGACCTCGCGGCGCGTCATCTGCCATTGGCATCCGCGGATGCTGACCGCCACCTCGAACTGGTAGGAGGCGTGGACCGACTTGCCGTCCTGCAGCGACTTCTGCACCTCCCGGGGCAGCGAGATGTCGTCGATCTCCAGGATCCCGTCGACCCGCAACTCCCCGAACAGGAATCGGGTCAGGTTCTGGTAGCCCTCCTCGGAGTTGACGATGCCGTAGTGCCCCGAGTGGCTGCGGTGGACGAACGCCCGCGGCGACCCGACGTCCTTGCCGTCCGCCCCGGGGCCGTGGGTGGTGGCGTGGGTCACCCGCACCAGCCCGTCGCTGGCGTCGCCCGCCGCCCAGGAGGAAAGTCCACTGGCCACCGTGTAGTCGCGGGGGTTGGTGCCGATCAGGTTGAAGATGCGCTCGGGCGGGAAGTTGCGGACCACCGAGACGTCGTCGCCCTTCGGCACGTCGAGGTAGCCGGCCATCCGATCGCGGTTGAAGTTGTTGACGTCGCCGAACGACAGCCAGCCCGGAATGTTGCGGACGATGCGCATGTCGATGCCATTGTGCGGGGTGGCGTAGGTGAACAGCTTGTCGACCGCGGCCCGCGCCTCGGCGGTGCCGAGTTTGGCGTTCTGCAGAAAGGCCCGGCACACCAGGCCGCCCATGGAATGCGCCACGAGGTGCACGCGAAAGGCGTCTGACGTCACGTCGTTCTTGGGATTGGCGCAGACCTTGTTGCGCAGCCGAAGGATCAGGTCGCCGAGTCCTCTGGCGAAGTGCTCGATCGGCGGCGTGCCCTGGCCGTCGCCGAAATCCTGCGAGGCATCGTCGTAGTACCGGTAAATGACGATGGACTGGTACGGGATCGGCTTGTCGAGGCGGTCGGCGGCCACCAAGTCGTCGCCGTCGACGAACACATCCTGGTAATTGTGGTCGCTCATCAGGCGAACCAGAGGCGACTCGAAATAGAACCGCCTGACGTCCCCGGTCCAGGCGGTCCGGGCTTTGGTCGAGCCGATGTTGAAGCCCATGTACGGATCGGCGACGGTCTCCTCGATCTCACCCTGGGTGGCGGCGAAGCCGCGGACGTAGATGATCGGATGATGGGACGGACGCGGGGCGGCGGGCATCGGCGTCTCTCCGTGGTGAAGTTGCGCGCGGCGCAGCGAGCGCCCCCCCCCCCCC